>Ga0302319_10007152_pt1 | contig 21991 bp, 17 predicted proteins | sample Bog_T0_2_FD_203319 | JGI IMG/M metagenome (GOLD analysis project Ga0302319, IMG submission 203319) | Peat permafrost microbial communities from Stordalen Mire near Abisko, Sweden - Bog_T0_2 | ecosystem: Environmental > Terrestrial > Soil > Wetlands > Peat | place: Sweden: Abisko, Stordalen Mire... | reverse complement strand
CCCACTGCTCGGCGCCGCTCCTGGGGTAGCGCCCGACTTCCATTTCATGTTCAACCAGCTTCTGATCGATCAAACGATCGGCTGCTGCCTTTCGCGCGCCGGTATCGAAGATCGGCGGGACGCCGTTTTCGAAAGCGGTCAAACGGATTCGTCGATCGATCTCGCTGTCGACAATCGCCTGAGTGCCCGCGCTAATCGCGATACGGTCCACAATTATGGCGGCCGCGTGCAGGCTTGCCAGCAACGCCAGTGCAATCAACTTCATCAGAACGCCTGCCCTATCGAGAAGAAGAACTGGAAATGGCTGATCTGCTGTTGCGAAGCCTGGCATGTGTTGGCCGCCGAGCACTGCACTAACTGAACGTAACTTCCCGGAAACCCGTTATACTTCGGCGGATTGATACTGTACGCAAGGTCGAAGCGAATCGGCCCGACCGGAGTGCGGTAGCGCACGCCGAATCCCGCGGCGTGGACCATATAGTTGAAGTCGCCCGAGTCCTTCTGGTCCGTCCGGAAAGACATTTTGCTCAGGCTGGAATAAACGTTGCCGGCGTCCTCAAACAGCACGCCATTGATGTTGGGTCCATACAGAGGGAATCGCAATTCCGTGTTGTTGAAGAAAAGTGCCGATCCGCCCAGCGGGAATCCGGTAAGCAAATCGCGGGGGCCGGCCTGGTTTTCCGGGAAGCCCCGCTGCGTGTTGCCGCCGCCGCCGAAAAAACGCTCCGGCAGCGGTATCCGGTCGGTAGGATCCGAGTTCGCCGGGACGCTGAACGCCGGCTCCACGCCGAACTGCGTCTCGCGCGCCAGAATGACCTTTTCGCCGAGCCGGTAGTACGTGGCGTTGCGGCCGAGTACTCGGACGAAACTCGTCTGCGAACCGAACACTTTCGACGCGAGCCCAACGTCGAGGGTGTTGTAGATGCCCTTGTGCGGGTCCGTCGGGTCGTCGCGCCGATCCTGCACCAGATTGAACGACGCCACCCCTACTCTCACCGATTGCGCCAGCAAAGGCAACAGCAAGGGATTGATCTTCAGGTTCGATACGCCCACCTCGCGATAATTGAACCGGTAGAAAAAGGTCAGCGGCTTCGAGACATGCTGCACGATCTGCGTGGCGGCTTCGCGGCGAACGGACTTGAAGGTTCTTACGTCGTGAGTGTCGTCGTAGAGGATCGAAAACGTCGCGTCGAACCTCGGAAGATTGAAGATCCGCGGCACGAAGTAGTTCAGCGAGGCTCTCTGCTGAAGCGTCGACAGCCTGGTTTGCAGGCTGATGGTCTGGCCGACGCCGAGCACGTTGAGCCGTGTAAGGTCCAGCGAAACGCGCGGGCTGACTCCCGTTCCGCCGCCAGGGTTGGACAGATCCGTGATCGCGTTGCTGCCGCCTATGCGCGCGAACTCGGCGCCGAATCCGCCGGTAATGGAATAGCGCCGCGCTTCTTCGAGATCGTAGAGTACGTACCTGCGCGGCTCCGCCCCATCGGGGTTCTGAATCGCCATGTCTACCTGCGAGAAAATACCCAGGTCATACAGTCTGCGCTGCGTGCCCGCCATTGCCGCGGGCGAAAGAGGGTCGCCGGGATTCAGCTGCAGCAGGCGATTTACTATGCGCGGCCGCGTCGTATGCAAACCCGTGATCACCACCTGCCTCACGGATTCCTGATCGCCCTCGTGAATCGTGAACGTGAGGTCCACGGTATGAGGCTCGGCCCCCGGCCGCGATTCCCATTCGAACGTGGCATCGGCAAAGCCATTGTTGCCGTATTGCTCAATGATCGCTTCGCGGTCGATCGCGATATTGAATTCGCTGAATACCTGACCGGCCTGGGAACTGAGAGAAGAGATCGTCTTTGTCAGATCCAGCTTCACGGCCCCGTTGATGAACAGATGCGACACGCGATACTGTGGGCCCTCCAAAATATTGAAAAAGACGGCCTCGTCGCCTTTGCGACCCTGATAGTCGTCTTTCACTTCTGAACCGACCTTCACGTCGCGGAAGCCGTTGGAGCGGTACAGATCGGAGATCGTCTGTTCGTCCCGATGCCTGAGCGCGTCGCTGTAACGTCCCTGGCGTAGCTCGAAGGAACTCGGGGTAAGAAACATTCGTTCGCGGATTGTCTTTGTATCGAAGTACCCGTTCCCCTTGATCTCGAGATGGGCAAATTTATGGCGGATGCCGGGGACGACCTCGTAAACGATGTCGGTCCTGCCCTCCCGAACCTGTTGCCGCCGATACGTCACCGTCGCATCGAAGTAGCCTTTCGACTGAAAGTAATCCCGCAGGTTGGAGGCGCCTTCCGCCAGCAGATCCGCATCCACGGTGTGTTCTTCAAAAACCGGCACATTTTGCTTCAGCGTCTTTCGGCTGGTTTTGGCGCCTTCCGCCGTGATCTCCACCAAAGGACCCGGATTTACCGAGATGTGGGGGAGCGCGGCTTTGGCATCCGGCGCGGGCCGCTCAATACTGTCCAGCCTCACAGTGGCCAGCAATCGGTTCACGTTCTCGTACTTCAGACGAATCCCGTCGATGCCCGAGCGTGTTCGGCTCTGGGTGATTCCCCGATAGCCAGGCACAAGGAACCGTTGCCACTTAGTCGCCTTCGCGATCATGTCCGGCGACAGTATCGTGGTGTCGCCGGCGATCTCCGGCGCCTGATAGCGGGCGCGCTTTCCGGCAGCTATCACGAAGGTGGTGCTGACCTGCTGAAACGCCGCATCGTAGTCGAGCCGGTGGGCGATCTCCGCGCCGAAATAGCCATCGTTGACAAGCAGCTTGCGGATATTCTCCTCAGCCTCGGGTAGACGCGTCTCGTCGAAGGGAGCGCCCAGGTCGAGCCGCGACGCACTGACTATCTGGCCCGGAGTGGGAGGTTCGGAGACGTCCGACTCTACCCCCACATGGCCAATGAACCAGTTGCCTTGTGTAATAAACCTGACCGTGACTCCGCCTTCAGCAGAGGTCGCGTCCACCTGAATATCCTGATATCGGCCCGTGGCGAACAGGCGTTCGAGGGAGGCGCGTATCGTGCTCGCGTGGTACGGCTGGTCTTTTTTCAGTGGCAGCAGATCGATGAGCTCGGCAATCGAGATCGGCTGCGGATTCGGATCGTAGGAGATTCGTACCACATTCATGCCTTCGAATTGGGCGGAATTATCCCCGGACTGAGCCTCCGCGCACTTGAACGTGGCGAAGCAGACAACGACTACGGCGAGGATGCGCGTGGCATATCTGGGCCGCACCAGTTTCATACTAACAGCGGGGGCGGTCATGCAGATGCGTGTTGCCGTACAGTGGCCCCCTGGTTGCGCCGATCCGTCGCGCCCATTCGGCCTGTCGGGGGCGATCTTACGAAGCGAGTGCCTGCTCGGCAAACTCCGCAGCCCGGTGCCAGCGGTCTTCAAACAGGTGTTTCATGGCCTCGCCCAAACCGGGGTGCTCGAATACCAGGGAAGTCCAGGTCGGCCGGCTGATTACAGGGTCGAGTAGCGCAATCAGCCCGCCAACTCCGTCGAAAAGAGCCAGCTTCAAAGGGAGCGAGTGCGCCTGCCGGATCTCGACTCCCGCGCTCGCGTACTCGTTCAGCCTTTGCCGATGCGGCTCGTCGAGTGTGCCGGCTTCGATCAGCAGGCGGCAGCAAACGCCGCGCCCGCGCGCCTGGCGAACCAGCATCTCGTCCAGCGGATCCACCGCATAAGGAGGCCGTGAGAATTCCATATATTCCGATCTCACTTCGGAAAGCATGCGCCGATATTCGGTCGCGGTCTGCGCCGGTTCCGACACAATGCGCAGGAAATCAAGCGTGCCGCGGCCGCCTTTGCCTTCCGAATAGAGGCCGCTCAGATCCTCCATAAGATTATTGGCGGCGCGCGTCTGGTCGGTAAGCTCATGCTCGATCATCTGGCGTTTGCGGGCCAGATAAGAGGGAACAGCCAGATTGGGCTCGACTGCCGAGAACAGCTTGGTGCGGTCCTGCACCACTTGCGCAAAGCCCTTCTCGACCAGGCTGTCCAGCACCTCATAGATCTTCTGCCGCGGCACATGCGAGCGCGGCGCCAGTTCGAGCGCCTTAAAACGCGAATGGCCCAGCAGGACCAGATAGGTTCGCGCCTCATAAGCATTGAGTCCCAGTTGCTGGAGACCTCTCCAGAAGCGCTGATATTCCACTTCAGCAAAATCGGGTTTCATTTTGTCAATCCAACTCTATCCGATCGACCCTTTTCGCGCCTCCTTCAAATGAAAAAATTGTCAGGGTCCGTCAATTGTGCCGCTAACGCTTGACACTAAAGTACTAGAACCATACACTGTGTAAAAGCACACTGAGAGAGGCGATTAACAGCCGCATGGCGGTTTCTGACTTGACTGCCCGGGACCAAACTCCGAATTCGAGCCAGCAAACGATCCGTCTGATCGTTGCGGATGACAGTAGTGTCTACCGCGATGGGCTCGCTAATCTCCTTTCGATGCAGCGCGATTTCCACGTGGTGGGAACCGCCGATACCCCTTCCGGCGCCGCCGACATTATTCGCGAAACCAGGCCCGATATAGTACTGCTGGGCTGGGCCGCCAGTTCGCAAGGCAGCCAGCGCGTGTTCGGTGCCATCCAGGACAGTAAGAGTTCCACCCGTGTAATCATGCTGTCGGACGATCAGGGTAAGGAAGACTTTGTCGAGGCTGTTCGCCAGGGTTGCTGTGGCATCGTTCCCAAACGTACCTCGACCGAACTCCTGCTCAAAAGCATTCGAAAGGTGCATGCGGGCGAATTCTGGCTGGATCGGGTTACCACTGCCGAGGTGATCCGCAAGCTGGCGAAAAAGGGATCGAACGGATCTAACGCCGCTTCATCGAGGCTGGGTGTCCGCGCTCAAAGCGGCGCTCTCAGCCAGCGCGAGCGCGAGATTGTGGTTCTGGTCGCGCAGGGTTTCAAGAACAAGGAAATGGCCGAGCGGATGTTCATCAGCGAGCAGACGGTGAAGAACCATCTGCACAACATCTTCGACAAACTCGGCGTATCGGATCGTCTCGAGCTGGCTCTTTACGCCATCCACCACAACCTGCACGAAGGTTAATTGTGGCCCACGCTCTCAGCGACGCTCTCAGCGTGTTGCCCCTGGACACCAAATCAGGCCAGGCATTATCGCAGGATAAGTTCTCGAATGAGCACGTAATCGGGGTCGGGAGACTTTCTCGACGCCTCCGCCCCGGCGGCCAGGCTATTCCCGGGGAGCGATTCCCAAAGCACGCATTTTCCGGTACAGATTACTCCGCTCCAGCCCTAACAATTCCGCCGTTCGGCTAACATTCCCCCCTGCTTCTTCCAGCTTCTTCTGAATATATTCGCGCTCCGCCGCTTCCCGGACATCCTGCAGGCTTCCATAGCGCTCCGCCGGTTTGTCCGTCGCCTTCCGGGCCGGCTGCAACGGAATGTGCCTGGCGTCGATGCGGCTTTGCGGACTGAGAATCACAATTCGTTCGATCAGGTTCTTCAGTTCCCGAACATTACCCGGCCAGTGATGCTCCTGCAGTAACTGCAGTGCCTGGGGAGTCAGTTCTTTAGGCTTGCGCCCGTAACCGCGTGCGAACTCTTCCAGGAAGTACGCCGCCAAAACCGGGATATCTTCCTTTCGTTCCCGCAACGGCGGCACATAAAACGGGATTACATTCAGGCGATAAAACAGGTCTTCGCGAAAATTACCTTTTTCGATTTCTTCTTCCAGATTTTTGTTGGTTGCGGCTACCACCCGGACGTCCACTTGAATCGATTCCTGAGCGCCCAGCGGTTCAAACCGCTGTTCTTCGAGCGAGCGCAGCACTTTGGCCTGGGTCCGCAGGCTCATATCGCCCACTTCGTCGAGGAACAACGTGCCGCCGTCGGCCTTCTGAAGCTTTCCGATTTTGCGATCGTGCGCCGCGGTAAAGCTGCCCTTCATATGGCCGAAGAGCTCGCTTTCGATCATGTCCTCGGGAATCGCGGCGCAGTTTACTTCCACCAAAGGATGGTCCGCGCGCGGGCTGAGCGCATGCAGAGCGTGCGCCACCAGTTCCTTGCCGGTGCCGCTTTCCCCGTAGATCAGCACCCTGCCATTGGTGCTCGCCATCAGCGTCAACTGCTGGCGCAGGGCCTTCATCGGCACGCTGTCGCCTACGATTTGGGCCGGTCCGGTGGCCGTTTCCCGCAGTTGCTCGTTCTGGATCGACAGCCGTCGGTGCTCAATGGCATGTTTGACCACCATCAGCACGCGGTCGATCGAGAGGGGCTTCTCGAGAAAATCATAGGCGCCCAGTTTGGTCGCGCGCACCGCTGTTTCGATCGTGCCGTGCCCCGATATCATCACCACCACGGGCCGGTCCGGCGCTGGGATATGCTGAATCCTGTCCAGCACCTCAAGTCCGTCGATTCCCGGCAGCCAGATATCCAGCAGGACCACTTCATACAGCCCTCCCGCCAGTGCTTCGAGGCATTCTTCGCCGCTTTCGACGGCGGCCGCGGCCATGCCTTCGTCCGAGAAGACGCCGGTCAATGACTGACGAATGCCGGGCTCGTCGTCGACAATCAGGATGCGTTGTTGCTTCATCTATGCGTTGAGGGTGAGTGCGTCCGAGGGAGATTTCTGTTCTTCCGGCGCCGCCGCCGGCACTTCAATGGTAAATCGCGCCCCACAAGGCTTATTGTCCTCAACGCGAATGCTCGCGCCATGCTCCGCCAGGATGTGGCTCACGATGGCCAGACCCAGACCCGTGCCGCGTCCCTTGGTCGAGAAGTAAGGCAGGAACAGCTTTTCCTTTTCGTCCGGCGTGATGCCGCAGCCGGAATCTTCCACAATCAACTCCAGCGTTTCCGGGGCGGCGGCGCGCGTCGTCACATGGAGAATGCGCAGCGGCGAATCCTGCATGGCTTCGGCGGCGTTGTCCACAAGGTTCACCACAACGCGCTTGAATTGTTCCGGGTCGATGCAGACCGGGGGCAAGCCAGGAGCCAGATCGACATGCACCTCGATACCTTCGAGGCGCGATTCGAAAACGTTCATGCCCATCGAGACCACGTCGTTTAGATCGTTGGTGACCATGCATGCGGCCGGCAGCCGCGAGAATTGTGAAAACTCGTCCACCAGTCGCTTCACCGAAGAAGTCTCTTCGAGAATCGTGCCGGCGCATTCCCTCAGCAGCGCCTCAACGGCAGGCGGTAAAGAGGCGCGGTTTGCCTGACGAATGATCCTTTCGGCCGAGAGCGTAATCGGCGTAAGCGGATTGCGAATTTCATGCGCGACGCGCCTTGCCACCTCGCTCCACGCCGCCGATTTCTGTGCTCGCAGCAGATCGCTGGTGTCTTCGATGATCACCACGAAGCCCGAGTTCTGGCTCCTCGAATTGCGTCCGGGATCGATTGCCGCAACCGTGATGGCCAGGTGCAGCGTGCGATTGCTCCGTTTGATTTCCAGTTGCTGGGTCGCGAGTCCGGTGCGGCGCGCACGGTTCATCAGGTAACGAATCTCTGTTGCATCTTCCAGTGAAAAAAGCTCGTCGAGCCGGGAAGCCGTGCCGGTTTGCGGGTCCGGAAAAATCGCCTGCAGCGCTTTATTCACGCGCCGGACGCGGCCCGACGAATCCACTGAAATAATGCCTGTCGGAATGCTTTCGAGTATCGCCTCGGTGAATCTTCGGCGCGTCTCCAGTTCAGCGCGATTAGCCTCGAGATCCGCGGTCATGCGATTGAAGCCGCCCACCAGTTGCGCCAGTTCGTCAATTGCTTTTTCGTTCACCCGATATGCCAGGTTGCCCTTGCTCACCTCTTCGGCAGCGCGCACCAGTGCGGAGATGGGGCCGCTGATCTGGCGTGCAAGGTACTGCGCCAGCCAGCCCGCCACAAAAAGGACGAACAGGGCAATCAGAATAATCACCAGATTGAAAGTCCGGTTTACGTCGGCGCGCTGGCGGTATAGGTCTTCCCAGCGATGGATATCTGTCTCCGCATCGTGCAGTTGCCGCGCGAAATTAATCGGTATCGCCTCATCGACGAACACCACGCCCAGGGTGCGGCCTTCGCGAACGATCGGGGCCGCGGCCGTCACGCGCACGGCTTCGTCACTGCCCGCCTTCGAGGCCTTGAAACGCGCCACCGGCTGCATCGAGCCCGAGGGCAGTATGGTCGCTCCCACGATTCCGTGAGCGGCGCAGAATGCACTGAGCCACGGCGTCGGCGCGTCCGATTCGGTAAGCTGCCAGGCGGCCTCGGGAAGTGACGCGATCTGCTGCGCTTCTGACAGAGCCCTTCCCCGCGTCTGCTGATCGAGCGCGGAGGTGATCGCGCGAACGTCGTTCATCAGGTGCTCGTTGGGCGCGGTGAACCAGACTTTGAGCGTTCGGTTCATCACGTACGAGTTGAACAGCACCATGAAGAAGACCGGCATCAGGCTCATGGCCAGTGCGCCGATCACCAGTTTCGTTCGTATGCGCGAGCCCGGACGGTTGCTCTGCCTGTCGATCCAGAGCTTGAACATGATGCGCGCGAGCATGAACCCGAGCGTCACCATCAGCAGGAAAATCAGCACCGAGAGGGCGAAGAAGACGAATGTCTGCTCCGGGTCGGGACGAAAGCTGGGCTGCCTCAGCGAACCCTGCCAGAACACGATCAGTGCCGACGCGATCAAAAGGACCGCCGCAAAGCCGTACCGGAAGAGTTTCAGCATAAGACCGTGAACTCAGTATATCGGGAGAATTCGAAAACACAGGCCCGTGGCGACAGGCTCATCATGTGGCATTACGCTCTCAGCGCGCTCTCAGCGTGCCGCGTCGAGTCTCACTCGACGCTTCGTCCGCATCCCGATCGCGTCGCTGCGAATCTTAGGAAATCGCCCTTCCGGTGATGTGATTCACAGCTTCGCCCAGCGTGTCGAACACCCCGTCCGGCGCAGCATGCATCCCTTCAGCTCCAATGTCCGCGCCGCCTTTGCCGGTGCGCAGCAGCGCGCTCTGGGCGCCCGCATTCCGTGCCGGCTGAACGTCTTTCGCGGAATCGCCAATCACCCACGACTGCGCCAGATCGTTATCGAAATCCCCGGCCGCAGCGAGCAGCATGCCAGGCTTCGGTTTGCGGCATCCGCAGGGCGGCCCGTAATCGGGATGGTGAGGGCAGAAGTAAATGGCGTCGAGATGGGCTCCGCTGTGAGCAAAAAGGTCCTTCAGCCTGACGTGAATCCGCCTCAGCATCGGGGCGTCGCATTCACCGCGCGCAATGATGGCCTGGTTAGTGACCAGAATCGCGAGGAAACCGGAGTCGTTGATCTTGCGAACCGCGTCGCCGATTCCGTCGATCGGAATTAAGTCCTCCGGCCGGGCAACCGCCGCGACCTCCACGTTCAGCGTGCCGTCACGATCCGGAAAAACCGCTCTCCGCGCGGCGCTCACCCGTTTAGGCCTGATCCACCGGTTCCACCACGGCCGACATGGAGCCTTTCGATCGCGGCAGGCGCCAGTCCGGCCCGTAAGCGTGGATCTGGTCGCGCCCAAACTCCGCTTCCGGCAGCTCGCAGGTGATCAGAACCGTGCGGCCGTGCGCGTCCACCTCTTCGGCATGGCGCAGCGCCTGCTCACTGGTAAAAATGAAAATCTTCTTCAACATCTCAATGACGTAATCGTAGGTATGGTCGTCATCGTCGAGCAGGACCACCCGATACAGCGGAGTCTTGACTGCTTCGCCGCGGATTTCGACTTGAGGAGAGGTAATGGTTTGCGCTGCGATGACTGGACCCATGCGCGATTTATCCCAGTATGCCATTGGATGCGGCGTGGCGCTCAGGGCCTCTCCCCATTTGTATACTCAAACCGATACGGAACACTTTGACGCGGTCGTAGCGGGGGGCGGAATCGTGGGCACGGCCTGTGCTTCCGAGTTGGTTCGCGCAGGTCTGCGCGTCGCGCTCATCGAACCCTCGGTAATCGGCGGAGGAGCCACTGCCGCCGGCATGGGCCACCTCGCCGTCATGGACGATTCCGAAGCCCAGTTCGCCCTTACGCGCTACTCCCAATTGCTCTGGAAGGAACTCGCCTTTCGCCTTTCCCCCGATGCCGAATACTTCCCCTGCGGCGCCCTTTGGGTCGCAGCCGACGATCGGGAAATGGCCGAAGTCGAGCGCAAACAGGGCTTTTATCAGGCCCGCGAGGTGCCCGCGAAAACCCTGGACCGCCGCGCTCTCGAAGCAGCCGAGCCGAACCTTCGCGAAGGCCTCTCGGGCGGCCTGCTCCTTCCCGATGACGCGGTGGTTTATCCTCCCTGCGCGGCGCGCTTCCTCGCCGAAGAAGCAATTGCCTCAGGCATGCAACTGATCGAAGGCCGCTCCGTAACAGAACTCAGCGACACCGCCGTGCAACTTGACGACGGAACTTCAATCGCCTCCGCCCTCACCATCGTAGCCACCGGAATCATGGCCGCAAGACTCACGCCAGGCCTCCGTATTCAGCCCCGGAAAGGCCACCTCGCCATCACGGACCGCTATCCCGCCTTTCTCGGCCATCAGCTCATCGAACTCGGCTATCTCAAGAGCGCCCACTCCCTCGATTCCGATTCCGTCGCGTTCAACGCCCAGCCTCGCCGCACCGGTCAAATCCTGATCGGTTCCTCGCGCCAGTATGGAACCCACTCGCCCGATGTCGAGCCGCACATGCTCGAAGCCATGCTCCGCCGCGCCGTCGAATACATGCCAGCCCTCGCCGATTTCCGCGTCATCCGCTGCTGGACCGGCTTTCGCGCCGCCACCCCTGACAAACTTCCCCTCATCGGGCCCTGCCCCGGTTTCCGAAACGTCTTCCTCGCCACCGGACACGAAGGCCTCGGCATCTCCACCTCGCTCGCCACCGCGCGTCTGCTCGCCGATCTCATACTTGGCCGCGCATCGGTAATCCCGCTCGATCCCTACCTTCCCGAGAGAGAATTCGCACTCCATGCCTGATATGGTCAACATTGTCGTCAACGGCCAGCCGGTCAGCGTCCCCTCCGGAACCACCGTCGCCGTCGCCCTGCTGATCGGCGGCGTAACGCACTTTCGCACCTCAGTCGCCGGCGAACCCCGCAGCCCGGTCTGCGGCATGGGGACCTGCTTCGAATGCCGTCTCACCATAGACGGCTTGCCGCACTCGCGCAGTTGTCAGATCCAATGCGCCGAAGCAATGGAGGTCGTCACTTCATGACCCAGGCTGACGTCCTCATAGTCGGAGCAGGCCCCGCCGGTATCGCCGCCGCTGTTCGCGCAACCGAATGCGGCAAACAAGTCACCGTGCTCGATGACAACCTTTCCGAGGGAGGTCAAATCTGGCGCGGAGCACCTCTCCATCCTGCGACTGCGCACGCCTCGAAATGGCTCCGGCGCCTGAAAGCCAGCGGCGCAACATTGATTCCCGGATGCCGAGTCGTCGACGGCGATCCCGGCAGCCGTACACTACAGGCCGAAACCGACGAAGCCGCTCTCGATCTTAAATACGACCAGCTCATCCTCGCCACCGGAGCTCGCGAACTTTTCCTGCCCTTCCCCAGCTGGACTCTTCCGAACATCACCGGCGTCGGGGGAATCCAGGCCCTTGTGAAATCGGGCTTACCCGTCAGAGGCAAACGCATCCTGGTAGCCGGCAGCGGCCCGCTCCTCCTTGCCGTCGCCGGGTTCCTCCGCAAGCACGGCGCCATCGTACCGGCGATCGTCGAACAAACCACCCTTCAGCAGCTCATGGGCTTCGGCCTGAGCCTTGCCGGTTCCCCTGGCAAGCTGTTTCAGGCCGCCTCGCTCAAGGCGTCCCTGGGCGCAACCCCGTATTGGACCAGTTCCTGGATTACTAAAGCCGAAGGGACAACACGGATCGAGCGCGTTCAGATCCGCCGGCCCGCCGGTCTGCAGACTCTGGACTGCGACGCCCTCGCGATCGCATTCGGCCTCACCCCCAACACTGAACTCGCCTCACTGCTCGGCTGCGATCTCGACAACGGCTCCGTTGCCGTCGACGACCATCAGCGCACTAGCCGCTCCGAAATTCTCTGCGCCGGAGAGTCCACCGGCATTGGCGGCGTCGACCTTTCCCTGATCGAAGGTGAGATCGCAGGCTGCATCGCCGCCGGACGTGACGATCTCGCGAAGAGGCTTTTCCCCGCACGCCGCCGAGCTCGCCATTTTGCCGATGCCCTCAAACAGGCCTTCGCCCCGCGGCCTGAACTCCGCCAACTCCCGGACGCCCGCACCCTCATCTGCCGTTGCGAAGACGTGCCCTTCGAAAGACTCCAAACCTGCGCTTCCTGGCGCGCCGCCAAACTCCACACCCGCTGCGGCATGGGCCCCTGCCAGGGACGCGTCTGCGGCCCCGCCCTACACTTCCTTTTCGCCTGGGCCCCGGACTCCGTGCGCCCGCCTCTGTTCCCGGTCCGCATCGCAGCTCTGCTCGCGTCTTCCCGGAAATAGGCGCCGCCCGTTTCGCTTATCCGGCGCCGAGCGCCGCCAGAGGCTTCAGCGATGCTTCAAGCTTCGCAATCACCTTCTGCATCGAATAAGGTTTTTGCAGGAAGCCCGCAACTCCCAGTCCGGCGATTCTCCGAACCATCTCGATTTCGCCAAAACCACTCGACAAAACAATCGAAATATCCGGTCGAATCGCCTTGAGCAGAGGAATCGCCTGCTCACCCGTCATCACCGGCATGGTCAGGTCGAGAAGCACCGCCTCCACATCGGGGTGATCGCGAACCAGATTGACCGCCTCGGAGCCGTCCGAGGCTTCCATCACCACGAAACCTTCCCTGCGCAGAACCATCGCGAGCAGGCATCTCACGGCCTCTTCGTCGTCGGCGATCACGACGGTGCGGCCTGCGCCACCGGCCCGCGTCTCGACCTCGACTGTCGCCTTCGGTTCGGCTGCAATCGCAGCCTTCGCTTCCGGCAGTAAGACCCGGAAACACGTTCCCACGCCCGAAGTGCTCTTCACTTCGATTTCGCCCGCGTGGCCTTTTATGATTCCCCGCACCGCCGCCAGACCCAGGCCGCGCCCTGTGAACTTAGTCGTAAAGAAGGGGTCGAAGATCTTCCCAAGCACCTGAGGCGTCATCCCGGGGCCGTCATCTTCCACTTCCAGTACCACGTACGGGCCTGCTCGCGCATCGGCGTCGCCGGGCGAACTTCCGGTACGATCCCCGATGGCGTCGGAGGCGTTGATCAGGAAATTCATCACCACCTGCTGGATCTGCGACCGGTCGCCCTCGATCGGGCGCGGCCTCTCGTCCAGCATCAGGCTTACCGTCACGTTGCGCGAAATGGAGGAACTGAGAAGAGAAAGATTCTCCCGTATCGTCTCGTTCAAATCGAAGATCTCGATTTCAAATGCGCCCTTGCCCGCAAATGCCAGCAACTGCCCGGTAAGACCGGCTGCGCGCTCCGCCGCCATTACGATCTGCGAGGCGCAGGCGCCTTCCTTCCCCGTTAACTGTTCCTTCAGCAGGCTCGCGTTGCCCAGCATGCCGGTCAAAAGGTTGTTGAAGTCGTGAGCGATCCCCCCTGCCAGTACGCCGAGGCTTTCGAGGCGCGCGCTTTGGAACAGTTGCACCTCCCGCCTGCGCTCGTTTTCTTCTGAACGCTTGCGCTCGGTGATATCGCGCGAGGCTCCCGCAACCGCCTGAACCCGTCCCTCGCCATCGAATACCGGAGTATAAATATATTCGAAGTGGCGCTCGTCGCCTTCTGTGTCGAGCACCGTGATCTCACTCCGTACCTGCTCTCCTGAAGTCATGGTCTGGAGCAGGTGATTGTTCAGCGTCGCAACCATTTCCTCGGGAAAGCCCAGTTCCGCGAGGGTCCGCCCCACCCACTGATCCTCGGATTTGCACCAGAGCGACAGCACCGCCCGATTGGCATAAAGGAAGCGGAAGTCGCGATCGAAGATATAGGCATGATCGGGGCTGTGAGAAAGGGCGGTATCGAATAAACGCCACTGTTTCTCGGTCGCGGCGGCGGTGTGCCGCGCAGCCTCATGCGCGTGCAGCTCGCTTCGCACCTGCGTCAGTTCGATGCGCGTTCGAACCCGCGCCAGCAACTCGCGAGCCGCAAACGGCTTCACCAGATGTCGTCGGCGCCCGCGCCGATACCCTCGCTGCGCGCTTCTTCGCCCGCTCGGGCGGAGAGCAGCATCACCGGGACCAGTTGAGTCCGCTCGTCGTTTCTCAGAGCGGCCAGCAGCCCAAAGCCGTCCAGTTCCGGCATCATCACGTCGCTGAGCACCAGGGCCGGCGGATTTTTCAGCGCCGCTCGCAGGGCTTCGGCGCCGTTGCCCGCCATTTCCACTCGATAATCGGGCGCCAGGAGACCGGCGATATAGTGCCGCATGTCGGCATTGTCGTCCGCCAGCAGGATGAGAGGCCGCTGCGCGCCGGTTCCGGCGCCGCTACCCTCGTCCCTCGGAGCAAACTGCGGAGGATCGCTGCGCCACTGAATCAGCTCCGGTATGAAGGCCGCGCGCCGGAGCCGCTCATCCGGTTTCCGGGCGGCTCCGGCCTCGGGGTTCACCTTTTCCGCGGGCAGGTGCGCGAACCCCAGTGGGAGGGAAACCCGAATGTTGTGCCGGCCCCGTGCTCGCTCTCCACATCCACCGAGCCGCCGTGCAGCAACACCGGTTCTCTCACCAGCGACAGACCGATGCCGGTTCCTTCAAAAGAACGCCCGACCGTCGACTCCACCCGGTAAAAGCGCTCGAACAGACGCGCGACATCTGTGGCGGCAATACCAATCCCGCTATCCGCCACGCTCAGTTCCACTCCGCGCCCTCGTTCGCGCAGGCAGATTCGAATCTCCCCCACTAAGGTGAACTTAAAAGCGTTCGAGACAAGGTTGAGAACGATGGTTTCCCACATCGATCGATCCACATACACCGGCTCGGAAAGCGGCGGGCAATCGACCGTCAGGATAAGACTCGCTTTTTCGACCGCCGAGCGAAACGCGCTGGCGATATCCGCCGTCAGCTCGGACAAATCGACCGGCTGAAACGCGGCCCCGGCTCTTCCCGCTTCGATTTGCGAGAAATCGAGCAGCGAATTCACCAGACGCAGCAGGCGCAGGGCGTTGCGATAGACCAGATCGAGTTCCACCCGCCGGTCGCTGCCCTTATCTCGCGCCAGCATTTCTTCGAGGGGCCCCAGCATCAGCGTGAGCGGCGTTCTGAACTCATGGCTCACGCTCGAGAAGAACACGGTCTTGGCTTTGTCGAGTTCGATCAAAGCTTCCGCGCGCCGCCGCTCCACGTCATACGCCCGCGCGGCCGCGATCGCGGTCGATACCTGGGCTCCGAGCAGATGGCAAGAGCTCAGATAAGCCTTGCTCAGCGGCAGTCGGGCACTGAGACCCGCAATCAACACGCCCGCCCGGCCATCGCGGGAAGCTCGCGGGATCGGCAGGACGACGCATTTCGAAGGTTGTTCGGGGTAAGGGCCGGCTGCGCCGATTTTGAGCAACCCGATGAGGTTGTCCGAGATCGGCGGCTCGCCCGAGGCCATCGCCTCGGATAATCTCTCCGCGATCTCCCCCTGCAGTCCGGGCGCGTCGATATCCGCGGAAGTGCCCGTCTGTCCGGCGGCAAACAGTCCTTCGCCGCTTCGTCCGGTAAACAGAGGAGCGCGAAAGGGATGTCGAGATCGCAATCCGCAAGCGTCTCAAAGAGGGCGGCGCAAGCCGTTTCCACCGAAACCGAATTCTGATGGCGGGAGGCAAGGTCCCGCAGTACCCGCGTGCGCCGCTCGCTCAGCATCTGAGCCGTCGTTTCCGTTACCGGATGAAACAGACCTTGTACGCCGTCTTCGTCGCGAATCGGGCTGAACGAAAACGTGAAGAATGTTTCCTCCAGATAGCCGTTCCGGTCGAGAAACATACGCTGGTTTTCCAGATAACGGGTCTCGCCGTTCTCGGCGCATTCGAACGCCTCGCCGATGGCTGGCCACGCTGAGGCCCAGCAGTCGCGAAAGTCCTGCCCCATCGAGTCCGGGTGCTTGGCGCCGCAGATGGGCCAATAACCGTCGTTATAAATCTGGACCCGCTCCGGCCCCCAGCAAAGCGAGATCGGGAAGTTGGACGCGAGGCAGAGGCTTACCGTGGTTCGGAGGCTTTGCGGCCACTGCTCGATGGGGCCGAGGGGTGTTTCAGACCAGTCCTTCGCGGCGATGACCCGGGCCATTTCGCCGCCGCCCGTGAGAAAGTCGTGACAGGCTTTCGCAGGCGCTCCCGCGGAGATGCTCATTGTTAGTCGATCATTACGAGTGATATCTCCCTATTTAGCGAAATTATATAATTTTTATCTGCAACAAATACTTATTGTTTTTGCGGGAAATCCTATGCTCATCCCCTTGAGACGATATGTAAATGAACATGAACTGGGGCGGAGTCATGCCCGCTATCACCACGCCCTTCCACGCAGACCTCTCCGTCGATCGCGCCTTCCTCGCCAGGCACTGCGCCTGGCTCATAGATAACGGATGCTCCGGCATCGTCGCGCTCGGCTCCCTCGGGGAAGGCGCAACCCTCAACTCGGCGGAAAAAACAGAGGTATTGAAAACCTGCATTGCCGCGGTCGCCGGCCGCGTCCCCATCGTCGCCGGGATCGCGGCACTCAGCACTGCCGATGCCGTATCGCTCGCCCAGGATGCCGAACTCGCCGGCTGTAGCGGCCTCATGGTTCTGCCTCCTTATGTCTACTTAGGCGACTGGCGCGAGAACAAAGCCCATGTCGCGGCAGTCTTCGAAGCGACAAAACTTTCCTGCATGCTCTACAACAATCCTGTCGCGTACAAAGTCGATTACGTGCCCGAGCAGGTTGTCGAACTTCTGGCCGCGCACGAGAACCTGCACGCCATTAAAGAATCGAGCGCCGACGTCCGCCGCGTCATCGCCCTCCGCGCGCTCTGCGGCGACCGTCTCCGCATTCTCGTCGGCGTCGACGATGCGATCGTGGAATCGATAGCCGCCGGAGCCGTCGGCTGGGTCGCGGGCCTCGTCAACGCTTTTCCTGCCGAGTCGGTTGAACTGGTTCGCCTGGTCGAGAGCGGAGAAACCGAAGCCGCCTTTAATCTCTATAAGTGGTTCCTGCCGCTCCTGCGCATGGATACCGTTCCGAAGTTCGTCCAGCTGATCAAACTCGTTCAGCAGGAAGTGGGCATGGGAAGCGCCCGCGTCCGTCCCCCGCGCCTCGAGTTGGTGGGAGCCGAACTGGCGGCGGCAAAAAAGACCATCGCCGAAGCACTGGCCCACCGGTAGTCACAACGCGCTGAAATATCGCTTAACCCAACACGGTCTTTACCTTGCAGACAACCCAGACTTCGCGGCGTGCCTCATTTCGCCCCGCTCCATGTTATTCAAAGGTGAACTCCGCGCCCACAACTGTCGCTGAGAATTGGCTTTGAATTGTAATCCGGCAATCCCGCGTCAGGCGGATTGGCTTTGAATTGTAAATGCCGTGTGAGGCAGATTGGCTTTGAATTGTAAAACACATCGGGGTCCGAATTGGGTTCGAACTGCATAGCCCTCCGCCCCCCGGATCCCGGCGGCGGCCTGAGGGCCCGAAACCGGACCCGCAGCGGGCATATAATCTTAGTGCTTTACTGTCAAGCATTAGATTTATCATAAAATCAATGGCTTAGCGCCATTATCTGGCACTCAACGCCAGCGTGTGCTAATAATGTGTCTTGGAATCTACGCGATTCCAGGTTTGAATCACGCACGCAACATTTTCCACTCTGGAGGCACCAAAAATCATGAAAATTCGTCCGCTCTATGACCGTATCGTTGTCAAACGGATCGAAGGGGAAGCCGAGAAAACTCACGGCGGACTCTACATCCCGGACACCGCAAAAGAAAAGCCGCAGGAAGGCGAAGTCGCCGCTGTCGGTAAAGGCAAGCGTCTCGAAGACGGCAAAGTGGTCCCGCTCGATGTTCAGCCCGGCGACCGCATCCTCTTCGGCAAGTATTCCGGCAGCGAAATCAAGATCGACGGTGAGGAATACCTCATCATGCGCGAAGACGAAGTCCTCGGCATTCTCGATTCGCAGCCCATTGCGGCCGTAAAGGCCAGCTAAACACTTCAGGAGAACAGAAAAATTATGGCAAAACAAATTGTTTACGCTGAAAACTCCCGCCAGGCGATCCTGCGCGGTGTGAACCAGTTGGCCGACGCGGTGAAGGTTACCCTCGGTCCCAAAGGCCGCAACGTAGTCCTCGAAAAAAAGTTCGGCGGACCGAACATCACTAAGGACGGCGTTACCGTTGCGAAGGAAATCGAACTGAAGGACCCGCTCGAAAACATGGGCGCCCAGATGGTTCGCGAAGTCGCGTCCAAGACGTCCGACATCGCCGGCGACGGCACCACCACCGCCACCATCCTCGCTCAGGCGATTTTCCGCGAAGGCGTGAAGGCCGTTGCCGCCGGGGCTAACCCGATGGCCCTGAAGCGCGGTATTGACCGGGCTGTTGAAGTCGCCGTCGCCGAAGTGAAGGCGATGTCCAAGCCCGTCTCCGGCGATATGATCGCTCAGGTCGGTACCATTTCCGCCAACAGCGACACCACCATCGGTAAAACCATTGCCGATGCGATGGCTAAGGTTGGTAAGGACGGCGTCATCACCGTTGAAGAGTCGAAGACCATGGTCACCGAACTGATCACCGTCGACGGCATGCAGTTCGACCGCGGTTACCTCTCGCCCTACTTCGTTACCGACGCCGACCGCATGGAATGCGTCCTCGAAGAGCCCTACATCCTGATCCACGAAAAGAAGATCAGCAACATGAAGGACCTTCTCCCGCTGCTCGAGCAGATCGCTCGCTCCGGCCGTCCGCTGCTGATTATCGCCGAAGAAGTGGAAGGCGAAGCGCTCGCCACCCTCGTCGTCAACAAGCTGCGCGGCACTCTCAACGCGGCTGCCGTGAAGGCTCCGGGCTTCGGCGATCGCCGCAAAGCTATGCTTGACGACATCGCCATCCTGACCGGCGGCAAGTCGATCATGGAAGAAACCGGCATCAAGCTGGAAGGCGTGAAGCTGGAAGATCTCGGCAAAGCCAAACGCGTCACCATCGACAAAGACAACACCACCATCGTCGACGGCGCGGGTTCCCAGAAGGCCATCGAAGGCCGCATCAAACAGCTCCGCACCCAGATCGACGAAACCACGTCGGACTATGACCGCGAGAAGCTGCAGGAACGGCTGGCGAAGCTTGCCGGCGGCGTTGCGGTGATCAAGGTTGGCGCGGCCACCGAGACCGAAATGAAGGAAAAGAAGGCTCGTGTGGAAGACGCTCTGCATGCGACCCGTGCGGCTGTCGAGGAAGGCATCGTTCCCGGCGGCGGCGTGGCTCTGCTGCGCGCTGCGAAGAAGCTGGCCGACCTCAAAATTGGCGGCGACGAGCAGATCGGCGTGGACATCATCAAGCGCGCCTGCGAAGAGCCGGTTCGCCAGATCGTTCACAACTCGGGTGTCGAAGGCGCCATCGTCATCGGCAAGATCCGCGAGAACGAGAACGCCCACTTCGGCTATAACGCTCAGACCGAGACCTACGAAGACCTCGTGGCTTCGGGCGTGATCGATCCCGCCAAAGTGACCCGTTCGGCGCTTCAGAACGCGGCCTCGATTTCGGGCCTCATGCTCACCACCGAAGCGATGGTGTGCGAGATTCCGGAAAAGAAAGCGGCTCCTGCTCCCGGCGGCCACGGCCCCGAAGGTATGGACTACTAAGGCGCTAGCCGCGCGGCATTGCGCCTTGCGCGCAGTGGCGTGGGTGAGCCCTGTTATAGAAAAGCCGCGATTCCCGCAAGGGGGTCGCGGCTTTTTCTTTTGTAGTTGACCTTGCGATGGCGGCTTACAAGAGCCTAAAGTTTACCTCAATCTGTGCTCGCACCCTCATGGGCTTGCCGCACGTGAGTCCGGGCCTGAACTTCCATTTGGCGACACACTCTATCGCCTTTTCGTCGAAGTTCGCGCCTAACCCCTTTACGACGCGGATGTCTGTTGCCCTGCCCTCCGTATCAATGACGACCGAGAGTAAGACCGTGCCGCCGGGATCGTGGGATCGGTGGGCGTCCTCTGGGAACTCCACGTCGACCCGAGACAAGACAGAGGGCGCGCTAGTGACGCCGCACCCGACTTTGGGGTCGGCGGCAGTTGCTGGCTTCCTGGCTGGCTCCGTGACAGCTTTTTGCATGTCCTCCTTCGCGACAATCTTCGCCGGCGCGAGCAGGGGGAGCTTAAAGTTCACCTCAATCTGCGCCGGGACGTTTACGGCTATGCCGTCCCTTGTGCCGGGTTTGAATTTCCATTTTGCAATCGCTTCCGTGGCTTTCTCGTCGAGTCCCATGCCAAGACTCTCCACGACGCGGATGTCTCGGGCGTAGCCTTCGGTATCGACCGTGAATGCCACGAGTACGGCACCCTCGTATTTGGCTGCGCGCGCCTCTTCGGAATACTCAGGATCAACTCGAAACAGCACGGTGGGCACACTAACGCCGCTTTGAACTGTGAATATTCCGCGAGTGCTAACGACACCTCCGGTGCCCGGTTCGACGGCTATAGTTTCTGGCTTCTCGCCTGGCTCCGTGACAGCTTTTTGCGGGGCCTCATTCACGACGATATTGGCCGCCGCCGCGAGTGGGCTTGCGGCGGGCGCCGGAGTATTCACCGCAGGCCTCGAAATGCTTGCCGCCAGGGGATCCCAACTGGAAAGGAGCCGCCAGACGAGAATCACGCTGCCATCGCTTAGCATGCGCTCCACATGGAATGCGGTGAGCGTGTCGGACCGGCGGGGCGAAATGGATCGAAGCAGATATGTCCCTCCTTCGAGCACGATCGTGTGACCTTCATTGGGCCCAACCTCCTTGCGCAGCGCATCGATCTCCTGCGGAGGGCGGTAGGACCAGGCTTTCGTCCATGCTCGCTGCTGCGTCGGGTTCAACCAGCCGGGAGGATTTGCATTAGGCTGAATATCTTCAATTGAGCCAGTTCCCAGATTCACGAAGAAGCCGCAGTCTGCGCCCGCGAATCCAACCCGGAAGGAACCTTGTTCGAGCTCAATGTCCGACCCCTGACCGTATTCGTGCGTTCTCCGCGTAAACGAGTAATAGGACGCGCCCCCGCGTAATGAAAAAATGTTTTCGTACTGACCCCGCTGAAAAAGTTTAATGATACCGGTTCCGGGCAACTTCAGGAACTCGCTGTATCTGGCTGTCAGATCCTGGGGAATCGCCAGTAATTGATCCTGTAATTGAGTCTGTTCCTTCCTTAGGCGATTGACCCGAGTAGCAACATCGCCCTCCGGCATCGCTTCGGGTTGCGCTACGCAGCCCGGGTCCGAAAGTTGCAGGTTGAAAACCGAAACGTGGTCGTCGATCTTTTGGGGAGGGATGGTGTGGATCAGTGGCCGCGGGAGTTGAGCAGCCATGAGTCCGCGGGAAGTGAACGTCAAATCACCCAAGTCAGGAGACGAGAGAGTCAGTATCTGCGCAAGACGGTCGTCCATCTGAAATGATACGGATCGATTCCAGAGGAGATCGCCATGCGAGATGTTCACGGAAACTTCCGTGGAGGCAGCCTTTAGGGAGTACGTACCGGCCTTCCCTTCCTTACACCGTGATTCATTCGCGGCGGCGGGTTGGGCGACGCACATCGGCACCGTCGCAGGCGCGACGAAAAGAGCATAAAACACGATCTTAACTATCAGCTGAATCGGTCGTCCCCGCACGGTGTTTGCCATCGAACAATATTAACTCTATTAACTCGCGTTGGTTTAGGCAACACCCAGCAAACACACCCCCAGGTTCTGGCACAGAAGCCGCAATCGCTCAGGTCGGCACGATTTCCGCTAACAAAGACAACCCGATCATCGTCGACGGCGCGGGTTCCCAGAAGGCCATCGAAGGCCGCATCAAACAGCTCCGCACCCAGATCGACGAAACCACGTCGGACTATGACCGCGAGAAGCTGCAGGAACGGCTGGCGAAGCTTGC
>Ga0302319_10007150_pt1 | contig 21992 bp, 30 predicted proteins | sample Bog_T0_2_FD_203319 | JGI IMG/M metagenome (GOLD analysis project Ga0302319, IMG submission 203319) | Peat permafrost microbial communities from Stordalen Mire near Abisko, Sweden - Bog_T0_2 | ecosystem: Environmental > Terrestrial > Soil > Wetlands > Peat | place: Sweden: Abisko, Stordalen Mire... | reverse complement strand
AGCCGCGTCGCCTGTGTGCCTTTGCCGGCGCCGGGCGGCCCGAGCAGTATCAACCTCATTTCTTCCTCCCCCTCGATTTCGTTCGGTTGATCAGGCCTTCGTATTGCTGCGCCTGAAGATAGCCATGTATTTGACCGATCGTGTCCATGGTGACGCTGATCACGATCAAGATCGCCGTGCCGCCAAAATAGGGAGGCAGACCCGAATAGGAAATTAGCCATTCGGGTAAAAGGCAGACCAGCGTTAGGTAAGCCGCGCCGAGCGCCGAAATGCGAGTCAGAATCTGGTCCATATATTGCGCGGTGCGCTCGCCCGGCCGGACCCCAGGAATGAAACCCCCGTTTTTCTTCAGGGTTTCGGCGGTTTCAACCGAATTGAAGACGTTCCAGGTGTAGAAGAAGGCGAAAAAGACGATCAGCACCGCATACAACGCGAGATAAATCGGGCTGCTGAGATTCGTCACCGTCGTCAGCAACAGCACCAGCGAGGCGGCGACGACCGGCGACAGGATGCCGGCGGTGTTAAGTTTCAGCGGCAAGAACGAACTCTGACCCTCGTAGACCTTGTTGCCGACCTGCCGCCGGGGATAGGTGATCGGGACGCGGCGATGCGTGCGCTCCATGAACACGATGAAGGCGACGATCGCCACCACCATCACCAGAACGCCCAGCACCACGACGGTCGAGACCGAGCCCTGCCGCCCCAACTCGAACAATTGCACGAACGCATGCGGCAGTTGCGCGACGATCCCGGCGAACAGGATCAGCGACCAACCGTTACCCAGGCCGCGGGAAGCGATCTGCTCGACCAGCCAGAACAGCAGCGTCGCGCCCCCGGTGAGGCCGACGACGGTGGAAATTCGGAACAGCGCGCCGGGGTCGGCGACGATGCCGGCGCGCCCTTCCAGCGCGATGGCGACGCCGTAAGCCTGGATCATCGCCAAAATCACAGTGAGATAGCGCTTGTATTGGCTGATGGCCTTGCGACGTAGCGCCCCCCCATCCTTGGTCTCCGCGAGTTGGGGAACGACCAAACCAAGCAACTGGATGAGAATCGCAGCCGAAATATAGGGAACGACGCTGAGCGCGAACACCGACATGCGCTGCACGGCCCCGCCGGAAAACATGTTGAATACGTCGAGCGCCCCCTGCCTCTGGGCGAGGAACGATTGCTCGAAGGCGACCGAATTCACACCCGGCAACGGAATGTAGGCGCCAAGGCGGTAGACGATCACCGCCCCCAGGGTGAACCAGATGCGCTTCTTCAATTCCTCGGCCTTGCCGAAGGCGGACCAATTGACGTTTGCCGCTAGCTGCTCGGCCGCCGATGCCATCGTCACCCACCTCGTATCTTCTATCTGCAATCGCCAATCAGAGGCGCGGCTTTGGCCACGGCCGTCACGTCCGCATCCCGCTGAACCCTCCCTGAGGCTCTTTGGGCCGCCGCAATTGCGGCGCCGTCAAGCGTGTCCCGTGTCGGATCGATCTGTCGAGGAGGGTTGCGCAACGGAAGACCCGGGCGCGGCCGGCTCCGTCGGCAGCGGACGCGGAAACCTCGCCCGGTCCGCCCTTCCCTCGTTGCTCTCGAAGCGCGAATCGACAGGACCGCTTCCCGCCGCAACCTTACGGGGCTGTTCGCCGAACCCGAGCATCCTAGCCAGACCGCGAGCCACCCCGCGCTGTTCGCCCGGGTTGGGTTGAGATCCCCGCGAATCCAGACCGGGGCTCGCGTCTGCCCTTCTGCGCTTCAACTTCGATTTGCGCACCAGGCCTTCATACTGATGCGCCTGCAGATGGCCTTGAATTTGCGCGACCGTGTCCATCGTCACGTTGACGACGATCAGCAACGACGTGCCGCCGAAATAGAACGGCAGCGACGCATAGGAAATCAGCAATTCGGGCAGCAGGCAGATCAGCGACAGGTAGAGCGCGCCGAGCACCGTGATGCGGGTGAGGATCTGATCGATGTATTCCGCCGTGCGCGGTCCCGGACGTACGCCCGGAACGAAGCCGCCGTGCTTCTTCAGATTGTCGGCGGTGTCCTGCGGATTGAAGACCGTCGCGGTGTAGAAGAACGCGAAGAACACGATGAGGCCGATGTAGAGCAGGATATAGAGCGGACTGCCGCGGCCGAGCAGGTTGGTGATCGTCGACAGGATGCCGGAACCCGACGTTCCTTGAGCGAAGTTCGCCATCGTGGTGGGCAGCAATAACAGCGACGAGGCGAAGATCGGCGGGATGACGCCGGCCGTGTTAAGCTTCAGCGGCAGGAACGAACTCTGCCCCTCATAGACCTTGTTGCCGACCTGACGGCGCGGATAGGTGATCGGCACGCGGCGCTGCGCGCGCTCCATGAACACGATGAAGGCGATGACGAGGATCACCATCACCATCACGCCGAGCACCAGACCGGTAGAAACCGATCCCTGCCGCCCCAGTTCGAACAATTGCACCACGGCCTGCGGCAGACGCGCGACGATGCCGGAGAAGATGATCAGCGACGAGCCGTTGCCGACGCCGCGCGAGGTTATCTGCTCGCCGAGCCAGACCAGGAACATCGTGCCGCCGGTCAGCGTGATGACCGTGGAGATCGTGAACATCAAGCCCGGTTCGCCGACTATGCCTGGGCGCCCCTGCAGACCGACCGCGATGCCGTAAGCCTGGAACATCGCCAGGATCACGGTGAGGTAGCGGGTATATTGATTGAGAACCTTGCGGCCCTGCTCGCCGTCTTTCTTGATCTGCTCGAGTTGGGGAATGACCGAGCTCAAGAGCTGAATGATGATCGAAGCGGAGATGTAGGGCATGATGTTCAGTGCGAACACCGCCATGCGCTGCACGGCGCCGCCGGAGAACATGTTGAACATGTCCAGCACGCCCTGCTTCTGGCCCAGGAACGATTGCTCGAACGCCGCAGGGTCGATGCCGGGAAGCGGAATATAGGTGCCCAGTCGATAGACGATCAGCGCCCCGAGTGTGAACCAGATGCGCTTCTTGAGCTCCTCCGCCTTGCCGAAGGCGGCCCAATTGATATTCGCCGCGAGCTGTTCGGACGCCGATGCCATCGAATGCGCTCCGCTCTGTAACGGGACCGCGTCAAGCGCCGGACCCTTTGCCTGTTAGTCGCGTCCTCAAGACGCGAAATGAACGGCGAACCTGCGAGGCGCGCCGTTCACGTCATATGGGCGTTGTCGACCGCAATGCCAATCCGATGAAGCCGCGACGGCTTCACGCGGCGGGTGCGGCGGCGACGGGCGCGAGAGTCTTGACGCTGCCGCCGGCCTTCTCGATCGCCGCCAGCGCGCTCTTCGAGGCGCCGTAAACTTCGAAATGGACAGCGGTCGTGATCTCGCCATTGCCGAGAATCTTCACGCCATCGCGAAGATGGGTGACGACGCCGGCCGCGATCAACACTTCGACCGTGACGGGTTGCGCAACGTCGAGCTTTCCGGCGTCGATCGCGCTCTGCACGCGGCCAATGTTGACCTCGTTCAGGTTGAGCGGATCAACCGGGTTGAAGCCGCGCTTGGGTAGGCGGCGATGCAGCGGCATCTGGCCGCCTTCGAAGCCTTTTATGCGCACGCCGGAACGGGCCGTCTGACCCTTGCCGCCGCGGCCGGACTGCTTGCCCTTGCCGGAGCCGATACCGCGGCCGACGCGGATGCGCGAATGCCGCGAACCTTCGTTGTCTTTGATCTCGTTGAGTTTCATGGCGCTTGACCTCACTCGCCTTCGACGACGCGAACGAGGTGCTTGACCTTGGCGATCATGCCCCGCGTGGACGGCGTGTCGATAACGACCGCGCGGCGGCCGATCTTGTTGAGGCCGAGGCCCTTGAGCGTCGCACGCTGTTCGCCCGGACGGCCGATGGCGCTGACGGTCTGCTCGACGGTGACGGTGGCTTTCGTGTTCATGTCCGCCTCCGCTCTCAAGAGTCCGACGCGTCGGCTTCGACGCCTACGCGACGAGCCTGCAACGTCGATACTTTCAGACCGCGACGCTGCGCGACGGAGCGCGGCGAATCTTCGTGCGCGAGCGCGTCGAAGGTGGCGCGGATCATGTTGTACGGGTTCGACGAGCCCTGGCTCTTGGCGACGACGTCATGGACGCCGAGCGACTCGAACACGGCGCGCATCGGGCCGCCGGCGATGATGCCGGTGCCCGCGGGCGCGGCGCGCAGGATGACCTTGCCGGCGCCGTGGCGGCCGAACACGTCATGATGCAGCGTACGACCTTCGCGCAGCGGAACGCGCACGATGCCTCGCTTGGCGGCTTCCGTCGCCTTGCGGATGGCTTCCGGAACTTCGCGCGCCTTGCCGTGGCCGAAACCGACGCGACCCTTCTGATCGCCGACGACGACCAGCGCGGCGAAACCGAAACGGCGTCCGCCCTTTACGACTTTCGCGACGCGATTGATGTGGACGAGGCGATCGACGAATTCGCTGTCGCGGTCCTCCCCCCGGTTATGATCGCGGCCGCGGCCGCCTTCACCTTCACGTGCCATTCGCTGTCAGCCTCACTTGCGCGGCGCCCCTCGAAGAGGCCGCCGCTCGCTTGGTAATGGAGCGTCGGCCTCCAGGCCGACGTTCGCAACATCGTCGGCCTGGAGGCCGACGCTCCGTTAGAAGTCGAGGCCGCCTTCGCGCGCGCCCTCGGCGAGCGCTTTTACGCGCCCGTGATACATGTAGCCGCCGCGATCGAAGACGACCTTGTCGATGCCGGCCTTCTTGGCGCGATCGGCGATTTCCTTGCCGACGCGGCGAGCCGCCTCAACATTGGCGCCAGTCTTCAGTTCGCCGCGAAGACCCTTCTCGATCGTCGAAGCGGCGGCCACGGTGACCCCCTTTTCGTCGTCGATCACTTGGGCATAGATCTGCGCCGAGGAGCGGAACACGGAAAGGCGCGGACGCCCTCCTGCGTTGGTCCGGATCGCCCGGCGGATGCGCGCCTTGCGGCGGGCAATGGAATCGTTGGACTTTGCCATGGCTCCGCCTCTTACTTCTTCTTGCCTTCCTTGCGGAAGATGAATTCGCCGGCGTACTTGACGCCCTTGCCCTTATAGGGCTCGGGGCCGCGGAAACCGCGGATTTCCGCGGCGACCTGACCGACCTGGCGTTTGTCGATGCCGGCGACGGTAATTTCCGTCGGCTTCGGCGCCACGATCGTGACGCCGGCCGGGATCGGGTAGATGACGTCATGGCTGAAGCCGAGCGAAAGTTGCAGGTTCTTACCCGCGATCGCCGCCTTGTAGCCGACGCCGTTGATTTCGAGCTTCTTCTCGAAACCCTTGGTGACGCCGATCACCAGGTTCTGCACCTGGGCGCGGGTCGTGCCCCACATGGCGCGAGAGCGCTTGTCCTCGCCCAGCGGCGTGACATGCACGACATTGCCTTCGACGGTGACCCCAACTTCCTTGGGAGCCGTGAATTTCAGTTCGCCCTTCGCGCCCTTGACGGCGATCGATTGCCCTTCCAACTTGGCGGTGACGCCAGCGGGAATGGCTACGGGCTTCTTGCCGATACGTGACATGGCTCAAATTTCCGTTTGCCGTTCGAGGACGTCAGAACACCGTGCACAGCACTTCGCCGCCCACATGGGCTTCGCGCGCGGTGTGGTCGGCCATCACGCCCTTCGGCGTAGACAGGATCGACACGCCGAGCCCGTTGGCGACGCGCGGCACGAAATCGACGCCCGTGTAGACCCGACGGCCGGGCTTGGAGACGCGCTCGATCTTGCGGATCACCGGCAGGTTGTCGAAGTACTTGAGTTCGATCTCGAACTCCGTACGGCCGTTGCCGAAATCCGTGGTCGAATAGCCTCGGATGAAGCCTTCGGCCTGAAGGACGTCGAGCACCTTGCTCCGCAGCGACGAGCCGGGAGTGCTTACTTTGCCGCGGCGGCGCATCTGCGCGTTGCGGATGCGGGTCAGCATATCGCCGAGAGGATCGTTGACAGCCATGTTAGCGCCTCCTCACCAGCTGGACTTGACGAGGCCTGGAATCAGGCCCTTGTTGCCCAATTCGCGAAGCGCGATGCGGCTCATCTTCATCTTGCGATATACGGCGCGCGGGCGACCGGTCACCAGGCAACGATTGCGGACGCGGTTGGGCGCCCCGTTGCGCGGCATCTCGGCCAGCTTCAGCCGAGCCTCGAAACGCTCTTCCATCGGCAACCCATCGTCATTGGCCACCGCCAGCAGACGCTCGCGCCGTCCCGCGTATTTCTTCACAAGGCGCATCTTGCGAAGGTTGTTCTCGATTGCGCTCTTCTTTGCCATCAATGGCCTCCATTATTCCGCGTCTGAGCGGCTCGCGCTCACTGCCGGAACGGGAAGTTGAAGGCGCGCAACAAAGCGCGCGCCTCGGCGTCGTTCTTGGCCGTCGTGCAGACCACGATGTCAAGACCTAACTGCGCCTCCGCCTTGTCATAATCGATTTCGGGGAAGACGATGTGTTCCTTGATGCCCAGGGCATAGTTGCCGCGGCCATCGAAGGATTTGGGATCCAGGCCCCGGAAATCGCGAACGCGCGGGAGCGCGACCGTGACGAGGCGGTCGAGGAACTCGTACATGCGTGTCTTACGCAATGTCACCTTCGCACCGATCGGCATGTTTTCACGAACCTTGAAGGTCGAAATCGCCTTGCGTGCGCGGGTGATGATCGGCTTCTGGCCGGCGATCAGCGCGAGGTCGTTGGCGGCGGACGTCACCTTCTTGGTGTCGTTGACCGCTTCGCCGACGCCCATGTTGAGCACGATCTTCTCGATCTTCGGCACTTCCAACGCGTTCTTGTAGCCGAACTCGGCCACCAGCTTCGGCACGACTTCCTCGTCGTAGAGCTTGCGCAGGCGGGCGATGTAATCCTTCGGCGCGGCCTGGACCTCGCCGGCGGCGGCGACATCGTTCTGCTGCGCCCGCTTGCCCTTGGGTTCCGCGGCGACCTTGGGAGTCGCCGTCTTGGCGCCGCCCTTTGCGGGCTTCGCGCCCTTGTCGGTTTTAGCCTCAGCCATCGATCAAATCTCCGGAACGCTTGGCGAAGCGGACCTTGCGGCCATCTTCGAGAATCTTGAAGCCCACGCGCGTCGGCTTGCCATCCTTGGGATCGGCAATCGCGAGATTGGAGATCTGGATCGGCGCCTCCTTGGAGAGGATGCCGCCTTCGGCCTGCTGGGTCCCCTTGGTATGGCGCTTGACGAGGTTGATGCCGCCGACCAGCGCGCGGCCTTCCGTCGGGTTGACGCTCGACACCTGTCCCGTGCGGCCTTTGTCGCGGCCAGCGAGAACGACGACCTTGTCGCCTTTCTTGATTTTCGCGGCCATTACAGCACCTCCGGCGCGAGCGAGATGATTTTCACGTGGTTCTTGGCGCGGAGTTCGCGCGGCACCGGTCCGAAGATGCGGGTGCCCACCGGCTCCGACTGATTGTTGATCAATACGGCGGCGTTGGAGTCGAAACGAATCACCGAGCCGTCGGCCCGGCGGATGTCCTTCGCCGTGCGAACGACGACGGCTTTCATCACGTCGCCTTTCTTCACCTTGCCGCGCGGAATGGCTTCCTTTACGGAAACGACGATGATGTCACCAATCGAGGCGTAGCGGCGCTTCGAGCCCCCTAGCACCTTGATGCACATCACGCGGCGCGCGCCGGAATTGTCGGCGACGTCGAGGTTGGTCTGCATCTGTATCATGGCATGAACGCCTTTCTCATCAGACAGGTTTCCGGCCTTTCGGCCAGACTACTTCTGAAGGAGGTTTTCAACCTCCGGGATGAAACACTAGGGTGCGGGGCGTGAGCCTCTATCAGGCCTGAACCTGTTCGCCCAGCACTTTCCATCGCTTCAGCTTCGAAATCGGCCGCGTCTCCTCGATGGAGACCGTGTCGCCGACCTTGTAAGCCTTGGTCTCGCAATGGGCGTGATAGTTCTTCGACTTACGGACGGTCTTCTTGAACAGCGGATGCGTGAAACGACGCTCGACCTTTACGACCAAGGTCTTTTCCTGCTTGTCGCTGACGACGACGCCCTGAAGGATGCGCTTCGGCATGGTGGCCTCCTCAGCCCTGGGCCTGTTCGCCGCGCTTGCGCGCCGCGATGGTTTTCACGCGAGCTATGTCTCGGCGAACGATGCGGACACGCGCGGTGTCCTGGAGTTGGCCGCTCGCGCGTTGAAAGCGCAGGTTGAACTGCTCTTTCTTCAACTTGAGCGCTTCCTCGTCGAGTTGATCGAGGGTCATGACCTTGAGGTCGGAGAGGCGGGCTTGCGACTTCATTTTAAAAAAACCCTCACTCCGCTATGCGCTGAATGAAGCGCGTCTTGATCGGCAATTTCGCGGCGGCGAGCGAAAACGCCTCGCGAGCGATCTGCTCCGGCACGCCGTCGACCTCGAACATGATGCGGCCCGGCGCGACGCGGGTCACCCAGAGTTCGGGAGCGCCCTTGCCTTTGCCCATACGCACTTCGATCGGCTTCTTGGACACCGGCACGTCCGGGAACACGCGGATCCAGACGCGGCCGGCGCGCTTCATGTGACGAGTCAGCGCGCGGCGGGCCGCCTCGATCTGACGCGCGGTGACCCGCTCCGGCTCCAACGCCTTGAGGCCGAACTCGCCGAAATTCAGCGCGAAGCCGCCCTTGGCGTTGCCGCTGATGCGGCCCTTGAACGCCTTACGAAACCTGGTTTTCTTTGGCTGCATCATGGTCGTGAACCTTCAATTTAACCGCTCACGCCTGGCCGCGGTCGCCGCGATGATCGCGGTCCCGATCGCGGTCGCCACGCTCGCGATCTCGGCGCGGACGGGGCGAAGACGTGTGATCGACTTCGGTGGCGCGACGCTCTTGCGCCATGGGATCATGCTCGAGGATCTCGCCCTTGAAGATCCACACCTTGATGCCGCAAGTGCCATAGGCGGTGTGGGCCGTCGCGACGCCGTAATCCACGTCGGCGCGCAAGGTGTGCAGCGGCACGCGGCCTTCGCGATACCACTCGAGACGGGCGATTTCCGCGCCGCCCAGTCGCCCCGAGCAGTTGATGCGGATGCCTTCCGCGCCCAGGCGCATCGCCGATTGCACCGCGCGCTTCATCGCGCGACGGAATGCGACGCGGCGCTCGAGCTGCTGAGCGATCGACTCGGCGACCAGGGTCGCGTCGACTTCGGGCTTGCGGACTTCGACGATGTTGATCGCCACTTCCGACTTCGTCAGCTTCGCAACCATCTTGCGCAGCTTGTCGATGTCGGCGCCCTTCTTGCCGATCACCACGCCCGGACGCGCCGAGTGGATGTTGACGCGGCACTTCTTGTGCGGGCGCTCGATGACGATCTTCGAGATCGCGGCTTGCTTCAGGCCTTCCTGAAGCTTGGCGCGGATCTTGATGTCTTCATGAAGCAGCTTGCCATATTCGCTCTTGTTGGCGAACCAACGCGAATCCCAGGTGCGGTTCACGCCGAGGCGCAGACCGATCGGATTGATCTTCTGACCCATATTGGCTCCTCAAGCCGCTTTCACGTCGGCCGCGACTTCGCGGACAACGATCGTGATGTTCGAGAACGGCTTCTCGATCCGCCCCGCCCGACCGCGGGCGCGGGGGCTGAAGCGCTTCATCACCATGTCCTTGCCCACCCAAGCCTGAGCGACGACGAGATCGTCGACGTCGAGCTCGTGGTTGTTCTCGGCGTTGGCGATCGCGGACTCCAGCGCCTTCTTGACCTCGGTCGAGATGCGCTTGTTGGAGAACTCCAGATCGGCGAGCGCCTTGGAGACCTTCTTGCCGCGGATGAGCTGCGCGAGCAGGTTGAGTTTCTGGGGCGAAACCCGCAACATGCGGATCGTCGCCTTGGCTTCGTTGTCGGCGAGCCGACGGGGATTGGCGGGCTTGGACATGGCGGTTACTTCTTCGCCTTCTTGTCGGCCGCATGGCCGTAAAACGTGCGAGTCGGAGCAAATTCACCGAACTTGTGACCGATCATCTCCTCGGACACAGCCACCGGAATGTGCTTGTGGCCATTGTAGACGCCGAAGGTGATCCCGACGAACTGCGGCAGGATCGTGGAGCGGCGGCTCCAAATCTTGATGACGTCGGAACGGCCCGAGCCGCGCGCCGCATCAGCCTTCTTCAACATGTAGCCGTCGACGAACGGCCCCTTCCAGATCGAGCGCGTCATGGCGATCAGCCCTTCTTCTTATTGCGGACGTGGCGCGAAGCGACGATGAACTTGTCCGTGGACTTGTTCGAGCGGGTTTTCTTGCCCTTGGTCGGCTTGCCCCACGGGCTGACCGGATTGCGACCGCCGGAGGTGCGGCCTTCGCCGCCGCCATGCGGATGATCGACTGGGTTCATGGTGACGCCGCGATTGTGCGGACGCTGGCCCATCCAGCGGTTGCGACCCGCTTTGCCCATCGACGAGTTCATGTGATCGGGGTTGGAAACCGAACCAACCGTCGCGTAGCACGCGCCGTGGATCAGACGCTGCTCGCCCGAGCTGAGGCGGAGCGAGACCAGACCCTGGTCGCGACCGACGATCTGCGCGTAGGAACCCGCCGACCTCGCTATCGCCCCGCCTTTGCCGATCTTCATCTCGACGTTGTGCACGATCGTGCCGACGGGAATGGCCGAAAGCGGCATTGCATTGCCCGGCTTCACGTCGACGGCCGGACCCGCGATAACTTCGTCGCCGGCGCCCAGGCGCTGGGGCGCGAGGATGTAGCTTAGCTCGCCATCGGCGTATTTGATCAGCGCGATGAACGCCGTGCGGTTGGGATCGTATTCCAGCCGCTCGACCTTCGCCGCGCCGAGCTTGCGGCGCTTGAAGTCGACGATGCGGTAGGATTGCTTGTGGCCGCCGCCACGGAAGCGGACGGTGATGCGGCCGGAATTGTTGCGTCCGCCCTTCTCCGACTTGCCTTCCGTCAACGACTTGACCGGCTTGCCCTTGTGAAGCTCGCGACGGTCGACGATCGCAAGCTGACGAAGGCCCGGCGTCGATGGTTTGTATGTTTTCAGAGCCATGGTCGTAAAACCCTCAGACGCCGCTGGTCACGTCGATGCGGAAGCCGTCAGCGAGCGTGACGACCGCCTTCTTGAAGTCGGCCTGATGACCACGGACGCCGCGGAACATCTTGGTCTTGCCCTTGCGAACGAGCGTGTTCACGCCCGTCACCTTGACGTCGAACAGCTTCTCAATCGCCGCCTTGATCTGCGGCTTGGTCGCTTCGCGGCGAACCTTGAAGACGAACTGATTGCTCTCGGACGCGATCGTCGCTTTTTCCGTGATCACGGGCGCGACGATCAGGTCGTAATGGCGCGAATCCTTGCTCATTTGAACCGCGCCTCCAGCGCTTCGATCGCCGCCTTGGTCAGGACGAGCTTGCCGCGGCGCATGATGTCGTAGACGTTCGCGCCCTGTACGGGCAGCACGTCGATCTGCGGCACGTTGCGAGCGGCGAGCGCGAAATTGTTGTCGACCTCGGCGCCGTCGATGATCAGGGCGTTCTTCAGGTTCGCCTTGGCGAACACGCCCTTCAGCGCCTTGGTCTTGGCCTCGGGCAGCTTGGCGTCTTCCCAGATGATCAGCTCGCCGGCCTGAACCTTGGCCGACAGCGCATGGCGCAGAGCCAGGGCGCGCACCTTCTTGGGCAGATCATGCGCATGACTGTGCACGACCGGACCCATGGCGCGTCCGCCGCCGCGGAACTGCGGCACACGGGCGGAGCCGTGACGGGCGCCGCCGGTGCCCTTCTGCTTGTACATCTTCTTGCCGGTGCGGTGGATTTCCGCGCGGCCCAGCGTCTTGTGATCGCCGGACTGGCGCTTCGCGAGTTGCCAGAGCACCATGCGGGTGATCAGATCCTGTCGCGGCGTCAGCCCGAAGACCGCGTCGCTCAGTTCGAGCGAGCCTACGGCCGCTCCTTCGATCGACGAAATGTCGAATTTCATGGCCGTCAGGCTCCCTTGGCTTCAGCCGCGGCCGGCGCGGGGATACGGAACTTGCCGGGAACCGGCGCGTCCTTGTGCAGCGGCTTCTTCACCGCGTCGCGAACCTGAACCCAACCGCCGGCGTGACCGGGAACCGAACCCTCGACGAGGATCAGGCCACGCTCGACGTCGGTGCTGACGACGCGCAGGTTCTGCGTCGACACCCGATCGGCGCCCATGTGGCCAGCCATCTTCTTGTTCTTCCAGGTCTTACCGGGATCCTGGCGGCCGCCGGTCGAACCGTGCGAACGATGCGAGACCGAAACGCCGTGGGTGGCGCGAAGGCCGCGGAAGTTCCAGCGCTTCATAGGACCAGCGAACCCCTTGCCGAGCGTCACGCCAGTGACATCGACATGTTGTCCAATGGAGAAATGATCCGCCGTGATTTCAGCGCCAACGGGAATCAGCTGATCCTCGGGAACGCGGAATTCCACGATCTCGAGCTTGGGCTCCACCTCGGCGATGGCGAAACGACCACGCTCGGCCTTGGAAACGTTCTTCACCTTGGCGCGGCCCGCGCCCAGCTGAACGGCCGTGTAGCCGTTCTTCTCCAACGTACGATGAGCGACGACCTGACAACCCTCGAGCGAGAGCACCGTGACCGGCACATGATCGCCCGAGTCGGTGAAGATGCGGGTCATACCCAGCTTCTTTGCGATTATGCCTGAACGCATGGCGTTTATCCCTTAGAGCGCATTCGTCTCGAGAAGAGGCGCTCGCTAACCAGTCCCTCAGAGCTTGATCTCGACGTCGACGCCGGCGGCCAGATCGAGCTTCATCAGCGCGTCGACCGTCTGTGGCGTTGGGTCGACGATGTCGAGCACGCGCTTGTGGGTGCGAATTTCAAACTGCTCGCGCGACTTCTTGTCGACGTGCGGCGAACGGTTCACCGTGAACTTTTCAATTCGGGTCGGCAGGGGAATCGGTCCGCGAACCCGCGCGCCCGTGCGCTTGGCGGTGGAGACGATCTCCTTGGTCGACGCGTCGAGCACGCGATGATCGAACGCTTTGAGGCGGATGCGGATGTTTTGCGTATTCATGTGTCAGATCCCTGCCCTGGAGCGGGCGAGGCGGAAAGCCTCGCCCTGCCCTAGTCGCGCGTCACTCGGTGATTTTAGCGACGACGCCGGAGCCGACGGTACGGCCGCCTTCGCGGATGGCGAAGCGCAGTTTCTCTTCCATGGCGATCGGGACGATGAGTTCGACCGTGATCGAAACGTTGTCGCCGGGCATGACCATCTCGGTGCCCTCGGGCAGATGGACGATGCCGGTCACGTCGGTGGTGCGGAAGTAGAACTGCGGACGGTAGTTGGTGAAGAACGGCGTATGACGGCCGCCTTCTTCCTTGGTGAGGATATAGGCCTCGGCCACGAACTTGGTGTGCGGCTTGACGGTGCCGGGCTTGCACAGCACCTGGCCGCGCTCGACGTCTTCGCGCTTCGTGCCGCGCAGCAGGCAACCGACGTTGTCGCCGGCCTCTCCCTGATCGAGCAGCTTGCGGAACATTTCGACGCCGGTGACGATCGACTTGGTCGTGGCGCGAATGCCGACGATCTCGACTTCCTCGCCGACCTTGATGATGCCGCGCTCGATACGGCCGGTGACCACAGTGCCGCGACCCGAGATCGAGAACACGTCTTCGACCGGCATCAGGAACGGCTGATCCTTCGGGCGCTCGGGCTGCGGGATGTAGGCGTCGACCGCGTCCATCAGCTTGATGATCGCGTCATGGCCGATTTCCGGCTTCTTGTTCTCCAGCGCCATCAACGCCGAGCCCTGGACGATCGGAATGTCGTCGCCGGGGAAGTCGTATTTGGAGAGCAACTCGCGAACTTCGAGCTCGACGAGCTCGAGCAACTCGGCGTCGTCGACCATGTCGACCTTGTTCATGAACACGACCAGCGCGGGCACGCCGACCTGACGGGCGAGCAGGATGTGCTCGCGGGTCTGCGGCATCGGGCCGTCGGCGGCGGAGACGACCAGGATCGCGCCGTCCATCTGCGCGGCGCCGGTGATCATGTTCTTCACATAGTCGGCGTGGCCGGGGCAATCGACGTGCGCATAATGGCGCTTCTTGGTCGAATATTCTACGTGGGCGGTCGAGATGGTGATGCCGCGCGCCTTTTCTTCCGGCGCCTTGTCGATCTGGTCATAAGCGGTGAACGTCGCGCCGCCGCTCTCCGCCAGCACCTTGGTGATCGCCGCCGTCAAAGACGTCTTGCCGTGATCGACGTGACCGATCGTGCCGATGTTGCAATGGGGCAACGCGCGCGAAAATTTTTCCTTGGCCATAGCCGGACTCCTTCTCGTGAATTCTGGTTAGCTGTTGACGGAAAGCGCCTTACTTGAACTTCGCCTGGATTTCAGCAGCGACGCTCGCGGGCACCTGTTCGTAGTGATCGAATTGCATCGTAAAGTTGGCGCGTCCCTGCGTACCCGAACGCAACTGATTGACGTAGCCGAACATGTTGGCCAGCGGCACCATCGCATTGATGACGACCGCGTTGGCGCGCATGTCCTGCCCCTGCACCTGACCGCGACGGGACAGAAGATCGCCCATCACGAAGCCGGTGTGTTCTTCCGGCGTCACGACTTCGACCTTCATGATCGGTTCGAGAAGAACCGAGCCGCCCTTCTGCAGACCTTCGCGGAACGCGGCGCGGGAAGCGATTTCGAACGCCAGCGCCGAGGAGTCGACGTCGTGGTAGGCGCCGTCAATCAACGTCGCCTTGACGTCGACCACGGGGAAGCCCGCCAGGATGCCCGAACCCATGACGCTGTTGATGCCCTTTTCGACGCCCGGGATGTATTCCTTAGGCACCGCGCCGCCGATCACCTTGGACTCGAACGACGAGCCCGCGCCCGGCTCGGCCGGTTCGAACACGATGATCACCTTGGCGAACTGACCGGTGCCGCCGGTCTGCTTCTTGTGGGTGTAGTTGATCTCGGTCTTCTTGGTCAGCTTCTCGCGATACGCGACCTGGGGCGCGCCGATGCTGGCGTCGACCTTGTAGGTGCGGCGGAGAATGTCGACCTTGATGTCGAGATGCAGTTCGCCCATGCCCTTGAGGATGGTCTGGCCGGATTCCTGGTCGGTGGAGACCCGGAACGACGGGTCCTCCGCGGCCAGCTTCGCCAGCGCCACGCCCAGCTTTTCCTGGTCGGCCTTCGACTTCGGCTCGATCGCGATCTCGATGACCGGCTCCGGGAATTCCATCTTCTCCAGGATGACGGGCTTCTGCAGGTCGCAAAGCGTGTCGCCGGTGCGGGTATCCTTGAGGCCCGCGAGGGCGACGATGTCGCCGGCGAAAGCTTCCTTGATGTCCTCGCGATTGTTCGCATGCATCAGAAGCATGCGACCGACGCGCTCTTTCTTGTCCTTGGTCGAATTGAGCACCGTGGTGCCCGACTCGATCTTGCCCGAATAGACGCGGCAGAAGGTGATCGTGCCGACGAACGGATCGTCCATGATCTTGAAGCCGAGCATGGAGAACGGCTCGGCGTCGAGCGGCCGGCGCTCCAACGGTTCGCCGGTGTCGACGTCGACGCCGTGGATCGCGCCGCGATCGACCGGCGAGGGCAGATAATCGACGACTGCGTCGAGCAGCGGCTGTACGCCCTTGTTCTTGAACGCTGAGCCGCAGAGCACGGGAACGAAGCTGATGTTCTTGACCGCCTTGCGGATCAGGCGCTTCAGCGTCTCGATGTCGGGCTCGTTGCCATCCAGATATTCCGACATCACGTCGTCGTCGAGTTCGACCGCCGCTTCGACCAGCAGGCCGCGGTATTCCACGGCCTTGGCGAGCAGCTCGGCCGGAATCTCTTCGTCGTGATATTTCGCGCCCAGGCCTTCGTCTTCCCAGACCACCGCTTTCATGCGCAGCAGATCGATAACGCCCTTGAAATTGGACTCGGAGCCGATCGGCAATTGGATGCAAACCGGGCGACCGCCGACCTTGGTGCGGATCTCTTCGAAGCAACGATCGAAATCGGCGCCGACCTTGTCCATCTTGTTGACGAACACGATGCGCGGCACGTTGTACTTGTCGGCTTGACGCCAGACGGTCTCGGTCTGCGGCTCGACGCCCTGGTTGCCGTCGAGGACGCAAACGGCGCCGTCGAGCACACGCAGCGAACGCTCGACTTCGATGGTGAAGTCGACGTGGCCGGGGGTGTCGATGATGTTCAGGCGCTTGCCATTCCAAACGGTCGTGGTCGCGGCCGACGTGATCGTGATGCCGCGCTCCTGCTCCTGCTCCATCCAGTCCATGGTCGCGGCGCCGTCGTGGACTTCGCCGATCTTATGGGACTTGCCGGAATAGTACAGAATGCGCTCGGTGGTCGTCGTCTTCCCGGCATCAATGTGGGCCATGATGCCGAAATTACGATAGTCCTCGATGGCGTGGCTGCGAGCCATGATCTTGGATCCTTAAACGTCTTACCAGCGGTAGTGAGCGAAGGCGCGGTTGGCTTCCGCCATCCGGTGCGTGTCTTCGCGCTTCTTCACGGCCGCGCCGCGGTTGTTCGAGGCGTCCAGCAATTCCGCGGAAAGCCGGTCGACCATCGTCTTGTCGTTACGATCGCGCGCGGCGGTGATGATCCAGCGGATCGCCAGGGCCTGACGGCGGTCGGGGCGAACCTCGACCGGGACCTGATAGGTCGCGCCGCCGACGCGGCGCGACCGAACCTCGATCGCCGGCGCGACGTTTTCCAGCGCCTGACGGAAGACGGCGATCGGATCGGTCTTCACCTTGGCTTCGATGCCTTCGAACGCGCCATAGACGATGCGCTCGGCGGTCGACTTCTTGCCTTCGTACATGATGGTGCTCATGAACTTGGCAACCACTACGTCGCCGTACTTGGCGTCGGGAATGATCTCGCGTTTCTCTGCGGAATGGCGGCGCGACATGGCCTGCTCCTAGACTATCTGAACTTACTTCGGGCGCCAGCTTACTTGGGTCTCTTGGCGCCGTACTTCGAACGGCGCTGCTTGCGGTCCTTCACGCCCTGCGTGTCGAGCACGCCGCGCAGGATGTGATAGCGCACGCCGGGCAAATCCTTGACGCGGCCGCCGCGGATCATGACCACCGAGTGTTCCTGAAGGTTGTGGCCTTCACCCGGGATATAGCCGATCACTTCGAAGCCGTTGGTCAGGCGCACCTTGGCGACCTTGCGAAGCGCCGAATTGGGCTTCTTCGGGGTCGTCGTATAGACACGCGTGCAAACGCCGCGCTTTTGCGGGCTCGCCTCGAGATGGCGGGCCTTTTCGCGATAGGTCTTCGGTTGCCGCGCCTTGCGGATCAACTGGCTGATAGTCGGCATATCTGCCCCTTCGTCCATCCTCACGTGATTCAGCCCGGCAGGGACAGAACCAATCGAAATCTTGCCTCATCGACGCGCGAAACCAAAAGCGCCGCGAAAACCCGTATCACGGGTTTTGGGCGTTTACGGACAGAGGAGCATGGGGGACACCCACGCTCTTGTGTGCTCAGCCCGCCAGGGATCTCCTGGCGGTATGGTCGTTCATCGGTGAGATCGTCAGCGTTTAGAGCCGAAGGGTTCTGGGCGAGTCGCCCTGAACAACGAAGCTCTACAGCCTGTCGAAAGCGGGCGGAACATATGCGCGGCGTGTTGGCCCGTCAACCCCTAATGGCTCCAAACTTTACGCTTGCCCAAGGTTTTTGGCCCGGCAAAAGCGCTCGGCCGGTCTCAGGGCGCCGGAGCGCTCACCAGCGCGGCCCCGGACCGGCTCACGCCCGCGACGCGGTCCGCAAATCGCGTCAGCATTTTCCGCGCAGGCCCGTCGACGCGATCGGCCAACGCCGTGCACAACCCTAGTAAGACAAAGGTAAACAATACGTTAACGATCAAGGGCGGCGCGGCGAGCGGGGCCGCGCCGACAAGCCGATCATAGCCGATCCTGAACAAAGCGTAAGCGGGTTCGTGGACGGCGTAGAGCGGAAAGGAGATTTTCCCCAGCCACGAATAGAGCTTGCGCAGCCCGGGCGAACGCGGATCTTCGAGCGACAGCACGACGATCAGCGGCGCGCCGATCGCGGCGACGGCGACGAACAGCCAGGGCGAGTCGGGCGACAACAGGCAGATCGCGGCCACGGCCGCCGGCGCGCCCCAGGCGAATCGGATGTTCGGCAGGCGCCCGGCGGCCCAAGCCCGGTAAAGCGCCAGGCCCGCATAAAACAACAGAACGGCGCGCACGACGCCGCCGGCCAGCGAACTGGCGAGAAAGCCACAGGGCTTGCCGTCGATGAGCGTCGTGGCGATGAAACCCAGCAGTGACACCCCCAGCAGGATCGCCAACGCCCTGCCCTTCGGGCGCCAGCGCGCGAACATCACGTTGACCACGAGTTCGCATAACAGCGACCAGCAGACAAAATTGAACGGGAACACGACGTTCGCGTAGACGTAATGGAAACCGAACTGGAATTGCGAAAAGCTCGGCGCCAGCGCCAGGCCCAGCAGGGCCTCGAGCGCGAACCTGTCCGCCGTCACCGCGGGCGCGCCGAGGCGCAAGGCGACGAGCGCATTGACGATTCCGATCGTCAGGCCGACGAAATACATCGGGTAGAGCCGGATCCAACGCAGGCGCGCGAAGCTCAGCGCGCTCATGCCCGCCGCCAACCGCGCCTCGAACGCCGACGCGAGCACGAAACCGCTGAGGCAGAAGAACACGTCAACGGCAAAATTCGCCATCGGGAACCGCACGCCCGACGGACCGATCGTCAAATGCAGAGTCAGGACGCTGAGGGCGGCGACGCCGCGCACGCCGTCCATCGTCACGAACCGCCCGCCCGCCATGTTGCGTTCCATATCGACAGCCCGAGTGCGCCAGAAATTCCTGGGTCATTCGGGGAAACGGCCGCTCAGATCGAGGCCGACTCCCGTTGCGCGCCCATGCGTGAGCCAACACCGGCGCGCCGGAGGGTAAGCCGCCGACGCAGCGGGGCGTCGAAACGACGCGCGAGCCACAGGCAAGCGACAAACACCAGCGGCGCCAGCAACAGATCCATCGCCAGCGGTGGCGGCTGGTCCCAGAGCGCGCCCGTCGCACGATCGTAAGCCAGTTTCATCAGGCCGAAGGCGGGGAGATGCAGCGCATAGACAGGATAGGACGCTTGTCCCAGCGCGTCGAACGCTTTCGCCAGCCGCGTCGAACGCGGATTGGCGATCGCCACGCAAACGATCAGCGGACCGCCGAACAAGGCGACATACAAAAACAGGTGTTTGGATTCCGGGGCCAGCGAAATCAGCACGACCGCCAGCAAAGGCGCCAGGGGCCAACCGAGCCGCGGCAAACGACCCGCCGCCCATATCTCGCGCAGCGCGACGCCGAGGTAGAACGAAAACATCGCTCGCGGAAATCCGCCCCAGAAAATGTGACGTCCCCAGCCGCAGGGTTGACCCGCGATATTGGTGGTGACGACCAGGGCGACGGCGAGCGCGCCGATCGTCGCGGCGAGAAGCAAGCCGCGCGGGCGGAAAACCAGAAACAAACCGTTGCAGAACAGTTCCATCGACAAGGACCAACTCGGCCCATTGAACGGGAACAGCACACGGTCGGTGAAATCGGCGCCGATTCCCATCGGAAACGGCTGAAGGGTCGGAAGCACGAATATTGCGTTGACGACCGCCAGCCCGAGCGTCGGCCCGGAAGTCCGCGGTCCGCCGGCAAGCGAGGCCAGCGCGTATTGCGCCAAGCCCAGCAGCAATCCCACGAAATACAGCGGATACAAGCGAATCAGACGAAGGGCCGCGAAGTCGCCGGCGCCGAGCCCCGCGTCGAGCTTCGCGCCATAGGCGTTGGCGATGACGAATCCGCTCAGGCAGAAGAAGATGTCGACCGCGACATTGCCCGAGGGAAGCCAGCTGCCGGCGGGCGTCTGCGTGAAGTGATACAGCATCACGCATATCGCCGCGACGCCGCGCAGTCCATCCATCGTGTGGAATCGCTGCTGGGGAGACCCCCGATCCATGACGCGCCCCGCAAGCCACTATGGCTGGCGCAGGGTATCGAGAAACCGATAACGCATTCTATGCGCGCGCGGGCTTGGGCCGCAGATTCAGTTGCGGGTGTTGGGCGGCGCGACCACGCGGTCGATGACGACGACGACGCGGAGCAATTGACAGACTTCATCGCCCAGGCCGACGCCGATCGGCGCGATGCGCAGCGCCAGTTCCTCGTGGCTGCCGCTCGCGGGCAGAACGAGTTCGACGGTTTCGCCGTCGCGAAGCGCGCCGGAAATGGCGATCCGCAACCGTACGTCGGCGAGTTTGTCATGTGCGCGCAAGCAGCCGGCGTTTTGATAGAGGTCGTCCTGCATCGCCTCGGCGGCGCCCACGCCGAGGTGCAGAACCTCGCCACGCTCGTCGAGCAGGATGGCGGCCATGCCGAGCCACTCGAACGCGTCCGCGAAGCCGCGCGCCCGAGCGCCGGCGAGCAGCGGCGCGAGCGGCCAAGCCGGCTTGGGCGCGGGCGCGGCGCGCACTTCGTTCCAGGGCATCGGCTGCATCACATTTTTCATCCGCGCCTCGTGCTCACATGTTTAACGAAGCGTAATCAAACGTGATTTCCTGGCCGAATAAGGGCGCCTTTGCGGCAGTCTGGCGGGAATCCGCGCTTTCCCCCCGGTATTGAGGCGATTCGCGGGCGCAGGACGCGCTGGCCAACCGAATGTCTTGCGCGCTCCGTAACGAAACGCCGCGCTTCCCTTTCGGCAAGCGCGGCGTTCGGCTTTTCAAAACGCTACGATCAGCGCATCGGCGCCCGCGAGCGACCGCGCGAGACCGTCTCCACGGTCGGCGCCGTAATCGCCAGCATCGGCTGCGCGCCCGATTCCTCGGCCTTCTGGGCGAGGATCATATTGTCGCGCATCGTCGCGACCTGACGCAGCTTGGTGATCGCCGCGCCCGTGCCGGCCGGGATCAGACGGCCGACGATGACATTCTCCTTCAGGCCTTCGAGCGTATCGACCTTGCCATTGACCGCCGCCTCGGTGAGGACGCGGGTGGTCTCCTGGAAGGACGCGGCGGAGATGAACGAGCGCGTCTGCAAGCTGGCCTTGGTGATGCCCAGAAGCACCGGCACGCCGGTCGCCTCCTTCTTGCCTTCCGCGCGCATGATCTCGTTGGCGTCTTCCATTTCGATGAGATCGACCTGCTCGTTGTTGAGGAAGTCGGTGTCGCCGGAATCGGTGATGTCGACCTTCTGCAGCATCTGACGGACGATCACCTCGATGTGCTTGTCGTTGATCGCCACGCCCTGCAGCCGGTAGACTTCCTGAATCTCGTTAACCAGATAGGCCGCGAGTTCCTCGACGCCCTTGATGGCGAGAATGTCGTGCGGGGCGGGATTGCCGTCGACGATATACTCGCCCTTCTCGATCACGTCGCCGTCCTGCAGGTGGATGTGCTTCGACTTGGGGATCAGGTATTCGACCGGATCGACGCCGTCCTCGGGTGACTCGATGAACAAGCGCTGCTTGTTCTTGAAGTCCTTGCCGAACCGCACGACACCGCTGATTTCGGCGATGATCGCGTGATCCTTCGGCCGGCGCGCCTCGAACAGTTCCGCGACGCGCGGCAGACCGCCGGTGATGTCGCGGGTCTTGGCGCTGTTGATCGAGATGCGCGCGATCACGTCGCCGGCGTTGACCTGCGAACCGGGCTCGAACGAGATGATCGACTCGACGGGCAGCAGGTAACGGGAATCGCCGCCCCGCGCCAGCTTGCCGACCTTGCCGTCCTTGCCCTTGATGACGATCGCCGGCTTCAGGCCCGAGGTGCGCGGGCTCGAACGCCAGTCTGTGACGATGCGCTTGGCGATGCCGGTCGCCTCGTCGATCTGCTCAGACATCGACGCGCCCTCGATCAAATCCTCGAAACCGACGATGCCGTCGACTTCGGTGAGGATCGGACGCGAGAACGGGTCCCACTCGGCCAGACGCTGGCCGCGCTTGACGACGTCGCCCTCGTCGACCTTCAGGCGCGCGCCATACTGGACGCGATG
>Ga0302319_10007147_pt1 | contig 21995 bp, 21 predicted proteins | sample Bog_T0_2_FD_203319 | JGI IMG/M metagenome (GOLD analysis project Ga0302319, IMG submission 203319) | Peat permafrost microbial communities from Stordalen Mire near Abisko, Sweden - Bog_T0_2 | ecosystem: Environmental > Terrestrial > Soil > Wetlands > Peat | place: Sweden: Abisko, Stordalen Mire... | reverse complement strand
TGCGCGCCGCCCGCGTGCTCTGGGCGAAGCTGATCCGGCAATTCAACCCGAAAAACCCAAAATCCATGGCGTTGCGGACGCACTCGCAGACCTCCGGCTGGAGCCTCACGGAGCAGGATCCGTATAATAATGTGGCCCGCACATGCATCGAGGCCATGGCGGCCGCATTCGGTCACACGCAATCGCTGCATACCAATTCACTCGACGAGGCAATCGCGCTGCCCACAGACTTCTCCGCCCGCATCGCGCGCAACACGCAGCTTTATTTGCAGGAGGAGACCGGCATCTGCCGCGTGGTTGATCCATGGGGCGGCTCGTATTATGTCGAGGCGCTTACGGATGAGTTGATGAAGAAAGCCTGGGACCACATTCAGGAGGTGGAGCACCTCGGCGGCATGACAAAGGCCATCAACGAGGGCCTGCCAAAGATGCGCATCGAGGAGGCTGCCGCGCGCCGCCAGGCGCAGATCGATTCCGGCCGCGAAGTGATCGTGGGCGTGAACAAGCATCGCCTCCAGAAAGAGGATCCGATTGAAATTCGCGATGTCAATAACACCGCCGTGCGCGAGGCACAGGTTGCGCAGTTGAAGGAGTTGAAGGCCTCCCGCGACCAGTCAGCCGTGGAGAAGACGCTTGCAGCGCTCACGGATGCCGCCGGGTCCGGCAGCGGCAACCTGCTTGCACTTGCAATAGACGCCGCACGGGTACGCGCCACGCTGGGGGAAATTTCCGGGGCGCTGGAAAAAGTCTGGGGACGCCACAAGGCGCAGATCCGCTCGATCACGGGTGTTTACGGCGGCGAATTCGGCGACGTGGATGAAGTGAGCCGCGTGCGCACGATGACAAACGAGTTTGCCACCCGCGAAGGACGCAGACCCCGCATCCTCATTGCCAAGATGGGCCAGGACGGGCACGATCGTGGAGCGAAAGTTGTCGCTACCGCTTATGCTGACATGGGCTTCGACGTCGATATAGGTCCCCTGTTCCAGACCCCTGAGGAAACCGCGAAGCAGGCCGTCGAGAACGATGTGCACATCGTCGGAGTGAGTTCGCTGGCGGCGGGCCACAAGACACTGGTGCCGCAGTTGATCGCGGAATTGAAGGCGCTCGGACGCGCTGACATCATGGTGATCGTCGGGGGGGTGATTCCCGCGCAGGATTACGATTTTCTTTACGAGGCGGGCGCTGCCGCGATCTTCGGCCCCGGGACGGTGATTCCGGATGCCGCGGCACAAATGTTGAACGCATTGAATGAACGGCTGAGCCCCGAGTATGCATGATCAGTCCTCTACCAGTAAAATCGAGGCGCCTGTTCACCGCGGACTATGTCGCGGGAGTACTCAACGGCGACCGCTCGATGCTTGCGCGGGCGATCACCCTGGTGGAGAGCGACGCCCCCGGGCATGCGGTTCTTGCGGAAAAAGTGGTGAGGCATTTGCTGCCGTATGCGGGAAATTCGATTCGTGTCGGGATCACGGGCGTGCCGGGCGTGGGCAAGAGCACATTCATAGAGGCCCTCGGCTGCCTGCTCTGCAAACGCGGCAACCGCGTGGCGGTGCTGGCGGTGGACCCGAGCAGCACGCTCACGCATGGCTCGATACTCGGCGACAAGACACGCATGGAGATGCTTTCCCGGGAGCCGGGATGTTTCATCCGGCCCTCGCCCTCGGGCGGCACGCTCGGCGGGGTAACGCGCAAGAGCCGCGAGACGATTCTTCTCTGCGAGGCGGCGGGCTTCGATGTGGTGCTCGTGGAGACAGTAGGGGTGGGGCAGAGCGAGACGACTGTCCGGTCCATGGTGGATTTCTTCCTGGTGCTCATGCTTGCCGGGGCGGGCGACGAATTGCAGGGAATCAAAAAAGGAATCATCGAGCTCGCAGATGCACTGTTGATCACCAAGGCGGACGGCGACAACAAGCGGCATGCGGAGGCCGCACAAATGGAATTTTCCCGGGTGTTGCATTACCTCATATCTCCCACGCCGGGTTGGACTCCCGAGGTGATGACGTGCTCGAGCACGGAAGGCCGTGGAGTGGCGGAGATATGGGATGTTATCGGACGTTTTCACGAGGCCTCGTTGAAATCCGGCTTTTTCCAGCAGCACAGGCGCGGCCAGACGCTCGACTGGATGCGCCAGATGCTGCAACAGGAACTCTGGCAGGCTTTCGCGCGCAATCCGGCCACGAGGGCCGGTCTTCCGCAGATCGAGCGCAGGGTCCTCGACGGAAAATTGTCAGCGACCGAAGCCGTCAAATCTCTTCTCAGCAAATACTCACAAAATTATGATCCAAAAAATTGACCACCTCGGCATCGCCGTCCGTTCACTGGACGAATCGGTGAAATATTACGAAGAAGCTCTCGGGCTTAAATGCGAACATCGCGAGGAGGTGCCTTCGCAGAAAGTCCGCACCGCGTTTTTCTCCGTGGGCGCGACGCATATCGAATTGCTGGAGCCCACTGCGGATGACAGTCCGATCGCAAAGTTCCTCGCCAAAAACGGCGAAGGCATCCATCACGTTGCATTCGGCACCAGCGACATTCTCGGCCAGTTGAAAGGCGCGGAGGCCGCCGGGGTTCAGTTGATTCACGACAAACCGATCGAGGGTGCCGGTGGAAAGCTGGTCGCCTTCCTGCATCCAAGGTCCACGCACGGCGTGCTGACGGAATTTTGCAGTCCAAAGGAGTAAAATATTATGCCAATAGCCAAACATTTGCTCGATGAATTGCACCGCAGGCGTGAACGGGTCTCAACCGGAGGTGGTGCTGAAAAAATGGAGGAGCGCCACAAGAAGGGGCAGATGACCGCCCGCGACCGTTTAAACAACTTGTTTACAACCGGCACGTTCCAGGAAGCTGGCATGCATGCCGAGCACAGTGGCACGCTTTTCGGCCTGAAAGGCAAGATCCTGCCGGCGGATGGTGTCGTCACTGGCACCGGCCATGTCGATGGTCGCCCGGTTGCAGCTTATAGCCAGGATTTTACCGTGGCAGGCGGTTCCCTCGGCAACATCCATGCGAAGAAAATCTGTGATACCATGGACTACGCGGTCCACGCTGGCATGCCGGTGGTTGGCTTCAACGATTCCGGTGGCGCCCGCATCCAGGAGGGTGTGGAATCGCTCTCCGGCTACGGCAAGGTTTTCTTCAAGAATGTCTATCTCTCCGGCGTCGTACCTCAGATCGCAGTTATCGCGGGCCCTTGCGCGGGCGGGGCCGCTTACTCCCCGGCGCTCACCGATTTCATCATCATGGTGAACAAATCCGCAAACATGTTCATCTGCGGACCGGAGGTGATCAAGGCGGCGACGGGCGAAGCGACAACGATGGACGAGATTGGCAGCGCAACGGCGCACGCGACGGTGAGTGGAAACATTCACTTCGTGGCAAACGACGACGCGCACGCCATCGCCATGGTGAAGAAACTTCTGTCGTTCCTTCCGTCGAACAACATCATGGATCCTCCCCACTCCCTGGAGACTCCGCTGGTCCTCAATTCCGATCCCGGCATGAATAAGCTGGTTCCGGAGGATGCGAAGGAGGCGATTGACGTGCAGGCTGTTATCAAGAGACTGGTGGATGCCGGGGACTTTTTTGAGGTCCAGATGAACTGGGCGAAAAATATTGTTATCGGCTTTGCGCGCATTCAGGGCGTGGTGGTGGGCATCGTTGCGAACCAGCCCCTGGTGAAGGCGGGAACGCTGGACATCGATTCCTCCGATAAGGGGGCGCGTTTCATCCGGTTCTGTAATATTTTCAACATCCCCATTGTCACGCTGGTGGATACCGGCGGATTTTTCCCCGGCAAGGCCCAGGAGCGCGGCGGAATCATCCGCCACGGGGCGAAAATGCTTTTCGCCTATGCATCCGCCACGGTGCCGAAAATCACTGTGATCATGCGCAAGGCCTACGGCGGCGCATATCTCGCGATGTGCAGCCGCGAGCTGGGCGCGGACATCGTGTTTGCATGGCCTACGGCGGAGATCGCCGTGATGGGCGCAGAGGGTGCGGTGAATATATTGTATCGCACCGAGATCAAGAATGCCGCCGACCCGAAGGCCCGTCAGGCTGAGTTGATCAAGGAGTACCGCGAAAACTTCGCCTCGCCTTACCAGGCTGCCGGCATGGCTATGATTACCGATGTGATCGAACCGGCGCAAACGCGCGCCATGGTTGCGGTCGCCTTGCGTAACACACTGTCTAAACGTGAAACGCGTCCGCCGAAAAAACACGGGAATATTCCGCTATGATTTCGCAATCCCTCGTGCCACAATTGAAAAACAGAAATCTACAGGAGGCTTTCTAAACCATGGCTGCTACCGAAAACAATGCCGGGAAGACTGGGCTTGCGCCCGAAATCATCGCGGTGATTGCCGCCGCGATCGAAGCGGTGATAGACACCCCTTTCCGGATCACCACCATTTCCGAACGACGCGCGGACGGTTCACTCGTGAGCCTTTGGTCCATCGAGGGCCGCCGTGCAATTTTCGCATCACACCACCTCCGTTAAAAATCCATGAAACATTTACGCGTTACCATTCAGGGCAGGGTTTATGAAGTCACCGTCGAGTCGCTCGACCAGGGAGGGCTTCCCGCTGGCGCCGCCCAGTCGCCAATTTCTGTGGCTTCTGCAGCCGCCTCGCCGGTCGCCTCTTCCGCTTCCGCGGCAGCAGCCTCATCGGGCGCTCCAGGCGAAGTGGTCAGCCCGCTCTCGGGCAAGGTGGTGTCCATCCAGGCGGTCAAAGGCCAGGCTGTAAAACAAGGCGACCAGCTCGTCGTCCTCGAGGCGATGAAAATGAATACCTATATCTACGCTCCGCAGGATGGGACAGTCTCCGAAATCCTCACGAACGTTGGTGATGCTGTCGCGGAAGGCCAGGTTGTCCTGCGTCTCACCTAGGGATAAGCGGCGAGGGGGGACACCCTCTTTCGTGTTCCGGTTCCAAAATAACTTTTTTTCGGGTGCGCATTTTCCGGCGCTTTGCCAGCTATGCGCGTACGCTAGACGGATATTGGTTAGTTGCACCGCAGTCCGGCGGGCGTCCATGGAGCGATTTCAAGTGGTAACGATGCAATAAAACGCGTCTTGCGGCATGGCAACCAAGAGCAAGTCTTTGGCAATCGCGCACAAGACAGCGTCACGATGCTGGGGCAGAATGTCCTCGAAGCTAAAACCACTATGAATGACAAAGCGTGCAAAAAAGGTAAATTCGGGGCGGCTGATCTCAAACAAATTCAGGAGGCAATCCGCCTTGCAGGACTCGATCGCGACATGGTCGTCATCGAATCCGACTGGCATTTCGTAAACATCAACCACGCAGTCGAAATCCAGCCGGTACTTTTCGATTGCCGGGGGGAGCTCGATTCCCCGTCGTGGGTGGTCCGCAACGTGGCAGACGCATCCTCTCTCGAACCCTGCTCCTGCGGCGTGATGGAGCGCGGCGGAGAGATCGGCAAGTACCAACACCTGGATGAAGCAATCGCCGCTGCAATCGCCGAAGTCGTGAGGCTGAAGGTGATGGCCGGTTTGCAGCACTCCGTCCCGGCATCCGCCGGCTCCCATTCGGACACACTGCACCTTCCTAAGTCATGCAAAAATGACTTCATCAGACATTCACTACATCGTTAAACAACAGCAATACACACTATGAAAACCAAACATCCACTTCAATCCTTCGCCTTGCTCCTCACAGGCATATTTACTGCCTTCGCAGCGCTGCCCGGGGTCGCATCCGCCAGCGAAGCGGACCTTACGCTTCCCACAGACCGGAGCGCCTCGTTCCATTTCCCGGGCATCGTCCTTACGAGCAGCGACATCCTCTGGATCGGCATCGCGGTTTGTTTTGCAGGCATGCTCTTCGGCCTCGTGGAATACCTGCATCTCAAAAAACTGCCTGCCCACAAAAGCATGCTGGATGTCTCGAAGCTCATCTACGGCACCTGCCGGACTTACATGCTGCAACAGGGCAAGCTGCTGCTCCTGCTCGAGATTCTGATCGCGGGCACGATGATTTATTATTTCGGATTTTTGAAAATGCTGCCGGCGTCCACCGTGGCGCTGATCCTCGCATGGTCGCTGGTCGGCATCGGGGGATCGTTTGTGGTAGCATGGTTTGGCATGTTGATCAACAACGTGGCCAACAGCCGCATGGCATTTGCCGCTCTGCGCGGCCAGCCGCTGGATGTCTCGGAAATCCCCACACGCTCGGGCATGAGCATCGGTGTGCTGCTGATCAGCGTTGAGTTGCTGGTGATGCTCTCGGTTTTGAAATTCGTCCCGCCAGCGCTTGCCGGCTACTGTTTCATCGGGTTCGCGATCGGTGAATCTCTCGGTGCAAGTGTTCTTCGCATTTGCGGTGGTATCTTCACGAAGATTGCCGATATCGGCAGCGACATGATGAAGATTGTATTCGGAATCAAGGAGGACGATGCGCGAAACCCCGGAGTGATCGCCGACTGCGCGGGCGACAATGCCGGCGACAGCGTCGGGCCGACAGCGGACGGATTTGAGACTTACGGCGTGACGGGCGTGGCGCTGATCACTTTCATCCTGCTGGCCGTGAAGCCGCAGTATCAATGGACATTCATCGTCTGGATATTTGCGATGCGCATCGTGATGGTTCCGGCCTCGATTCTCGCATGGAAAATCAACGGCTATGTCACCCGCGGGGTCTTTGCAAAGCAGAAGAAGTTCAATTTCGAGCATCCCCTCACCACATTGATCTGGACAACGTCGCTGCTCTGCCTCGGGGTGAGTTTCATCGTGAGCTACTACATGCTGGCGGCACAATTCCCGGTGCTCTGGTGGAAACTCGCCACCATTATCAGTTGCGGCACACTCGGCGCAGCCATCATCCCGGAACTTACCAGGCTTTTCACCAGTACGAAGAGCTCGCACTGCTACGAAGTGGTGAACGCCACCACCGAGGGGGGCGCAGGACTTACGATTCTCTCCGGTCTCGTCGCCGGTAATTTCTCATGCTTCTGGATGGGGCTCACTATCTCGGGCCTCATGTTCGTTGCATACGCCACCAGCCTTACTACGTTGGTCGATTTTATGGCCTACCCGGCGGTATTCGCCTTTGGCCTGGTTGCCTTTGGCATGCTTGGCATGGGACCTGTCACGATTGCCGTCGATAGCTATGGACCGGTCGCGGATAACGCCCAGTCGGTCTTTGAATTGTCGATGATTGAGCAGTTGCCGGACATCAGATACGACGTGAAACGTAATTTCGGATTCGTTCCCGATTTCGAAAACGGGAAGCTCATGCTCGAGGACAATGACGGCGCGGGCAACACCTTCAAGGCCACGGCGAAACCGATGCTCATCGGCACTGCGGTGGTAGGCGCGACCACGATGATTTTCTCGCTTATTCTCATGCTGAAGCAGCACTTCGGCTGGGCGAATCTCGAGAACCTCAGCATCGTGGATGGTCGCATCATCCTCGGAATGTTGATGGGTGGCTCGGTCGTTTATTGGTTCTGCGGCGCGTCGCGCCAGGCGGTGACCACCGGCGCGTACCGCGCAGTGGATTACATCAAGCAGCACATCAAGCTCAGCAGCGGGGACAAAGCCTCTGCCGAGGATAGCAATGAAGTCGTGCGCATCTGCACGAAGTACGCGCAGTACGGCATGGTGAACATCTTCATCGTGGTCTTTTCCCTTGCCCTCGCATTTGCCTGCTTCGACGCGGTCTTCTTCGTCGGGTATCTGATCTCCATCGCGATGTTCGGTCTCTTCATGGCGATCAATATGGCCAACGCCGGCGGCTGCTGGGACAATGCGAAGAAGATCGTGGAAGTCGATTTGCGTAAAAAGGGAACGGAGCTGCACGCGGCGACCGTTATCGGCGACATCGTCGGCGATCCGTTCAAGGACACCTCTTCGGTGGCGCTGAACCCGATCATCAAATTTACCACCCTCTTCGGTATCCTGGCGGTGGAAATCGCCGTGAACCTCCAGAGGGGCGTCGCACTCGGAGTCGGGGGACTCTTCCTGGCCATCGGCCTGGTGTTTGTTTACAGGTCGTTCTATTGCATGCGCATCTCGCTGCTGACCCCGGCCAATCACATCATCGAGTCGGATCGCAAGGCTTTCGACTTGAAACTGGCTCAAGCCGCCTCGGATCTGGTATAAGGTATTGCCGGTGACCGGTAAATTTGTGAGGGGTGGCATGACATTGCCAACCCTTACGAACCTTCAGCCATCTCGTATCCCTGCAATTCCTACTCCTGGGAAGCTGTGAAGGAAGTCATATTGAAGCAGACTTGGAAAGCCTGCGAGCGAGAAAGGCAATGCAAGCGATGGAGATGACAGCTTCTGAATGGGATGTTTTGACTTCGTAGTCCTTTGAGAGTCTGCGGAAGTTGCCAAGCCAGGCAAAGGTGCGTTCAACTACCCGTGCTGGTCTATTACTACTTTTTCTTCCAATGATCTCTTTCCCGCAGAGGATCGAGTCAATCATCACTCGCGGGCTGTACCGCGCAGGGCACCCCAACCTGCCGGCAGGGACCGGATCAGCTTCCACTCCTTATCACTGAATGTACTCGGGTAGGGCTCTTGCTTTACCATCCCAAGGTTGAATCAAATCAACTGGGAAGGCACATCCGTATATCTCTTCTTTCAATGCTGGCCCGGCTCTTCGCCCCTCAATCTATATCCGGACTTTTTTATCCCTTCTAATGGGAAATCCTAAACCCTCCAGCCTTGGAGGATTCGCAGATAATTGGCTCTTTCGAATGCCGCCGGGTCCGGGGTTTTCTTGAGATTCATGCAACCGCGCAACTGTGCGACTGATTCGTATTCGTGCTGGTCCAGCCAGGATTCGAATTCATGCAATACGGTCTGCAGATATTCAGGGCCTCGCTTGAGCAGGACACTCACCATCTGCACGGCATGCGCGCCGGCGGAGACCGCCTTGAGGGCATCGGGGGCGCTGTGGATGCCGCCGCTTGCGGCGTACGAGGTATTCACGGTGGCGCTGACGATGGCGAGCCAGCGCAGACGCAGCCTGAGCTCGGCGGGAGTGGAAAGCTGGAGGCTTGGCTGCACGGCGAGTTCCTCGATGTCGATGTCGGGCTGGTAAAACCGGTTGAAGAAAATAAGCCCGTCTGCCCCGGCAGCAGCGAGGGCTGCGGCGAAGTGCGGCAATGACGAGAAAAACGGCGACAACTTCACTGCCACGGGGATGCTCACATTTTCCTTGATGAGCGTCAAAATCTCAATGGCGCGATTTTCCACTTCCAGCGCGGGCTCCTCGGGATCCGTTGGAATCTCGTAGAAATTCAATTCCATGGCGTCCGCCCCGGCCTGCTGCATGCCTTTGGCATATTCGATCCATCCGCCGATCGTGACGCCATTGAGCGAAGCGATAACAGGCACCGAAACAGCGGCTTTGAGCCGCGCGATCTGGTCGAGATATTGATCAGGGACGAATGGAAAATCCTCCGCCTTGGGTAAATATCCCAGGGCTTCGCCATAGCTCTCGGTGTGCATTTCGACGTGATGAAGCCGCGCGTTATCCTCCATGTTGATCTGCTCCTCGAAAAGCGAATGCATGACGATTGCAGAAGCCCCGGCATCCTCAAGCCGCCGCACCATGTCGAGATTATCGACCATGGGTGATGCACCCGGCATGAGGGGATTCTTGAGTTTGAGACCGAGATATTCAGTGGTGAGGTTCATAAACCATTTTTTTCCGTAACCGCCGCGAGCTGCTGGTACAACGCGGCCCTGCTGGTGACATCCGCCTGCGCCGCTTTCTGCAGGACTTGAAAACGCCCGGGATCGGTTTTCTCCAGTGAGCGGAAGCGCAGTTCATTGACGAGATAGTTGCTGAGTGGAATTTTGGGAGCAGGACTGTCGAGGTGAAGCCTGGACTGACCGTCGTTACACCGCCTCGGGTCGAAACGATAGAGCTGCCATGCGCCGGAATCGACCGCCAGCTTTTGTTGTTCGAGGCCGTTCTGCATCGCATAGCCGTGGGCGATGCAATGGCTGTAGGCAATGATCAACGAAGTGCCGGCGTAGCTGTCCGCTTCCTCGAATGCCTTGACCGTCTGCGAATCCTTCGCACCGAATGCGACCTGCGAAACATACACATCGTTATAACTCATGGCGATAAGACCAAGGTCTTTTTTTGCGCGCTGCTTGCCCGAAATCGCGAATTTCGCCGATGCCCCAAGTGGCGTGGCTTTCGATTGCTGCCCGCCGGTATTGGAATAAACACCGGTATCCAGCACGAGAATGTTGATGTCGTAACCGAGGGAGAAGACATGGTCCAGCCCGCCGAAGCCGATATCATAGGCCCAGCCATCGCCACCCACGATCCAGACGCTCTTGCGCACAAGGTAGTCGGCGATCTCGGAAAGCCGAACGCTGTCGAAGGCGCTGGCACCGGCCGGCAATCTTTTGCGCAGCTCGCGAACGCGGGCGCGCTGGTCTGCGATCGCGATTTCCCCGTGTTGTGGCGCGTTCAGGATTTCCGCAACGAACTCATCACCAATTTGCGGCGCGAGTTTCTTCAGTAATTCCCTGGCGATGGATGCATGTTTGTCGATTGCAAAACGCATGCCCAGCCCATATTCCGCGTTGTCTTCAAACAGCGAATTCGACCACGCCGGCCCCCGACCGTCGGAATTGGTGGTGTACGGCGTGGTGGGGAGATTGCCGCCATAAATTGACGAACAGCCGGTGGCATTTGCGATGAGCGCATGGTCCCCGTACATCTGAGTGAGCAACTTAATGTAAGGCGTCTCGCCGCAACCGGCACATGCTCCGGAGTATTCAAAGAGCGGTTCGAAGAACTGCGACGCCTTGACCTCGTATTTTATCTTTGTGCGGTCAGGTGAGGGAATATTCAGAAAGAACTCGTAATTGGCACTCTCGGCAGCACGCAATGGAGCTTGCGTGACCATGTTGATCGCTTTACGGCGCGGGTTTGTTTTGTCCTTTGCAGGGCATACCACCACGCAAAGCGAACACCCGGTGCAATCCTCCGGCGACACCTGGAGCGAGTATTTATATCCCTGAAATTCCTGGGAACGAAAATCAACCGACTTGAATCCAACCGGTGCGGAATCGAGTTGCGACGCTTCGTAGAATTTCGGGCGGATACATGCATGCGGACACACAAACGCGCATTTGTTGCACTGGATGCAGAGGTCAGTCTCCCACACGGGGATCTGCTCTGCGATATTGCGCTTTTCCCATTTCGATGTCCCCACCGGCCAGCTTCCGTCGGGCGTGAAAGCGCTGACAGGCAACTGATCGCCCTTGCCGGCAAGAATGACACTTGTAACACGTTTAACCAGTTCCGGCGCTTCGCCAGGCATCGCCGCAAGCATGTGATGGTCGCTGCTGGCTTCATCAGGAACTGCAACTTCATGCAGCGCCTCCAGCGTCTTGTCGACGGCGGCATAGTTTTGCAACACCACCTGCTCTCCCTTGCGCCCGTAGGTTTTCTTGATCGCCTTTTTTATTTGTGCAATCGCTTCCTCCCTCGGCAGTACGCCGGAGATTGCGAAGAAGCAGGTTTGCATGATCGTGTTGATGCGACCTTTCATGCCGGCCTCCCGGGCAACACTTGCGGCGTCAATCACGAAGAAGCGAAGTTTCTTGTCGATGATCTTGCGCTGGACTTCCCGGGGCAGATGCGACCAGACCTTGTCGGAGCCATGCGCAGCATTCAGGAGAAACACCGCTCCGGGTGCCGCGTACTCCAGCACATCGTAACGATCGAGGAAATAGAACTGATGGCATCCCACAAAACTGGCGTGCTTGATGAGGTAATGCGATGCGATGGGACGGGGGCCGAATCTCAAATGCGAAATGGTCATCGCCCCTGATTTCTTCGAATCGTAAACAAAATAACCCTGCGCGAAGAGATCCGTCTCCTCGCCGATGATCTTGATTGTATTTTTGTTGGCCCCGACAGTGCCATCGGAACCGAGTCCGAAAAAGATCGCGCGCACTGTATCTTCGGCCTCAATCCCGAATTCCGGCTTCACGGCTAGCGATGTGCCGCTAACGTCGTCGTAAATACCGACGGTGAAATGATTGTGCGGATGTTCCTTCTTTAACTCATCGAACACCGCGAGCGCCATCGCCGGGTCGAATTCCTTGCTTGAGAGGCCATAGCGGCCGCCGATCACCACCGGCTCGCATTCAAATCGTGAATATCGCGCCATGCGGGCTTCCGCAAGCGCCGTCACCACGTCCAGGTAAAGGGGTTCACCGAGGGAGCCCGGCTCTTTCGTGCGATCCAACACTGCAATACTACGAACGGTTTCAGGCAGTGCCGCGATGAAATGAGGAAGTGAAAACGGGCGGTAGAGCCGCACCTTGAGAACACCCACTCGCGCGCCATTCGCATTAAGATGGAGCGCGGTTTCCTCGGCGGTCTCTGCTCCGGAGCCGATTGCAATGATTACGCGGTCAGCCTGGGGGTGTCCCACATAATCGAAGAGATTATACCGGCGCTTTGTCAGCAGCGCGAAGTGCTCCATAAGCCGTTCCACTATGAGAGGCAACCTCGAGTAATACGGGTTCGCAGCTTCCCGGGCCTGGAAGAAGACATCCGGATTCTGCGCGGTACCACGGATTGTGGGACAATCGGGAGTTAGGGCCCTGTTGCGAAAAATGCGGATGTGTTCCTCCTTGATCATCTCACGCAGCGTTGCATCGGAAAGCTGTTGAATCTTGGAGACTTCGTGCGACGTGCGGAATCCATCGAAAAAATGGAGGAAAGGGACACTGGACTCGAGAGTGGCGCAATGGGCGATGCATGCGAGGTCCTGCGCTTCCTGCGCGGAGTTGGAAGCGAGCATCGCCATCCCCACCTGGCGGCAGGCCATGACGTCGGAGTGATCTCCGAAGATCGAAAGCGCATGTGTGGCGATTGTCCGGGCCGTTACGTGCAGGCAGAACGGAAGCAGCTCGCCGGCGATCTTGTAAAGATTCGGGATCATGAGGAGCAAGCCTTGCGATGCGGTGAAAGTGGTGGTGAGAGTGCCTGCTTGCAGCATTCCGTGGATAGCCCCGGCCACACCCGCTTCGGACTGCATCTCCACGAGTTCCGGCCTGGTGTTCCAGAGGTTCTTGCGATTTCGGGAAGACCATTCATCACACGATTCCGCCATGGGGGAAGATGGAGTGATGGGGTAGATAGCTATGGTTTCGCTGAGGCGATAGGCAACAGACGCCACGGCTTCATTTGCGTCCAGGGTGACGAGATTTTCGGGCATGAAAAACGAATACCGCCGTTTTTGCCATGTTGCCCCACACAAATTGCCCAATGCTGTGCCTATATTGTTTTGCCATGGCAAACACATTTCGGGCACGGACATGAAATGAGATGGCATCACGGGAAACAGGCAGGCAATTTTTGCACAGTATTTCACAACCGCTGGAGAGCGGTCTTTGCTGCGGAGTGCAAAAGTTTGGGCATGATAAAGATTGTCACGGATGCAAATCCGGGGGGGGTGAACCAGCATTCCAATTCCCACGGGGCTTCAACCATGAAGACGATGCCCAACACGCGACGGGAGTTTTTCAACCGGCGATTCGTGTACTGCGTGATCTCACAACGCGCCGGGGGGCTCTCGGTCGGTATCAATATGAATCCCGACCAATATTGTAATTTTGACTGCGTCTATTGTGAAATTGACCGGTCGGAAAAGCAGCAAGTGACACCACAGGTCGATCTTGAGGTGATGATCCGGGAACTGCAACAAACGCTGAACCTCGTGAAGTCGCGCTCGATGCGGGTGCTGGGCTACCAGGGCGTACCCGACGAGTTGCTTGAGCTGAAAGAAGTGGCGTTAAGTGGAGATGGCGAACCGACGCTATGTCCGAATTTCTCCCGCGTTGTCGAACCAATCATACAATTGCGCGCGTTGGAACTTTTCCCGTTTTTCAAGATCGTGCTTATTACGAATGGCAGCGGGCTCCATTTGCCCGATGTACAGGCTGGTCTTGCGATGTTCACATCCCAAGATGAAGTCTGGGCGAAACTCGATGCCGGCACGCAGGATTACATGGATCTGGTAAACCGGTCTGGGGTTAACCTGGATTTTATTTTGAATAACATCCTTGATCTGGCGAGACGGCGCCCCGTGATCATCCAAAGCCTGTTTGCAGAGATAGACGGAGCAGAGCCGCCGAAAGAAGAGATCGAGCAGTTTGCCCGGAAACTGCGCTGGTTGAACGAAGCTGGCGCCGAAATCCCGCTGGTACAAATTTACTCTGCACACAGGCCTTCCGTGGACAGTTGCGTGGCGCATTTGCCGCTGCGTACACTCTCGTCAATCGCGAGGCGTGTGCGCGAGGTGAGTGGATTGAAGACAGAGGTTTTTTGACCCGCCTTATGTCTCCCAGAATACGCCAAACCATTCCTTGTCAGGGAGAGGCAGCGGGGTTAAGAGTAAGGTTCATGGATTCAAATCGAGCCAAGGTTCTGACCGAGAGAGTTCTAAGCTCGAAGCTGTTCAAGGATTACGAACACGCATTCAGCGAAACCACCCGCATGCCCCTGAGTTTTCACGCAGTGGAATCGTGGCAGATGGCCCAGCGCGGCAAGAAATATGAAAATCCATTCTGTGCCTTGCTGGCACAGACAAGCCGAAGCTGCGGGGTATGTCTGGAAAACCAGCAAAAAATATCCGAGCCGACTGGAAAAACGCGAAGCAACGTCTGTTTCGCCGGCCTCATTGATTCCGCTGTGCCAGTGCAGATGGGGGACCGGGTTCTGGGATTCCTCCAGACCGGTCAGGTCACACTGAAAAACCCGTCCCAGCAACAATTCAAAAAGATCACCAAACAACTCGTCGACTGGGGAATCAATACAGACCTGGGCAAACTGGAGGAAGCTTATTTCCACACCCAGGTACTCACTCCGAAAAGCTATCAGTCGGTCGTTCGTCTCCTGGAGGTTTTCGGCCAGCATCTCTCTCTCGCGATCGATCAACTGATGGTCCAGCAGGACAATGCCGAGCCGCCGCCAATCAAAAAAGCAAAGCAATTTATCGAAGAGAACAAAACCGAGGATATCTCGATGCGCGACGTGGCTAAGGTGGTCAACGTGAGCACATTTTATTTTTGCAAGATGTTCAAGAAGGCCACGGGATTAACCTTCACTGAGTACCTTTCACAGGTCCGGATCTCAAAGGCGAAAAATCTGCTGTTGAATCCTAATCTCCGCATATCGGAAATCGCGTACGACATCGGTTACCAGTCACTCACGCACTTCAATCGCACATTTCACCGTATCGTCGGACAATCGCCCACGGCCTATCGCAAGGCGGCCTCCGAGGGATCGCTGTAGGCGGCCCTTCCACCTCTCTAACTTCGCTCAATTTGCAGCAAAGCGCTGCAATAGAGGGTTGGTTTTTCCCAACGGAGGGAAAGCACACACTCCGGGAAGGTGTCAGATTTAATCACCCTTTAAAGGAGGTGTACAGCTATGAAGCGAAAAATATCGCATCGAAAACAACCTGAAAACCCCGTGGAGGAGGAAACTGCGGAACGCGCCTACTTCCTGTGGGAAAGCGAAGGACACCCCATCGGCAAGGAGGAAGAGCATTGGCGTGAGGCACAAAGGCAAGTCAATCTGAGCCATGCGCACGATGCCTTGGAAAACATTGTATGATCCGACTGGGTTTCCAAGCCTTACCAACACCATCACCTTATCAACCAAAATATACCCATGCATTTCCCGAATAAAAAAATTTCTTTCATATTTTCATTGGCGACCGCAATCTCCGTTGCGACGGTTGCCGCTGGCATTGTCACACATCACCATAACTTGAGCCAGAGGAACCGCCTGGCGCAAAAAGTTGTCGACGATCCTGAGGAGCCAAGTCTCATGGAGAATCTGGTGACTCATAACGCCTGGGGATTTTGAGCGCAGTCAACCGCGCCGCATGCCCTGTCCCGCCGGGGACCTGTCTTTTTGATCCGCTCGCGGGATTGATCCCATCCCGTTAAACCATGAACAACGCACATATTGTGGGCTGGGGAAAGGCGCTGCCGCCGGGACGACTTACGAACGATGATATCGCGGAGTTTTTAGATACATCCGATGCATGGATCCGGGCGCGCACAGGAATTCACGAAAGGCGGATTGCAGAAACCGGGGAAACCACATTAAGCCTGTCTGTTGAAGCATCGAAAAAAGCCCTTGATGTCGCCGCAATTCCGGCGGCTGAGATTGATCTCATCATTGTATGCACGGTGACGCCGGAATATCCTTTTCCATCCACGGCGTGCCTTTTGCAGGAGGCAATCGGAGCCAAACGGGCCGGCGCATTTGATCTGGAAGCAGGTTGCGCGGGTTTTATTTACGGTGTTTCGGTAGCCAGCGCAATGATCCGCGCAGGCTCGGCAAGGACAGTCCTGGTGGTGGGTGCCGAAACTTTATCGCGCATAGTCGATTGGAAAGACCGGGGCACCTGCGTGCTCCTGGGCGATGGCGCAGGCGCCTGCATCCTGCAGGCTGGCAGGAAAGACGGTGGAATTCTGGGCACGTCCCTGCATTCCGATGGATCGGGTGGCGAATTTATCCACATGAAAGGCGGAGGCTCACGGCATCCTACCTCTGCCGAGACGGTGGCCGCTGATATGCACAAGTTGCGGATGGACGGAAAGCAAGTGTACCGGTTTGCTTCGCGCGTTCTGGGGGAAGCTGTCAATAACGCGCTCGGAAAAGCAGGCCTCACAATCGCGGATGCGGATTTAATCATTCCACATCAAGCCAACCTGAGAATCATCGAGACAGCGGCGAAAGCGATCGGTGTCCCGCTCAGCAGGATGTTTGTTAATATCGCCAGGCACGGCAACACTTCCAGCGCTTCCATCCCGATGGCGTTATGCGATGCGATCGAAGCAGGACGCGTTGCGGTCGGGAATACTCTCGTAATGGTAGGTTTCGGTGCAGGCTTATCATGGGGTGGCTGCGCGCTGAAATGGACCGCGCAAATACCACCGAAAAGAAGCCATGAACATCGGGAGCCGGGGAATGATTTCTCTGCGCCGGTGACGCCGTATTCGGATATCCTTCCGGTGCAGGCGGTCTAGTGAACCGGCTTCGAAAGCACTACTTGTAACATCAGTCGTGCAAGACCGGGTATGGTGCGGATACCGGGGGTCACCGCGTAATGGATGAATCCTCGCTTACAGCGGAACCACTTCACTGTGGTCGTCCCCCTCGTTCAACCGCCGGTTGCTCCGCCCGCGGGAACAGCTACGGCCGGTGCGCGGGATGTCGCGCCTCCGTTTTTTTATGGGCTTCGCCCGCGCTCGTGCGGCACCCGGCTTGGTTTTCATTTTCTTCGCATTGGCTCTTGCAGGTTTGCCGGTAGTTTCCTTTTTCCCATTTTCAAAAATCTGCGCGCCCGTCAGCGCCAGGAAATCCGCCCGCCGGATCGCCACCACCTGCTCCCCCGGCAGGTCCAGCTCGAGATACCGCTCCGGGTGCGCCACCTCCGCCAGGTCCATCAGCCGCAGGCACGCCGCGATGCTGCTCATCATCGAGTTGCCTCCCTCGGTCGATTGCAAATATTTAAACGTCCGGAAGCTCATCCCCGACCCGCCGATGAATCCCTTCACGTTCAACTTCGTCTCCGCCGCACGCTGCGTGATCAACCCCGTGATCTCCTTCGGCTTCACATTTCCTCCCTCGTGAATTCGCTTTTTTTCCGGTCTCGCGAGAGCGCCACATGGGAGCGTTTTTCACTCCCGTTTTGCCTCAAAAAACCGCGTTTCCATAAAGCAGCCATGCGTTCAGTCTTATCGCATTCCTTTCGCAAGTCAAGAAGAAATATGTTTGCATTTGTGTGTCTCTGTGCTAATGATTCTTTTGCATGAGCATAGAAAAACAATTCGCCTTACGTATTAAACGCCTTATCGAAGTCGCTGGATCACAACGCGCCCTTGGCCGTCTCCTCGACGTTAGTTCCCCTACCATCATGGGCTGGCTCGCCGGTTCCATGCCCTACGATTCCACGTTCCAGAAAATGTCCGAGAAGACCGGCGTCAGCGTCGACTGGCTCCGCTTCGGCGATGGCGACGAGGATCGCGAAATGGTTAATTTCCGCCGCGCCGTCGGCCACCAGATCAGCGGCGCCCGGTCAAAGCTGAAGATCGCTCGCGACCGCGCCGGCTTCACCCAGGCGCAGTTCGCCAAGAAAATCGGCTACCAGATCGGCGTCCTCCAGTCCATCGAGGACGGCTCCGGCCGCGCCAGCGAGAAGATGATCGACGCGATCATCAAGGTCCTTCCCACCCTCGAGAAAAGCGACCTCGCCGAGGGCTCCGACAGCCCCCGCACCATCAGCGAGCTCGGCACCGCCGCCACCTTCGGCTCCAAGCCGAATATCCGCCTCCCCGAGGGCGTCCGCGCCCGCTACGTCCCACACCTCTCCTGGGCCCAGGCAGGCGCGCTCGATGCAGGCTTCGTCGACGACGCCTACGACTACACCGGCATCCTCTCCATCGATGTGAACGACGCCCGCGCATTCGGCGTCGAGATCCGTGGCAACTCGATGGAGCCACGCATCGCAGAGGGCGACAACGCCATCGTCTGCCCCACCTGGACTCCGCGCGCCGGCGACACCGTCATCTGCCGCACCGTCCATGGCGACGTCATGTGCAAAATCTACCAGCCCAAAAAAGGCGGCGAGATCGTAGTGCTCAGCAGCTACAACCCCGCCTATCCGCCCATGGAATTGAAGCGCGAGGAAATCGCCTGGATCTACCCCGTAGGCCAGATCACCCAAAGCCTCCGCAAGGAATAGCGTTCGCGAGCTGATTGTTTTACAACCCCGGCCATCATCATCATGGTGGCCGGGAGATTCCATGCTCGGCTATCTTCTCATCGCGGGATTCGCCTCGATATTTTACTATGTCGGCAACAACGAGTATTATAACAAAGGCTGGCTGCTCGCGATCATCAGTGGCGTCCTCTCCTTTGTCGGCATAGCTAGCCCACTCGGCTTTTTCGGCGCTCTGGGAACCAATCTGCTTCTTTATATCGCCCTGTTTATTTACAACTTCTTCTCCAAAAAGCCTCCAGGTTCAGAATCCGGATTTTGACCCGCCCCCGCAACGAAGCTGCACTTCGTCATTCGTGCTTCAGGCTTCTTTCGTCATTCGTCATTCGAGCTTCGTCACTCCCCTTGCGCCCTCGGCACCAGCCTCAACCGCACTTCCTCATCAGCCTTCGTTCGGCCCTCGTCATTCCCCATTCCCGCCAGGCCCGCCAGATGCGTCCGCACCTGCACAAACGCCATCATCTCCAGCACATCCGCCGTCTTGAACGGCTTGTGCAGCATCAGCCCGTCGATCTTTTCGATGAACGCCTTTATTTTTGGATCCTCCGTGTAGCCCGTCATGAAAATAAACCGGCTGCACAGGTACGGTTTTATCCGCTCCACAGCCGCGTAAAACATATCCCCCGGCAGTTTCGGCATCATCATATCGCAAATGATCACATCGTAATCGTTCTGCTGCACGCAGCGCACCCCATCCACCCCGTCGCTCACGACCGTCACAATATTCTTGGGCTCGAGCGCAAACCGGATGAACTTCGCAAGCATCTCCTCGTCATCGAGAATCAGGATCTTGTGGCTCTCGTAGTAGTACGTCGTCGGCAGAAGCGTCAGCGGTTTGGTTTCCATTCCCGCCCGCAACCTACCCTCATTACCGCATCCGCGCCAGAGCTAAAACGCACGCACTTCGTCATTGGTGCTTCGTCATTCTTTCGTCATTCGTCATTCGAGCTTCGTCATTTTCTTTTCCTCGGCCGCAACCCGTAAAAACTCCGGCTCGCATCGCCAAATGAATACGCCCACGGCAGCCGGAAAAACACCGCCACCACCACCGCGTTGATGATCACCATCGGCCAGGTCAGGCGCGCCCCCGGCGCATGGTTCAGCAATAGCTGGGCCGGCCCCACCACCGTGTCGTACAGCGCCCCCAGCGCCACCATCCACAGCACCACCGACCCCACCCAGTAAAGGCGGCGGTCCGTCGGCGCAACAAACGCCCCCAGCAACTGCGCCGCGCACACCAGCCCCAGCATCCCCGTCGCCGGATCAAACCGCCCCTGCAAATACATCAACACATTCAGCATGATCAGCGCCGTGTACACAAACACCGCGCAAATATGGGAGACAGGCTTCTTCATCCCCGCACCTTCCCCTTTCCCCCCGCGCTACGCAACCCCGAAATCAGGCAGCAACAGTCATCGATTCAATGTTGAGCGTTGGAAGTTACTCGACTCTGGGAGAGGCCGAGGGGCGAGGGCGGCAAACGTTTTTTCCCCTCTTCCCTTTATACTTTATCCTTTAGCCTTTATACTTTCCAAAAACCGCCAGATCCCCAAGGTGGTTCTACTCCACCCTCCGGCTCCCATCCCGTCACTCCAATGAAAATCCCGCATCTCCTCCTCGCCATTTTCGCCTCCTGCGCCATCGCCGCCGCACAGCAGCCGGCCACACAAGCACCGGCATCCACACCGCCAGTCCGGCCTGCGCCTGCGCCGGTCCCCGACGGCGTCGAGGTCCTTCACGACGTCGTCACCGGCCACGGCGGCACGCGCGAGCTCCATGCCGAGATCATCCGGCCGAAAACTCCGCCCGCGGGTTTGATGCCCGCGGTCATCTGGGTCCACGGCGGCGGCTGGGCGGGCGGCACCCACAAGGAGATCAGCTTCGCCTGCTTCCTCGCCGCCAAAGGCTACCTCGTCGCCAGCATCGAGTACCGCCTCAGCCCCGAGGCCCCGTGGCCCGCACAGATCGAGGATTGCAAACTCGGCGTCCGCTGGCTCCGCGCAAACGCCGCCACCTACCACATCGACCCCGACCGCATCGGCTGCTGGGGTGTCAGCGCCGGCGGCCACCTCGTCGCCTGCCTCGGCACCATGGGCGACCAGCCCGCCTTCGAGGGCACCGGCGGCTATGCCGGGATCAGCAGCAAAGTCCAGGCCGTCGCCGACTTCTGCGGCCCTGCTGATTTTAATGCCGGCAACTTTGTTCCCCGCCTGGCCCAGATCGTGGACAAATTCATCGGCGCCACCTTCGCCGACCGCCCCGACCTCTGGAAGCAAGCCAGCCCCGTCAACTACGTCGCCGCAAACGATCCCCCGTTCCTCATCGTCCACGGTGACAAGGATGGCACAGTCCCCATCGCGCAATCCGAAAGCCTCGTCGCCGCGCTCAAGGCCGCAGGCGTCTCCGTCCAGTACCTCCCCGTCAAAGGGGCCGGCCACGGCTTCGTGCTGGGCAACTTTCCCGCCACAGTCCTCGCCTTCTTCGACTCCACCCTTCGAAAATAAAACCCCTTCCGCCCTTCCTTGTTCCGGCATAGCCCCGGGCGACGCCTGATTCGACCTTCGTCATTAATTCAAAATTCAATGTCAGGGCAAACGTTGAGCGCCCGACGCTCGCATTTTTCCGCCCTCATCCCTCCGCCCTAAATCTTCTTCCTCGTCTTCAACCCATAAAACTTCCGGCTCGCATCCCCAAACGAATACGCATACGGCAGCCGGAAAAACACCGCCACCATCGCCGCATTGATGATCACCGCCGGCCAGCTCGCCCGCACCCCCTGCACATGGTTGATCAACTGCTGCGCCGGCCACACCACCGTGTCGTACAGCGCCCCCAGCGCCACCATCCACAGCACCACCGACCCCACCCAGTACAGGCGCCGGTCCGTCGGCGCCGCAAACGATCCCCCGTTCCTCGTCGTCCACGGCGACAGGGATGGCACAGTCCCCATCGCGCAAGCCGAAAGCCTCGTCGCCGCGCTCAAGGCCGCCGGCGTCTCCGTCCAGTACCTCCGCGTCGAGGGGGGAGGCCACGGCTTTGTCTTAGAGGGCGTCTAAAAAGTCAAAAATTGAATGGGGCTGAAGCATATATGCCGCATGAAGACGGGAGTGCAAGCTTGCAGCTTGAGAGCTTTCGACGGCAAGCCGGAGGCATGCGCTACTTTAAAGCGG
>Ga0302319_10007145_pt1 | contig 21996 bp, 20 predicted proteins | sample Bog_T0_2_FD_203319 | JGI IMG/M metagenome (GOLD analysis project Ga0302319, IMG submission 203319) | Peat permafrost microbial communities from Stordalen Mire near Abisko, Sweden - Bog_T0_2 | ecosystem: Environmental > Terrestrial > Soil > Wetlands > Peat | place: Sweden: Abisko, Stordalen Mire... | reverse complement strand
GGGTAGACCAGCACGGGAGACGGGTGGTCGTGACCGAACCGTGTGGTCGGTATCCACCGTCGTGTCACACCCTCCGGTGATGATGGCTCCATGTCCACCGGCGTCCCCATGCCAGGCCCGTTTGTCCACGGTTCGTCCACACCTTCTGGAGGCTCTTTCCCCAACAAGAGGTACTTACGTTCCACAGGCCACTTCGGCGAAGGTTGACGCACAATGGTTCAAGCCTTTGACGACACACGTCCCCGCCGGCTCATGTCACCGGTGGGCAACGGCTCACAGGCAGGCCGGGTACCACCCCACAATCTGGAAGCCGAGGAGTCGCTGCTCGGCGCCATGCTCCTGTCGCGGGATGCCATCTCCGTCGCCATGGAGATCTGCAACACCGAGGACTTCTACAAGTCCTCCCACGGCCATATCTTCTCGGCCATCACCTCGCTGTTCAGCGAAGGGGAGCCGGCCGACTGGGTGACGGTCACCGAGGAGCTCCGGCGGCGCGGGCTGCTGGAGAGCATCGGGGACCCGTCGGTGTTCGTCTCGCTCCAGGCCAACACCCCGTCGATCGGGAACGCCGAGTACTACGCCCGGATCATCGAGGAGCTGGCCCTCCTGCGCCGGCTGGTCTCGGTGGCCGGCGAGATCTCCGAGCTCGGGTACAGCCTCCCCGAGGACGTCTCCGAGGTGCTGGACCGGGCGGAGAGCCTCGTCTTCGAGGTGGCCCAACGCCGGGTGGTCGATTCGATGACCCCGCTCCGGGACCTGCTCGGCCAGGGCCTCGACCACCTCCAGCGCCTGTACGACCAGGGCGACGCCATCACCGGCCTGGCCACCGGCTACGTGGACCTCGACGAGCAGCTGTCCGGGCTCCAGCCGTCCAACCTGATCGTGGTGGGTGCCCGCCCGGCCATGGGCAAGACCGCCTTCGCCCTCGGCATCGTGGCCCATGCCGGCATCAAGCTGCAGGTCCCCACGCTCTTGTTCTCGCTCGAGATGAGCCACATGGAGCTCACCCAGCGGCTCCTCGGCTCCGAGGCCCGGGTGGACGCCAACCGGATGAGGACGGGCAACCTCCGCGAGGCCGACTGGTCCAAGGTGGGGAACGCCATCAGCCGGATGAGCGAGGCGCCCATCTACATCGACGACAACCCCAACCTCACGGTGATGGATATCCGGGCCCGGGCCCGCCGGCTGAAGAGCAGGGTCGGGCTGGGGCTGGTGGTCGTCGACTACCTGCAGCTGATGACCGGCCGTCACGGCGCGGAGAACCGCCAGGTCGAGGTGTCCGAGATCAGCCGGGGCCTGAAGATCCTGGCCCGCGAGCTCGAGGTGCCGGTGGTGGCGCTCTCACAGCTCTCCCGTGGACTGGAGATGCGCCAGGACAAGCGGCCGATGTTGGCCGACCTGAGGGAGTCCGGCTCGATCGAGCAGGACTCCGACGTCGTGCTCTTCCTCTACCGTGACGAGATCTACAACCCCGACGCCACCGAGACCCAGGGCACGGCCGAGGTGATCGTGGCCAAGCACCGCAACGGTCCGACCGGGGTGAAGCGGCTGGCCTTCATCGGCAACCAGACCCGGTTCGACAACATGGCCAAGGTCTGACCGACTCGGCCGGCCGGTCCCGCGTCGATGATGATGGCGTGATGGTCGACTACGAGGTCCCCCGGATTCCGGCGTCCGCCGGTGGCCTCATCCGTGACGGCTCGGGGCGCCTTCTGATCCTCAAGACGACCTACAAGGCCGGCTGGACCGTCCCCGGGGGCCAGATCGAGTCGGACGGCGAGTCCCCGTGGGAGGGCTGCCGGCGGGAGGTGGCCGAGGAGACCGGTCTGGGGGTCACCTCAGGGCGCCTGGTGGTGGTGGACTTCCTGCGCCCCAAGCCCGGAAAGCCGGGCGGTCTGCGCTTCCTCTTCGACTGCGGCGTGCTGGCGGCCCCGGATCTCGGGGCCATCACGCTCCAGGAGGAGGAGATCAGCGAGTACCGCTGGGTCGCACCGGACGAGGCCGCCGGCCTGCTCAGTGGGCCGGTGGGCCGGCGGGTGGCCCGGGGACTGGTGGCCACAGGGACCGTCTACCTCGAGGACGGGCGCCCGGTCGCCGGCGTGTTGGGCTGAGCCCGGCCTCGCCGTGCGTCCCGGATCGGGATCGACTCACGGCCCGACCGATCGTGCCAGGTGCTCGATGATCCGGCCCAGCCCCCGGTGGCCGGCGTCAGCCACGCGGGTGGAGGCGAACCACGGCTCGGCCGGCACCACGTCGGCCACCGGGAAGAGCTCGACGATCGACCCCTGGGCCAGGGCGTCGGTACAGACGAACTCGGGGAGGAGGCTGACGCCGACCCCCCGGGCGACGGCCTCGGCCACCACCCTGAGGTCGGGGACGACCAACCGGAGGTCGCCGGCGAAGGCCCGGTCCAACGATGTCAGCCAGAAGCGTCGGGTCCGGGGGAGCTCGGCGCTGTAGGCCACCCAGGGCTTGCCCACCAACCACCGGCCCAGCTCGTCGAGCGTGCCGATCTCGACGCCGGAGCCGGGGTCGCGGTCTGGAGCCAGTCCCGGGGGTGCGACCAGGACGAACCGTTTGGAGCCGATCGGGGTGGTGGCCAGCCCCCGCCGGCCCGCCGCCGTGCTGGTCACGGCCAGGTCCAGCTCGCCCTCTCCGACCTGGCGCACCAGCTGGTCGTCCGGCCCGAAGAAGGCGGTCAGCCCCGGGAGCTCGCCCCCGGGGTCGAACAGGGCCCGGAGTGAGTGGGCGAAGAACTCGGCCGACGACCCGAAGCGGACCGGCCGGCTCGGTGCCGTCAGGGACCCCCCGTCCAACCCGGCGAAGACCGGCTCCAACCGGTCGAGCGAGTCGCCCACCTCGGCGACCAGCTCCCGTCCCCGGCGGGTGGGCTCCACCCCGGCCGTGGTCCGGGTGAAGAGCGGGAGCCCGACCCGCCGCTCCAGCGCAGCCAGCTGTTGGCTGGCGGCCGGCTGGGAGATGCCGCGCAGTGCCGCCCCTGCGCTCACCGACCCCGACCGGTAGATGGCGACGAACGTGCGCAGCCAGTCGGGCGAGGACATAATCCAAGCTTATAAGCAGATCATTAAATGATTGTTTGCCTATGGAAACGGCCGGGTTCATGCTGGAGCGGTGACCAATATCCCTTACACCCACGGACATCACGACAGCGTGCTGCGGTCGCACCGCTGGCGGACGGCGGAGAACTCGGCCGCCTACCTGCTCCCCTACCTCCGCCCCTCCCTGTCGCTGCTCGACGTGGGGTGCGGCCCGGGAACCGTCACCGCCGACCTGGCCCGCCGGGTGGCCCCGGGCACTGTCATCGGGATCGACGTGTCCGACGAGGTGATCGCCGAGGCCCGCGCCGTGGCGGCGAGGTCGGGCCCTCCGACGCTGAGCTTCGAGGTGGGGGACCTGTTCGACCTCCGGTTCGAGGACGACAGCTTCGATGTCGTCCATGCCCACCAGGTCCTCCAGCACGTCGGCGATCCGAGTGCCGCGCTCACCGAGATGCGCCGGGTCTGCCGGCCCGGGGGGCTGGTGGCCGTCCGCGACGGCGACTACCCGACCTTCCGCTACTTCCCCGACAATCCGGGGCTCGACCGTGCCCTCGACGCCTACGGTGCCCTGACCCGGATCAACGGGGCCAACTGGGACGCCGGCCGGAGGCTGCTGCACTGGGCCCGGTCGGTGGGGTTCACCTCGGTGACCCCGTCGGCGTCCGCCTGGTGCTTCGCCACCCCCGAGGAGCGCAGCTGGTGGGGAGGCCTGTGGGCCGAGCGATTCACCCGATCGTCGCTGGCCGAGCAGCTGGTGGCCCACGGCCTCGCCACGCCCGATGACCTCGACGGCTTCGCCGCCGCCTGGCTCGGGTGGGCGGAGTCACCGGACGGGTGGTTCGCCATGATCCACGGTGAGGTGATCGCCACGGTCTGAGTGGTGCCGAGCGGCTGGCGGGCTCACGCGTGGGTTACCGGCCGTCACCACCGGGAGGGTCGATCCCGAGCGCGGCGAGGAACCGTGCGGGTGCCTCGAGCATCGGGTAGTGCCCGACCCCGTCCAGGCGATGGCACCGGATGTCGGGCCGGTTGTCGCACAGCACGTCGGCCATGGCCACCACGGCGATGGGGTCGTCACGGCCCCACACCACGGTCATGGGAGAGGTGTGGGCCTCGATGGCCCCGGTGAACCGGTCCTCGCTGCGCCGTCGCTCCTCGATGTAGCGGATCAGCCTCGGCAACAGGAGGTCCCCGTCCCGGTGGGCGATCATCTCCCACTGTGCGGCCAGCTCATCGTGGTCCACCACGGTGTCCGGGCTGAACGTGCCGGCCACGCCGGCGGTGACGGCGTCACGGCCGAGCCGTGAGTCGCTCGACAGGCGCTCGTCCGGCAGCCCCAGCAGGAACTGCTGGCCGGCACTGAGGTTTGCCAGGCGGTGGTAGATGGTCCCGTTGGTGAGGGTCCGGTCGGTGATCTCCACGTCCCAGCCGCCCTCGAGCTGGCGGGCCAGGAGCTCGCCGCCCACCGTGTCCCCGACGTCGTGGGTGAGCAGGCCCACCCGGCTCAGACCGAGGGATGCCACCAGCGCCATGGCGATGTCGGCCTGGAGCGAGAAGGTGTACGCCCGGTCGGGCTTGTCCGAGAGCCCGTAGCCCAGCATGTCGAAGAGCACGACCCGGCGGTCGGCGGCCAGCGCCCCGGCCACCCGGTGGAAGTCGAACGAGGAGGTGGGGAAGCCGTGCAGCACCAGCAACGGCGGCCGGGCCTCCGACCCCGTGCACGGGAGGTCCACGACGAAGATGCGGGCACCGCCCACCTCCCGGTGGTGGCCGCGGCGCCGCCACGCCTCGGCCGCCGCGGTCATCCCGACAGTCGCTCCGTGAAGAAGTCCAGCACCTGGTCGAGTGCGGCGCGGGTCGGGGTGCCCGGCCGGTCGTCCAGGTCCTCGGTCAGCACCGAATGGGCCCCCTTGCGGTGGCCGTAGGGGTTGCCGGGGGCCGAGTCGATCTCCACCCCGACGAACGCGTCGCCCAGCAGCGACCGGAGCTGGGCGAAGCGCTCGGGCGGGCTGGCCTTGTCGCCGGTGAACCGGAGGCCGATCACACGGCAGCCGGCGGCGGCCCGCTCCTGCACGCGGACCAGGTCCGCCGGGGAGAGCCCGACGTCCTTACGACGGGACGTGGACACGGGGAACGGGAGTGACGGCTGACTGAGCACCGGGGCCACCACCGCGTCGTCGACCATCATGCCCAGTGCGAACCCACCGGTGAAGCACATGCCCACCGCGCCCACACCGGGCCCCCCACACCGCTGGTGCTCGTCCCGGGCCAGCGCCCGCAGCCAGCCGATGATGGGACTGGTGCGCCCGGTGGCCAGCACCGTGAACTCCTTGGCGATGCACGCCCGGGTGATCGAGGACCCGATGTACCCGGCCGACGGTGCCCGGCCGTCCTCCCCGAACATGTGGGGCAGCACGGCGGTCAGCCCGCGCGCCGCCACCTTCCTCCCGAACTCGGCCACGTGGGGGGTGATGCCGGGCATCTCGCTGATCACGATGACCGCCGGTCCCGATCCGGTGCGGTAGAGGGCCCGGGTGTCGCCCTCCCAGGTGAAGGTGGACGAGGTGAAGTCGGCGAGCGCGGTGGGCATGGGTTGACGCTACCGCCCGGCACCCGCGACGGTCAGGCCAGCGCCAGGGTCACCACCACGGGCCGGTGGTCCGACCCCGAGTGCTCGGCCACCCGGGCCGTCACCACCGACAGGGCCGGGGTGATCAGCACGTGGTCGAGCTGGCTGTGGGGATGGCGGGAGGGCCAGGTCCGGCCGACCACGGCCCGGCGCCAGGCCGGGAAGTAGGAGTTGACGGGCGGGCCCCACAGGTTCATGTCCCCGGCCAGCACGGCCGCCGAGTCGGCATGGGGGAGGTGGTCGGCCAGCTGGCGGTACTGGGCGCGTGACCCGTGGGTGATGTGGGACATGTGGGTGCCGAAGACCTGCACCGTCCGGCCCCCCACCACCGTCGAGCAGCGGATGACGGCGCGCCGGGCCGGATCCCGCCGCAGCTGGCGGAGATGGATCACCCCGGCATCGGTGACCGGGACCCGCGCCAGCAGGGCCACGCCCCACGACCCGCGGGCGAAGCCCCGGTCCGTCGTGCGCTCCCGGCCCCAGCGTTGCCCGTCGAGCCGGAACGAGTGGCGCAGCGGGCTCGGCCACGGCGCCCACCGTGACGACGAGGTCGGTACGGGATCGAACAGCTTGGCCCGGGCCAGGGCCACCTCCTCCACCACCTGGTAGCCGAGCCCGGTGGCCACCCGCTGTGCCGTGCTGGGCCCCCCGTCGGCCGGCCGGAACGACTCCTGCATGACCAGGATGTCGGCGTCGAGGGCCCGGCACTGGCCGACTAGGTCGTAGGGCCGGCCCCACCCGTCCACGCCCATGTGGACGTTGGACGACGCCAGGGTCAGGGTGGGCCGCACGGTCCTGTCCCCGGCGGCCCTGCTGTCCGCACCGGTGCCGTCCTCTCCAGCCCGGCCCACCGGCTAGGGGCGCCCGAGTGAGTCGGCCACGGCGGCCAACTCGTCCCGGAAGTCGGGATGGGCGATGCCGCACAGGGCCACGGCCCGCTCCCGCACGGTCAGCCCGCTGAGGTCGGCCGCACCGTACTCCGTGATCACCACCCCGGTGTGGTGCCGGGGGGTCGACACCACCGACCCGGCCGGCAGGAGGGGCACGATCCGCGACCGGGTGACCCCGTCCACCTGGGCCGTCGATCGGAGGCAGATCAGCGAGTGGTCGTCGAGGCGCAGCTCGGCGGCGGCCACGAAGTCCTCGTGGCCGCCGACCCCGGAGATCTGCTTGCCGTCGATGTTGTCCGCCACCACCTGGCCGTACAGGTCGAGGCTGAGGGCCCCGTTGATGGAGACGAAGGCGTGGTTCCGGGCGATGACCGACGGGTCGTTGACGATGTGGACGGGCACGAAGGCGACGTCGGCGTTGTGGTCCAGCCACCGGTAGAGATCGGTCGAGCCCAGGGCGAAGGTGGTGACGGACACCCCGTTGAACAGCGTCTTGGACGCGTTGGTGACCTTGCCCGCCTGGTGGAGCTGCATGAGGCCGTCGGAGAACATCTCGCTGTGCACCCCGTAGTCGCCGCCCGGCCCGGCGGCCAGCTGGGCCGCCACCATGTCCGGGGCCGCACCGATCCCGATCTGCAGCGTGGTGCCGTCGGCGATGAAGCTCCGCGCCGTGTCGGCGATGGTGCGGTCGATGTCGTCGGGGACGGCCTGGGGGAGCGCGTACGGGGTGCCGTCGGTCTCGACGATCACGTCGACCAGGTCGACGGGGATGGTGTTGGCGTAGTCCGGCAGGGTGGTGGTCCAGGGCAGGTTGGGGTTGACCTCGATGACGAGCATCCGGTCGGGATCCCGCCCCGCCATCACCAGCTCGTCGTAGGTGGCCCCCAGGTGGAGCGAGAGGTTCACCGTGCCGTCGGGCCCGGGCGGGGTGGCCTGGGCCGTCATGACCCGGGGCGCGTAGCGCCGCAGGATCGGGGCGAACTGCCGGAAGCCCCCGGGTACCAGCTCCACACGGGCCCCCTGGCCCAGCATGATCCGTTCGGCCGGGCCGAAGAATCCGGAGCGGTAGGACACGTTGGGGTGGGTCATCACCGGGTAGTAGCCGAGCAGGAGGGCGCCGCCGAAGGTGAGGTCCTCCCAGTCGTCCCGGCCCCCGAGGGCGGTGAGGAAGGCGTCCGGATTGGCCGGCCCCAGCCCGAAGCCGATGGTGTCGCGCCGGTGGATCAGGGCGGCGGCCTCGTCCGGGGTGCAGAAGATGGGTGCCATCGACCCAGTGTGGCATCGGGCGGGGTGCGGGCCGGCACCGGTGCCCCCCCACGGCCGGCGCGGGGGTCGGCATGCCAACATGGGGCGATGAGGATCGACACCATGCTGTCCGGCCTGCAGGAGGCCCCCGAGCACGCGCGGCGGCTGGAGGCGCTGGGTGTCGACGGCGCCTTCACCTTCGAGGGCCCCCACGACGTCTTCACCCCCCTCGTCCTGGCCACCGGGACCACCACCACCCTCGAACTGGCGACCAACGTGGCCATCGCCTTCCCCCGAAATCCGGTGCAGCTGGCCCACCAGGCCTACGACCTCCAGCTGCTGTCGGGCGGCCGGTTCTCGCTGGGGCTGGGCTCCCAGATCCGGGCCCAGGTGGAGAAGCGCTACGGCGCCTCCTTCGACCGCCCCATCGCCCGGATGCGCGAGCTCATCGGAGCCCTGCGGGCCATCTTCGCCAGCTGGGAGACGGGGGAACGGTTGGACTTCCGGGGTGAGTTCACCTCACACACCCTGATGCCGCCCATGTTCAATCCGGGCCCCAACCCCTTCGGGCCCCCACCCATCGCCGTCGGCGGCCTCGGCCCCCAGATGGTGCGCATGGCCGCCGAGGTGGCCGACGGCCTGCTGGTCATGCCGTTCAACACCGCCCGCCACTTCCGCCAGCGGACGGTGCCGGCCATCGACGAGGGATTGGCCCGCTCGGGCCGGGACCGGTCGGCACTGACGGTCACCGGCGAGGTCATCGTGTGCTGCGGCCGCGACGAGGCCGAGCTGGAGTCGGCACGTGTGGCGGGGCGCTGGCTCCTGTCGTTCTACGCCTCGACACCGGCCTACCGGCCCGTCCTCGAGGTCGAGGGCTGGCAGGACCTCCAGCCCGAACTCAATACACTCTCCAAGTCCGGCCGTTGGGAGGAGATGCCCGGGATGATCGACGACGACATGCTGGCCGCACTGGCTGCGGTGGGGTCCCCGAAGGAGGTCGCCGCCGAGGTGGAGGCCCGCTTCGCCGGCCGGGTCGACCGGGTGGGCTTCTACACCCCGTACCTCATCGCCGAGGACACGCTGGGGGAGCTGGTGGCCGAGTTCGGCCGGTCCCCCTCGGGCGGCCGACCGGCCGGACCGGACGGGCCCCCACGGTGAGCGCCGCCCTGCCCGAGCACTACGACGAGTTCTCCCTGTTCCGCGAGAACGCCGACGAGGCCGGCCTGCCCTGGACGGGCCCCCCCGACGTGCGGCGGGCGTTCGTGGAGGTGGAGCCGGGCCGGAGGGTAAGCGCCCTGGTGTGGGGGACGACACCGCCCGAGCTCGTCCTGGTGCACGGAGGGGGCCAGAACGCCCACACCTGGGACACGGTGGCCCTGGCCCTGGGTCGGCCCCTGGTCGCCGTCGACCTCCCCGGGCACGGGCACTCCGACTGGCCGGGTGACTCGAAGGTCCTCGATCCGAGGGCCATGGCCGACGACGTGGCCGCGGTGATCAGGGAGCTGGCCCCCGGGGCCGGGCCGCTGGTGGGGATGTCGCTCGGCGGTGCCACCTCGATCGCCCTGACCGCCGCCCACCCCGACCTCGTGACCCGACTGGCGCTGGTCGACATCACCCCGGGGGTCACGCGCGAGAAGAGCTCGGACATCGCCGCGTTCCTGGCCGGACCGGAGTCGTTCGCCAGCTTCGACGAGATCCTCGAACGCACCATCCAGTTCAACCCCACCCGCTCCGAGTCGTCCCTCCGACGGGGGGTCCTGCACAACGCCGTCCAGCGGGACGACGGCACCTGGACCTGGCGGCACCAGCTGGGCCGGCCGCCCGACTCGTCCGGCCTGCACGTCGGCTCGGTCAATTTCGGTCCCCTGTGGGACGACCTCCAGGGGCTCCCCGTGCCGGTCCTGCTGATCCGGGGGGCGCTCTCCCCGGTGGTGGACGACGCCGACGAGGCCGAATTCCACCGCCGCCGGCCCGACGACCGGGTGATCACGGTCGAGGGGGCCGGCCACAGCATCCAGGGCGACCGTCCCCTCGAGCTGGCCGCCATACTCGAGGAGTTCCTGCCGGGACCCTGACGGGCCCCGGCAGGCCGGACTCAGGCGGCGTGCGCCGTGGCGTCGACCGGGTCGACGCCGGTCACGGGCAGGTCGTCCGCCGTGGCCAACGCCGCCTCCAGCACCTCGCCGATCTCGGCGGCCAGGTGGAAGGTCATCTCCTCCCGCACCGTCTCGGGGACGTCCTCGAGGTCGGGGCCGTTGCGGGCGGGCAGCACCACCGTGGTGAGGCCGGCCCGGTGGGCGGCCAGCACCTTCTGGCGGACGCCCCCGATGGGGAGCACCCGGCCCTGCAGCGTGACCTCGCCGGTCATGCCCACCGCCGAGCGCACCGGCACGTCACGGAGCAGGCTCACCAGCGCGGTGGTCATGGTGACCCCGGCCGACGGACCGTCCTTCGGGATGGCGCCGGCGGGCACGTGCACATGGAACCGCTTGCCGGAAAAGACCGTCGGGTCGATGCCCAGGGCCTCGGCGTGGGACCGGACGTAGGAGAGGGCGATCTCCGCCGACTCCTTCATCACATCGCCCAGCTGCCCGGTCAGGGTCAGCCCCTCGGGTCCGTCCATCATCGACGCCTCGATGTAGAGGACGTCCCCTCCCGTGCCGGTCACGGCCAGGCCGGTCGCCACGCCGGGGACGGCGGTCCGGTCGGCGGCCTCGAAGAAGAACCGGGCCCGTCCGAGCCATTCCCGTACGTCATCGGTGTCCACGGTGAGTGGGGTCTCGATGTCGTGGGCGGCGATGCGCGCCGCCACCTTGCGCAACAGGCGGCCCAGCTCGCGTTCGAGTGAGCGCACGCCGGCCTCCCGCGTGTAGTCGGCCACGACGGTGCGCAGCGCCCCGTCGGTGACGACCACCTCGTCGGCCCCGAGAGCGGCCCGCTCCAGCTGCCGGCCCACCAGGTGGTGGCGGGCGATGGCGACCTTCTCGTCCTCGGTGTAGCCGTCCAGGCGGATGATCTCCATCCGGTCCAGCAACGGTCCCGGAATGGTGTCCACCATGTTGGCGGTGGCGATGAACAGGACCTTGGACAGGTCCAGCTCGACCTCGAGGTAGTGGTCGCGGAAGGTGTGGTTCTGGGCCGGGTCCAACACCTCGAGCAGGGCGGACGACGGGTCGCCGCGGTAGTCGGCTCCCAGCTTGTCCACCTCGTCCAGGACGATGACCGGGTTCATGGTCCCCGCCTCGCGCAGGGCGCGCACCAGGCGCCCGGGCTGGGCACCCACGTAGGTGCGGCGGTGGCCCCTGATCTCGGCCTCGTCACGCACGCCACCCAGTGCCACCCGGACGAAGGAGCGCCCGAGGGCCCGGGCCACCGACTCGCCCAGGGACGTCTTGCCCACTCCGGGGGGCCCCACCAGGGCCAGGATGGCCCCGCCGCCCCGACCGCCCACCGGGGCCAGGCCGCGCTCGGACTGCAGGGCGCGGACGGCCAGGTGCTCGAGGATGCGGTCCTTCACATCGTCCAGCCCGTCGTGGTCCTCGTCGAGGATGCGAGAGGCCTCGCGCACATCCAGCCTGTCCTCGGACTGCGTGCCCCACGGCAGCTCGAAGACGGTGTCCAGCCAGGTGCGGATCCAGCCGTGCTCGGGGTTCTGCTCGCTCATGCGCTCGAGCTTGTCGATCTCGCGCTCGACCGCCTTGGCCACCGCCTCGGGCAGGTCGCGCTCGGCCAGCATCGACCGGTAGTCGTCCGGGGCGTCCTCGTCGCCGGAGCCGAGCTGGCCCAGCTCCTTGCGGATGGACTCCAGCTGGCGGCGCAGCAGGAACTCGCGCTGGGTCTTCTCCATCCCCTCTTCGACGTCGTTCTTGATCCGCTCCCGCAGGGTGATGTCGGCCAGGACCTCACGCGACCAGCCGATGACCAGGCGCAGCCGCTCGGCCACGTCGATGGTCTCCAGCACCTGGACCTTCTGGGCCAGGGACAGGTCGGGGGAGTAGCCGGCCATGTCGGCCACGCGCCCGGGCTCGGTCACGTCGGCCAGGCGCTCGGCCAGGCGGCCGGCCCCCCGTCCCACCAGGATGTTCTCCACCACGGCCCGGTACTCGCGGGCCAGCTCGGTGACCTCGTCGGACGGAGTCTCCTCGGTGATGACCTCGACCTCGACCCACAGCGCCGCCCCGGTGCCGGGCACGGCGGTGCCCAGGCGGGCGCGGTCCACGCCCCGGATGGCCACCGCGGCCATGCCGCCGGGCAGCTCCCCAGTCTCCATCACCTCGGCGACCACGCCCACCGAGGCGTAGCGCCCGTCGATGAACGGGACGAGGACCAGGCGGCCGTCGGCCGCTCCGGCCGCCTCGGCCGCGGCGGTGGCCTCGTCGGACTCCAGTGCCATGGTGAAGACCATGCCCGGGAGCACGACCCCCGAGGTCAGGGGCAGTAGGGGCAGATTCTGGGTGAGTGTCTCCATGCTGTGTTGTTCCTCCGGACTCCGCCTCTCTGGCGGTGTCGCATGGTCAACAGTGGAATCGAACATGTATTCCCCTCCCGGGCCCGCTCCGGCGCCTCCGGCGGGGTGCCCGGACCGGGACCCCCACCGTGTGCACCTGCCGGAAACACTGCGGCAATCCGGAAGAAACGCTGGCGGGGCACCATACGGGGATGGATCATTCCCGTGTCGCACACTGGGAGGGTCACGTCATCGTGTGCGGCCTCCAGGGTGTGGGCCTGCGGATGGTCGAGCAGCTCCACCAGGCCGGGGTGGTCGTGGTCGTGGTCGACGAGGACCCCGACGCCCGACTGGTGCGGATCGTCGAGGCCTGGGACATCCCCTTCATCGTGGGGAGCCCCCGCATCGCCGGCATCCTGGAGCAGGCCGGGCTGGCCGAGGCCCGGGCGGTGGTGTGCGCCGAGCGGACCGAGGTCCAGACCCTGGAGACCGCCCTCCTGATCAGCGAGCTCCGGCCGGACATCCGGGTGGTGGTCCAGCTGGCCAACGCCGCCGTCGGGGCGGCCGTGGAGCAGGTCACCGGGCCGGGTACCGTCCTCGACGTGGCCGCCCTGGCCGCACCCTCCATCGTGGAGGCCTGCCTCGGGCTCGACTCGTACCAGATCGAGCTGGCCGGGACCCGGTTCATCACCTCGGAGGTCGAGGTGGAGCGGTACGCCTCCCTGCGGGCCCTGTTCGGCGCCCTGGCCCCCATCGCGGTGGTGCCGGCGGACGGCTCGCCCACCGTGGCCTGTCCGGGACGGGACCTGATGGTGTCGGTGGGCGACCGGGTGACCGTGCTCGGTACCTCCGAGGAGCTCGACTCGGCCGACCTGGTCCCCAAGGCCCACGACGACCTGGGCTCGGAGCTACCGGAGCGGAGGCGGAGCCGACTCGGCCTGGTGCGCCAGATCCGGTCGCTGGTCGGCTCCGACGACAACAGCGCGCTCCGGTTCGCCATGGTGGCGGCGGTCGGCCTGATCGTGCTGTCGACGGTCGTGCTGCGCCTGGCCTACCGGCTGCCCGGCGGGGGGCACATGTCCATCCTCACCTCGCTGTACTTCACCGTCGAGACCATCTCCACCGTGGGGTTCGGGGACTTCTCCTTCGCCAACCAGTCGACCTTCCTGCTGCTCTTCGGGATCGTGCTGATCGCCGGGGGCGCCACCCTGCTCACGACGGTGTTCGCCCTCATCACCAACGTGCTGGTGTCGTGGCGCATCGAGCAGTCGCTGGGCCGCCAGCAGCTGGTGGGGATGAAGCGCCACGTGGTGCTGATCGGACTGGGATCGGTGGGGATCCGTGTGCTCGAGGGCCTGCAGGCGGCGGGCCGCGAGGTGGTGGTGGTCGAACGCAACGAGAACAACCGGTTCCTCAACCAGGCGCGCGCCCTCGGGGTCCCCGTGCTCATCGCCGACTCCACGCAGCGCCAGACCCTGGAGGACGCCAGCGTCGGCGAGGCCTCGGCCGTGGCCGTCCTCACCAGCGACGACCTGACCAACATCGAGACCGGCCTGGCCGTGCGGGACTACCTCGGCGACCGCTGGCTCAGCGTGCCGGTGGTGCTCCGGGTCTTCGACCGCGACCTGGGCCACACCGTGGAGCACCACTTCGACTTCCGGCACGTGCGCTCCACCTCGGCGCTGGCCGCCCCCCGGTTCGTCGGCGCCGCCCTGGGCCTGGACATCCTCGGCTCGTTCACCGTGGGCCAGCAGCCGTTCCTGGTGGGCCGGCTGACGGTGGCACCCGGGCGCGGCCTGGACGGCCTGGCCATGGTCGACCTGCCCGCCCAGACCCGGGTCATCGCCCTCAGCCGGGCCGCCGACGGGGGCCGCCTCGAGCATCCGCCCCGCCGGGACACCCGCTTCGCCCCCGGGGACCAGGCCTATCTCCTCGGACCCTACGAGGAGCTGCTGCGGGTGCTCCGCCACGAGCTCGAGGGTGACATCGGCTCCTCGGTCTGAGCGGGGCACCCAGGTCACCCACGGCGATGGGCCGGCCGGGGCCGTGCCTGGTTCAACCTACCGGCAAGTGATGTTCGTGTTGAGTTCACCGTGGGTTTCCCGGTTGTTCACCTCTGCTGGGTACGGTCCAATTCGAGGCCGCCCGTCAGGCGCCCTCCGCGCGGTCGACACCGGACCGCCGTCCCCACGACACGGAGGTATCACCACCAGTGCACGAAGACACGATGGCGCACCAGTCAGCCGGACGACGCCGGACCAGGCGGATGGTGGCCGGCGGACTCGCGGGTGCCGCGCTCCTCCTGGCCGCCTGCAGCTCCTCGTCCACCCCGGCCACCACGACCGTGCCCCCTGGCGGCAAACTCTCCGGCGCCAACGCCGCCTACATCGCCGCCGACCTCAAGGCACCGTCGGGATCGATCACCGCGGCGGGCTCGACCTTCGTCCAGCCCTTCTTCACCAAGGCCTTCTACACCTACACCGGACTCAACTCCGGCCTGCAGGTCAACTACTCCGGCGTCGGCAGTGGCGCCGGCATCACCGACTTCGAGCAGGGGTCGGTCGACTTCGCCGCCTCGGACGTGCCCATGTCCTCGTCCGACCTGGCCAAGATGCCGGCCGGCTCCGGCCCGGTGGTCCAGATCCCCGACATCCTGGGCGGGGTCTCGCTGTCGTACAACCTCCCGGGCGTGACCAAGCGCATCAAGCTGGACGCCACCGTCCTGGCCGGCATCTTCCAGGGCACCATCAAGACCTGGAACGCCGCGCCGATCACGGCGCTCAACCCCGGCGTCTCGCTGCCGTCCAATGCCATCGTCCCCGAGGTGCGGGCCGACAGCTCGGGCACCACGTACATCTTCACCGACTATCTGGCCAGCGCGGCAGGGTCGGCGTGGACGCGCGGGACGAGCAAGACCATCGCCTGGCCCTCCGTCGCCATCCAGACCCCGAAGAACTCCGGTGTGGCCTCCAGCATCCAGTCCACCCCGTACTCCATCGGGTACGTGGAGCTGGCCTACGCCCTGCAGAACCACTTCACCTTCGCCGCCATCAAGAACGCCGCCGGTGCCTACGTGGTGCCGTCGGCGGCCACCGTGGAGGCCGACGCCGACCAGCGGCTCGCCGTCACCTCATCGGACTTCTCCATCGTCAACCAGCCCGGGCTGACCAGCTATCCGATCGCCGGGTACAGCTGGGCCATCCTCCTGCAGAAGCAGAAGAGCGCCACCACCGGCGCCCAGGTGGTCAAGGTCCTCGACTGGACCACCCACACCGGTGGCGGCCAGGACCAGGCCGCCGGCCTGGGCTACGTGGTGCTCCCCCCGGGCCTCCAGAACTCCAACCGGACCGCCCTCTTGACGGTGACCGGGCCGAGCGGGCAGACACTGCTCACGAAGTGAGCGGCAGGGACGGACGCCAGCGAGGACGAGGGGCGGGGCGACCGTCGTGACCACGGTCGACACGCCGGTGGAGCCGGGCCGCGGGCGCGTGCGGTCGGCCATGCCCAACGGGCTCTACCGTGGCCTGCTGGTGGCGGTGACGGCGCTCTTCGTGGCCCTGGTGGTGTGGTACCTGGTGTCCATCATCGTCCAGGCCCGGCCGGCCTTCTCCACCCTGGGCTTCTCGTGGATCTTCGCCAAGGTCTGGAATCCGGAGCACGGCAAGTTCGGACTGCTCCCGTTCATCCTCGGGACCCTGGAGACGACCGCCATCGCCATGGTGCTGGCGCTGCCCATCGGACTGGGCACGGCACTGGCCCTGTCCCATCTGGTGCCCCACCGGTTGCGGCCCCCGCTGTCGACCACGGTCGAGCTCCTGGCCGCAGTGCCGAGCGTGGTCTACGGACTGTGGGGCCTGATCGTGCTGGCGCCGGTCTTCCGGAGCACGGTCGAGCCGTTCCTCAGCTCGATCCTGGGATGGACCGGCCTGTTCAACGGTCCCAACGACGGGGTCGGTGTCCTGCTGGCCGGGGTGATCCTGTTCGTGATGGTGCTGCCCACCATGGTGGCCATCTCGCGCGACGTCCTGGTGGTGGTGCCCAACGAGCAGGTCGAGGGGGCCACGGCGCTGGGCGCCACCCGCTGGCAGGTGCTGCGCAAGGTGGTGGTTCCCGGCGCCCGCACCGGCATCCTCGGGGCCTTCACATTGGCTACGGGGCGGGCGCTCGGCGAGACGGTGGCGGTGGCGCTGGTCATCGGCAACTCGCCGTTCATCGCCCACTCGCTCAAGGCGCCGGCCGCCACCCTGGCCTCGCTGATCGTCAACAATTTCGGTGAGGCCACCGGCACCGAGCTGAGCGCCCTGTTCGGCGCGGCCCTGGTGTTGCTGGTCATCGGGGTCTCCGTCAACGCGCTGGCCCGGGTCCTGGTCCGGTCGACGGACCGGGCCGGGGCGGCCTCGGTGGCGGTGGCCTGATGAGCACCACCCTCGTCGTGGACGCCGACTCCGACCCGATGCTCCAGCGCCGGCGCGAGATCCAGGCCACGGCGACGGCGTCGCTGGGGCGACGCAAGCTCAGCTCCCGGATCGCCGTCGGGGTGTGCTGGGTCTTCCTGGGCATCGCCATCGTCCCCCTGATCGGGGTGGTGGCCTACGTGGTGGCCAAGGGCCTGCCCGCCTGGAACGCCGCCTTCTTCACCCACGTGACCACGCCGGAGGGGATCCCGGGGGGCGGGGTGTGGAACGCCATCGTCGGCACCGCGGAGATCGGGTTCATCGCCACCGTGGTGGCCGTGCCCATCGGGCTGACCTGCGGCCTGTTCCTGTCCCAGTCCGAAGGACGGATCGCCGCCGCCGTCCGGTTCACGGCCGACGTGATGACCGGGGTGCCGTCCATCACCATCGGCATCTTCGGCTACATCGCCATCGTCAGGAACTTCGGCTACAGCGGGCTGGCCGGGGCCTTCGCCATCGGGATCGTGATGCTGCCGGTGATCATCCGGGCCGGCGAGACCGCCTTCCGGGGGGTGCCGTTCAGCCTCAACGAGGCGGCCCTGGCCCTCGGGGCCCGTAACTCGACCGTGGCCCGACGGGTGGTGGTGCCCACCGCCCTGCCCGGGACCATCACCGGCGTCCTGCTGGCCGTGGCCCGTGGCCTCGGCGAGACGGCACCCCTCCTGCTGACCATCTTCGGCAACCAGTACATGCAGTGGAGTCCCACCAAGCCGCAGGACGCCCTCCCGCTGGTGATCTACTACAACAGCAGCCAGCCCTACGCCGACCTGGTCCAGATCGCCTGGGGCGCGGCCCTCCTCTTGATGGTGGTGGTCCTGTTCCTCAGCATCGGGAGCCGGGTGACGGCCGCCTTGTTGCAGAGGGAGAAACGATGACCGACCCCCGTCCGACCACGCCCGTGGCCGACGCCCATCTGGCGCCGAGCACCGGGGAGGTCCTCATGGGCCCGCCGGCCGCTGACCCCGTCATGCGCCTGCGCGACGTGGCCGTGGCCTTCTCCGGTCGCACCGCGGTCCGTGACGTCTCCTTCGACGTCGGCACGGGGGAGATCACCGCGCTCATCGGCCCGTCCGGATCGGGCAAGACCACGCTGCTGCGGGCGCTCAACCGCATGCAGGACTCGGTGAAGTCCGCCAAGGTGACCGGCACCATCATGCTGGGCGACCTCGACGTCTACGCCCCCTCGACGGACGCCACCCTGCTCCGGACCCGGGTGGGCATGGTGTTCCAGCGGCCGAACCCCTTCCCGACCATGAGCATCTACGACAATGCGGTGGCCGGACTCCGGTTCAACGGCATCCGCAAGAAGTCGCTCCTCGACGAGGCGGCCGAGTCGGCCCTGGTGGCGGCGGCGCTCTGGGACAGCGTCCGCGATCGCCTGAAGACCCGGGCCAGCACGCTGTCCGGTGGTGAGCAGCAGCGGCTGTGCATCGCCCGGGCCCTGGCCGTCGAGCCCGAGGTGCTCCTGATGGACGAGCCCACCTCCGCGCTGGACCCCATCGCCACCCAGCGGATCGAGGAGTTGGTCGGGGAGCTGAAGAGCCGGGTCACCGTGGTCATCGTGACCCACAACATGCAACAGGCCATGCGGGTCTCCGACCGGTGCGCCTTCCTGCTCATGGGCGAGGACCGGGCCGGCGAGCTGATCGAGTTCGGGCCCACGGCCAAGCTGTTCAGCGAGCCCAGCGATCCTCGGACCCTCGACTACGTCAACGGTCGCTTCGGGTAGGTCCCGCCGCGACGACGTCAACGGTCGCTTCGGGTAGGTCCCGCCGCGACGACGTCAACGGTCGCTTCGGGTAGGTCCCGCCGGCCTCAGGAGTCGGCCAGGACGGCGACCTCGCGGGGCACGGGCCCGGCCGGCGTCCCGTCCGGGTCGATCCGGAAGCCCACGCCCCGCACCGTCACGATGTAGCGGGGATCGGCCGGGTCGGGCTCCAGCTTGGACCGGAGCCGGTGGATGTGGGTGTCCAGGGTCCGGCTGTCGGACAGGTAGCGGTCCGGCCACAGCAGGTCGATCAGCTCGTCACGGGTCCGGACCCGCCGGGTGGGGGTGAGCAGCACGGCCAGCAGGTCGAACTCCCGCCGGGACAGGTGGGTCTGGGCCCCGTCCACCGTCACCTCGCGTCGGACGAAGTCGACGGCGACCGACCCGAACCCGACGTCGGCGCGCTCGAGCCCGGGCTCGCCGTCCTCGAAACCGGTGAGGCCGAGCGTCTCGACGGTGGGGAGGTCCGGCGGTGCGACCCGCCGCAGGATGGCGTGCATGCGGGCCACCAGCTCGCGGAGGCGGAAGGGCTTGGTCACGTAGCCGGCGGCACCCAGTTCGAGGCCCAGGACGACGTCGAGCTCGGTGTCGATGGCGCTGACCATGACGATGGGCACCGGGGCGATGGCCCGCATCCGCTTGCACACCTCGATGCCGTGCATGCCCGGCAGGAGCAGGTCCAACAAGACGATGTCGGGCCGGTGGTCGCTGAACTGACGCAGGGCCTCGAAGCCGTTGGCGGCGGTGGTGACGCCGAACCCCTCGCGGCTGAGGCCCGACGTCAGTGCCTCGCGGTAGGACTCCTCGTCCTCCACGACCAGTACCTGGATGCTGTCTTCGACGATGGCCATTGGCGCGGGTCTCCCTCCGCATGGACTGTAGAAAGCCCAGGTGAACCCCAGCCAACCCCACAGAAACCACCCGATGATCGTTCAGTGAACGTTGTGGGGCAGCTCAGGTCAGCGAGCCCAGGGCCAGGCCGGCCGCCGCCGCCCCGATGCCGGCCACCACACTGACCAGCAGGTTCACCAGGGAGAAGCCCCACTGCCCGTGCTCCGTCAGCCGCACCGTGTCGAAGGTGAAGGTGGAGAACGTCGTGTAGGCGCCGATCAGACCGGTGCCGGCCACCGTGACCCAGGTGGCCGAGATCCCGTGGTGCAGCCCCGCCCCGGTGAGCAGCCCCAGCACCAGGCAGCCGCTCAGGTTCACCACCAGGATCCCGAGGGGGAAATCCGAGCCGACCCGCGGCTGGAGGGCACGGTCGACCAGGTAGCGCAGTACCGCCCCGCACCCGCCGGCCACGATCAGGCCGAGGATGATCATCGGGCCCGCCTCCCGCCGGAGCCGTCCCCGAAGCTGCCCAGGGCGTCCGGGTCGGGGATGGGCTCCCGGCCCGGGGGGAGCAGCCGGCCCCGGGCTGCCAGCATGCCCAGCGCCGAGGCCGCCACCCCGACCACCAGCGAGGCACCGATGTAGCCGGCGGCCAACCCGACGTGGTCGTGCTGGCCGAGCTGGGCCGCCTCCACGGCCATGGTCGAGAAGGTCGTGAACCCCCCGCAGAACCCGATGGCGGCGAAGGGCCGGACGAACCGCGTGGGTGGCCACCGCTCGGCCACCAGGGTGACGACGGCGCCCAGGAGGAAGGAGCCGACCACGTTGACCACGAAGGTGGCCCAGGGGAACCGGCCCGGCGGGACGGCCAGGGCCCGTGCCACCCCGTAGCGGGACAGCGTCCCGAGCGCTCCCCCCACGGCGATGGCGGCGATCCGCAGCGGCCCCTCCAGCGAGCGTGGACCGCCATCGGCGGTGACTGCGGGCACACGGCTCCTTCCGGTATCGCACCCATGCTGTTCCGGTAGGAGCCATCAGCCGGATCGGTGGATCCGGCGGTTAGGGCGAGCTCCATCGCCGAGCCCAGCCTACGGCAACCCCGTGGCCCTGCGGGTGCTTCAACCGGTAGGGGCCCGCCCGCACGCCCGCCGACGACCAGGGGGAGGGCAAAGACGAAGACGGTGTCGGGCAGACCCCTACGGCTTGAAGCGGTAGCCGATGCCCCGCACGGTGAGGACGTGCACGGGATCGGCCGGGTCGAGTTCGATCTTCTTGCGGAGCCGCTTGACGTGGGTGTCGAGGGTGCGGCTGTCCCCCTTGGTGCGGTCACGCCAGATCTGGTCCATGCACTGCTTGCGGGTGACCACGTGCCCCGACTCCGAGATCAGGAGGGCCAGCAGGTCGAACTCCTTGCGCGACAGGCTGACCGGCGTGCCCCGGACCACCGTCTCGCGGAGGGCCAGGTCCATCGACACCGGGCCCAGGGTGTAGGTGGACTCCTTGGTGCCCGGGTCGGCCACGGGAGGCTGGTGCCCCACGCGTCGCAGCACGGCCCGGATCCGGGCGGTGAGCTCACGGGGCCGCGGTGGCTTCGTGATGTGGTCGGCGGCACCCGCCTCGAGGGCCAGGACGGCGTCGAGCTCGTCGTGGCGGGCGGTGACCATGATGACCGGCACCGGCGAGACGGCCGAGATCCTCCGGAACACCGACAGGCCCTGCGAGTCGGCCAGCTGCATGTCGAGCAGGATCAGCGACGGCTGTGCCGACAGGACCAGGCTCAGGGCGTCATCGGAGGACGCGGCCGTCACGACGTCGAACCCCTCCACCGAGAGGGTGGCGGCCAGCGACTCCCGCGAGGGGGCGTCGTCGTCGATGATGAGGATGGTGGGGTGCCCGGCCGGTGGGAGCACCCCGCTGTCGGCTTCGCGGAAAGCCAAGGTCATCGCTGACCCGCGGCTCTCCGGAACAGCGGACAGACACCGGATCGGTGACTGCGCCGTCGCGCTCGGGCGTTGGCGCCGCTGCTGGGCTGCCTCATCGGTGGGGCCGACAGTGGAGCCGATGCCGTGAGAGGCAGGGGAGGCCAGGCCTCCGGACGCAGCGAACGCGACAGGGCGCCGGTCCCCCGACGCTCGGGGGAGCGTACGGGCCGCGAGCACTCAGAACCGCTGTTCGCTGTCATCGGGTCCCACCCTAGAAAGGCCAGGTGAACAGAACGCGATCCCCGTGTCAGGAGAAAGTGAATCGTGGGTAATCTTCCGCGCCGGGGCGCCGGGCGACCCTAGGGTGTCAGGGTATGAGCCCAGCCGGACCCGATGCAGACGCGGTGGTGGACCTCCCCGACACCGGGGCCTGGACCATGCTGGCCGGACAGGCGGACCGCCTCCGCCCCGTCCACCTGCGCCAGCTCTTCGCCGACGACCCCGGGCGGGCCGAATCGATGACCGTGACGGCCGGCGAACTGGTGCTCGACTATTCGAAGCACCGGGTCGACACCGGGGCGCTCGGGGCCCTGTTCGACGTGGCCCGCCAGGCCGGCCTGGCCGAGCGCCGCGACGCCATGTTCGCCGGGCGGCACATCAACACCACCGAGGACCGGGCCGTGCTCCACGTGGCGCTGCGCATGCCCCGGGGCACCCGCCTCGAGGTGGACGGCCACGACGTGGTGGCCGA
>Ga0302319_10007144_pt1 | contig 21996 bp, 20 predicted proteins | sample Bog_T0_2_FD_203319 | JGI IMG/M metagenome (GOLD analysis project Ga0302319, IMG submission 203319) | Peat permafrost microbial communities from Stordalen Mire near Abisko, Sweden - Bog_T0_2 | ecosystem: Environmental > Terrestrial > Soil > Wetlands > Peat | place: Sweden: Abisko, Stordalen Mire... | reverse complement strand
ATTCGGTATAAAAGTAGGAACTTGGGCTAAACACCCAGACAATGCCGCTTTTATCGGTGTAGGCAATCGAGCCAACTCCAGCAGATGGTCCGTTAGCCGCAGAAGGAACACCTAATGTGCCAGGCACGTTGTTGAGGGCATCCAATGAGACCAGGACCCATTCTTTCGCTGCAATATCAAATTCCCAGAGATCGCCATATTGAATTGGTGGATTGTTCGTGAAGATGATCTCAAGAGGATGTGTACTAGGAACCAATGAAGGAGTTCGCTGCGATGTAGAGCTATAACCCTCCCCACCCATGAGCCAGAAATTGCCGCTGTCATCCGTCCAGCTAACCGCGCCACTTCTGCTGTTCGGTGTGTCTCCTGCTGCGGGTGTTCCGATTGTGCCGTAGGTTCCGTTCTGGCCGACCGCACTGCTGCCGTTCATCCATGTCCATTGACTCGTAGAAGTATTAAAGGACCAGAGGTCATTGAGGTCGCCCGTGCCTCCAGTGCCTCCATAGAGCCAGAGGCTGCCGCTGCCATCAATCCAACTGTTTGCTTCGTATCTAGCTCCAGGCACATTTCCTGTTGCTGGCTTGCCTAGGCTGCCGTAGACGCCGGGTTGATTGACCACACTGCTTCCGCTGATCCACGTCCAGGTATGTGTGGAAGGGGTGAATTCCCAAAGGTCGTTGAGATAACCAAAAGCGCCTGTCGAATCGAAACCGCTGCCGCCAAAGAGCCAGAAATTGCCGCTGCCGTCTGTCCAGCTAACTGCGCCGTATCGCCCTCCGGGAATGTTCCCGGCATCAGGCTTACCCAAGGCTCCGTAGATGCCAGGCTGACCACAGTATGTCGTTGAGGTTCCGTTGATTGGGTTGTTTACAGTTACACAGTTGCCGCCTACATTGCTGTTCCCGCCGATCCATGTCCATTCATTCGTAGAGGGGCTGAACTCCCATAGGTCGTTGAGTTCGCCACTGTTTCCTTTGGCGTCGTAGCCGATGCCGCCAAAGAGCCAGAAATTTCCGCTGTTATCGGTCCAGTTCACGGCCGAATCGCGGCCTCCGGGGATGTTTCCCGCAGCGGCCGTTCCTAATTGGCCGTAAACTCCGGACTGGTTCACTGCGTTCCCTCCGCCCACCCAGGTCCATTCGTTGGGGGCGGTTGTTTGCGCCGTGGCGGGAAGTGAAATGACGGGGAATCCAAGCAGGCACACAAACAAATAACCAAACACGAAACGCTGCATCCTCATTGAACTTACCCTCACAAGAAAAGTGCAAATCCAAAGCTCGAAAAAGCCCCACCTTTTACGCCGCGCTCGATTGACCTAGATTGAATTCAGAAGAATTCTATCAGAATGAAGGTTTTAGCAAACATTGAGATACTCTTTTCATGCAGTCCATAATGCTGCCAGGGTGGAATGTTAATGGGGGCGCAGGTGGAAAAGCTTCGCGAGACTCCCGGGGACGAAAGCGTAGGGTCGGCTCCCTGCCTAAGCCGAGAGCGGGCGCGCGTTCTGGCGCTGGAGGCGGGGTTTGCCGAGGCCGGTCTGGTTGCTCTTCCGCACGCCAATGAAAAACGCGATGCGGCGCGGTACGAAGAGTGGGTGCGGGCGGGTCGCGCAGGAACGATGGGCTACCTCAAGCGGACGGAACTGGCGCCGGAGAATGAAGCGGCGCGGCTGCTGCGGTCACGGGTTGCGATTCCGTTCCCCTGGGCGCGGTCGGTGCTGGTTTGCCTGGCGAACTACAACAGCCAACAGCCGCGCTCGACTGAGCCAACTGCCGAAGGAGCGGGTTGGATTGCGCGCTACGCATGGTCAAGCAAGGTGGATGCAAACGGCGCAATGCGGCCAAGCGATTACCACAAGGTGCTGCTCAAGCGGATGAAAGCACTGGAAGCGCGGCTGCATGAGCGGTTTGGCGGCTTCGAGGCGCGCTGCTTTGTGGACACCGGGCCGGTGGTGGAGCGGGCGCTGGCAGCGGCGGCTGGAGTGGGCTGGACGGGCAAGAATACCTGCCTGATTCATCCCAAGCTGGGGTCGTTTGGATTTCTGGCGGTTCTGGTGACTTCTCTGAAAGCGCGTGCAGCGGAAGCTACCAAAGGCCACGCCGAATTTGCAGGATCTATGTACGGTCTAAATCTTGTACCCTTCAACGAGACAAGCAATTATGCAGACTTAGCAAGTCTGCCGCTTGTGGCGCCCGACCGCTGCGGAAGCTGCCGCCGCTGCCTGGAGGCCTGCCCGACTGGAGCGCTGTTTGCTCCCTACCAGATGGATGCGACCAAATGCATCTCCTACCTGACCATCGAGCACCGCGGGCCCATTGCGCCGGAATTGATGGAAGGGATGGGGCGGCAGGTCTTCGGCTGCGATATCTGCCAGGATGTTTGCCCCTGGAATCGCAAGGCTCCCATAAGCGCCGACCCGGAATTGGCGGCGCGCGCGGAGTTGGTGAACCCGGCGCTGGAGGGTCTGGCGACGATGGATGAGGCGGAGTTTGAGGGCGAGTTCAGCGGCTCCCCGGTGCGCAGGGCGGGATTCCTGGGGCTCAAGCGCAATGTTGCCATCGCGATAGGCAACAGCGGGTTGCGCCGATTGACGCCGTGGCTGGAGAAATGGAGCGAGGCCGCGGACGAGGGATTGCGGAGCGCAGCGCATTGGGCGCTCGCAAAGCTGAAGGCTTCCTGATGAATGGTGGTCGAGCTTCGTGACATCCCACCCTTGCGACACAAAAAAGTCGCAAGGATGGGGCACCCAGCTTTTGTGGACACAGGAAAAGCCCCGCAGCGCTTAGCTCCAGCGGCTATCCTTGAAGTAAGAACCGTGCGGCAGTTTTGCTTTGCTCACACTTTTACCAGGAAGAGTTTTCTTGTTTTGGAAAGGGAGTAGAACGTGGCTGATAGTTTAAATTCGGATGCGCAGAAGGATGCGGCAATCGAGGTTCCCAGAGCCGTTGACGTGGTGGAGCCGGCAACCCAGTCCAAGTGGTACCAATGGCGCAAGGATGGCACGGCGCTGGTGCACTACCTGCTCGACAGCGAAGTGCATACCTTTGCTTTCAGCGTTGCGGCCAACGTGATTCTGTCGTTTATTCCTTTTATAGTGCTGCTCTACGTCTTAGCAGACACAGTCTTTCACCACTCGGTGATGATGCAACTCGTGATCAAAGACATGGTCGCTTACTTCTTGCCCTCGAATCAGAGTTTTATCGCTGAGAATCTGGCTGGCGTGGCGGAAGCGTCCTCGAAGCATGGTGTGCAGGTCTTTTCGTTGATTGTAATTCTGGTTGCCTGCACGGGCATCTTTCTTCCGTTGGAGGTGGCGCTCAACCAGGCCTGGGGCGTGACCAAAAGCCGCAACTATCTACACAATCAGGTCATTGCTTTTGGCCTAGCGTTCCTGATGATGGTGCTGGGTATAACCAGCATCCTGGTGAACGCGCTGGCGCGCGACGTGCTAACCGTAATCTTCGTTCACCAGACAAATATCAATTGGTTTGATTTTGTGCTCAAGTTCACTTATCAAGGAACGAGTTTCATCTTATTAGCTGCAACTACCGGAGTAGCTTCAATACTTTTTTTCTTTTCGATTTACTGGCTGCTGCCCAACCGCAAGGTTCCCTGGAGACACGTGCTGCGCACGTCCATCTATACGGGAATCATCTGGCTGGTAGCAAAGTATATCTTCGAGGCGGTGCTGCCGCATATGCATCTGAAAGAGCTCTACGGCCAGTTCTACGTGTCGGTCGGCTTGATCTTCTGGGCCTATGTTTCGGGGCTGATTCTCTTTGCCGGGGCGCAGTTTAGCGTGGCGCGGCTGGGGAACGGAAAGTAATAGAGGCGCGCAGACACGCTGCAAGAATTGCTAGCGCTTTTTTGCGGGCTTGCGAATGCGCGGTTTCGCCTGCAACTCAGCCTGGCACCTTCGTAGGGCTTCCTCTGTCTGTTTTTGTTCCTGTATGTCTTCAAGGCCGCCGTACCAGGAAATGATTTTTCCGGAGGAATCAAAGCGCGGATAGCCGCGGGACCGCAACCATCTCCATTCGCCATCGTGGCACCTGACCCGATACTCAATATCCGTGGATTGTCCACTCGCGATGGCCTCTTTGATAGTTTGGTTGACCGGCCCCACGTCGTCCGGATGGAGCGCATCCATCCATCCGGGACCCAGCGTCTGCTCTCTTGTCATGCCCGTGAGCTTTTCCCACCGCGGGCTCACCTCGACCGCTCTGCCTTCCGCATCCATGATCCAGGGCATCTGCGGATTCAATTCCACCATGCTCCGGTAGTGCTCTTCGCTTTCGCGCAGGGCCTGTTCGACGCGTTTTCGGTCTGAGATGTCATTGACGACGATGGAGACGCCTATCACTTCTCCAGCTTCATCCCGGACCGGTTGATACGACAGCATAAGCGTGCGATAGCCGCTTCCCGCCTCGAAGTTCGGCCTTTCCACCTCAAAGTTCAGGATCGATTCTCCCTGCAGCGCGCGGTGAAGAAGGTCTTCAAACTGCGGGTACAAATCGGGGACAATCTCGGCAATCGGCCTGCCAAGATGCGCCGCAAGGGGTACGCCGTTCATTATCGCCAGCCGCCGGTTGAGGCTCACATAGCGAAGATTCCGGTCGAGTAAACATAAACCCACGGGGACGCTATCGTAGATGGCCTGCAGTTGCGCGAACCTCTGCCCCGGCAGCGCCTCCAGGCTGGTGATCGGACCCGCATCCAGATGCTCCGGCAAGCAGGAGGCGTAAGCCTGTGGCTTGCGGGCAACAAGCGCCGGAAGTTCTTCAACCGGAACCGGCCGGCTATAAAGATAACCCTGGCCGAAGTCGCATCCGAGCCAGAGCAGCATATTGGCCTGTTCCTGAGCCTCTATTCCTTCAGCGACGGTGATCAGCCCGAGGCTGCGTCCCAGGCCGACAACAGCCGCGACAATTTTTCTACTTTCCCGCGATTGCGTCATGGAGCTAACAAAACTCTTGTCAACCTTCAGCTCATCGAAGGGCAATGCCTGCAAATGTTTCAAGCTCGAATACCCGGTGCCAAAGTCGTCGAGCGCCAGCTTGCAATGCAAAGCTTTCAACTCATGGGCGACGGATTGGGCGCGCGGCAGATCAGCCAGCAGCGCGCTCTCGGTAATCTCGATGGTCAAACGGTCGAGGGGAAAGCCACCCGTTGCCGCAATCGCCTCGAGCTCGGCGGGCAGCGTGAGATCGAGCAGTTGAAGCGGTGAAAGGTTGACGGCCAACATCACGGAGCCAGGCAACATGGGGCCGGCGGTGAAGGCTTTTTTCAATATCTGGCGGGTCAACTGATTAATGAAGCCGCTCTTCTCCACAGCGGGGATGAAATCGTCCGGAGGAACGATGCCGAGCCGCGGATGTCTCCATCGTGCAAGCAGTTCAAAGCCAGCCAGTTGGCCGGTCCTGAGTTCAATCAGAGGCTGGAAGTAGGGATAGAACTCGTCTTTGTCGAAGGCCCGATGAAGGTCGATTTCATCGAAGATCATGGCTTACCTCGCGGCAAGGAGACAGGAAGTCTTGTGCTCTGTGTAGAGACTTTTCGGGAGGAAGCGCATGCCCGGGAGATGGCAGGAGAGGCGAATCTCCCGGGTTCGCGGTTATATGTCGAGGTTGCGTACGTTCAGCGCATTGTCCTCGATAAACTTGCGGCGCTTCTCAACGTCTTCGCCCATGAGAGTGGCGAAGATTTCTTCGGCCTCCACAAAATCTTCCAGCTTGACCTGAAGCAGCGTGCGCCGCTCGGGGTCCATGGTGGTATCCCAAAGCTGCGTGGAGGTCATTTCGCCCAGGCCCTTGTAGCGCTGCACCTGGTAGTCTTTTTTGCCCTGCTCGACGATGTAGGTGAAGAGTTCGCGGGCGGTCTGTTTCTCCACCGGCTCGCGCAACAGACGAGCGGTGCGGCGGGCCTGTTTGGCCTCCGCCTGCACTTCCGCGCTGTCGGGTGCGGCATCCTCAGTTTCGGCTTCAGCATCGGGACTGGTCTCGACGGCAGCAGCCTTCGGAGCGTACTCGATGAGGAACGGCGGCTCAAGGAATTCCTTGATGAGCGTGTATTTCGCCATCATCTGGCGGAACTCGGGGCTGGAAGCCAGCGTCCAGTCAATGCAGCGCGAGGCGCCCTGCGCATCAGTAAAGCAGATGGACCAGGTGTGGTGCTCCTCGTCTTCGACCGCCTCGCTGAGCGCCTTGAAACCAAACTCCTCGGCTCGCTCGGCCAATTCGGCGCGCAGCGTGGCCAGCTTGGGCGGAATCTCGCTTTCGGACTTGGAAGCAAAATCCGCGCGATGGATCAGCTCGGCGCGGGCCAGCAGTTCCGTCAATTTTTCATTGCGGATGCGCTTGTCCACTTTTTCTACGAAGTCCAGGTACTCGCTGAGGGTGCCCATGAAACGGGTAAGGTTGGCGCCCTCGATGCGGTTGGCCGCCTCGCCGTGGCGAACGATCATTCCCTCCGACGCGCGGTTGACCATCACCTTGACAAACTCGCGCTCATCCTTGATGTACTGCTCGAAGCGGCCCTTCTTGATCTTGAACAGCGGCGGCTGCGCGATGTAGATGTTGTCGCGCTTGATCAGCTCCGTCATGTGGCGGAAGAAGAAGGTCAGCAGCAGCGTGCGAATGTGCGAACCGTCAACGTCGGCGTCCGTCATCAGGATGATCTTGCCGTAGCGGAGCTTGGAGACGTCGAAATCATCCTTGCCGATCCCGCAACCGAAGGCGGTAATCATGGCGCGGATTTCCTCATGGCCCAGCATCTTGTCATAGCGGGCCTTCTCGACGTTGAGGATTTTTCCTCTCAAGGGGAGAATGGCCTGGAAACGGCGATCCCGGCCCTGCTTGGCGGTGCCTCCGGCGCTCTCGCCCTCGACCAGGTACACTTCACAGCGGTCGGGATTGCGCTCCGAGCAGTCGGCTAGCTTGCCGGGCAATCCGCCGCCGTCGAGCGCGCCTTTGCGGCGGGTCAGGTCGCGGGCCTTGCGAGCGGCTTCGCGCGCGCGTGAGGCCTCAATGGCCTTGTTGATGATGCGCTTGGCGATGGGCGGATTTTGCTCGAGGAACGCGCCCAGCCGCTCGTTGACGAATGCCTGAACGGTGCCGGCGATATCGGAGTTGAGCTTGCCTTTGGTCTGACCCTCGAACTGCGGTTGCGAGAGCTTGACGCTGACCACGGCAACCAGGCCTTCACGCACATCGTCGCCGCTCAGGTTCTCCTTCATATCCTTGAAGAGTCCGAGCGACTGGCCGATGGCATTGATCGTCCGAGTTAGAGATGTCCTGAAGCCGGAGAGATGCGAGCCACCGTCAACAGTGTTGATGTTGTTGGCGAAGCTGAAGACGGTTTCCGAATAGCTGTCGTTGTACTGGAGCGCGATCTCGATCTCAACATTGTCGCGCATGGCCTCCATCATGATTGGCTTGTCATGCAGCACGGTCTTCCCGCGGTTGAGGTACTTCACAAACTCGGCGATGCCGCCGGCATAGTGAAATTCGGCGTGGCGGGCTTCGCCGGTTTTAGCGTCGGCGGTGCGCTCGTCGGTGAGCGAAATCGTGAGGCCCTTGTTGAGGAAGGCCATCTCGCGCAATCTCTGAGCCAGGGTGTCGTAGTTGAACTCTGTGGCTTGAAAGATGGTCTTGTCCGGCAGGAAATGTACTTTGGTGCCGCGGCGTTTGCTGATCCCCGCCTGGCGCAACTCGCTGACGGGCTCGCCGCAACTGAAGTCCATCTCCCATGTGTGGCCGTCGCGCCAGATCTCGACGTTGAACTCCTGCGAGAGCGCATTGACGCAACTGACGCCCACGCCGTGCAGGCCGCCGGAAACTTTGTAGGTGGAGGCGTCGAATTTTCCGCCGGCATGGAGCTTGGTGAGCACCACCTGCACGGCAGGCATCATCTTGCCATTGGAAAGCGGCATCATGTCGACGGGGATGCCGCGGCCATCATCGACCACGGTGATGGAGTTGTCCACGTGGATGATGACGTCGATTTTTTTGCAGTAGCCGGCCAGCGCCTCATCCACGGAGTTGTCCACCACTTCGTAGACCAGATGGTGCAAACCCATTTCACCTGTCGAACCGATGTACATGGCCGGACGCAGGCGCACTGCCTCCAGGCCCTCAAGAATTTTGATGTTCTCGCCGGTATAGCTGCCGTTATCTGCGGGGATCGGAGTGGTGCTCAGGGGTTCAGTCGCCATAGTGTTCCATTCGTAATGCCTTCGCTTCAAGCTCCACGGGGGAAGGCGCGGTATACGGGGGAGCTTCCGGGCCGCTGATTCGGGGTCTAACCGATTGAAAGACCGAGGCTTTCAATCACACTTATCTGTGCTCATTTTATCATGCGGGGAGGGTCTGAATGAAGGAGAAAAGGGGGCGGGAATGCAGGTGTCAGAGCCAGATCCGGGACGAAGCGAGGTACTATGGTAATTTCATTTCGAACCATAATCAGTTACCTATTATGGTTACTTCTGAATAATTATTCAGAATTTACTGGACTTAGTCGGTAATATTACCTACGATTTTATTGAGCAGAAGATGCGTCTTCTGTCAATCAAAATCTATCAGAGGTTACTAACGATGAAATTCGCTATCCGTATCTTCGCTCTGTCCGTTGTCGTCGCTGGCGCTGCCGCCGCTTCCGTTACGCCCAAGACCACGCCCGCCATTCCCAGCCATCAGTCGGCCACCGCGAGCATGCCAGTTCCTGGATGCGGACCTTATATGTGTCCCACCGGCCCCGATGGCAACTAAAAGAGGGCAATCGGGCGGCAAAGGTAACCTGATTAGTACACTTTTTTATTGATTGGAAGGGCATTTGGCGTTATTCTGTGAGAGTTCTCAGAATAGCCAGGGGCCCTTATGTCTTCACAGACCGCCATGTCGCTGATGAGCGTTGCCGAGTTTGTTCTTTGGGCTGCGCTCGGTTTCCTTTTTTTGGCGAAGAAGCTGCACCGCCGCTTCCCCGCAATGGGGGGCTATTTGGCGCTGCGAGTGGCATCAATGCCGCTGTTGATGTTTTTCTTTCACGGTCAGGCGGTGCATTGGTTCAACAACCTCTGCTTCCCGATCTATTTTTATCTCTATTGGACGGTTTATACCGCCAGTGCGATATTCCTTTTCTTCGTCTGCATAGAGGTCTTCCGCTCCGCACTCTCGGCGTTCCCAGGGTTAATGAAATTCGGCCTCGTGATCTTTCGCTGGGCGGTTTTGGCCTCGGTCATCGTGAGCTTCTCTGCGGTTAGCTTCACGCATCGTGGCGTTCTCCTCATTCCTGAAATTGCGCTTCGGCTGATGCGGTCTGTCAGTGTCGTTGAGTTGTGCCTCCTGGGCTTCCTCTGCCTGAGCATGAATGCATTGCGCCTCTCGGCTCGCGATATGGCCTTCGGAATTGCTCTTGGCTTTGGGGTGATGTCCTCCGGCGACTTCATCCTCGCTTCATTCTGGTCCCGTAGCACTTCGTTGACTGATCCGGTGCAATTCATCTACGAAGCGGCGATTCTGGCTACGCTGGGGATGTGGGTTACCTACTGCGCCCTGCCTGAGCGGGCCCGCAAGCCCATCATCGTGCCTGCCAACTCCACCATCCTTCGCTGGAACGAGATTGCCACCGCGCTGGGCCACACCGGAACTCAGGTCGCCTTGCAGCCGGTCAGCGGCTTCTTCCTGAGCGATGTGGAGAAGGTTGTTGAAGAGGCGCTCACCCGGAACCTGAAGAGTCGCGAATCGGCAGCCTAGGCGCAAGACTTAGGATTAGAACGCAAGAAGGGCCACGGCAACGCCGTGGCCCTTCTTGCGTGAAATGGAGCTGAGCTTACTCGGCTGGTACCGGCTCGACGGAGGCGAACCGTCCGCGGTTGCCGTGATCGCTAAACTTCACCCGGCCCGTAACCTTGGCGAAGAGAGTATCGTCAGAGCCGATGCCCACGTTGACGCCCGGCTTGATGCGGGTGCCGCGCTGGCGCATGATGATGGAGCCGCCAGTAATCAATTCTCCGGCAAAGGCCTTTACGCCCAGCCGTTGCGCATTGGAATCCCGTCCGTTTGTGGAGCTGCCTCCACCCTTCTTATGTGCCATTGTCGAATCCCCCTCTGAATTTCGATTCCGCGCCTAGCTGGCTGCGGTGTAGGTCACGCCGTCGGCCTCGATCGCCTTGATGCGCACCTCGGTAAAGTTCTGCCGGTGCCCCTGCAGCTTTTTGTACTGCTTCTTGCGTTTCAGGTGGAAGACCAGGATCTTCTCGCCCCGGCCCTCGCCCAGCACTTCGGCGATTACCTTGGCGGTGGACGGCTTGGCCACAACTCCCGGCTCGCCGCTGACGGCCAGCACATCGCTGAACTCGACCGTCTGATTCTCGGAAGCCACGCTCTCAATCTTGACGACGTCGCCTGGTGCGACGCGATACTGCTTACCACCGGTGCGAATAACCGCGTACATAAACCCTCCAGCGCAAGTCCGGCTTGGCCGGTGCGCACCTAAAAGAACTAGCTCGGGCGGAAACTTCTGTGCCGCGGTACGCTCAAGCCCTTCAATGTTCGGGCGAGCGTCTGGCTCCACGGCCACAGGCAGGAATCGCCAAACTAGTGTAGTGTACCGGTTTTGCGGGGTAAAGGTCAATTTGCACTCGAAATTGTGCAGTCATAACGCCTGTAAATTGTAGAAGCGGGTCTCAATTTCAGCTGCGGCCTGGCAGGCTGATTTGGGGCTGGATCAGGGCCGTGCCGGAACCACGTAGAACAGAATGGCGAAGTAGTGGGCGACGCTGCCGGCCAGCACAAACAGGTGCCAGAGGGCGTGGAAGTAACGCAGCCTGTCGAGCGCGAAAAAGACGATGCCCAGCGTGTAAGCCAGGCCGCCGGCGCCCAGCCACATCAGCCCGTGCCAGCCCAGAGAATGAATCAGCGGCCCCACGGCGACCACGATAAACCAGCCCTGCCCCAGGTACACCAGCGCCGAGGCCACCTCGAAGCGGCCAACGGCGAAGCTCTTGAAGACCACCCCGCAAACAGCCAGCGCCCACTCGCATCCGAAGAGGGTCCAGCCCACCGGCCCGCGCAGCGTAACCAGGCAAAACGGCGTGTAAGTGCCGGCAATGAGCAGATAAATGGCCGAGTGGTCGAGGATGTGAAAGACATGGCGTGCCCGCGTTCGCACCAGCGAGTGGTAGAGCGTGGAGCAGATGTAGACCAACACCAGCGTAACGGAAAAGATGGAACAACTGACCACGCACCACGCGGTGCCGCGCGTCGAGGCGGCAATCAGCACCACAGCGCCGGCGATGGCGAACATAGCGCCGATGCCATGCGTGATGGCGTTGGCCAGGATGTCGCCCAGATGGTAGATTGCTTTCTCGGGTTGCACAGATTCATGATAGCGCGCGTCCGGGGAGGCGTTCCGTTTCGCGCGATGCGGAGTGCGCGTGAGGCTGCGGGTGAAGAAGATTTCGTGAGGTGATTCAATCCCGCATTTCAAGATCGAGATGTGGGGTACACGACAGCCATTTCGCAGATGCTAAAGACTGTGCCCATTTGCCATTTTGCGGTACGGCTGAAGTCGCGCCTTTTCAAAAGGGCTCCACAAAAAATGGGGAACTGCCTTAATGTAATCCAATAACCAATAAAAGGATAAGGAACAGCGCAATCGAGAGACACCCACCTATGAAGGAGATCCATCCAGAGATAGCAAGCATTCGCGCGACAAATCTACTCTTCTTCCCCGAACTAAAGAAACTGACCATGCCTTGAGAACGAGAGACCAGAAGCCAGCCAAATCCAATCTCCCCGATGGCCAACAGGAAGAGGACATAAACGTGTAACGCCAGTTCCATACGTGAAGGTTACCGTGTGGGTCCATGACCCGGTGCGACACCGGACATTCTGCCCCTAGTACACTAAAGCAGTCCCTACTTTTTCTGTACCCGCGCAGGAGGCCCCTCATGGCATCGATTACTTTTCCGGCAGTTCCATCCGAATCGCGCGCCGGGCGCTTTGGCGTTTATGGCGGGCGGTATGTGCCAGAGACGCTCGTGGCGGCGCTGGTTGAGTTGGAGCGCGAGTACGATTTGGCCAAGAATGACGCGGCCTTTCAAGCGGAGTTGGCCGATCTGCTGAAGAACTACGCGGGCCGGCCCACGCCACTCTACTTTTGCAAACGGCTGACGGAACAGTTGGGCGGGGCCAAAATTTATCTCAAGCGCGAAGACCTGCTGCACACCGGCGCGCACAAGATCAATAACGCCCTGGGCCAGGGATTGCTGGCCAGGCGCATGGGCAAGAAGCGCGTCATTGCCGAGACTGGCGCGGGCCAGCATGGCGTGGCTACTGCAACGGTTTGCGCGCTGCTGGGCCTGGAATGCGTGGTCTACATGGGCGATGTGGACATGGAGCGGCAGGAGCTGAACGTGCTTCGCATGCGCCTTCTTGGCGCCGAGGTGCGCGGAGTTTCGTCGGGATCGAAGACGCTGAAAGACGCTATAAGCGAGGCGATGCGCGACTGGGTTACCAACGTCCGTACGACTTACTATTTGCTCGGCAGCGCGCTGGGAGCGCATCCGTATCCCACCATGGTGCGCGACTTCCAGCGCTGCATCGGGCACGAAATCAAGGAACAGATTCTCGAAAAGGAAGGCCGGTTGCCGACAGCCATCATTGCCTGTGTGGGCGGAGGATCGAATTCCATCGGCGCATTTTACGAGTTCATCCCCGATAAAAACGTTCGACTCATCGGCGTGGAGGCCGGCGGACGCGGCACGGCGCTGGGCGACCATGCGGCGCGCTTCCGCGGCGGAGCGCCTGGAGTTTTGCAGGGAACATATTCTTACGTCTTGCAGGACGAGAACGGCCAGATTGCGCTCACTCATTCGGTTTCCGCTGGCCTTGACTACGCCTCCATCGGCCCGGAGCACGCCATGCTGCACGATTCGGGACGCGCGGAGTACGTTTCGCAAGACGACGCAGCCACGCTCGATGCGGTGGTGCGGCTGGCGCGTACGGAGGGAATTTTGCCGGCGCTCGAAAGTGCGCACGCCGTGGCCGAGGCGCTGCGAATTGCTCCCACGATGGCGGCGCGTGACATACTAGTGGTGAACCTCTCAGGACGCGGCGACAAGGATATGGGAATTCTGGCGCGCGAGTTGAATCTCCAGGGGGCGTGACAGTAATTTCGATGGCAATTCGTTTCGATCACAAACCGGGATTAGTTGTGTATCTGACGGCGGGAGATCCCTCGCTCGATGCCACGCGCGAAATCGCGCTTGCGGCCATCGACGCGGGTGCCGATGTGATCGAGCTGGGCGTGCCGTTCAGCGATCCGCTGGCCGACGGGCCGGTGATTCAGCGCGCCAGCGAGCGAGCTGTGGCCAGGGGAACGCGACTCCAGGATGTTCTCAAGCTAGCCAAAGAGATTCGTGTGATGAGGTCGGCTGCGGGTCTGGTGATCTTCAGCTATCTGAATCCGATTTTGCGTTACGGCCTCCATCAATTTGCGGATGCGGCGGCTGTCGCCGGCGTGGACGGCGTGCTGGTGACAGACCTGATTGTCGAAGAGGCGGACGAATACCTCGGCGAGATGGCACGAGTGGGACTTGCGCCGATTTTTCTGGCCGCGCCCACCAGCCCCGACGAACGGCTGCAAGCTATCGCGACACATTCCAAGGGTTTCGTTTACGCCATATCTCGCGTGGGCATTACCGGCACGCAGCAAAGCCTGACCTCCGACGCAGCCTCGCTCGTCGAGCGAATACGGCGATACGCAAAGCTGCCGGTGGCCGTGGGTTTTGGCATCAGCAACGCGGAACATGTTGCGCAGGTGGCCGAGTTCGCTGATGCCGCGGTGGTCGGCAGCGCGATTGTGGAGTTGATCGAGCGCTCAACTGCGGAAACAGCACCTGGCGCGGTCGCTCGATTTATCAAGGGCCTCCGCTTGCCGCACGCGGCGTTGGCCCGGTAACTTCCCGCAAGCGGCGCACGCGCCGCAAGCATCTGTTCAACTTTTAATCCTAAGCAACGGTGTACCCGGTCCCTATTCAACGGACCGGCCACTGGCGCAACACGAGGATGGAATGACGCTGGAAGAACTGCGAAAACAAATTGATGTTCTGGACCGCCAGCTTGTGGAATTGCTCAGTGAGCGAGCACGCGCCGCGCAGATGGTGGGCCACTTGAAGGCCGCCACATCGCTACCGGTCTACGAGCAGGAGCGCGAAAAAGTGGTCTACGCCAATGTGCGCGCGGCCAACAAAGGACCCTTGCCGGACATCGAACTGACGCATATCTACGAGCGGATCATCGACGTGATGCGGGCATTGCAAAGGAACGAGTTGGCATCGGAGAAGAACGCCCAGGCAGCTAAATCGGTGTCCCCAGTGACAGGACTTGGTCGCGGGGATGAAGATGCGCCGGGCCACGGCACCAGCGCTGAAGCGCGCGAGACAGGAAACAGACAATGATCGTATCCATGCAGGAAAAAGCGACCGAAGAACAAATCTACGCCGTCATCGAAACGATGGAAGAGGCGGGGGTCAACGTACACCGCACCACAGGCGCCACACAGACCATTCTGGCCGGCGTCGGGCCCACAGCCAATGTGGACCTAAGCAAATTTGAAGTGCTGCCGGGCGTACTCAACGTGCTGCGCATCAGTGCGCCGTATAAGCTGGCCGGCCGCGCCTTTCGCCCCGAAGGTACGGTGGTGGAGTTTGCCAACGGTGCCAGCATCGGCGGCACGCAGGTTGCGATAATTGCCGGACCATGCGCGATAGAAAACCGCGAGCAGATCTTCGCGACCGCCGCACGCGTCAAGGCTGCCGGCGCTGGCTTTCTGAGAGGCGGCGCGTTCAAACCGCGCAGCTCGCCTTACGCATTTCAAGGGCTGGGCATTCCGGGGCTTCAAATAATGCACGAGGCCGCGCAGGAACACGGTCTGCTCACGGTCAGCGAGGTCATGGAGATTTCGCAGATTGAACCCATGCTGCCCTATGTGGATCTCTTCCAGGTAGGCGCGCGCAATATGCAGAACTTCAATCTGCTGCGCGAGCTGGGCCAGGCGCGCAAGCCGGTGCTGTTGAAACGCGGCATCGCCGCCACTATCGAAGAACTGCTTCTGTCAGCCGAGTACGTCATGGCCGGCGGCAACTACGACGTGATCCTGTGCGAGCGCGGCATTCGCACGTATGAAACAGCCACGCGCAACACCATGGACATTTCGGCGATTCCGGTGATTCACAAGCTCTCCCATCTGCCGATTGTCGGCGATCCCTCGCATGGCACGGGCCGGCGGGATATGGTGGCTCCGATGGCGCGTGCCGCTGTGGCCGCGGGCGCGGACGCGATTCTGGTCGAGGTTCACCCCAACGCCGACAAAGCCGCATCCGATGCCGCGCAGACGCTCTACCTCGACCAGTTCGATGAGCTGATGGGCCAGTTGCGGGTGATTGCCACGGCAGTCGGACGGACCATATAAGAACCCGTACGGAACGCTGCAAAGTGTGAAGCGGCTGGGTTGAATTCGGAGCGAGGATGAAAACCATTGGTTTAATCGGCGGCATGAGCTGGGAGTCAACGGTCCCATATTATCGGATCATCAATGAGACAGTCAGAGATCGCCTTGGCGGACTGCATTCCGCCAAGCTGGTCCTTTTGAGCGTTGACTTTTACGAAGTGGAACGCCTCCAAAGCACCGGCGATTGGGCCGGGGTCGGGAGGATGCTTGCTCAAGCCGGCCGTTCCCTCGAATTGGCCGGGGCTGATTTTCTTGTCCTGTGTACAAACACAATGCACAAAGTCGCATCGACAATCGAAAAGTCAGTAACAATTCCACTCCTCCACATCACTGATCCGACAGCCGCGGAGATCAAGCGCTCCGGCTTCACAAAGGTTGGCCTGCTAGGTACTCGCTTTACCATGGAACAGGACTTCTACCGTTCCCGTCTGCAGTCGCATTACGGAATCAGCGTCTTGGTGCCGGAAAAGAAAGATCGAGAGATCATTCATCGTGTCATTTTTGAAGAACTCTGTTTGGGAAAAGTAGTCGATGCATCGCGTATCCAGTTTCGAAGGGTCATCGAAGATCTCGTTGATTGTGGCGCTGAAGCGATCATCCTCGGCTGCACTGAAATTTCTACGCTTGTTCAACGAAGCGATTCTTCAGTCCCTCTCTTTGACACCACAAGTATTCATGCATGCAAAGCGGCTGAGTGGGCAATGGCGCCAGGCGAAGCCTAGCCGGTTACTATTGTCAAGCCGCGTCTTTTCAAAAATCGTCGGAGCGAAGAAGTCTGCATGATCGAGCGTATCGCCATACTGGGCACGGGTTTACTTGGCACGTCAGTTGGGTTGGCGTTGCGCGCGGCTGGCTTTCACGGCTCCATTACCGGCTGGAACCGAAGCCCCGAAGGCGCGCAGACTGCGCTCTCCATGGGCGCGCTGGATTCAATTGCGACAGACCCGTTGCAGGCAGCGCGGGAGAGTCAGGTGGTTCTGCTGGCCGTGCCCATCTACGCAACGCTTGATTGGATGGAGAAGCTCTCTTGCGTGCTCGGCTCCGAGCATCTGGTCACCGACGTGGGCAGCACAAAGGCGCAGATCACCGCAGCCGCGGGACGCCTCTTCAACACGCCGACGCAGGCGGCATTTTTGCCAGGGCATCCCATGGCGGGCAAGGAGCGCGGCGGCGCGGCGCTGGGCGATGCGAATCTATTTCGCGGCGCGGTGTGGCTTTTCACAGACGACCCGGCCTGGCAGCGCTCGCCACATTCGGCTGAGTTAGTCAAAGGCTGGCGGGAGTGGGTCGCGGCGATGGGATCAAAGACTCTCGATCTGGAACCCGCGCGTCACGATGAGTTAGTCGCCTGGGTCAGTCATCTGCCGCAGTTTCTGGCCACGGCACTGAGCGCGCTTTTGCAAGAAGAGATCGGCGACGCGCCGGAGCTGAAAGACGTGGGTGGTCGTGCTCTCAGCGAAATGACGCGGCTCGGGTCCAGCCCTTACTCCATGTGGCGCGACATTGCCCTCACCAATACGGAAGCGGTTCAGGCCGCATTGCTCGCGCTGGAGCAAAGGCTGGCGCATCTGCGCGAAAATCTACGCACGCCAGAGTTACGCGATGAATTCGAGCAGGCCAATAAGTTTCGGCGCGAGTAAGGTGCTGCAAGGAGCCAGATGAGCACAATCGAAATATCGAAACAGGCTCGTGCGGATGCGATTGCTTCGATCCAACGCTATTTTGAAGAGAACATGACAGAACCAATCGGCGAAATGCCAGCGGGTCTACTGCTCAATTTCTTCTTGGAAGAGATAGGACCAGCTATTTACAACCAAGCGATTCGCGACGCGCAGGCACGGATTCAGCAGCGGGTTTCTGATCTTGACGGCGAACTCTACTCCGATGCATTCCAGTATTGGACAAGGATCGACGCCAAACGGAAAAACCGCCGTTAGGTAAGAATTCCAGAGATTGGTTTTCCCACATCTCGCTTCCGAGATGTGGGTTTCACTCACTCTTGATCCGCTTCTTTTGCCAGCTCGACCACTTCCTTCACCGGCTCTGCCGCCTCCTTGGACGGGTCGATAGTGTGAAAGCCTTCGGTTTTGGCGGTTTCAAGCAACTGCGCTGAGGCGGAAACGAAGATGATCTCCGTGTCCTGAAACATCTCGCGGGCAACGAGTGCTGCCGCCAGTTGCAGAGTGTCCGGCCAGCGCAGCGTGGTGCGGTCAAGTAGCTGGCGCGCAGCTTCGAGCACCGCCGGATTCAGCGGCTCCTGAACCATGCGCGCGGCTTCCATGCGCAGGCTATCGAGCGCGGATGTGGCGTCTTCTGCCGAGATGGCGCCGGCCCGCTCGCGCCGCCGTATGGCCCCGTAGACCTCAAGCGGCGTGGAGGCGGAGATCAGCTTGCGGTTGTCCTCGACGGCCTCCATCAGGCTGATCAAGGCGCTGGTGCCCTGCTCCTGCACAAACAGCTTGGCGAAGGCAGTGGCTTCAAGAAAGTAGCAGCTCACTGATTCCCCCGTTCTTCCTCGATGGCCTCGGCGATGGAGTCACCGTGAGATGTGACGGGATGGAAGCGCTGCGCCTCCTCGGGCATTCCGGCCTCTGCGCGGTTGAGGCGAATGGTTGTAGTGGGATAGGCCGGCGTCTTGGGGTTGGCGATCTTGCTGGTGATGACGACGCCGCGCTGGATGGCTTCGGCCAGCACAGTCTGGCGCGACTCGGGATGCTGATTCCAGCGGAAGGCCTTGCGCGGCAAGAAGGAGTCGCGGAACCACTTGAGGGCGATGAAGGCGTGTCCGCCCCGCTCAGCCTCAGCCAGCGCGGCGCACAGCTCTTTGACGCGGGCGTCGATGTCGGCGGGAATCACCGCCTCCTGGCCGTCTTCGTCGTCGTAGAAAGCTGGCTCGGCGGCGGCACGCGGCGCGCGGATGGGATGCGGCGTCATCTCGGCTCCGTCGATGCGCTCAAAGTAGATGCGCACCTCGTCCTCTTCCGGCGTCCATGAGTCCGCCATGGCATTGCGGCGCTTGCTGCGGCCGTTTTCGCCGCACAGCTCGACAATTGCCTGATAGCCCGGAGGCGCCAGAAACTGCAAAGCGCGCGCCATGCCGGGGTCTGTGGAGGACGCCAGCTCGTTAAGAGCTTCTTCAATAATTTCTTCCGCATCGGGGATGCTCAAGTTGCTTGCTTCTACGCTGCTCGGGGCAGCTTTTGTCGATTTCATTCTTTCTTCTCCGTATGCGCTGCCTGCGCCCGTCAATGCGACCCGTCTCCGGAAGGCCTCATGGCCTAATTCCAGAACTCGTCCGCACGCGGACAAAAAGCAGCATTAGTCCTATACTTCACTCGTTACCGCTGGTCTCTTTCACCACGCGGAAATTCAAGGAATACTTGGGGGACCTCAAGAAAAAGTTCTTTTTGTGAAGGAGACATTTCCTCAGGGGCTCAAGCCCCATTCATATTACTGGGATTATGCAATGACTAAAGCCCGCATCCTTCAAAATAAAGCCGTACCCTCCAAAATTAAAGCCAGTATCGGTCACAACGTCGGCGTATGCAGAGATGATTTAACTAGATCCTCAGTTTGAAGCTATTCATCCCTCAGTCTAACCGAATCAAGCGGGACGGTGGATGGTTGTCTAAAAAGCCGAACGCCCCGTAAATAAACCGTAAACCCCGCCGCCCGGAAAAAGTTGCGGCATCACCGCAATTTTATTTGGACGGCCTGCTTCGTACAATAGAAGATATGCGCCATTATTTGCAACTGCTTTTATTCTGCTTTTTGGCTACCGTCGGGCTGTATGCCGATGGCCCGGCTTTCGATCTGGCTGGCCCCAAGGTGGACGTGCGCGTCAAGCGGGGCGAGGTGACGCTGCCGATTGGCGAGACCCCCAATCTGCTGGCAGGAGACCGGCTCTGGATTCATCCCGACTTTCCCGAGAGCCAAACCGCGCACTATGTGCTGATCGTCGCATTCCTGCGCGGAGCCACCAACCCGCCGCCGCCGGAGTGGTTCACACGCGTGGAGACCTGGACCCGCGAAGCGCGCGAAGAAGGCGTATTCGTGACCGTGCCTGAAGAAGCGCAGCAGGCGCTGATCTTTCTGGCGCCGGAGACGGGCGGCGACTTCAGCACCCTGCGCAAGGCGGTGAGGAACCGCCCCGGCACATTTGTCCGCGCTGTTCAGGATTTGCAGTCGGCGAGTTGGGATCGCATGCGCCTGGACTCCTATCTTGCCGAGGTCAAGGAGACGTCGCAAACCGACCCCGCGCTGCTCAAGGAGCGCGCCGAGAAAGCTGCCCGCAGTCTGGGCATCAAGCTCGACCAACAGTGCTTTGACAAGCCCACCGATCAGCAAGCGCCCTGCCTGGTGCAGCACACCGACGCGCTGGTGCTCGACGACGCCAATGCCCAATCGCGGGTGGCGCAACTGACCAGCGGCTCCAGCGCGGACCTGATGAACCAGATCAGCTACTCGAACATGGCCGGCGGGGGCGTATACAGCCCCTACGTCGGCGCCATCGTGGACACGGCCAAGATCCTCTCGTCGTTGCACACGGCGCATTTCCAATACATTCCCGCGCTGGCCCTGCCGGCCAGGGATACGCTGAATCTGCGGCTGAGCGTGCCGCCTTCCTTCAAGGACCCCAAATCAGTGGTGGTGGTGGCCTTGCCCCCTGTGGGCGCCACCAGGCAGCCGCCGCTGCATCCGGTGAATCTGGCGGAGAGCTATTGCGCCCAGAAGCCGGGCCTGGTGTTGCCGGCCGAGGGAGCGCCGCTGGTTTTTGCCACGCAACTCGCCTACGGCCTCACCCTTCACATTGTGGACAAACCGAGCATCAAGAATAGCGCCAGCCCGGTGAATCTGCCGTTGAAGGTCGATCCGTCGCTGGGCGGGTTGGTGCTGGAGCATCCGGCTCCGGCCCTGCTGAATGGCGATCTGACCCCGGATGGCGAGCTGACCGGCGTGGTGCTCGGCAAATGGGGCTTTGACGACTGGGAGGGCCCGCGCTTCCACCTGCGCGCGGCGCTCTCCGGCAAGTGGACCGTGACGCCAGCCGACGAGACCGCGCTCGTGGTGGGCCGCGAGGACAAGCTGCACATCGAAGGGGAAAATTCGCTGTGCGTCGAGCGCATCGAAGAGCAAACGGCGACGGGCAGTTCGATCAAGCTGGTTTGGAAGCCGGTGAAGGCGGAGCAGTTGGAAGTGTCCGTGCCCATGAAAGACGCTTCCCCGGGGATGGTCAACCTGAATATTTACCAATCCGGGCTGGAAAAGCCGGACCAGTTGCAACTGAAGGCCTATGCCGAGCCAGCGGCGCTGGATCGCCTTACGCTGTGCGCGGGCGACACAGACGCGACTCTGAAAGGCAACCGCCTGGACGAGGTAGCCAAAATCAGCTTGGACTCCATCACCTGGACCCCGGCCACACTCACCCGCGTGCAGGACTCTGACCAGTTGCAGTTGACCACCAGCGGCTCGACGGCCGCCCTGGTGCCTGGAAAGCCGGCTTTTGCTAGTGTGCAGTTGCAGGACGGCCGGCTGCTGAAGGTTCCGGTGACGGTTGAACCGCCCCGCCCGCAGGTTACTCTGCTGAGCAAGGGCACACAGAACGATGTCTCCACGGCGCCCTCGCCCGTGCATCTGGGTAGCGACGACGATCTGCCCGTTGACGAGCGGCTGGTCTTCTTTATCCGCTCCAGAGAACCGGAAAACTTTCCTCGCGATGAGAAGGTCGAGGTGGCCGCGGCTGACGGCAGTTTCCGCACCGTGCTGGCGCTGGCCGACGGCAGCCTGATGCTCGAGGATGCAAAGACCGCATTGGGAGTTGTGGAACCGCTGCTGCGCTTCGGCTCCTCGGCTTTTGGGCCGCTGCGGGCGCGCGCGCTGTCGGCTAATGGGATTGCCGGCAATTGGATGCCGCTGGGAACGCTGGTGCGGCTGCCCGGATTCAAAGAGCTTCACTGCCCGCGCACCGCGGCCAGGCCCTGTGTGCTGATCGGAACCAATCTCTTCCTGATTGCGTCTATTTCCGCTTCATCGGAGTTCGGGAAGCCAGCCGATGTGCCCCCGGACTTTACGGGAACCCAGTTGAGCGTCCCCCATCCGGCCAACGGCGTGCTCTACCTGAAGCTGCGCGACGACATGAATACGGTGCAGACGCTCACTCTGCCGGTGATGCCCATGAGTGCGCTGACGCAAACCACGGCGTCGCAAAAGACCGCAATCCCATCTGAAGAGGCGCCATCCGTTCCGGCGCAAACTCAGGCTCCGGATGCGCCGGAACCTGCTGCAGAGCCTGCCCCTGCGCAGGCCCAACCCAAGACAACTCCAGCCACACCTCCGCCATCGCCCGACAAACCAAAGCCGTGACAAATGGTGGGGTTTCACTGCGATTTCAGAAGAGGTTTTCAGAGGCGCGAGGGCAAACCCCGCGCCTCTCTGTTCTTGCAGAAGGACCGTCAGCGCCTTAGAGTTTATCCGCAAATTGGTAGCGCC
>Ga0302319_10007143_pt1 | contig 21998 bp, 10 predicted proteins | sample Bog_T0_2_FD_203319 | JGI IMG/M metagenome (GOLD analysis project Ga0302319, IMG submission 203319) | Peat permafrost microbial communities from Stordalen Mire near Abisko, Sweden - Bog_T0_2 | ecosystem: Environmental > Terrestrial > Soil > Wetlands > Peat | place: Sweden: Abisko, Stordalen Mire... | reverse complement strand
CAGAGCACCGAGTCGGTGGTGGTCGATCCGGTTGAGCTCATCCGCGCCAACGCGGAAGTTCTGGAGCGAATCATGGGCGTCGATATAAGGGTAACGTGGTTGCTCGACGCGGGTGTCGCCAACGTAAAGGTCGATGCCGACCAATTCGAGCAGATGATTCTTAACCTCGCGATCAATGCTCGTGACGCGATGCCCGTTGGCGGTCGGCTGACGATCACTGCGCGCAACGAGACAGTGGACTCGCGGAGCAGTTCGATACTCGAACTTCCCGCGGGCAACTACGTCGTCGTTTCGGTCGCCGATACGGGGATCGGGATGGATGAGGAGACGCGCAGGCGCTGCTTCGAACCACTGTTCACCACGAAGGGTCCCTTCAACGGAACCGGCATGGGTCTAGCCGCCGCACGACGTTTCGTCGAAGAAAGTGGTGGCGTCATCCAGTGCACGAGTGAACTACAACGAGGAACCAGTTTCGACGTTCTGCTGCCCGCGGTCCTCGACGCCGCCGCGACGTCGGCGAGCCACGACGAGATTGCCCGCCCCAGAGGTTCGGCCACGGTCCTGCTCGCCGATGACGACGAGGGACTTCGCACACTCATGGCCCAGGTTCTTGGTCGCAACGGCTATGTCGTGATTGAAGCGGGATCAGCAGAAGAAGCCCTCGAGCTCGCGCGAGCTCGAACGTCACCGATTGACGTGCTCATCAGCGACGTCGTCATGGGCGCGCTTTCGGGACCGGAACTGGCTCGCTCGCTTCAAAATGACGATCCGTTGCTGCGTGTACTTCTGATCTCTGGCACGGCGGACGCCACCGTCGTGGAGCTCTTGGCTGAAGGTACTGGCCAGTTTCTCGCCAAGCCGTTCAAGCCCAGTGAGTTGATTGACGAGGTCCACGGACTGCTCGAACGCCCCGGTCCCAGTTCCTAGGTATCACCCGTGAACTTCGACACGTTTCATTTCGGTAGCTGCGGTTCGAAGCGGTAGCCGACGCCACGCACTGTGGTGATCCACTTCGGGTGATCGGAGTCCTTTTCTATCTTCAGGCGAATTCGACGAATGTGTTCGGTCACGGTCGCTTCATTTTGCCACTCGCTCGAGGATTCCCACACGTGGTCGAGCAACTGTGCGCGGGTGTAGACCTGCCGTGGCGTTGAAGCAAGAAACGCCAGAAGGGCGAATTCCTTCGACGTCAGGTCCAGAAGATCGCCTTCGAGATGGACCTCGTGAGTGCTTTCATTGATCAAGAGTTCACCGAATCGCATGGTCGGCGCGTCGATTTGGTGCTGCTTGGCGCTCACGCCGGCGCGACGCAGCACGGACTCAATTCGTGCTGACACTTCACCAAGGGAAAATGGCTTCACGACGTAGTCATCGGCACCGAGCTTCAAGCCAGCAATCCGTTCCGATTCAAGCCCCCGGCCCGTTAGGAAGATCGTTGGCACGTCACTAATCAAGCGAATCTCGCGAAGCACGTCTCTACCGTCCTCACTACCCAGGACGATATCGAGTAACACCAATTCTGGATTCTGTGTTGCGGTCAGCCTTAGCGCAGCTGCCGAGTCGTTCGCGGTGGCGACTTCGTAACCCTCGCCCGTTAGAAACGTCTCCATCAAGTGGACCAAGTCCGCGTCATCATCGACGATCAGTATCTTGGTCATACTCCGAACGTCATTTCTGAGCGCAAGCAGTCGAGGCCCTGTAACAACGCCTCCCGATAATCACCAGTGGGGCCAATGAAGAGTCGCTCGCCCGCTAGAACCATGTCGCCATCTTAGGAAAGCCCGGACACCTTTCGTGGTATCAGGAGTGACCTTCGTGCCCGCCAACTCGGCTAGAAAGACTGTCGTTCGAACGGGCCCACTTTGGGCCGTGGCGCTTCGACCGATCCACGCCCAACGGAAGGTGAGTACCACGTAATCCACCCCATCCATCGTGAGCGTCGTCGAATGCCCTAAGTCAAAGTGGCAAAGACAGTCACGTTCCTGTTCCGAGCTCGGCCCACCACAGTCAGATTGGACGCGCTAGGGGCAGTCGAGCCTTTCGAGAGTTCCTCCATCCGAATCTCGACATTCACGCCGTCGTGCAACATCGCCTCGTGCAGATACGTCGCCACGCTCGCCGCGCGCCGATCGCCGAGGGCCAAGTTATAGGCCGCACTTCCGACGATGTCACAGTACCCAGTGAAAACGATCAACTTGGTCCCGGTCTTCTTCACTTCAAGAGCGAAACCCTGCAGTTGTCGATCCATTGTCGTGGTAAGCGTGGCGAAGCCAGTAGCGAACGGGAACAGCGTCAAAAGATCGGCATTGGACGCTTCGACGACAACTCCCACCGACACCGACGCGCGAGCGCCAGTATTCACGAAACCTTGTGACAAGACGATAGCGTGACCTGCTGCAATATTCGTAGGAACTCTGACCGTCGCCAAGAATGTTCCATTCGCCTTCACCACCACGCTGCCCAAGAAGATCTGCGGAGAGAAGATATAGAGATCAGTTACCGATGCCGGGTAGAAACCCGTGCCGGTAATCTTCGCCGTACCATTCTTTACGAGCACCACCGTGAATCCGGTGCTAGTGCTGATGGTCGAATTCGTCGTGATCGTCATGGTGATGCCGTTACTTCGCGCGGTCACGCTCGTGTTCGTTATTGCGAGTATTCCGCTTGAAGTCGCGCCGTTCAGAATAGTTCCAGAAACGGTGCCAGGACTCAAGGGCTTGATAGGCGTGACGCCCGAGGTGACGCCCAGGCCATTGGGTCCATTAAGAATGGGTGCGCCCGTAGTCGTCACCGAATTTGACAGGGCGATTGAGGACGCGGCGGTTGGCGACGTCGAATTCATGACGACGCTGAATGTGTACGCCGTGCCGTTCTTAAGCCCAGTCACGAAGCACCTCGTCGTCGAAGTCACGCATGTCGTTCCTCCAGGAAGCGCCGTGACCGTGTACTTGACGCCGGTCAACTGGGACGCGTTGGAAGGTGCAACGAACGTCACGAGGGCGTCGGAGTCACCAGCTAATGCAACTACATCAACCGGCGCGCCCGCCGAAGACGCCGTCCCCGTAGTCACCGTCAGCGGGATAGTCGCCGTTGCGGACTGCCCGGTGTTGGTGACAGACACCGTCACGAGGAATGTTCCTGTCGTCGTTGGCGTACCTGAAACGACGCCACCGCTCGAACACGTCAGGTCTGCCGGCAGGCCCGAGCACGTCCACGTACTTGGTCCCGTGCCACTCGCACTGAGCGTTGCACTGTAAGGATCACCTTCTGTGGCGCCCGGAAGCGTCGTCGTCGTGACGACCAACGTGGGTGCGCCGCCACCGCCACCGCCACCGCCACCGCCACCGCCGGCAGCAGCGCTAAAGCTGACCGGGACTGAACCGAGGGCGTAATTCGATTGTGTGATATCTGTGGCGGACAGCGTCGACGTCTCGACGACCGGGTCACTGACGCTGAACAAGGCCACGTTCGTTGCCCCCGTGTTCACCGGTGACGGCGACACCAAGGCGCTACCGGTGCCCGCGAGAGCAACCGTCGCGTCGTCGACCGGATTGCCGTACTGGTCGGCGAGGGTCACGGTCACCGTGGTTGAACCGGGAATGGTGACTGCAGCAGGGTTGGCTACCACCGTGGAACTGATCGTCGAGGCAAGTCCGGCCACGAAGGTGACGTTGATCGTCGAGGACGTCGGTCCGTAGGCGCCCCATGCACTCTTGGTCACGACGATCGGACACGTGACCGCCAGCAACGACGTGACAACGCCCGAAGAGGAGACGGCGCAGCTCGCCGGGTCGCTGGATCCGAGCGCGAAGCCCAAGGTCCCCGAACCACTCCCACCGCCCACGACGACTTGGGGATTCGAACCGACGACCGGACTGGTGGAGGTTTCTAGAGGAATGAGCGACAACAGGAGCGGTGCCTGAAATAGCTCAGTGAAGGTCGCCGTCGTCGTGGCACTTGGACCACTGATCGTCGCGCTCTGCGCGCTCGCGCGGTACGTCACATCCTCGACCGTGGCATCGGTGACGTAGAAGGTCGAAGTACCGAATGAATCGCTGGTCTGGGTGTTCGTACCGCTCAACGGGTTAACGCCGGTGTGCACGCTCGACGACCCGATGTTCGTCAATATTACGGCCACGCCCGCAATGGCGTTACCGTATTGGTCCTCGAGGGTTACGGTCACGATCGCGTAACCCGCTCCGTCAGCGGGCTGGCTCGCGTTCGTGACGACAATCGAGGAATTCGCCGCGTCGACCAAACCAGGACTGAAGGTGACGAAGTCCGTCGAGGAGTTCGCCGGACCGTACGTTCCGTCGCCGGCCCTCGTTGCGATAACGGGACACGTCACGACCGTGTTCGATGAAGTCAACACGCCCGGAGAGGAAAACCCGCAACTCGAAGGTGCGCCGGAAGCTAACGCGAAGGTAATGGCACCTGTACCACTTCCACCAACTGCACTCATCTGTGCCGTCTGTCCGACCGTTGGGTTGGCGGGATTTGCGCTCTCCGTCAGGCCACTTTGGGTTAGGAACCCGAAGGTCGCCGTCGACGACGACGAGCCGCTAATGGAAGTCGACTGAGCGGGAATGCTCGCGCCGTATTCGACGATCTGGGCCACGTGGTCGGCAACGTAGAAAGTGGCCACGCCCAGTGCACCGGTCAACTCCGCGTTGGTGCCGGTTTGCGCCACACAATTCGTGTAGACCGACGACGAGCCAATGGTGGTGAGCGACACCGACAGTCCCGGAGTTACGTTCCCGTACTGGTCCTCGAGGGTGACGGTCACCGTGGCGCAACTCGTACCATTGGCCGGTTCATTCGGGAACGTGACCACCACCGACGATGCGGTAGCACTCACGGGACCGGGGACAAACGTGACGGTCAGAGCCAGTGACGTCACAGACGCGTAGGTGGTATTCCCAGGCATGGTGGCGGTGACGGGACAGGCAATCGCCATATTATGTGTCGACAACACTCCCGACAAGAGCACACAATCGCTCGGTGCTCCCGCACCTAAGGAATAGGTGACTGTCAACCCGTCGGTGCCACCCGTGTAGCCCATCACGACGGACTGGCCCGCGACAGGGCTCGACGGATTGGCGGTCGCGGTGAGCGTCGCTTGCGAAAGCAGCGCGAACGTCGCGGTCGTCGAAACGCCGCTTATCGTCATCGATTGCGCGGACGCCGCGAGGGTGACCGATTCGGAGGCGGTATCGGTCACGTAGAAGGTCACCACGCCACTGGGGTTCGTGCTCTGCGTACTCGAGCCAGTCTGCGCAGCACAGTTGTCATAGACCGCGTTGGTCGCCGAAAGTCCAGTGAGCGCAACGGCGACGTTCGGTATGACGTTGTGGTCGGCGTCCTCGAGCGTCACGGTGGCGGTGGCACAACTCGTGCCGTTGGGAGGATTGTTCGGGTTCGTCACGACGATCGTCGAATTCGCAGGGCTCACGGGACCAGGATTCACGAGGATCGAGTAGGACGGACTCGTGGCCGACAGGATTCCCCCCGCGTCAGCCTCCCTCAGGGTGAACGTGTACGCGCCCGCTGTCGTGGGGGTACCGGTAAGAGCGCCCGTAACGGTATTGAGCAAAAGCCCCGGCGGGAGTGATCCTGCCGACACCGACCACGTGAACGGCGACTGCCCGCCGGTCGTCGCGATGGCCTGGTTGTAGGAGACCGTCGTCTCGCCATTTGCCACACTCGACGTCGTGATGACCGGCCGGTTGTAGATCTCGAAGAGCGTCTCGTTGAGTCCATAACTCGTAACCCACACGTGCGAACCGTCGTCGGCGATGTTTCTCGGTGCCGACGTACCAGGCTCGTTGGGATTAGTGAGCGTGAAGGTATTGATGACCGAATGAGAAGCAATGCTTATCTCCGATACCGTCCCGCTACCACGGTTCGTCACCCACACGTCGGTGCCGTCCGATACCAATTGGTCGGGCACTCCCCCCACCGTTATGGCTGTCCCATCGGTCCCTCCAGTAGCGCAGTTGATCTCGGTGACACTGCCGGTCGGATCATTCGTGCCGGTGTAACCAGGCGCACTACTAATCCAGACGTGAGTCCCGTCCGAGGAGATACCACAAAGTCCCGCGGGCACGTTAATAGTTCGAACGTAGGACGCGTTCGACGCGTTCAACTCCACGACCTGCGTGCCGTTGTAGTGGCAGTCCGAGTCGCCAGCGGTTGCTTCAGTCGCCACCCACACGTGAGTGCCGTCAGTCGAGACCATGAACGGCCCCGCGATATTTTGCAAGGTCGCCGCGCTGACCGTCGTGACCACTCCGGTCGCTACAACTATCTCACTGAGCGTACCTCCACCGGTGAGATTGACACTGCCAGGATTCGGCACCCACACGTCGGTGCCATCGTCCGAAAGACCATACGGTTGACTTCCTACCGTCACCGCTCGCGTGTACGTGGGCGCGTCACCGGCCCCGAGAGTGAATTCGTCGACGAGGGCACTTTGGTACAGCGAGACCCACAGGTGTCCCGACGATCCGTTGCCATCAACGGCGACAAAGTTCGCGTTAGAAGTACCGCCGAGATTTGCCGCGCCAGCCGTCGTCGAGATGACGGTACCCGACGCGTTATACGTGTAGGTGCCACCACTCGTGATCGCGTATTCGAGCAGGCCCGTCGACGCCGAATAGCCACAGACCGATGACCCGACCGGAAACGCCACCCAGACAACGGAGCCATCAGTAGCCACCCCCTGAGGATCTTCAGCATTTCCGCCGCAATACGCCGTGCTGGTCTCGGTAAAAATGTCGCGACCGATCGCTGGATTGGTCAGCGTTCCCGGAAAGTTCGCCACGTTAATCGTCGGAAACGGCGTCACGAAAGTCGCCCCAGCTGTCGGACTCACCGCGCCCGTATTGCCGGCGGCGTTGGTCGCCACACTGAAGTCGGTGCCAGGTAGGGTCCCGATCGCTGGATTAGTGAATCCCGAAAGGGCGAAGAGCGCGGGCGTGTTCGCCGCGAGCGTGCAACCCGTGCCCGTGGTGATGGTGATCTCACCCGCCGAGGGCGAGTTCACCGCGATCGAAGGCGACGTACAAGGATTAGCCGAGAAACCGGAGACGCTCCTGAAGGTCGTCAACGTTGGAATCGCCACGCCAGTAAAACTCACCGTGATGGTTGACGTCGCCGTCAACGCACTCGAAGCGGTAAAGCCGATGTCCCACAAGTCCGCCACGCCCGCTGCCGTCGTGGTGGGTACGAAGGTAACGCCGGTCACCGCGGCCGAAGCACTGGCCTCAAAGCCAACCACCGACACTGCGGATCCAACCAGCGCGAGGCCTAACCATACCGTCAGGACTTTACGAAATAATTTCATCAACAACAGACCTTCTACTTTCCAGAAAACGAGATTTCTAGATTTGCGTGCGAGGTCCGAACACGTGACGCTTGAGCGCCTTAATCAACTTCATTACTCAGAACGGGCAACTTGCCGTTCACTCCGCAAACCTCTCCCTAGGAAGTCGAGGTCTGCGAAAGCGTGCGACTGCCGGTGAACAATTCCGTCCCGGTGATAATTCTACCTCACATTCTCAGGACGACATCGATTACTTTCGGTTCAATCGCCCGAGCCCAGCACCACGGAGCGAATCACCGCACCAGGGACCCCCGAAGACAGCCGACCGCCGATGTCGATGATCGTCACTGAACAGTTGGCTGCACACCAGGGCGAAACCCAGAAGGAGGCCACAAAATCGGTCGCGATGAAGGGACCTTACGACGCCCTTTGACAAAAGGGGCGGCGGATCGCCGCGCGTCTGATCCGCCGCCCGTCGCCGATGTCCTAGAAGAGAATCGCGAAGACGGTCACGTTCCTATTTCGTGCGCGACCGTTCGTCGTGAGGTTTGACGCACTCGGAGCCGTAGAACCCTTGGAGACCGATACGAAGCGGATACGAGCAGTTACGCCATCCAACAACAAGGCTTGTCGTAGGTACGTCGCCGCGCCTTGCGCTCGGCGGTCACCGAGGGCGAGGTTCGAAGCCGACCCTCCAACGGTGTCAGTGAAGCCAGTGAAGACCACCAGCTTGGTGCCGAGTTTCTTGACCTCCAGGGCGAAGTTCTGTAGCTGGCGGCCCATGGTTGGGGTGAGCGCTGCCGATCCGGTTGCGAAGGGGAACAGTGTCAAGAGCGCGGCGTTCGACGCGTCGACCACTATACCGACCGACACCGAGGCGCGAGCCCCCGATTTGACGAAACCCTGCGAGAGGACGATGTCGTTGCCAGCGGGAACGTTCGAAGGAATCCTCACAGTTGACGAATAGGTGCCGTTGATCTTTACCGTCGCGTTGCCCAAGAAGATCTGCGGTGAGAAGACGTAGAGGTCGACGACCGAGCCTGGAAGGAATCCCGTGCCCGTTACCGTCGCCACGCCCTTCTTGACAAGTACCACCGTGAAACCGGTCGTGGTGCTGATCGTTGACGAGGTCGCAATGGTCATCGTCACGCCGTCACTGCGAGCCGTCACGCTTGAGTTCGATACGCCGAGCGAACCGGCTGACGTGGAACCGTTGAGTACCGTACCGGTCACACTGCCAGGACTCAGCGACTTGATCGGCAACGCCAATGTCGTGGTGCCCATGCCGTTGGACCCTTCAAGAATGGGAGCAGCCGACGGTGTCACCGGATTCGATATTCCTGGCGGCGACGTCGCCGTGGGCGACGTCGAAGTGGCGACGACACTAAAGGTGTAGGTGGTCCCGTTGGTGAGACCGGTGACCAAGCACGAGGTCGCCGTGGTCACGCACGTCGCTCCGCTGGGACTTGCGGTGATGATATATTTCACACCGGACAATTGCGACGCGTCGCTCGGTGGGACGAAGGTTACGAACGCGTCAGAGTCGCCTGCCACTGCGGTCACGTTAGAGGGCGCCTCAGTGGTGGGCACACCCGCGGTCACCGTTAACGGAATCGTCACCGTATTGGTCTGACCATTGCTGGTGACTGTAATGGTGACGGAAAAAATACCCGATACGGTGGGCGTGCCCGAAATGACCCCAGCCGTCGAACACGCGAGACCTGCGGGCAAGCCTGAGCACGTCCACATCGTCGGCCCAGAAGCGCCGACTGCGGTGAGCAAATCGCTGTAGGGCTGGCCAACCACGCCACCAGGCAGCGTCGCGTTATTGATGAGCAGCGAAGCGCCACCGCCGCCTCCACCACCGCCTCCACCACCGCCACCAGACGAGGCAGCCATGAAGGAGACTTGGGTCGATCCAATGGCGTAGCTCCCTTGGGACCCGTCGGTCGCACTCAGGTTCACGGTTTCGACCGCGGTGTCGCTGACCGTGAACGTGGCGATGTTGGAAGAACCTGTATTCACCGGCGACGTTCCGACGGCGGCGCTGCCCGTACCTGCCAGGGCCACCGACTGACCAGTGACCGGATTACCATATTGATCCTCGAGAGTCACGGTCACGGTCGTCGTGCCCGGGTTCGTCACCGAAGTCGGACTCGCCACCACGGTCGAAGTAGAAGACGATACCGGACCAGCGACAAACGGGACGTTAATCGTCGCGGACTTGGAACCATAGGAACCAGAGGCTTGCCTCGTGACGAGAATCTGACACGTGACCGCCTGCGTTGACGTGACGACGCCCGACGAGGAGACCGCACAACTCGAAGGATTGCTCGGCGCGAGTCCGTAAACAAACACGGGTGCGCCAGTGCCACTGCCTCCGCTCGCACTCACCTGCGAACTGGTGCCCACCACAGGATTCGTAGGCAACGCACTTACGACGAGCGAAGCCTGCGGCAAGAGACCGAAGTCCACCGTCGTGCCCGAAGAACCGCTTATGGTCACCGACGCCGCCGTCGCGCTATACGTGACATTCTCAACAATTGCATCCGTGACGTAGAAGGTCGCGGTGCCGAGCGAATCACTGAGCAGCGAGTTCGTGCCACTCAGTGGATTGGTGCCGGTATGGACGCTGGAAGAACCGAGGTTCGTCAAGGTGACGGAGGCACCGGAGATGGCGTTGTTGTACGAGTCCTCAAGGTTCACGGACACGATGGCAAAACTTGCACCGTCCGCGGGCTCGGTCCCGTCGGTGACGACGATCGAGGAGTTACTGGCGTCCACCGGACCCGGAGTGAACGGCACGTTGACCGTCGAGGAGTTGACCGGCCCGTACGAGCTGTTGCCCGCCATCGTCGCTATGACGGGACATACGACCGCCTTGGTGGTGGTCAGTTGACCGGTAGAGGAATTAAGCTGGCAACTTGTCGGCGCACCAGAAGCCAGCTGGTAAGTAATCCCAAGACCAGTGCTGCCGCCAGTGGCGCTGATCACGACGTACTGGCCTACCGTCTGACTGGTCGGATTCGCACTCTCGTTGAGTCCACTCTGTGAGAGATACCCGAACGACGCTTCCGATGATGAGGATCCCGCGATTTGCGTCGAATTAACCAGTGCGCCGTAGGTCACCGTCTGGACCGTGGTGTCCGCAACGTAGAAGGTCGCCACACCACTGGAGTTCGAGTTCTCGCTGCTTGGTCCGCTAGGAGGAGAGCTGGCGACCGTTCCCACTGACGAAGAACCGACGTTGGTCAAGGACACCGACTGATTCGAGATTACGTTGCCGTACTGGTCCTTGAGCGTGACGGTCACTGTGGCGTAACTCGTACCATTAGGCGGTTGGTTCGGGTTGGTTACCACGACTGACGACGTGGTGGCGCTCACCGGTCCAGGACCAAACGTCACGTTGAGAGGAGAAGATACCGTCACCGGGGCGTACTGGGCGTTGCCGGCCATGGTGGCAGTCACGGCGCACGTAACGGCCAAGTTGGACGTCAAGACCCCGGCGTTGATCGCGCAACTCGCCGGATCGCCACTCACCAACGAGTAAGTCACGGTACCGTTGTCACTGCCACCGCTAGCGTTAATCGTCACCGGCTGGCCCGCAACGGGGCTCGCCGGGTTGGCACCTAAGCCGAGCGGATTTTGGGCTAGCAGTGAGAACACCGCCGTGGTGGTCCCCGACGAACCGCTGATGGTCGCCGATTGGGCGAGCGCGGTGTAGGTCACTGATTCCGCGGTCGTATCGGTGACGTAGAACGTCGCCACACCACTGGAGTTCGAGTTCGCGCTGCTTGGTCCGCTAGGAGGAGAGCCGGCGACCGTGTACACCGACGAAGAACCTTTGGTGCCGAGTGACACGCTGACGCCAGAAATCGGGTCCGAGAGGGCATCCTTCAATGTCACGGTGACGGTCGCGTAACTCGTACCATTCGCGGGTTGTGCTCCGTTAGCTACCGCGATCGTTGACGTGCTCGAGGACACGACTCCCTGACCGACCGTGAGTTGGTAGGCCTGATAGTTCACCAAGCCGAAGGTATCGGTGGCCTTGATGGTGAAGGTGCACGTACCCTGACTAGACGGAGTGCCGGAGAGGACGTTGCCCGAGAGCGTCAAGTTAAAGGTCGTCAGACATGACTGTCCGGTCGTGGCGGGCTGGGAGAGCGTCCCCGTCGCACCGGCAACGACTGCGTAGGTGTAGGACCCGTTGCCCCCGCTCGCCGTGAAGGTTTGCGAATACGAGGAGCCGACCGCACCATTGGGCAGGTCGTACAATGTCGAATACTTTCCTTCGTACGGATTGGTGGGCGTTCCATTATTTGGGGCGATTTGGGGCGTATTCGAAAGCTCGGTCACACTGTTATTACCTTGTTCGGTCAACCACACTTCATTACCCGTTGACGCGAGGAAACGAGGTCCCGCACCGTTGGGAAGTGTGATGACGGTCTCGTTCGTGGTCAGGTTCACGTTGCCCGCGATGATCGCGCTGAGAGGAATCTGCACCATGTCAGAAGTGCCGCTGCCCGCTCCAGTGCCAGCGACCCACACGTCGGTGCCGTCGCTAATGACGCCTTGTGAGACGACGGGTATGACGAAGGGCGATCCAGGAATCTGGTTGCCGGTCGCGGCGTCGAGTACCCACATCTCGGACGTCGTTCCGGCCGACGTGTCACTGGTGATGTAGACGTAGCGGCCGTCGCTGAATATTCCGTACGCGCCGGGAAACGTTGAGGCCGGAAACTTCGAGGCGTTCACGACCGCCCCCGTGGCTTCGTTGATTTCGGCGATCGATCCCGTTCCATTGGCCCCTTCGGCGACCCACACGTGGGTTCCGTCACAAGAGACCTGGTTGGCGGCGACCGTGCCCAAGTTGATCGACTGACTTGCGGTCGTGCTCCCCACCGGTATCTCGTACAAGTAGTTTGCAAATGTCGAGGACTGCTGAGCAGTCCACACGTCATTGCCGTCACCACAGATGCCGTAATACTGCTGACCCGTGGACGAACTGACGTAGGTGACGGCTCCGGGCGTGTCCGTAGACCCCGAGATCGCTACCTTTTCCACGCTGTGCGATCCACCCTGGAAGAGGTTTATCCAAAGGTAGTTCCCGTCAATGGCGATACCCGTCGGATTTCCCGTCAGGGTGATGGTCTGGACGAGTGCACTCGTCTGGAGATTGAAAGCCTCGACGGTGTTGCCAGTAAGACCGGCCACCCAGACGACGTTGCCGTCCGAGGCAATACCAATGGGGTCACCGGGTGCGTTCACCGTGGCACGAAGACCGGGGTTGCTCACCGTACCGGGCCACGAGAATTGCGGGATCACCGGGTACTGGGGAATGATGACGACGTTCGAAGAAGGGCTGACCGCGGTGGTGTCGACTGAGGTCGTAAGAGAGAACTGCGTGTTGGTAAGCGTCTGCGCCGAGGGATTGGTAAAGCCGTAAAGAGCGAAGACGCCAGCGGTCGAGCCAGCGAGTTGGCACCCGCTACCTACCAAGGTCACGGTCACCGTCGACGTATTCACCGCCAGGGTGGGTGCACACGTTCCCGAGAAGCCTGAGACGGTCGCAATCGTCGGCGACGACGGCACGTTAATCGCGCTTGGAAAAGTTACGGTAATGGTCGAGTGCAGGGATGAGGAGATAGTTCCGGTCGGAGTGAATCCCACGAGATAGTCGGTGTAGACACCCGCCGCCGTCGTCGTTGGCGTGAAACTGACCGCGGTTACGCCAGATGCACCTGCCAAGTCACCGAAACCGATCACCGATACCATTGAAGCCAGCACTGCCACGCCCATGGCGCTCGCAATCGTGCTTCGTAGATTCCTCTGGATACTTCCTCTTGCCATAGTTCTACCTTTTGTCTGGAGTATGAACCAACGTAATTTCACTGCTTCGCCTGCGATATTTCCAAGAGAAACGTCGAGTGATCGAACCGACCCTAGTGACCCTACGTATCACGCCAAACAAATTATCAACTTCTCACCAAGAAAGAATGAGGTGAGGAATATATGTACAGTCGCGCCGCCAACTTGGCGAGGGGTCAAATTGAGCCAGCGATTCAGCGTAGTTGAAGAACCTACGTATACATAGCATTTCTCGCGTACCCAGTCGATGAATGGGGGCCAACCCGCTGGACAGGTCGCCTTACGCCGGCTAGTCCGTGGTGTCGATGATGGCGACGGAGCAATTCGCACCGTGGGCAACCGAATTGGGCACGCTGCCCAAGACACGTCGCGCGCCCTTCATTCCACGATTACCCACAACGATGAGGTCTGCCTTGACTTTGTCCGCAACCGCGAAGATGACGTCGGCGGGATCGCCGACCGCGTGGTGCAGAACTGGTTCGACGCCATTGTTCTTGGCAATGAAGGACAGGACCTGCAACAGGGCCTCCGCCTCGCCATCGGGGTTCATGTTCTTGAACTCGGCGGGCAGTGAAGCCTCGTGACGAGGCTTGGGATCAACTGCCGTCACAATATGGAGCGTGCCTTTTGAGAGTTGGGTCAGTTGGCTCGCCGCATCGATTGCCCGTCGGGCCGTCGATGAATCGTCTGCACCCACTACCACTACGTCGAAAAGTCCCATGGTCTCCCCTACGTCCTCGAGGCTTCATCAGCCACTCTCGCCGCAAGTCACGAACGATTTCTGGAAGGTTACTCCAGAGGTCCCAACGAAAGCGCAAATAATCCTAAAGAAAACGGTACGTCCGCTACCAAATTTGAACTGGACACTTGCGCCACTTCGCACTAGCTGATACGAAGCGGGAACAAAAACTAGGGTGTTTTCGTGACAAAGACGAGCACACGTGACTGAAGAGGGGCTCGGCATTGCATCAGCCCACGACGTGTCCCGCGGTACCCACCTGACAGCGCTTCGTAGTGCCTTACAGGTCGATACCTCACTCGTAAGTCCCGTGGCGGGAGCCATCACTGCCCTTCCCGTACTCGCCGTGTTCGTTGCTGGCTTGCTCTTGGGGACCGACAGCGGTGCTATCGCCATGGCCGTCGGGGCGAACCTCATCGCCATTGCTTCACTCGTGGGTGCCCCTCGACTCTCGTTGCGAATCGCCATTCTTGACGCGGTCCTTCTCGGACTATCGGTTCTCGTGGGTACCCTCACCGGTTCGATCACGTGGCTCCACTTGCTCTTGCTGGTCCCCTGGTGCTTTGGAGCAGGAATAGTCGAGGTCTTTGGTCAGACGTCAGCGACGGTGGGCTCTCAAGCTGTCATTGCCTACGTCGTACTCGGACGATTCACCGGGAGCTTGCTCTTCGCCGTCCACTTCAGTCTTCTGGTGACCCTCGGTGCGTTGGTCGAAATCCTCGCCCTGCTCTTGTTGCGACTTCCCTCGAGTCTGCGTTATCAACGAACTCGACTCGCCACCTCGGTCGAAGCGGTCGCACGACTCGCGCTATTAGATCCCACCAGCTCGGCGACCACGGCCCTGACGTCGCTGGACGACACGGAGCAGGTGCTCGACGAGCCCGCGTTCTTTGGTCGTACTGACGTTCGTGAACTACGAGCAGTATTCGACCAAGTACGGCGCATTCGCTTGGAGATCACGACGCTCTCGGGTTTGCGATTGCGTTTGAGGGTCCAGAACGATCAGGACGACGAGCTTCGAGTGGCGGCCGCGTTGGGCCCGCTCTCAGTCGCCCTTGACGAAATGGCGACGTGTCTGCGCCGCCCGTCACCGTCCACCTGGCGAGTCAGCGTCGAGGAGTTCGACGAAAAAATTGACGCGCTCGATCGTGACCTCGTGAACCCTTCGGACGTCCAGGTCCTGGCGTTCCAGTGCGCCCAACACCTACGGGCCATCGCCGGCCAGTTGCGCGCGATGGGAAAACTCGTGGACTCGTCCGGACAAGAGTTGGGAAGACGAGTCTGGCGCCCCACGTTGCCCGAATTCGTTGGCCCCGACCTGTCTCGCCTGCGAAGCGACGCACTCACCTTGCGCGACAACTTGACGACCAGCTCGCCCGCGTTTCGACACGCCGTGCGACTGGCCGTCGCGGTGCCCGTTGCGGCCGTTGTTGGATCGGCCTTCGGCTTGCCACGCAGTTTCTGGCTCACGTTCGCCGTGTTAGTGATCTTGAAGCCTGATTACAGTTCGTTGCTCGATCGGGGATTCGGTCGAATGCTGGGCACCATCATCGGCGCGACCTTCGCGGCTCTGCTCGTGGGCGGTCTTCATCCCGATCTCACGGTTACCGTCATCCTGGTCGCGTTCTCGGCGTGGGTCGCCTATTCGACCTGGTACGCGAGTTTCGCCATATCCTTTGGATTCATCACCGCCCTCGTGCTGGTGCTTATGAGCATCAGCACGTCGGACTCGCTCGCCACGGCACTCGACCGACTCATCGATTTCTCACTTGGCAGCGTTATAGCGCTCGTTGCGTATCTCGTCTGGCCCACGTCTCTGCACACCAGCGTCAGTGACGCAATGGCGAATCTCTACCACGCTCTCGAACGGTACCTGGTGGCGGTATTTGACGTCGTCGAGAGCAAGCAATTCGACCCCGAGCGGGTCATTATTAGATCTCGAGCAACGCGCCTAGCGTGGATGCGCGCGGAGAGCGCGATTGGTCGGGCCGTGGCTGAACCAACGTTCGCTCGCGCGGATCCGGTTGACGGTCGCAGCCAGTTAGCGACGACCATGCGAATACTGCGCGCCCTGCACGCCATACGCATCGAAGCAGAACGAGGTCTCACCATCGAACCTTCACGCGAACTTGACGACCTCATCGAAGGCCTTGCGAGCGCTCTGCGCACCCTGTACGACAACAACGACGAGGAGGTGCGAAGTTCGAGGACCGGTCTTCGTTCGCTCTACCGGGTCGCGGTAAATTCCCTGAAGGATCCCCGGGCCAGCGAACCACTGGTGATCCACCTCGACGAACTCGTCAATGCCATTAATACCGCGACCGAACTCGCGGAAGTGCCGAACGACTGAAGTTGGCGTTCGCGAAGTGGCCGGCCTCTCTCAGGACTTCAGTAAGCTCAGCAGCTCGGACACGTCCACCGTGGCACAGCCAATGGACTGGTCTGACGCACCAAAAGGAATGTAGAGAACTCCGCGGTGCACGAGTGAGCCGCACGAGTAGAGCACGTTGGGCACGTAGCCGTCTCGCTCCTCGGTAGATGGCGACAAGAGGGGATCGGCGAGAGTCCCGAGCACGAGGGAGGGATCTTCCAGGTCCAACAACATCGCTCCGATGCCGTAGGTGCGCATAGGACCGACACCGTGGGTCAGGACCAACCAGCCCTCGTCGAGCTCAATCGGTGAACCGCAGTTACCCACTTGGAGCATCTCCCAGGTTTGCCTTGGAGTCTTGAAGAGGTTCGCGTCGTTCCAATTGTGCAGGTTGTCTGAGAACGTCAAGGCATTGTGCTCACGGTCGTAACGAGAGAGTGCCGCGAATCGGCCGCGAATCTTTCGCGGAAAGAAGGCGAGCCCTTTGTTCTGTGCGGCCAGGCCGGTCAACGGCGAAGAATTGAATGTCACGAAGTCGTCGGTTTCTAAGAGTTGCTGGCTTACGAAAACGCCGTCGTAGGCAGTGTAAGAAGCGATGTAGCGAGCGCAACTCTCCTCATTGACCTCAACAAAGCGCGCGTCTTCCATGCCTTGACCTTCGCGCAACGTGGCAGGCCACAGCACCCGTTGACAGATTTCGGTCCCAGTACTGAAAGACGCTGAGTAGAAATTGTCGGTGAACGAGCGCAATAACGCCACTGTCTCGGTGACGTTGATTCGTATATCGCTTTCGAGGCTCACTCGGTCGAGTGCACGGTCCAATTCTTCTCTCGAGAATTTCATCGGAAGGCAGTCCAGCACCGTTGAAGCGGTCTCGCCCTCGAGCCCGAGGTCACGCAAACTTCCGTGAAAGACATCGCGATCGAGCGAAGCAGGCTTCGTCTCGGCGAGCACCGGAAACGGTTTCGGTGATTCGACGTGAATGCTCTGGTCTTCGCCAATCTCACCAGCACGGAACTCGATCGTCGACTTGTGACCTTCGCCAATCGCTCGCATACTCATGACGACCCGAAGACCATCGGTGGCCACGCCGGACTGATCGGGATGTCTGACGAGACTGGGATTGCAGATCGCTGCGCCTTCGATTGAGTATTCGTGAGTGAAGGCCGCGCCCAAGAGTTGACGACGCTTGTCCGAGATATCCTGGTCGACTATGCCAATGACCCTTTGCGCGTGATCGTCAAAGAGAGCGGCCAAGTGGTCGTGGCGACCCGAGAATCTTTCTAAGATATCGGCCATTACGCAGTCGACATCCTCCTCGCTCAACGCCAACACCTCTTGGACCGTGTTCGATGTACGCGATTCACTACCACCAATCAGTTCTTGGCCCGGGACGAAGAGTCGGGTGACGACCCGCGAAATGTCAGCACGTAGGTGCACGTCAGTACGTTGGGCGATCCCTATTTCTGTCATGGCACCAGCTCCAGTTGGCGAGCCGTCTGAAGAGTGGCGAGTAACGCCAATGTCGATTCGGCACCTCTGTTTAGGTTAGGTCCTCTTGCGGTGAGCCCGTCGTACCCTCCTCCGGTAAGAGGGTCGAACATCACCGAGCCGACGTCGTTCTTGCCGAGGAACCACTGGGCCGCCAATTCAATTCCGCGGGACCAGTTGGCGTCACCGGTGAGTTGCCAAGCCCGCGCGCAGGCGTCGCAAAGTGCTGCCACTTCTATGGGTTGTTGGTCGAAGAACTCCTCGTCGGACGTTCGATGCCGACCCTTGGAAGACGTGACCGAGAGATGCCCGGCCTTGGTCTCCAGTGCCAGTAGCCAACGCAGTTGGGTGAGACCCAACTCCACTAGTCGATGATCATCGAGGGCCGACCCCGCGACCATCAAGGCTTCGGGAAGCACCGCGTTCGCGTAACTCAGACGTTCCTCAGGCCATTCCCAGCCGCTCCCGAGCACGGGTCGATCTAGAATCGACGCAGCGTCGCGTACCAGAGCCAGCGCCTCACGATCTACCTTGGCGGCACCGATGACCTCAACGGCACCCAGTGTGGCGAACGCCATCGAACGCGGCCAGGGTGAACGAACATTCAGGGAGCGCGCGAGCAATGCTGACGCGCGTCGTCGAATCTCTTGATCACCAAAACGACTCGCGGCCACGCCCAGGGCCCAGACAGCACGTCCCCAACAATCCTCGTCGGTACCCTTGCCCAGGAAATGTCCCGAAGTAGAGCGACGGTTCTTGAAGGTTCCGTGTTCACTTTGTGACTCCTCCAAAAAGGACATCGCGACTCTGGCGAGTTTCACGACACCAGCCGTCGGCTCAACCTCCCTCGCCGCGACCAGCAGCACTCGAGCAACGTCGTCCACGCAGTAACCGTGCTCGGTGCGGGCACGATCGTGCTCGGCGTGTTCAAAGATGCCGAATGGTCCGATCATCGATAGCAAGTGATCGAAGTTGGGTGGCGGGTAGTTCACGCGGGCACGTCCAAGCGTTTGAAGAGCACTTCGTTCATCGCAATATACTGTTTGGCCACGGATTCCCAACTGAGTCCCTCGGCCAGACGCCGAGCTTCGCGCGCCATCCGATCGGCCAGGTCCGGATCTGAAATGATCTCTCGCAGCGCACTCGCGATAGCGTGGGCGTCTTTGCGGTTCACAATGATGCCGGCTCCAGAACCCAGAAGTTCGTTCGCGTGGGGAAACGATGTCGCGACGACGGGACGACCAGCGGCGATGGCGTCAACGAGAACGCCGGAAGTCGCCTGATCCTTCGAATCGTAGGGCAGAACCACAACGTCGGCACTTGCAATGAGTGTGGTTAACGACAGCAGGTCGCGATAACTGTTATCAAAACTCACAATCTGCGACAGACCAAGGTCATCAACTTTCAGTATTAGACCCTCGCGGTATCGCTCACCCTCTCGCGCGAGGACCTTGGGATGGGTCCGACCGGCGATGACGTACCTGGGCGTCGGCAGCAAATCTACTAAGTCCACCATGGCCTCGATGACCCATTCGATACCCTTTCCCGGCCCCAAGAGGCCCCAGGTGAGTATCAAGGGCGCACGCGCCGTCGCGTGAGGCAGAGGACTGGCTACCACATTGGCGCCGTGGGCAATGACCCGCACCGGCGTCGAGCCCACGAAGAAGCTTTCGCGCAATATCGCTGCCGCCGATTCCGTCATCACCACGACTGCATCAACGCTCCGGACGACCTCGTTCAAGACCTCACGCTGGTGTTGCATCGGATTGGCGAGAACAGTGTGGAGGATCGCTATGGACGGAACCTCCACGCCATGGAGCACCCGAAGAACGTCTTCGCCGTCGGGACCTCCGTAGAGTCCATATTCGTGCTGGACAATGGCGACGTCACATTGATTGAGTGCCTTGATTGCTGGCGCGATAGAGCGTCGATCATCGGCCAGCAAGTGGCCAATGACGGGGATCTTCGAAGGTGAGGCTGGCTCCTCGTGGTCCAGCACTCGAACCAGCGACACGATGTTCCGAGTGCGCTCTAACTCCTTCGCGAGCGACGACGTGAAGGTTGCCAGCCCGCACGGAGTAGGCGGACCGCTGCTTAGAAATCCGTACGAGATTGCGTTCGCGTTCACGACGTCGGCCAAGAGAATTTGACGAGGGAACCGATGGGTCGTTGGCGAGTGTCAGCCCGGTGATGCAGCTTCATGCGTGCCACTATCTTGCGCGCAAACTAGAGGAGAGCCACGAGACCAGACGTGAGTTGATCGCGAAAGCGGTGAAGGCCACGGTGGCGATGACCAACTCCACCAGGAAGGACTTGGGGGCGTCCTTGAGAGCGCTCCTCGAACCTTGTACGTGGACGCACGTTGCGCCGTGGCACGGCCTCTCAGAATGAAGAAATTCCATGACCTACCTCCATTGCATGAAGGCGTCGAGCCCGAACGAGCGACAATCGTCTAGATCGTCCGACCCGAACCTGGCGTCTTGCTTCGACTGAACAATTTCCAGTCGTGCAGACACCCTAGTTGTTGTTGAGGAGAAAACGAACACGGTCACTCATGCCGATTCTCTCTGCTCGCCGTGCTCGAATACTTCGTGTGGAGTGCCGTTCATCTGATCTATAACGTGAGAGAGCTCGACTTGAGGTGTAACGCTCCACGGAAGAAGTGATGAATGGTCCTTCGACCACGCAGCTAACACGTGGTGAGCGAGGTTGTCCTCAAGCGCGAGATGGGCGCGAGCGCCGAACAGCACGTCGTCAATTAAAGTCGGATCAGTCTCCAGTAGGCCCGCCACCAGTTGATTACGCGCGATGAAGGCATGGATGGGGTCAGTGTTCAGTCGCGCGTCGAAGTACTGGCTACCCGCCGCGTTTCCTTCGAGACGTTGCATGGCATGACAGCAGTGGTCCATTGCGTCCACCGAGAGCATCTTGCCCACGGTCAGCTGGCCGACCAGAGCGCCCCGCCACTTTTGGTGTAGTCCAAAGAGCGATTCGAGATTCGCCGCCGCCAGCGACACCGCTGGTAGGTGATCTGTGTAGGCGCCGTAATTGGGATCAAGTTGCAAGCTGGTCATGGTCGTCGAGAATTGCGAGGAATTCATCGCACGAGCATCGCCGCAACCCAATTCGCCGAATTGGATGCGCGCCATCGCCGCCTTCGCCCGGCCCTTTAGCCGAGCAACACCGAACGCACTGGCGTCGCCGGACCTCAAGAGGCTCACTGATCGAAGTACGCAGTATTCACGCATCTGATCGAGCGTCCCCCGCACTTCTAAGTACTCAGCGACATCCTTTACCTTCGTCGCCTGGACCATAGCGTCAAGCGTCGCCAGCGCATGTTCCGGACGACTCTCGACTTGATAGCCGTAGCGACGTAAACCGCGAACGAACACGTCTTCCATGTCGCGTCGAAGGCTAAGCAGGACGGGGTCCCATTCCAGTTCGAGGTACGACACACTCCGGTAGTGCAGTTCGTAACAAAGAAAGAGAGCTAATTGAAAGTCATCGTCGTTGAGCGGATCGGCAACCTGCACCGATGGCAACATTCTCGAAAACGTCGAATCAGACTTAAAGGAACCAAGCACAAACTCACTCAGTTGCCCACGCGCCCGTGGCAAGAGCGGCCAATCTGATTTCGGCTGATATGGCTCGGCGTTGACCAGCGATGATTTACCGTTGTTGTCACTGGACGTCGAAAAGGGCACGGACGTCACGTACGGCTGCTGCGCGGTGAAGTCGCTCCAAAGCAAGTTTCCCCAACTCACCCTGCGTTGTTGTAGCGTCGCTGATTCGGCGCCCACCCGGAATCCCGTCGCAAACGACGGGCGCAGGGCTACCTCTGTGTCGGGATCATCGTTCTCGTGCGACACCGGCGAGGGTTCAGCGTGACGCTTCGTCATCTCGGAGACAACCTCGTCGTTGGGGGGACGATTCTTCATTCAGGATTGGCGACAGCATCGCCGGAAGCGAAGTCGTATTGATCGCGAAGCCGACCTAGCGATTGGCGGACGCTCTCGTAGAAATCGCTTTCCGCGTCGATGTCGTTCATTTTGATTCGTTCGCTGGCCGAAGCGAACAACTCAGAGAATGACTGCTCGAAGTCTTCTTCCGCTCGCGAACCTCCGAGGGCGTTCACTGTCGCGCTCGTCGCCGACCGGTCCTGGTGTTGATCACCGGCGTCACATTTGTTGACCAGGCTCATTAGC
>Ga0302319_10007142_pt1 | contig 22001 bp, 19 predicted proteins | sample Bog_T0_2_FD_203319 | JGI IMG/M metagenome (GOLD analysis project Ga0302319, IMG submission 203319) | Peat permafrost microbial communities from Stordalen Mire near Abisko, Sweden - Bog_T0_2 | ecosystem: Environmental > Terrestrial > Soil > Wetlands > Peat | place: Sweden: Abisko, Stordalen Mire... | reverse complement strand
GGCGGCGGAGGCGCATGCACCACCGGCGGAGGCGGCGGGGGCGCGTGCACGACCGGCAGCGGAGGCGGCGGAGGCGCATGCACCACCGGCGGAGGCGGCGGGGGCGCGTGCACGACCGGCGGCGGAGGCGGCGGAGGCGCATGCACGACCGGAGGCGGGGCAATGACCACTGGCGGGGCCGACGGCAACTTGACCGTTGTCGGCATGCAGACGCCGCTGGCGTTACGAGCCTCGCCGCCGACGCATGGCGCGCCATTTGGATTGGCGCCGCCCGGAGGCAGCGGATGGTTCGGCGCCGCGCAAGGCCCATTGTTCACCCGGATTTCACCGGGAGGGCACGCCGAGCCATTCGGCCCCGCAGGCGGGTTCAAATGCACGGGCGCGCAAGGACCGTTGTTCACCCGGATCTCGCCGGGAGGGCACGCCGAGCCAGTCGGTCCCGGAGGCGGGTTCAAGTGCACGGGCGCGCAAGGACTGTTGTTCACCCGGATCTCGCCGGGAGGGCAGGTCTGGGTGTTGCCGCCGGGAACTACGGGAAAGCCCGGCAGTCCCGGACGGCAAGCGCCGTCACGGAACGATTCGCCGGGCGGGCAGCCGAACGGGCGGCAGGAGCCATCGACGAAGCGCAGGCCGGGCGGGCAACCGATCGGCGCGCAGTCGGGCATGCCGGGGCGGCAATCCGGCGGGCGATGGCAACGCGGATCGCCGGGCGGGCACGGACAGCCCATTTCCCCCCAACGGCAAGGCTCGCCGCAGGCCCAGCCGTTTCCGGTCCAATGCGGATGCCTGCCGGGTGGGCAGGTCGAGACGATACGGCAGAACGCGACGCCGTCTACCACCGCCGGCTCGGCGCCGAACGGACAGGGAGCGCCGACCTGGACGGGCGCGCAATAGTCGGTCCCGTTGATGAAGTCCGGCTCGAACCCGCCGGGGCAGATCGGCCCTTCATAGATCGGCGGACCTTGATAGACCGGCTGGGGGACGGGAGCGATGATCTGCGACGGTCCCGCCTGACAGACCGGATTGGACTGCGACAGCAACGCCAGCAGTGCGCGCGCCCGCGCGGTTCCCGCCGGAGGCGCCGACGCAGAATAGGCCGCGAGGAACGCCCGATAATCGCCGACATCGTTGCGCCAAATTGCGGCCCAATAGGCGGCGTCGGCGCTCATCCCGGTGAGCGGCCCGGCGTTGGTCGGCATCGCCGCCGCCGCCTGCTGCGCCTGATCGGGCGTCGCGGTCGGCAGATAAGCGAAAGCCGGAATCTTGGCGCCGACGGCGTGCCACGGCGTCTGCGCGCCGCCTGCCGCCTGATGCGCGGCGAGGCGCGCGGAACGCAACGTCAGGTCGACATCGAAGTACGGCTGTTGCAGCGCGGACGCCAGCGCCGGAGCATAGACGTCGTTGACGTCGCCGGACTGGGGCGGCGACTCGAAATCATGGATCTCCGCGCCCAGCGCGAAGGCCGTCGCCGGTGGCGGCGTGAGCGGAATCAACCCCTTGGGGAAAGCGACAGAACTCACGCTGGGCGGAATCGGGCGGGAACCGTCGAGCGAGACGACACGGACCTGCGCGTTGCTCTGCGCGAGATCGTTCATGACCCGCTTCATGCTGAGCGAGATCGCGGGCGCGTCGGCGGCCGAACGGATCTGCGCGTCGATCGGCAGCAGATAGTCGTCGCAACCGACGGTGACCCCGAGGCCGGCGAGATATACGGTGACGGCGGCGCCGGGGGGCGCTGCGCGCACCTTGGCGACGAAGTCCCGATAGGCGGCCGCCAAACCGGGCGTATCGAGGTCAAGCGATTCGGTGACCTCAAAACCTTCGCCCGCCAGCGTCTGGGCGATCAGCGTCGCGTCGTTGGCGGACGTCGGCAGCGTGCCCCCGACATAGGCGGACTCGCCGACGACCCAGGCCAACCGCGGCGGCGGCGCGTTCTGCGCGTTTGCCCCTCCCGCGCCGATCGCGGCGGCGGCGGTCAACACACCCGCCGCGGCGATCCTCCTCAGCATCCTCTTCAACATGGGCGGTTCTCCTCGCATTGTCGGGGATGGAGCTTTTGCAGCTCTGTTACGCTTCGCGCCCGGCGAGCCGAGTGTAATCACGAATTCGTTATCGCGCCAGCCGGGAAGCCGCACGCCCTCGCTACGCGCGTAAGGCTCGATTACGGGACGAATAGGTCGACATCGTGGTGTCGAAAGGACGCCGCGCGCTGCTATAGGGGCTTCCATCTTCTAGCCGAGTCGCCCGTGTCGCCCCTGCCCCGCCTGTCCAAACCCGTCCTCGGCGTCATCCTCTATCTGACCGGAGTGTTCCTGTTTGCGCTCAACGACGCGTTGGGCAAATGGCTGGTCAAGGACTACGGCGTCGGCGAACTGATGATGCTGCGGGCGGTCGGCGCCGGCTTCGTGCTGGCGCCGATGGCGACGCGGATGCGGGTCGACCTGTTCGATTTCAGCCAGCCGCTCTGGCAGATCCTGCGCATTCTCTGCATGGCGGCGGACGTCTTCTCCTTCTATCTCGCGACACGCTACCTGCCGCTCGTCGACGTGATGACGTTCTATATGGCGTGCCCGCTGATCGTGACCGCGCTCTCGGCGCCGCTGCTCGGCGAAAAGGTCGAGCGGTTCCGCTGGATCGCGGCCGGAATCGGTTTCGTCGGCGTCGTCGTCGCGCTGCGCCCGACGCCGGACGTGTTCTCCTGGGCGTCGGGGTTGGCGCTATTCGGCGCAACGATGTTCGCGCTCGGGCAGACGGCGACGCGCAAATTGCGCCGGACCCACTGGCTGCCATTGGTGTTCTGGCAATTCCTGGGCGCGGGCCTCATCGGCGCAACGACCGTCCCGTTCTCCTGGGCGACGCCGACGGCGTTCGACCTGCTGTTGATGTTCCTGGTCGGCGTCGTATCGATGACCTGCTTCATCTTCATCACCCGCGCGCTGTCGTTTCAGCGCGCGGCCGTACTGGCGCCGCTGCACTATTCGGCGATCGTCTGGGCGACGCTGATGGGCTGGATCGTCTGGCGCGACGCGCCCACTCTGCCGATCCTGATCGGCAACGCGATCATCATCGCCAGCGGGCTCTATATCGCGCTCAGTCCGAGAGACCGTGGCGCCGGCGCCGCGCCGAGGTGACCGGGAAAAAACCGACCGTTACGCGCTTGTCATCCCCGAAACGATTTGATAGACGGCGGGCCTCGCAAGGCGACCCGCCGGCGAAACGCGGTCATGGCGGAATTGGTAGACGCGCTAGCTTGAGGTGCTAGTTCTTTAACCGGAGTGGAGGTTCGAGTCCTCTTGACCGCACCATGAATTTCCAACGGCGACCCTTTGGGTCGCCGTTTTGCTTTCGGGGCAGTCGTGATGCGATCGAGTTAAGGCGCTTCAATGTCCGTGGCTCATGCATACGCTTTCGAGGCGTATAGTTTGATTGTCTCGCCTCTTTCGTGTACGCTTTGATAGCGTACAAAGTGGAGAGATCGCGATGCCCAGAGTCGCCCTGGAAGACAACAGCCGGTTCGCCATGCGAATTGCTCCGGCCGAAAAGGCGCGGCTGATGCGGGCCGCGGCCCTGGAACAGACGGACCTCAAGAATTTCATGCTTCGCAATGCGCTGCGCGCGGCCGACGCGGTCATCGAACATGCCGAGCGAGTCGTCCTTTCGGAGCGCGACACCCGGCTCTGGCTCGACCTCCTGGACAATCCGCCCGAGCCCAACGCCCGACTGATCGCCGCCGCCAAGACGCTGCCGAGCGGCCGATGAACGTTCCGCCCTGGCGTGAGGAGCCCATCGACAGGCGGCACAATCGCAAAGGCTTCGATTGCGGACATTCCACGCTCAATGCTTTCCTGGCCCAGTACGCTCGCAAGGCCCATGAGAACGGCGCCTCGAAAACCTACGTGGCCGTCGCCAAAGCCGACGGCGCGACGGTGCTCGGTTTCTATACTCTGAGCCCGGCTCAGGTCGACTTCGACCGCGTCCCGGAGATCGCCCGCCCTGTCGGTGGTCGCTATGCAGTCGGCGGGTTTCGGCTGGGGCGGCTTGCGGTCGACAGAAAACACCAAGGCGTCGGCCTCGGCGGTCAGTTGCTCGTCGCCGCCGCCGAGCGATTCATCCGCGCGTCAGCAGAGGTGGGCGGTACGGCGTTGATGATCGACGCCAAGGATCACAGAGCTGCCGCCTGGTATAAGCTCTATGGCGCTGTTTCTCTGAACGACATGCCCCTCTCGTTGCTGCTGCCTTACTCGCTGTTCCACAAAGCTTTGGCATTGGCTCGAGGCTCCGACGTCGCAAGCGAAGAAGACCGAAGATGACCAGAGATCCCACATTAACGGACCGTTACCTCCCAGCCCCTAATTTGCCGGTAAGTCTGTGAGTACTCGCTTGGACGATGTCGATGCGTAATCCCCTCTCGCCCCTCGGGGCGCTCGTGGCGCTGGCGCTGCTCGCCGGTTGCGCCGCGGGTCCGCCGCTCGACGTCGACGAGTCTCGCCCGACGCCAAAGGACTATCCGATCCACGGCATCGACGTTTCTAAATACCAAGGCGACATCGACTGGGACCAGGTCGCCCACAACGGCGTCAGGTTCGCGTGGATCAAAGCGACCGAGGGTGGCGACCATCTCGACGAACGCTTTCAGGCCAATTGGGAAGGCGCGAGGCGGGTCGGCATTCCCCGCGGCGCCTACCATTTCGTCTATTGGTGCCGGGATCCGAAGGAGGAGATCGACTGGTTCGAGCAGCACGTCCCCGTCGAGGACGACGCCCTGCCCCCGGTGCTCGACGTCGAACCGACGCCGGATTCGAAGACCTGCCGCCGCCATCTGGAGCGCGCCACGACGCAGGCCGACATGCAGGCGATGCTGCTCGAACTGGAGCGCCATTACGGCAAGAAGCCGATCATCTACACGCCGATCGACTTCTACGAGGCGATCCTCGCCGACGGCGCCTTCGCCGACTATCCGATGTGGGTGCGCTCGACCAAGCATCACCCGTCGGTGCGCTACGGGTCGCGTCCCTGGAAGTTCTGGCAGTATCAGGCCGACGGCACGATGCCCGGAATCGACGGCCACGTCGACCGCAACGCCTTCTATGGCACGCAAGCGCAGTGGGACGCGTTCCTCAATCCGAAGTGAGCGTCGTCAGAGACCCCTGAACACGCTGGCGAGCCGCAGCAGCCCCTCGGGCCACGGACCATGCCCGCTCGCGGCGTCGAGGCGGCCGGCCTCGCCAGCGTCGATCAGTTCCGCCCCCCAGGAAAGCGCGAGCGCCTGCGACTCTTCATAGCGCGCCCAAGGATCGGTCCGGCTCGCGACAACAATCGCGGGAAACGGCAGACGCGTGCGGGGAATCTCGCCCCAAGTCCCGCCGTCGAGGGTCGCCAAGGCGGCGGGATCGGGCGGCGCGACGAGCAGCGCGCCGCGGACATCCAGGTCAACCAGCATCGGCGCAGCCTGGACGATGGCGATGGCGCCGGTGGAATGGGCGATGAAGAAAATCGGCTTGCGCGCAGCGGCCGCGGCGCGCGCCACCGCGGCGGTAGCGACCTCATCCTCGCCGCGCTCGACAAACCTCGCGCTCGACAGCTTCGCCGCCCAGCGTGACTGCCAATGCTCCGACTCGGGCTTCAAGCCTTCGGGAGCGAATATGAGGTCGAGATCGGCGGCGCGCATGGCCGACATTCAAGCCGTTGCGCGCGCCGTTCGCAAGCCTTTCAACCGGCCCTGGCCGCAGGCTCGACGTAGGCCTTCGCCGAAACCGGGGCGGAGGCGGGCCCGGCTTGCCGATTCGGCCGCTCCATGCCGATCAACGTCAGCAGCGCCACGGCGATCGGCGCGTTTTTGAGGATCGGCGCGAACGGGGTGAGCCAATATTCGTGCGGCAAAAGCAGCGCGGCGGCTGAGAACAGGATCAGCGTCAGCAACATCCCTTGAGCGACGAGCACCGGGCGCCAGTTGACCAGCAGCAAGAAGCCGAGCCCGCAATTGACCGCCGCCGCGCCGAACAGCGCGACTTGCGCGGTTGCGCCGGTCAGGCCCAATTCGCCGAGCATGACGAAGAACTCTGTGGGCGGATAGAGTCCGAACGACACCAGCCCCGTACCCAACCACAGAAGGGCCAGCGTCAGGCGCAGCAGCGGATGAAGGAAATACAGCCGCGCCCGCCAGAGATCGGCGATCGTCGCCGGCCGTCGCTTCAAGCTCTCGGCCAGCGACAGCGGCGCGCGGCCGAGCGCGGCCGTCACCCCCGCGGGATCGCCGACATTGCCGCGCTCGAGCAGGTCGAGAAGGTCGCGGTCTCCCGGCCCCATTTCGACGATTTCGTTCGCCCAGGCGTAAACGTTGAGGATCGCGCGCGGCATGGTCAGCGCCGGCATGGCTTTTAGCTCGAGCCAGGCGCGCAGGTTCGTCGTCAGTTCGTCCGTGGTGATCGGCCGCGGCCCGACCGCATCGACGCTCGCGGGCGGATCGGGATCGAGCGCGAGCCTAACTACGAGTTCGGCGAGTTCCAACACGTGCAACGGCTGCAAGCGCCAATTCCCCTCCGCGAGCCGCGGCGGGATCGGCAGCGCCGATAGAGCGCTGAAGAAATCGCCCGTGGCGCCGCCGGCGCCGAGCACCAGCGACGGGCGGACGATCACCACCCGCACGCCTTCGATGTCGCTGAGCGCCCGCTCCCCCTCGCCTTTCGAGCGCTGGAATCGCGTCGAGTCGCCCGCGCCCGCACCGAGCGCCGAAATGTGGACGAGGCGCTTCACGCCGGCCTGGGCGCAGGCGAGCCCCAATCGGCGCGCGCCCTCGGCGTTGACTCCGGTGAGATTTTCGACCCGAGAGTCGCGCACGAGCCCCGCGCAATTGACGACGATTTCGGCGCCCGCCAATTTCCCCGCGAGCGCCGAAGCATCTTCCCGCGCGATGTCGAAATCCGCGTGCGCCGGGGCTGTGACGATTTGTCCCGCATCCAGCAAGGCGGCCGTCACTCTGCGCCCCACGAACCCGGACCCGCCTACGACGACGATAGAGCCCATGCGCTGTTTCTCCCTGCGATTGTTATATTAGCTGCGATGATACCCGAAGGCCCGCGGGGGTAAAACAGGATTCGGCGGGCGGCAGTCCCACCTTCTCGGTTCAGCCATGGACCGTTTACTTTCGCCATTCGGCGTCGTCTAAAGGGCGTCAGGGGCCGGCGTTGACGCTCGGCTCTGGCACATCAGGGGCATAACCATGTCTACGGTAAAGTTCATCGGCGCGACGCTCGCGTCGACAGTCCTCCTGTTCGCAGGCGCGGCTCAGGCGAAGGACTGGAAGACGGTGGTAATAGGAATGGAGGGGGCTTACGAGCCCTATAATCTCACCGATCCCAGTGGCAAGATCGTCGGCTTCGAGCCCGACGTCGCCGTCGATGTCTGCGCTCGCATCAAGGTCGAGTGCAAGATCATCGCCCAGGATTGGGACGGCATGATCCCCGGCCTGCAAGCCGGCAAGTTCGACGTCATCATGGACGGCATGTCGATCACCGACGAACGCAAGAAGCAGATCGACTTCTCGATCCCCTACACCCAGACTCCCGCCGCCTTCGCGACCTCTAAGTCGAGCCCACTCGCCAAACTCGCCGGCAAGGTCATCAGTCTCACCGGCGAAAAGGCCGCCGGCGACGCCGCCATCAAGGAGTTGAAGACGGCGCTGAAGGGCAAGACCATCGGCGTGCAGGTCTCCACTACGCACGCGACCTTCGCCACCGAGACGTTCAAGGGCGTCGCGACGGTCAAGGAATACAAGACGACCGACGAACGCGACCTCGACCTCAAGTCTGGCCGCATCGACGCGGTCCTCGACGATCAGCCGACCATCGTCTCCATGCTGAGCAAGGATGACGCCAAGGACTTCACCACCTTCGGGCCTGAGTTCACAGGCGGCGCCTTCGGCGTCGGCGCCGGTATGGGCCTGCGCAAGACCGATGCGGACCTGACCGCGAAGTTCAACGGCGCGCTGAAGGCCGCTTTCGCCGACGGTTCGATCAAGAAGTACTCGTTGAAGTGGTTCAAGATCGACACCACGCCGCGCTGATAACGGAAGCTTGACGTGAACTGGACGACAGCGCTCGGCTTCGGCGACCGCAGTTGGGGTCCGGCGATGGTCGAGGGGGCAGTGATGACGCTGCTCGTCTCGACCGCCGGCCTCGCGATTGGGGCAATTTTAGGCTCACTCGTCGCTTGGGCGAAGCTCTCCGGCGCGAAATTCGCCGGAGCCATCGGCGAGGGCTACGCGGCTCTGTTCCGCGGGCTGCCCGAACTGCTCGTCGTCTATTTCGTCTATTTCGGCTCCTCGGCGCTGCTGACGGCGTTCGCCAATCTGGTCGGCATCGAGGGATTTGTCGGCGTGCCCGCTTTCGCGGCGGGCTCGCTGGCCGTTGGAGTGATCTCCGGCGCTTATCAGGCCGAGGTGTTCCGCGGCGCCTTTCTCGCCATCGCCAAAGGCGAGCTGGAAGCGGCGCGCTCGGTCGGCATGGGGCGTTGGTTGATGTTTCGCCGCATCATCGCGCCGCAAGTGCTGCGCTTCGCCATCCCCGGATTGGGCAACCTCTGGCAGGTTGCGCTCAAAGATTCTTCGCTGATCTCGGTGACCGGGCTTGCCGAATTGATGCGCGAGAGCCAGCTCGGCGCCGGTTCCACCCATCAACCCTTCACCTTCTACGTCGCCGGAGGCGCGCTTTACCTCTTGCTGACCGCGTTCTCCGACCGGCTGTTCGAATTCGCCGAGGCGCGGGCGACGCGCGGCATGCGTCGAGAGGCCCATTGACATGGGCGCCGACTTCCTCTGGACAACCTTCACGCGCCTCCTCGGCGCCCTCGACGTGACGCTCTCGGTGTGGGCGCTGTCAATCGTGCTCGGCGCTTTCATCGCCGCCGGAATCACCTGGATGCGGGGGAGCGGCGTTCGCCCGCTCGTATATTTCGCCAAGGCCTATATCTTCGTGTTCCGTGGGGCGCCGCTGCTGGTGCAATTGTTCGTCGTCTACTACGGGCTGGGGTCAATTCCTGCGGTGCGCGCCAGCATCTTCTGGCCGTTCCTGCGCGACGCCTTCGACTGCGCGGTGCTGTCGTACGCGCTTTGTACTGCGGCCTATCAGAGCGAGATCTTTCGCGGCGCGCTCGCGGCCGTGCCTCATGGACAAATCGAGGCCGCGCGGGCCTGCGGCATGTCGCGCGTCACGCTGTTTCGCCGCATCATCTTCCCCATTGCTCTACGTCAGGCGTTGCCCGCCTATTCCACCGAAGTGATCTCGATGACCAAGGCGACCGCGCTGGTCTCGATGGTCACGCTGTGGGACGTCATGAGCGTCGCGCTCAAAATCCGCAACGACACGCTCGTCACCTACACGCCGCTGATCGTCGCCGGCGCGATCTATTTCGTGCTCAACTATCTGATCGCCCGCGCCTTCATCGCCGTCGAACATTGGCTGTCGCCGCATTTGCGCGCCCGACCGAACTGAAGAGAGACGAATGCCCGCCGCCGACGCCTTCGCCCTCACCGTCACCGATATGCACAAACGCTTCGGCGCGCTCGAAGTGCTCAAGGGCGTTTCGCTGCAGGCCCGCGAAGGCGATGTGATCTCGATCCTGGGGTCGTCTGGATCAGGAAAAAGCACGCTGCTGCGCTGCATCAACCTGCTGGAGACGCCCGACGACGGCGTTGTCACCGTCGCCGGCGAAACTATCAAGATGCGCAAGACGCGCGATGGCCGCGCCGAACCCGCCGATCGCCATCAGGTCGACCGCATCCGCTCCGAACTCGGCATGGTGTTCCAGAGCTTCAATCTGTGGTCGCACATGACGATCCTCGAGAATCTCATCGAGGCGCCGATCCATGTGCAGAAGCGCCCCCGCGCGCAATGTATCGACGAGGCGCACGCGCTGCTCGACAAGGTCGGCATCGGCGACAAGGCGGGACATTACCCCGCCCATCTCTCCGGCGGCCAGCAGCAGCGAGCGGCGATTGCGCGCGCGCTGGCAATGCAACCGAAGGTGATGCTGTTCGACGAGCCGACATCGGCGCTCGATCCGGAACTGGTCGGCGAAGTACTGCGCGTCATGCGCGCGCTCGCCGAGGAAGGCCGCACCATGCTCGTCGTCACCCACGAGATGAGCTTTGCGCGCGACGTGTCGAGCCGCGTCGTGTTCCTGGACCAGGGCCTCGTCGAGGCCGAGGGACCGCCGAGCGACTTGTTCGGCGACCCGAAGTCGGACCGCTTCCGCCAGTTCATCAAGAAAGAGCGGAACTGAGCGGCGGGTTTGGATGTCACTCCGGCGCGACAGTATGGGAAGCGCCAAGTTCGCGGCCGGCTTCGACTCCCCTTCAAACTGTGATAAAATCAAATCATGAACTTGACGCTGACCATACCCGACGCGCTCGCTTCACGTCTGATCGAAGCCGGGCCGAAACTAGAGCGCCAAGCGCTGGAGGCGCTCATGCTCGAGAATTTTCGCTCGGGTCGTTTGACGCTCGATGAGCTTCGCAATGCGTTGGGCTTCGAAGCGCTCAACCAAGTGGACGGCTTCTTGAAGGCGCACGGCGTCTACGAGGCTTATTCGGCCGACGAGATCAAGCGTCAGGTCGAGACACTCGCCGAATTGGGCTTCTGAGTCTTGTGTCGACAGTCGTCGCGGACGCCGGGCCGCTGCATTATTTGGTGCTGATCGATGCTCAGGATATCCTTCCGAAGCTTTTCGGCCGTGTCTCGATCCCGGATATCGTCGCCGCGGAATTGAGCCGCCATGGGACACCGGCGCGAGTTCGCGAATGGCTCGCGGGCCGACCGACTTGGCTCGACATTCCGCCAGCGCCGACGCGCGCCGACAATCCTTCCGAGACGCGCGACGCGGGCGAACGCGCGGCAATCGGACTGACGAAAAGTCTCAGCGCAACTTTGCTGCTCATCAATGATCGAGCCGGCGATGAGGCGGCAACGAAGTCCGGCCTCCGGACCATCGGAACCCTCGGCCTTCTCCTGCGCGCGGCGCAATTGGGCTGGGTAGACGTGCGCGCGGCGTTCCATAGTCTGCGCGAGACGAACTTCCGTTGTCGTCCGGAGTTGATGGACGCCCTGTTGATCCAATCCGGATACGAGGCGCTCTGAGCGGCCTGCAGCCCTCTCCATCCGTGGCCGCGAAATTCGGTCTTGCCCGCGCCCCCCAAGTCCGCGACATTCCACCGCAGACTTTAGCGGGAGGACGCAACCATGACGGGCAACGAATCGGCTGACATCAAATCCGACGCCCTGCACTTCCACCGCTTCCCGCGCCCTGGAAAACTGCGGGTCGAGGCGAGCAAGCCGCTCGGCAATCAGCGCGACCTCGCGCTCGCCTATTCCCCCGGCGTCGCTTTTGCCTGCGAGGCGATCAAGGACGACCCGAACGAAGCCGACACGCTGACGATCCGGCAGAACCTCGTCGCCGTGCTCACCAACGGCACCGCTGTGCTCGGCCTCGGCGCCATCGGCCCGCTCGCCGCCAAACCGGTGATGGAAGGCAAGGCGGTTCTGTTCAAGAAATTTGCCGACATCGACGTGTTCGACATCGAGGTCAACGAGAAGGACGTCGACAAGCTCGTCGACATCATCGTCGCCTTGGAGCCGACCTTCGGCGGCATCAATCTCGAAGACATCAAGGGTCCCGAGTGCTTCGACGTCGAGGAAAAAGCCAAAGCCCGCATGGGCATTCCGGTGTTCCACGACGACCAGCATGGCACGGCGATCATCGTTTCCGCCGCCGTCGTCAACGCCATGGAATTGACGGGCAAACGGATCGAAGACGTCAAGATCGTCTGCTCGGGCGCAGGCGCCGCGGCGCTTGCTTCGCTCAATCTGCTGGTTTCACTCGGCGCCCGGCGGGAAAACATTTTCGTCTGCGACATCGAGGGCGTCGTCTACGAGGGCCGCGAAAAGCTGATGGACCGCTGGAAGGGCGTCTACGCGCAGAAGACTTCGGCGCGCGCCCTCGCGGACGTGATCGATGGCGCCGACATCTTCGTCGGCCTCTCCGCCGCGGGCGTGCTGAAGCCGGAACTGCTCGCCAAAATGGCGCGCGATCCGCTCATCATGGCGCTCGCCAATCCCAACCCGGAAATCATGCCCGAACTCGCCGTCGCAGCGCGTCCCGACGCGATGATCTGCACCGGGCGATCGGACTATCCCAACCAGGTCAACAACGTCCTCTGCTTTCCCTACATCTTCCGCGGCGCGCTCGATGTCGGCGCGCGCGAGATCAACGAACCGATGAAAAAGGCCGCCGTCGCCGCTATCGCCGCGCTGGCGCGCGAGGCGCCGTCGGAAGTCGTGGCGCGCGCCTACGGCGGCGCCGCGCCGGCGTTCGGCCGAGCCTCGCTCATTCCCAGCCCGTTCGATCCCAGGCTCATCATCCGCATCGCCCCGGCGGTCGCGCGAGCGGCGATGGCGAGCGGCGTGGCGCGGCGTCCGATCGCCGACTTCGAGGCTTATGAAGAGGGCCTGAGCCGATTCGTGTTCCGTTCCGGCCTAATGATGCGACCGCTGTTCAACAAGGCCCGCCTCGCCCGGAAGCGCGTCATCTACTCCGAGGGAGAGGACGAGCGCGTACTGCGCGCAACGCAGGTGATTCTCGAAGAGAAGATCGCCAAGCCGATCCTGATCGGCCGCCCTGAGGTCATCGCCGACAGCGCCAAGAGTTTCGGCCTCGCGATCGCCCCAGGCCGAGATTTCGAAGTCATCGACCCACGCAGCTATCCCAGCTATCACGACTATGTTGCGACCTATTTGAAAGTTGCGGGCCGCAAGGGCGTCACGCCCGATGTCGCCAGCACCGTGCTGCGCGGCTCGCCCACCGTCATCGGGGCGGTGGCGCTGCAACGGGGCGACGTCGACGCGCTCATCGGAGGCCTTCACGGCCGTTTCGAGTCGCGGCTGAAGCATATCCGCGACATTATCGGGCTCGCGCCCGGAGTGAAGGAATTCGCGGCGATGTCATTGGTGATCGCCTCCAAAGGCGCGTTCTTCCTCGCCGACACCCATGTGCGTTTCGACCCGAGCGCCGAGGAAGTCGCCGAGACTGCCATCGCCTGCGCCCAGCACGTGCGGCGCTTCGGCGTTACCCCCAAGATAGCCCTCATCTCGCACTCCGACTTCGGCTCGGCCAACACGCCCTCGGCGCTGAAGATGCGCGCGGCGCTGGCGATCCTTCGCGAGCGCGCCCCCGATCTCGAAGTGGACGGCGAAATGCAGGCCGACACCGCACTGTCGCTCGTCAACCGCGGTCGCGTCATTACCGACTGCCGTCTCGACGGCGAAGCCAATATCCTCATTTTCCCAAATCTGGACTCGGGCAATACGGCGCTGCAATTGACCCGCGTGATCGCCGACGCGCTGCCGGTCGGCCCCATACTGATGGGGACGGCCAAGCCCGCCCACCTGCTTACGCCCTCGGTCACCGCGCGCGGCATCGTCAACATGACCGCCATCGCTTCTGTCGAGGCTGCAGTCGCGTCCGAATGACGCTTTCTCACCAAGCCCCTGTCGGTGGTAAGATAAGCGTTGCGAATCGATTCCGGCCCATGGGGCGCGAGATGCGAGGCGAGGTTTGACGGCGATCGGCACTCTGCCGGAGCGTCCGGGGATGCGCTTCATTGGCGCAACGCCGGGAGTGCTGGAGATCGTTCGCGTTTCCTCGCTGTTCGTCGTCGGCTATATCTGCATCAACATGCTCACCTCGTTTCACCGCTTCGCCGACACCCCGCTGGTGTTGTGGAGTCCGGACAACGCGCTGAGCTTGCTGGTGCTGCTCGAATCGAGCCTCTACGCGCCGGCGGTCTTCGTGGCGTCGTTCCTTACGGACGCCGTCTGGCTGTTCGCAAAGGAGAACCCGGCCGCATTTGCGGTCAGCGAGATCCTCGTCACGCTCAACTATCTGGGCGTCGCCATATTGTTGCGCGACGGCTTCGGATACGATTTCCGCAAGGCGAACTACGCCAATGTAGTTCGCCTGATCGCCATCGTGCCGGCCGCGGGCGCGTTGACCGGGTTGGTCTATTGCGGCTCGCTCGACTTCAATGGCGTGATTTCCGGCCGCGAAGTCGTTCGCGCCTTCAAGACCGTTTGGATCGGCAACAGCGTCGGAATGATCGTGCTGATGCCCGCGGCGACGGCGATCTACGACCTGTTCGGACGCCGGGTCTGGACGTCAAATCATCCTCTGCAACTCGCGTTCTCGATTGTCGCCATCACCGTCGGCCTGACGTTTCTGATCCTATCGGCGGTGGTGCTCCCCGACAGCCGCTATCTGTTCACGCTGCTGTTCCTGCCGATCATTTGGGTCGGAATCAACTACGGCTTCCGGGCCGTGGCGCTGACCCTGCTGGCGACGCAATTGATCCTAGTCGTCAGCATGACCCGGTTCGGCCTCGACGATTTCGATTTCAGCGTGCTGCAGATGCAAATGTTCGTTCTCGCCGTGACCGGGCAGTTGCTGGGTGCGGCGATCAGTGATCGCGAGGAGACGACGCGTGCGCTGCGACGGCAACAGAGCGAACTCGCGCGGGTGTCATCGCAGGCGACGACGGGGGCCTTGGCCGTCGCCTTCGCCCATGAGATCAGCCAACCGCTCTCCTCGCTTTCCGGCTATCTGCACGCGGCCAAGCGCATGCTGCAAGGGCGCGACGACGTTCGTCGCGCCGTCGAAGTCTTGGAAAGCGCCGAGTCCGAAACGCGGCGTACGCGCGAAGTCATCATCCGCATTCGCGAATTCGTCGCCACAGGCGCATTGGAACTTCGCGAAACCGACCTCGAGTCGGTCGCACGCAAAATCCTCACGATGAACGAGGAGGAAGCACGCGCCGCCGACGTCAGGTTGAGCTTTGAAGGCCCGGAGCGCGCGCTGACGGCGCGCATCGACAGAATTGCTATCGAACAAGCGCTCAACAATCTCGTCGTCAACGCGATAGAGATGGCTCACGCCGACGCGCCGGGCGTGCGCAATGTTTGGCTTCGCGTCTCGAAATACGGCGACAGCGCTCGGCTGGAGGTCGAAGACGACGGCCCCGGCGTATCGCCCGAAATGGCGGCGCGGTTGTTTGAGCCCTTCGAGACGACGAAACCCCGCGGCATGGGCCTCGGCCTCACGCTCGCGGCGCAAGTGGCGAGCAAACACGGCGGCCAGCTCGAATGGCGGCCGCGTCTGCCGCAAGGCGCGTGTTTCACTCTGGAACTGCCGATCGACGGCCCCGGTGAAAGACATGACTGACCGCTGCATCCATGTCGTCGACGACGACCCCGGCGTGCGCGAGGCCCTCGCGCTGATGTTTTCCACCGCCGACATCGACACGCGCGCCTACGAGTCGGCCGAAGTTTTCCTTGCAAGCCGTTTCGCCAACGAACCGGTTTGCATGGTGCTCGATTTTCGTATGCCCGGCATGAGCGGCCTGGAACTTCTGCGCCGTCTGCGCGTGGCCGGCTCGCAAGCCGCGGTCATCATGCTGACGGGCCACGCCGACGTGCCGACGGCGGTCGCGGCGATGAAGCTCGGCGCCTTTCATTTCGTCGAGAAGCCGCTCGACGGCGAAACCCTTATGACTGCGGTGGAAGAGGCGCTGGCGAGCAAGGCGCAAACCCAGGACGAGGGCGCCGAGACACGCGCATTTCGCACTCGGCTGGGAACTCTGTCGCCGCGCGAGCGTGAGGTATACGATCTATTGGTCGAGGGCATGCCGACCAAAGTGATAGCAGGAAAACTCAATCTCTCGACGCGGACGGCGGAGCATCATCGCGCGGCCGTAATGCACAAGTTGGAGGCGAAGTCGATTTCACATCTGATGAGATTGGCGCTTCAACATAATTGATTGTTTACTTTAGCTGCACCATGGCGGCTAAACTAGGTAGTTTCCACAATTTCGGAACGGAGCGAGCCGAGCTAACGTTTGGGCAGTGGTGAGGCGTAAGACAAAACCTCGGCGGATGAGCGGATCAGCCGAAACCTAACGGAGCGCCGAAGGCCACTGGAAAGAAGATTAGGAGCGTAAGATGACCAATCGTTTGAAGATGTTTGCTGCGGATACCTCCGGCGCCACTGCTATCGAATACGCGCTGATCGCTTCGTTGATCGCCGTCGCCCTGATCGGCGCCCTCACCAACCTCGGCACCCGCCTGAGCTCGGAATTCGCCGAAGTCAGCAGCAAGCTCAGCTGAGAAGCCCACTTCCCCTTAAGGCGACCGTCGCGACCTGCGCGCGGTCGAGCCCGGACCCCACGTTCCCGTCAAACGTAGGATTGACCGCCTCGATCGTAGACTTAATCGAGTTCTGCTTCCTGTTCCAAGAATACCTGCTCCGAATTCACCTTCCCCCAAGCCTCGCGGACCCATCGTCGCCGTCACGATCGATGAGGTCCGCGGGCTTTATTGATTCCTGCTCCCGGTAGCCGACCGATTGCGCGAACAGCCCACGTTGCTCCGCGCGCAGATCGAGGCCGACGCCGGGTGAATCGCGGCGCGTTCATGGAATCACGCCGCCAAGCCTGAGACGCCCGTCACGGATGGGCATTGCCGGCTATGAGACCCGCATCGACGTAGCAATACGATCTTTGGTTCTCGATGTCGCGCGAACCCGGCTCCCGGAAGCCGCGGCTGCGGATCCGTCTCTCGACATCGGCGACGAACACCCATTGTTCGAGCGCGAAGGTCTTCGCTCGACACGCCGTCCAACCGAAAACTCAACCCATCGACGCGAACGGCGGCGCATCGTCGCGCCACCGCGATCAGGGAACGGGCGGCGACGACGATATCGCTTCCGACGAGATGAGCGCTTCAACATTACTGATTGTTTACCGTGACGCCGCCTCGGCGGCAAAACTAGGTAGTATCCACAATTTCGGGACTCGGCAGTCCGAGCTAACTTATCGGCAGTGGTGAGACGCAACAGCAAACCTCGGCAGATGAGCGGATCAGCCGAACCCGAGCGAAGCGCCGAACACCGCGAGACAAGACATCAGGAGCCTGAGATGGTGAACCGTTTGAAGATGTTTGCTACAGATACGTCCGGCGCCACAGCGATCGAATACGCGCTCATCGCTTCGTTGATCGCCGTCGCCCTCGTCGGCGCTCTCACCAGCCTCGGCACCCGCCTGAGCTCCGAATTCGCCGAAGTCAGCAGCAAGCTCAGCTGAAAACTCGCTCGCTCGCCGCAACCGTCGCGGCCAATGCGCGGCCGACCCAGGACCCACGTTCCCGTCAAACGTGGTGACATTCGCCGTGATCGCCGACTTAATCGAGTTCTGCTCCCTGCTTCGAGAATAACTGCTCCAGAATACCTGCTCCAAACGCAACTACCCACAAGCCTCGCGGACCCATCGTCGCCGTCACGATCGATGAGGTCCGCGAGCTTCATTTGGCGTCTATTCGGGATATCCAACCGATTGCGCAAACAGCACGCGCTGCTCTGCACGCAGATTGAGGCCGGCGCCGAGCGTCGCGCGGTCGCAATTATGGAACCAGGCCGCCAGGCCTTCCGCCGCCGCGAACAAATAGACATTGCCGGCGATGAGTCCCGCATCGACGTAGAAATACGACTTCTGAATCTCGGGATCGCGCAGCCCCGGCTCGGGGAAGCCGCGGGTGTGAATCAATCTTTCGACATCGGCGACGAACACCAATTGAACCGGCGCGCTCGCGGTTATCCCGCGCTGACCGGGAGTCAGCGCATGGGCGCGAAGATCTGAGTTCGACACGCCATCGAGCCTGTGGGCGCGAGAGTTGTAGAGATAGGCGCCGCTGTCGAGCAGCACATAGACGTCGATTTCTTGCGAATTGCTGGCGGAGGCCGCCGTGCGGCCGGGCTGTCCGAACGCGCCCTGGTCACGATTGACGCCCCATGCGGCCCATAACAGCTGCGACAGCAACGCCGCCGGTAGAGGCGTTTTGGAAATCGCCCGGTTCGTCACCCGATGCGCAAGGGCTTGCAGAATCGCGGCGCCGGGACCGCCCATCTCCGGCGGGGGAAGCGTCAGGCTCTTTGGCTTTTCCTGGATCGCCATGATACTTGCTCCGATGCGTGAGGCTTCCATTTTGCGCGCATTTCGTCGTGTGGGCCATGACGAGTCTCAAAACCATTTTTTGAGGAGGGCATATCGACGAGGCGCGAAAACCGGTCATAATGCGCCGCCGCTTACGGCCGCCACTCGGAGAAGCCCCCGTGCGCTATGAAGTTTCCGGCAACATCATGCAGACGGTCGCGATCGATCTCGCCCCGGGAGAAACCGTCTACAGCCAGACCAACACGATGGCCTGGATGAACGACCAGATCGCCATGAACACCCACACCGGCGGCGGCTTTCTGGCCGGCCTCAAGCGCTCGTTCGGCGGCGGCTCGTTCTTCATTACCGATTTCACCGCCTCCGGTCAGGGCCACGTCGCGTTCGCTCCTCGTTTCCCGGGCACGGTCCTGCCCGCGCTGCTGCAACCGGGACAATCGTTGATCTGCCGCAAGGAGACGTTCCTCGTCGCCGAAAAGTCGGTGACCTTCGAAATTGCCTGGCAGCGACGAATCGGCGCCGGATTCTTCGGCGGCGACGGCTTCATCCTGCAGAAGGTGACCGGACCCGGCGTCGTCTGGCTCGATCTTTCGGGCGAAGTCGTTGAACGCCAGCTCGCGCCGGGCGAGCGGCTGCTCGTCCACGCCGGGCATGTCGGCGTGTTCGAACCGAGCGTCAGCTTCGACATTCAGATGGTGAGCGGATTCAAGAACATCCTGTTCGGCGGCGAGGGCTTGTTCCTGGCGACGCTGACGGGCCCCGGCCATGTCTGGTTGCAGAGCATGCCGATTCTCAACCTCGCCGAGGAAATCGCCCGCTACCTGCCGCACCCCGGCGGCGACACCGGGGCCAATTCGACCGTCGGCGGGGTCGCCGGCGGGGCGGCGCTGGGGGCGGCGGCCGGAATTCTCGGCAGTTTGTTCAGCAGCAACGAATGAATTCAGGCGAACCCGCGTTTGCGCAGCAACGCGTCCGGTTCGGGCGCGCGGCCGCGGAACGCGGCGTAAGCCTCCTCCGGCGCACGGCGGTTTCCCGACGCGTAGATGTACGTCTTCAGTTTATCCGCCAGTGCGGGATTGAAGACGTCGCCCGTCGCCTCGAAAGCCTCGAACGCGTCGGCGTCGAGCGCTTCCGACCACAGATAGCTGTAATAGCCCGACGAATAGCCGTCGCCGGCAAACACGTGCTGGAAATGCGCGGCGGCGTGGCGCGGTGCGATGGCGACAGGCATTTCCAGGCGCGTCTGTTCCGCCCGCTCGATTTCCGCCGCGTCGAACGCGCCGCCAGCGGGAAGACCGTGGGCGGTCATGTCGAAGAAGGCGGAGGCGAGAAATTCGGTCGTCGCGAACCCCTGCCCGTAGCGACGCGCGGCGAGCGCGGCGTCGACGAGCGACTTGGGCGCCGGCTCGCCGGTCTGATGATGGCGCGCGAAGCGGGCGAGGATCTCCGGCGCATCCATCCAATGCTCGTAGAGCTGCGACGGCAGTTCGACGAAATCGCGCAGCACCGCCGTGCCGGAAAGCCAGGGATAGGTCACATCGGACATCAACCCGTGCAGCGCGTGGCCAAACTCATGAAACAGCGTGCGCGCTTCGTCATAGCTCAGTTGGCAAGCGCCTCCCTGCCCCCGCGCGAAACTCATGGTGTTGAGGACGATGGGCAGGCTCTCGCCGTCGAGCCGTTGCTGAACCCTCAGCGACGACATCCAGGCGCCGCTGCGTTTGGAGCTCCGGGCGAAATAGTCGCCAATGAACACGCCGATCGTGCGGCCATTCGCAAAGACCTCCCAGGCCCGGGCGTCGGGATGCGGCAGATCGATGTCGTCGCGCTTGACGAAGGTCAGGCCGAACAGGCGCCGCGCGGTCTCGAAGGCGGCGGCGATCATGTTGTCGAGCGACAGATGCGCCCGTAGCGCGCCCTCGTCGAAGGCGAAAACCCTTTGCCGGCGTTTTTCGGCGTAATAGCGCCAGTCCCAGGCCTGCAGCTCGAAGTTTCCGCCCTCGGCGGCGATTTCCTCGCTCAGCCCGTCGGCCTCGGATAGCGCCGCGGCCCGCGCCGGCGCCCAGACGCGGCGCAGCAGATCGCGCGCATTCTCCGGCGTCTTGGCCATCGAGTCGGCGAGCTTGAAGTCGGCGAATGTCGCGTAGCCGAGCAACGCCGCCTTCTCCGCGCGCAGCGCCAGCGTCTCGTTCATGATCTCGCGATTGTCATACGCGCCGCCGTTGGCTCCCCGCGCCACGAAGGCGCGCCAGACTTTTTCGCGCAAATCCCGACGCGCGGAAAATTGCAGGAACGGCTCCACGGAGGACCGCGACAGCGTCACCGCGTATCGACCGGCATGGCCGCGCTCGGCGGCGGTCTGCTGGGCGGCTTCGAGGAATTCCGTCGGCAGGCCGCTCAGATCGTCGGCCGCGTCGAGCAGCAGCAGATAGTCGCGTTCGTCGGCGAGCACATTCTGCCCGAACGCGGCGCCCAGGCTCGCCTGACGCACGCCGATCTCGGCGAGCCGCTCCTTGCGCGACTTGTCGAGCGCGGCGCCGGCGCGGGTGAACGCGAGGTGATAGCGCTCGACGAGCCTTCGCTGCTCATCGTCGAGACCTTCGGCCCGCGCTATCACCGCGTCGATGCGGGCGAACAGCTTTTCGTCCTGAAAGATCGCGCTGCGCTCGCGCGACAGGATCGGCGCGATGTCGCGTTCGATGGCCTCCAGTTCGTCGTTCGTATCGGCGCTGGCGAGATGGAAGAACACCGGCGCGACGCGTTCGAGGCTTTTGCCGGCGCGCTCCATCGCCAACAACGTGTTGGCGAAATCGGCGGGCTCGGGATTGTCGCGGATCGCCGCGATCTCCGCGCGTTGCTCGGCGAGCGCGGCGTCGAAAGCGGGACGGAAATGTTCGGCGCGCACCTGCGAAAAGGGCGGCGCGGCGAACGGGCCGTTCCAATCGGACAACAGCGGATTTGGGTTTTGCACGCGGACCCCTTCCTCGACAGTCGCGCTCATTTGGGACCGAGGACCCGCGCAATCAAGTGCGCGGGTTGCGGCGGCCGGGGGTTTCGCGCCAATATGGCAAAGCCCACAAGAGGAAACGCCCGACTTATGAGCGAATCGCGCCCCCCCATCGTTCGCCCACGCGACGGCAAGCTTTCGCCCAAGAAAGTTGCGGCGCTGGTCGGCGATCTAAACGCCCATTTCGGCAATAAGATTTCCACCTCCGAGGCGATCCGCGTCCAGCACGGCCACACGCTGAGCTGGACTCCCAACGAGCCGCCGGACGTGGTGCTGTTCGCCGAAAGCCGACAGGACGTAATCGACGCAGTGAAACTGTGCGCCAAGCACGACGCGCCGATCGTGCCCTTTGGCAGCGGCAGTTCGCTGGAGGGCCATCTCAACGCGCTGCACGGCGGCCTCTCCATCGACGTCTCGCGCATGAACCGCATCCTCGCCGTTCACGCCGAAGACCTCGACTGCGTGGTCGAGGCCGGCGTCACCCGCAAGGCGCTCAATTCGCATCTGCGCGACAGCGGCTTGTTCTTCCCCATCGACCCCGGCGCCGACGCCTCTATCGGCGGCATGGCTTCGACGCGCGCGTCGGGCACCAACGCCGTGCGTTACGGCACGATGAAGGACAGCGTGCTCTCGCTCGGCGTCGTGACGGCGGACGGCTCGTTCGTGCGCACCGCCAGCCGGGCCAAAAAATCGTCGGCCGGCTACGACCTGACGCGACTGTTCGTCGGCTCGGAAGGCACGCTCGGAATCATCACCGAGGTGACGCTGCGCCTCTCGGGCATCCCCGAGGCGATCGCCGGCGGACATTGCCCGTTCCCCGACGTGCGCTCCGCCTGTTTGACAACGATTGCGACGATACAATCGGGCATCCCGATCGCCCGCATCGAATTGCTCGACACGCTGCAGGTTAAGGCCTGCAACGCCTATTCGAAGCTCGGTTTCCCCGAGACG
>Ga0302319_10007139_pt1 | contig 22005 bp, 14 predicted proteins | sample Bog_T0_2_FD_203319 | JGI IMG/M metagenome (GOLD analysis project Ga0302319, IMG submission 203319) | Peat permafrost microbial communities from Stordalen Mire near Abisko, Sweden - Bog_T0_2 | ecosystem: Environmental > Terrestrial > Soil > Wetlands > Peat | place: Sweden: Abisko, Stordalen Mire... | reverse complement strand
TTAATGATCCTGCAAGCGCCCTGCATGGCTGTTTCAAGCCGGGTGCCATTTTCTAGTCAAACCTTTGATATATCGGGGATTCTGCCCCCGTTTTGCTCAAACCCTGACTTTGGGGCCTTCATCCCCTCAAATCGGCGGTTTTTCCGTGTAGAACACGGTATTTCCGCCTTTTTCCGCCTTTGATCAAACCTCTTGCTTGGGTTCAGATGCCGGGCACGGCGCGGTACGGCTCCGTGAAAGCCGAGGGTGCATCCACCTTCCAATCCGCCAGAGTCAACGTATCCGCGATACCTACTCCTTGCGGGCATCCTGCGGCGACCATGGATTCATCGGGGACGAACTGGATTTCCTCCGGGCGATATTGAAGCACTACAAAACGGGCTCGAAATTTCTGCCGGTCGAATGGGAACTCGCGCAAATCGAGCTTTTGGAGGAAGGACCCGATAAATTGCTGCCGGTAAATGACGGTGCCATCAGCCGTTACCTCCGCCTTTTCCGGCATTGCCTGCCTGAGCGAGCTGTCACCATTGGCTGCGACCCATTTCGGGTGCCAGATTTCATCGAGCGCATAGATCTTGATGCCCGGTTCGGAGTGCGCGAGGCGGGGATCGTGCCAGCGCAGGACCACGAAGAGGCTCGCCGCAAAAGTCTGCTCCGCGCTGTCGATCTTAATGATGTCCGCCGCCCACGCGCCGTCTTCGCAATCGCCGGAAACCGGCGAGCATTCCAAACCCTCCCAGGATCATTCCCCACATCCCCGGCTCGGGGATCGCCGTGAGCACGATGTCGTTTCCCCCGATCGTCGAGTTCGATCCGTAGATGCCCGTGTAGCTCAATGCAAATTCCTGGCCCCCGATAATGACGTCGCCAATCGTGTTCCCCACTCCGTCCGCCGCAAACCTGTCATTCGTCCCCGAGTAGTAGATCGTCCCCACCGTGTCCGCTCCGCTTACATCGACATCCAGTGTCGAGAACCGGCCCGTCACAAGTCCGGTCCCCAGGTTGAACACAAAGTAATTGTCCAGGCCGGTGTTGCCTGCTTTTGCATCGTAGTTGGTCGATGCGTTCCTCACCAGCGTCGAGTAGTCCGCGCTCGATATGGTCAACTTCAAGGTCACCAGGGAATTACTCGACCCGTCCCCTTGGATCTGGGCAGCCGTCGCCGCCTGGCTCGTCGTGCTGTTTGTGCCTGCCCCCAATGTCACTCCCGTGCCGATCCCCAGGTTCACCGCGGTGGGAGTGCCCGTCACGACCATCTGTGAGTAGTACAGATTCGAGAGGTGTCCCTGCGGGGCTGCGCTGCCGCTGCTCGACACGTTGAAGTTTGCCGCCGAACTGCCGCTGTACGCCAGGTCCGATGTCATCTCGCCGGGCGCGCTTCCCACGCCGGGGCTCGTCACGCCTCCCGCACTTACCGTCAACCCGCCCGCGATCGTTCCGGTTCCTGAAAGCGCCCCACCATTCACCGTCACCGCGCTGTTGGCGGAAAGCGATCCGTCCACTTCCAGTGTCCCCGAGTTCACCGTCGTCGCTCCCGTATAGGATTGCGAGTTGGCGAGCACCAGAGTGCCCGTGCCGGCCTTGGTAAGGCCGCCCGTGCCGCTGATCGCCGTCGTGTTTACGAGGGTTTTGCCCGCGCCTGCCACCGTGAGCAAGTGGCCACCGTTACTGATCCCGCCGGTCAAGGTGAGTGTATTGGCGTCGGAAGAGATTGTCGTATTACCGGTCATGGCAAGCAGCCCGGCATAACTATTTGCCCCGCTGACATTCTCCAGTGCGCCCGTCGCGCCTGCCGTCCCGGTGCCCGTAAGTGTGAGCGTCTGGCTGCCTCCCGTGATTGAGCCCTGCACCTGCGCTGTCGCACCCGCGGAAATTGAGATTGCACTGTTGGTTCCGAAGGCCGTGCCGTTCTGGTAATTCACAACGCCGTCGATGATCGACGTCGCGCCCGTATAGGTGTTCGAAGCATTAAAAGTCAAGGTGCCGGAGCCGGTATAAGCAATGCCCGAACCTGAAATAACTCCCCCCAGGATCAGATCACCGCCGGAGACCACGTTTATGGTGCGCGTGGTCGTGAGGCTAAGCTTGAGATTAATCGTCTCCGTATTCAAGCCGCTATCGGTGATATTGACAGGCCTTATCTGATTACTTGTGCTGGGGTTGATAACATAACTGCCGGCACTGGCATTGAATGTAATGTTGCCATAAAACTCATTGTTCGTGGGAAAATTATCGCTGATGGTCAATTGGCTGTTTCCGGTGCCGTCCAATACCAGGGCGGCGCCTGCAGCCGGGACCCCCGCCCCCGTACCGCTCGTCCAGTTGGTTGCAGTGTTCCATGCGCTGGTGCTAGCGCCACCAGTCCATGTGTTTTGCGCCTTCGCATGGAAGGCTATTCCCAATGACAACGAACAAATAAGAAGAAATCTTGAGTGTTTCATAGGGGAAGATTTTTGAGTGTTTTTTAATACTACGCTGGGGCGAACTATCTGGCGGAATTCTGGCTTTTAAAAAACTCTGAACGATTCGATATTCACACATAAAACAGTGTAATTGCTTCTTCAATGGATTCTTTTTGCTCTCTGGTGCATTTGAAAGTTCCTTGTTCCAAGTTTCTAGTTCCACGTTGCCTTGCGGTGATCAGTTTTTCTAAATTGACGAGGCTTTTATGCCGGATTAACCCGGATTAGGCCGGATGACCGCCAAGGGCGGCAGTTCCGGGTTCCTAGTTCAAAGTTCCAAGTTGGTTTCATTTTTTTACGTTTGTTTAGCTGGGTTTGATCCAATCATGAATAGCCGGCTTGTCTCACTGCGCTCGGCTCGCTTTGACTAGGTTTGATTACTCTGGTGTCGGGTCAAGGTGTGCAGAGATTAACAGGAGAAAACAGAGGATGTTCGTCCACAGATTTCGACTTCATACCAACACAGTTTGAGGATCAGATTGGCTTTGTTTTGGGTTTGGAATTGGGTTCGTTTTTGCTGATTTTCCGGGGACTCCAGAGTAAAATTGGGTTCGTTTGTTCCAGAATGGGCGTTTCGAGGGGGATTTACCACCGACTCAGCTTTTGGAGAGCCCGAGGCAAGGGGGCGAGGGCGGCAATCACCAAGACTCAAAGTTTGAGGAGTCTTCTTCCCTCCGTTTCATGCCATGGCTGTGGCTTATTCCTTGATATTGGCAAAATGCGATTCGGATGTCAAGCTCTTTGTTAGTTTATTTTTATTTGTGTGGAACGTTTTGTTTGGACGTTTTTTCCCGTTGATGCGTGCTTTGAGCGGATGGGTGGGGCGGATGGGTGGGAGTGGTGACGCGAAGATGCGTGCCGTTTGAGGTTGTATTGAAAATCCTGAATTACACCGGAGTTCCGCAGCCCTGCTGGGGCTGAGTCGATTTTTATCCAGGCTACCGGTGGTTTGCACCTCCGGCTAATGTCCGCAAAACCTCCGGCTTAAAGAAAAAGTCATCAGCCGTAAAACTAATTTCCGGCGACCCTCCGGGTTAAAGAATCGGAAACATGATGCTGAGATGCGCCAGTGAGCATAAGAACGTATTTGCGCCACCCTGATTCGGTGTTTAATTACTTTGCATGCATTGTAATGACATCGTATGAAGATTATAGAGCGATTTCAGAGATGCTGCCTGAAATATTGCCCATTCCCCATGCCGAGAAAAATTATTCGATCCCCACGCTTCGGATGTTTTGCAGCGTCTTCGGCCTTCAGCCTGATCGAAGTGGTCATCGCCCTGGGGATATTCATCTTTGCGATGGTGGCAATCAACGGGCTTTTCTTTGTGGGGCTCGATGCCAACAAATCCTCCTCCGAGCAAATCCAGGCGGCAAACGTCACATCGCTCCTTATTTCGACGCGGCGGGCTCTTCCGACCAACTCGATCACGAACTTCGCCCTACCGCCGCTGAACGGTCCCTATTCAAGCAGCGCCGTGTACGTAAACGATGTGGCGACGGATGGGACGGCGGGAACAGCCACCTCACCCGCTTACGATCTTTTTTACCAAGGCGGAACCAATGCAACGACTGGCCCGCACCTGGCGCAGGTCCATCTCCTGCTTTCGTGGCCGGCAGCCCCCGTGGGAGCTACCACGGCCACGCCGTCGAACAACCCCAGCACGCGTTTTGAGGTGACTACGCAGATCGCATTGCCATGAACTCCGCCTCTTCTCCCCAGCGCGGTTTTACACTCGTGGAAATGCTCGTGTCGGTCACGATCCTGAGTTTCATGATGATCATGATGGCAAAGATCACCGGGCTGGTGGAGATGACCTGGCACCAGGCGCAAAATCGCATCGATAATTACACCAAGGCGCGCTCGATGCTCGACCTGATCAGCAGTGACTTGCAGCGCGCGGTGTTTCGCGGAGACCTGCCTATTTTTGGCAAGGGGCCCACCAGCACACCCGCGATCACCAGCAGCGGTCTTTATTATTTCACCGCCACAGCGTTTACCACGGCCTTCTACACCCGGCTGCCGGGCACAAGCGGCACCTCCACCCCAGTGCGCGATGTTTCGCTGGTAAGCTACACCCTCATCCCCACCACGGATGAAGACAAGATGGTCCTCCAGCGTTCGGCTCTATCGGTGCCGTGGACGAGCGGGACCAATCTCTCCTTCCAAAGCGACATTACCCCACTTCTTTCCAACTCGAACGCCGTTGCATCCGAAGTGGCGCCAGGCGTCGTGGGCTTCCGCCTCGTTTTCCGGCGCGCCGACGGTTCGTTGATCGACCAGAGCGCGTACACGGGTTATAACTCCGCGAATCCCGTGATTGCGGTCAATGCGGGGCTGGCCGTTATCAACCGGCAATGCCTTACGGTGCTATCCAGTCCCCAGATCACGGAGCTCGCTGCTGTGTTCTCCAGCGGCACGATGACCAATGGGGTCAAGACGACATGGGACCAACAGCTGAACAATTCCTTTTATGCGTCCTACCCGAAAGTCCTTGGGGATGGCCTCAAGACTTACGAATGCTGGGTGGGCTGCACCCCGTTTTAACCCCGCGATGAAATGACCCCCCCGATTTTCAAGATGTTTGTTAACAAAAAGAATGGCCGCGATGGTATTGCCCTGGTCCTGGTGCTGGTGATCCTTGTCATCCTCAGCATTCTGCTGGTTTCGTTTGTTTCGATGTCCTCGCTGGATCGTGGAGCGACCAAGAATTACGCGGAATCGTTGCAGGCCGAGCAGATCGCGCAGGGTGGGCTGGACCAGATTGTCTCACAGATCCAGGCCGAGATCGCCGATCCCAAACTCTCGACAAATTACTCGTCGGTGATCGGCAGCAGCACCAATAACCTTTATATCCCCACTTCCGGCAGCTATGCCGTGCCACAACGCACGGCGCTCTCCTCTACCAATTTTGCGACTCTCCTCAGCTACAGCGGCACGAGCCTTTATACCGCAGGCTCGGGCGCGACGGATTACAGCTCCAGCAGCCTGACGTCGGGCACATCGATCAATGGCCGCACCATCACGACCACGCGGTGGAACAAACCGCAATTGACGACCGGCACGACCGGTTTTCCCGTGCCGCAGTGGATCCTGATGACACGGTCCGGCCCGCAGTCAACCGGCAGCTACAACAGCAGCATGTCCAATAACAACGTGAACAGCGGGAGCTATGTCGTGGGCCGCTACGCCTATATCATTTACGATACCAGCGGCCTCCTCGACGCCAATGTGGCGGGGTATCCCAGCACCTCCTCTACGAGCGCCGCGAGCAAGGGTCTCATGCCCTGGGCCGACCTTACGCAGCTCAGCGGCTCCATTTCCCAAACCGATGTCAATAACTTCGTGAACTGGCGCAACGCCACCACAGCCGCCTCGGGCAGTTATGCTGCTAATGTTTATACAAGCGCGACCAGCAACGGCTTTACGCGGGTCGCAAGCGGCGACACACTTTTTCTGGGACGCCAGGAATTGATCAAGTACGCCCAGACGCAGAACACCGACCTGGTGAACGCGCTGCCCTATCTCACCACATTCAGCCGCGAACTCAACGGGCCCACGTGGGGGCCATCCGGGGCAAATCTTCCTACTTCCGGCACTTATGCTTATGTGGCAAACCAGTACACTGAGGGCGCACTGAATCCGCGCATTCCGAATCCCCGCGTGTCGGGTACCTTCACCCGGAACAACGGCATCCAGGCGGTTCCCGGGGAGCCGCTGGTGAAATACAGATTCCCGCTGGACAAGCTGTCTCTGCTGGAAAAGTTCATTGGCACGGGAAATGGAACACTAACTGCGACCGATATCACCAACATCCAGAAATATTTCGGCCTGGATCTCGCCCCGGATGCCAATGGCCCTTCCTATCGCCACTGGGTTTACCCTACTGCGAATACCGCCTATCGACACGGCGTACTGAGCGGTGTAAACGGCATTATGACGCTCGATGACGTCGCCCCCCAGAATCGCGAGCCGGATTTCTTCGAACTGCTTCAAGCGGGCATTCTTGCCGGTTCCCTGGGCGCACCGGGTAAAACCGCAGGCAATCCCAATGCGGGGCGCGGCGATAAATATCCGGTCGTCGGAGGCAACGGACCGCAGCCCCCCAGCTATGTCGACCCGGACGACAGCACGACCCTCCAGGCCCTGCGGATCGGGGCGAACATCATTGACCAGGCGGACGCCGACAGTTTTCCCACCACCATCACTTATACTCCATCTGCCGGGTCGGGAGGGCAGCCGATCAGCGTGGAGGGAATCGAGGATCTGCCCTACCCATTCGCGTCTTACCTCAATATCTACGCCCCCTCGGGCACGACTACGGGCCCCTCTTCGATTGCAACCGGCATAGCACCGTTTAATTTCTATCTTTATTTCGAGCTTTGGAACCCGCATCAGACGCCGACGTCTGCCGGCGGCACTTATCCCACCAATTTCCGTTTCAGTCCTTATTACAACAGCTCTCTTCTACAAAATTCCGACTCGTTCGTGGCAGGATTTGCCAATAGCAGGACAATAGCAAACCCCGGCGCGGGCGAATCCTGGTTCTACAACGGGACACTTTTCACCGCCAACGGAGTCCAAGGCACCCATGTCCCCTATTATATGGCCACTGTCGCGGGTTCCGCGGGAATCCCTTTTAGCTATTCGCCGACGACAACGGCCAACGATTATCGCGAGCCTATGCTAGCCGTAGGGACGCCAGTGCCAACGGCATCGGTAGTTCCTGCGCCTTGGAACAGCATCGCCTGCCTGGTTTTGCCCCCGCTCACGAGTTTTCCGAGTCCAGGCAAGAAGGCAAATAACGATGGCTCAGGCACCTTTCCAGCGAATGCCTCGGGCCCATCCGGCCCGAATGGAGCGTGGCAATGCCAATACGACCTGAAAATGGTCATGCCGGTCCAATACGAGGATGCAGCGGGCAACTGGCACACTTACAGCACTTTCATCGGGATGGACGATCCCAATGGCGCATTCCCTGCAGAGACTTGTTACGAAAGCAATTTCGGCTGGGCTTCGGTCAATATTCCTCCAGCCGCCCCCTCTCTCTCCTGCAACTCGCTGGCAAAAAGCGATCCCCGGACCTTCCGATTCGGCGTGGGGAATGGATCGGGGACCCCCGATGTCAATGTGCCTCTCGCCAACAGTAGCGGAATGGTAACTCCTGTAACTGGAGGAACCGCTTCTTTGCCATTCGGAAGTTCAAGTAGTCCTTACCGGCTTGATCTATGGGCATCCAACACCGGGCCGGCCCCCACTCTCCCAAATCCCGCAAATTCTTATTATGCCGACGTTGACGGCGTGTTGCGCTGGGGCGATGCGCGCAATTCCTACCAATTATCCAGCCCCACGAGTCCTCTTTTCACCGGCGATACGAACAACCGGCCAGTGATTCTTAACAGGCCCTTCCAATCGGTGGGGGAACTGGGATACGCCTTCCGGGACATGCCATGGAAAACGCTCGACCTTTTTTCGGCCAACAGCGCCGACTCGGGCCTGCTCGATCTCTTCACCGTGAGCGATGCGCCCGTCCTGGCCGGACGGGTCAACCCCAACACGCCTTACCCGCAGGTGCTCGCGGCGCTGATCTCGGGGGCGACCCAGAGCACTTCGGGCGGCACCACCGTTAGCAATGCCAATGCACTCGCTTCCGGCTCTGCCATGCAAACCACAACGAGCGGCGCCGGTGGACCTTTTGTCAATCGCGCGGACCTGGTCAATCGCTTCATGACCAACCTTGCTATCACCGGGACCATGGCACCCTCCGGAATCAAGACCGAGGAGGAGGCCGTGGTGCGAGCTGTCGCGGAACCCGCCAATACGCGCACATGGAACTTTATGATCGACATCATCGCGCAGGCGGGGCGATATCCCACCTCGGCAGGGACGCTCAATAACTTTGTGGTGGATGGGGAACGGCGTTACTGGCTCCACGTGGCCATCGACCGGTACACGGGCCAGGTGGTGGACAAACAACTTGAAGTGGTAAACGAATGAAGAAGACATTTTTTACGATACTCATCGGGCTTGGCCTTGTTACCGGCACGGGAACAGTCCGCGCGCAAAGCGAGGAAAAACCCGCTCCCAAACCCAAGGCGCCGTTTCTTGCGGATGTCCCGGATTACGGCCACTGGATAGTGACATTAAAATACAGCCCCGCCCCTTCCGGTGACGCCGCCGGCGGCGCCAAGCCACCAGCAGCGCCGGACGGATCTCCCACGGTCATCGACACGATCAAGACCGGTGACTTGCGGGGAGTCACACTTACATTCGCCGATGGGACAACCAAGCCGTTCTCCTGCCAGGGCGATTGGGTGTTGATTTCGACCCCAAAGGGGCCCCAGCTAGGCATCGTCACCTCCTCGTGGCGCCCCTACATTTATTACACGTCACGCTTTGTCCTGCTCGATGGCGTGAAAATCGACCTTTCAACCTACAAGGAGACGGAGATGCATAACGGCGTGACTGCCTTCCATTATAAGAGCGGCGACACCGATGTCTGGATCGACCCCGCCACCATGCTTCCGCTGGGCGTAAAAAAACCCGATGTTGAAGCTGCCTACCAGTATCTGCCTGCGCCGCCGAGGCCGTTCCTGATCCCCAAGGACCAGGCAGACCTGTTGAAAAAAGAGCAGGATGCCGACAAAGCGGTCCGCTCCATGCGATGAAGTACGCGGGCTGGATGCTCCAGATAGCATTTCATTCTCCTTTTCCGGCGGGCAAAGCCGGACAAGGTTCATGGCATGGATTTTCACCCAATTTATGCCGGGATTTGAGCCGCCGCTTTTAGCGCGCGGATCGAAGAAGACTTCCGGCGCGAAAGAAAGTCCGGCGGCAGCCGATGCCGCCGCCGTTTATTTCCTCGCTGAGGAAGCCTTTGAACAGATCTACGGGCCCGAAGACCGGGCGACCATTTCATCGCGCGTGAAAACCTCCGGCCAATTGATCACCCCGCAGGATTACCGGGACTCGTCCACAACATGGCCCGGGGTGGAGATGATTTTCTCCGGCTGGGGCATGGTGCCGATGGATGAGGTTTTTTTCCAGAGGTTCCCGAAGTTGAAGGTGGTTTTCTACGCGGCCGGCACGGTGAAGGGCTTTGTCACGGATGCATTCTGGCGACGGAACATCCGGCTGACCAATGCCGCGGCCGCGAATGCCGTGCCGGTGAGCGAGTTCACGATTTCGCAGATCCTCTTTGCGCTCAAGCATGGCTGGCAGCAGGCGTTTTACATCCGTAAACACGGGAAATATCCCCCCTGCGACGTGCCGCCCGGCGCCTACAGGACCACAGTCGGGCTGATCTCGCTGGGCGCGATCGGGAGCCTCGTGGCGGAGATGCTCCGGCAGTTCGACATGCGCGTGGTCGCATACGATCCATTTTTTCCGCCGGAGGAGGCGGCGAAGCTCAATGTGACGCTCCTGCCGCTGGAGGAGGTGTTCGCGGTTTCCGATGTGGTGAGTTGTCACACACCCGTATTGAGCAACACGGAAAGGATGATCCGGGGGCGCCACTTTGAATCGATGAAAGCGGGCGCGACATTCATCAACACGGCCCGCGGCGCGATCGTGGATGAGGAGGAAATGATCGCCGCGCTGAAAAAGCGTCCCGACCTTTTCGCGATCCTCGATGTCACCGAGCCGATGCCGCCCGCCGGGGGCTCGCCGCTCTATGTGCTGGAAAATGTGGTGCTCACGCCGCACATCGCGGGGAGCCTGGGCGCGGAATGCGGGCGCATGGGGAGATTGATGGTGGAGGAGATGGACCGGTTTCTGGCAGGAAAGCCGCTTAGTTACGAAATCGATGAAGCGCGCTTCCAAACCATGGCGTGACCGTGGCATACTTCCCCCGCCGCCACCGGCTGACTCAATGATCCCCCCCTCCCCCAACACCGATCCCGCCCAGGCACCGGCCGGCGCTCCCCGCAAAACCTGGCAGGCTGGCACGCTTGTTTACACAACCACCGGGCTGGTCATCCTTTTCTGCTGGCTGCTGTGGGGGGATTTTGCATGGTCGATGAAGGACCGGGCGATACCGCCGATCATGCAGCTCCTGCTGAAGAAATTCGGCGCATCGGACATGATCGCGGGCCTGCTCTTCGGCACGCTGCCGCCGGCCATCGGCCTCATCCTCGGGCCGATCATCAGCTACAAATCCGACCGCCACCGGGGACGCTGGGGGCGCCGCATCCCATTCCTGCTCATTCCCACGCCCATCGCGGTGCTGGCTATCGCGGGACTGGCTTTCAGCCCGAAAATCGGCGCGTTCACGGACAAGCTGCTCGGCGCGCATTCGTGGGGTCTGAATCCCTGCGTCCTGGTATTCCTGGGATTGTTCTGGATGCTGTTTGAGTTTGCCACTGTGACCGCCAACTCTGTCTATGGCGCATTGATCAATGACGTCGTGCCACGACCGGTGCTGGGGCGGTTTTTCGGGTTCTTTCGCGCATTGAGCCTGATCGCGGGAATCATTTTCAACTGGTGGATGATCGAGAAAGCGGAGACGGGGTATGTGTGGATTTTTCTGGGGATGGGGGCGCTCTATGGAGTCGGGTTCACGATCATGTGCCTGAAGGTCAAGGAGGGGGAATACCCTCCGCAACCCCCGATGGATGCCGGGCGAAACATCCGGGGATTTTTGCCGACCGTGAAGAGTTATTTTCAGGAGTGCTTTGGCAATAGTTACTACTGGTGGTTCTTCGGCGCGATGACTGTCTCAGGGTTGGCCACCGGGCCGGTGAATCTCTACAGCGTCTTCTTCGCCACATCCGTGCACCTGGACCTGGCCATGTACGGAAAATGTCTCGCGTACACCTATGTCATCTCGCTGGCAATGGCCTATCCGCTGGGCTGGCTGGCGGACACGATTCATCCGCTGCGGATCGGCATCTGCGTCCTGGCGATGTACGCGGTAGTCACATTGTGGGGTGGCCTGTTCGCCCGGGATGCGCGGACATTTGCGATCGCGCTGGTGGCCCACGGCGTCGTGGCGGGGACCTGGGCAACCACCACGGCATCGCTCAGCCAGCGGCTGCTGCCGAAAGCGGAGTTTGCGCAATTTTCCTCGGCGGGCGGGATCGTCGGCAGTCTTACGTGGATGATGCTCGCGCCGGTGGCGGGATTTTTCCTCGATCACGTTCAACACGATTACCGCTACACTTTTTTCATGGGGTTCGGCCTTTCGCTCATGGGCCTGCTGGGTTGCCTGGTGCTCCACGGCAAATTCATGGATTTGGGCGGGCCGGATAACTTTGTGGCGCCGGAGTAGGTCGCCGCTTCTAACTCAATACGAATCCCGCCTGGCGCCACATCGCAGCAAGGTCAACAACGCATCCCTCGTCCGCCGCGCGATCGATGCCGAATGTCACGATCGCGGATGCCAGCCCCTCCTCATAGGAAGCAAGCGGAGCCGCGCCGCGCAGCAATGTTTCCACCATGGCCCGGGCCATCACCTCATCGCCTCCGCCGTGGCCGGCTTCGACCAAGGTGCTGGTCTTTTCGATTTTTGTGTCCCAGCCGATTTTCCGCACCTCGATGGTGTCCGTGATGAGGTCGGCCCGCAAGGTGCCCTCGGTGCCGCACACATAAAAGCGGCGCTCGGGCATCCCGGCATTGCAGTTCATATGAAACATGCCGCGGATTCCGCCGACATATTCGAGAATGGCGACCTGGTTATCAAAGATATCCCCCTTGCCGTCGAACGGGTTGCCGCGATGGGGATCGGCCCATGTGCAATAGGCGGCCTCGCCTTTTTCATTGGGGCCGATGCGCTGCATGTGATGTGCATTCTCCGGGGTGAAAAAGTTGCGTCCGCCAAAGCTGGCCACGCGCACCGGCAGGGAACCGGTCATCCAGTTTGCCAGGTCGATATCGTGGCAGCATTTCTCGAGGAGATTCGTGCCGGAATTCCGCCGTTCCCTGCGCCAGTTCCCGAATATGTAGCCGCCGTGGTTGAATCCAAGCGTCTCGTTGAACTCGAATGAAACTATCCGCCCGATGGCGCCGGACCGGATGACCTCCATGATCCGCTGGTAATGCGGCGAATAACGCAGGACAAGGCCGAATGCAAATGTCCTGCCCGATTTCCACACCGCGTCCCGGATGGCAATGCAATCCTCCAGCGTGGTGGCCAGAGGCTTTTCGCAAAACACATTTTTACCGGCTTCCAGGGCCATGATGGCCTGGCGGGCGTGGTGGCAATTCCATGAACCGATAAACACCCAGTCGATTTCCGGGTCGTTGACCAGCGCCTCTTCGGTCGCGCGCTCCTCGCACCCCTCGCCGAACATCCCGCGAAACGCGGCGTGGGAGAGCGGGTCCGGATCATAAGCCGATACGATGCGGATGCGATGCTCGTGGTCTGCATCGGTGATTCCCTTCACTACGAGACGAAGCCGCGCTCCGCATCCCATCAGACCGATGTTCACTATTTCGCTGGAAGTGCTTGAACTCATTTCGTGCGATCCGCAGGGGGCTGGCCGGTGTCTATTGCCGGTAGATCGTCGTGAGCCCGGTGAATCCATTCACCTTCATGCTGGCGACATTATGCGTGTCGAAGGCGGTGGCGGAAAAAGAAGGCTGGAATCCCAGCCAGATCGACTCGATCGGGTTGGCCGCGTTGCGGGTGGCACCTGAGGGGGTGAATTGCACCACCCAGTAATTTCCGACGGCTATCGAAGTGGGCAATCCTATTTGTCCGGAATCACTCTGTGCCTTGATCTGGAAAGTTGGACCGCCGGTGGCCGGGTAGTTAAGCGTGCCGGTGGTGGGAGCGTTGGGCAGGTTGGTCGTTTGCAGATGAATCCCCTTTAAATGGTAAAGGCGCGTGACGGATGTCAAACCGGGCTGCGGCACACTTGGAGTTCCCGCCCAGTTGAAAGGATCGGTCCCGTCATTCGAGCCAAAGGCGCCCGCATAAACCTCCAGCGGTCCGCCGCCCGGCGGCGTGTACTGGTAAAAGACGACCCACACATAAGTATCCTGCGCGATGGCGTAGGCGCGGCCCTGCTCGAGGATTCCCGAGATACTGCTCAGCGACGCGTTGAATTTTCCGGAGCTGCTGAACCCCTCGATGGCAAGCCGCGAAAACGCAACCACGAGCGCCATGATTGCAATCACAGCCAGAAGCTCGATGAGCGTGAACGCCCCTTGCCTGCGGGAGTGGATAGGTTGCGGTCTCATGAAGTTCCAGGTGGAATGCACGCCGGGGTTGCGCTACTTCGGCGACAGCTCCAACCAGTCGATATTTGACCCGCCTCCGTCGTTTCGCAAGCCCAACTCGCACGGACCCTTGTTTAAATAAATCCTCCACCCCGGCCCGGACTGCCCGGCTCCGAGCGTCACCTCGTGCCAGTCATTACTGGTGTTGCTCCATCCGTCGGATGGAGGATCGCCGATCGTGGAATCCATGGAAAACGCCTCGGCCTCAGCGAAGGGCGTTTTTCCATTGATGAGAAGGGAACGCACCGGCGCCTCGCCCGAGCAATAGCGGATCTTCAGCGCGTACCAGCCCGATTCCGGGACGTCGATATGGGCGGTGGCCACGGAGCCGGGCGCGTCCCATCGGGCCAGCACCTTGCCATCCGCGCCGGTCTTCGCGGCCAGCACGGCGCCGGGAGGCAGCGTCATGGTTTCCGACTTGATCCGGATCGGGGCGGGCGGTTTTTCAGAAGTCGCATCCGGAAAACTTTTCAGGTAGTCGGCGTAGGAAACATTCGACGCCGAGGGATCGAGCGGCTTGAAGAGCGCCGGAGGCGTCGCAGGCGAAGCTCCGCTGGCGGAGACGGATGTCCATTTTTTCGATGGCAGCGTGGCGTCGCAGGCGAATGGTTTTTTCACAGTCATCGCCACATCCGCTTCGTCCGCGTTGAAGCACAGCAACGTGTCGTTTTGATTGTAAAACACCAGCGATGCCGGTTTCGCGAGCGTCAGTTCCACCTGGTCATCCTTGTAGGAATGCAGCTCCATGCCGCCGACGTAGGTCGTCCTGGTTCCATCGGGCTGGCGAAGCACCAACCCAGCAGCCTCGGCAGCGACATCACCCGCGAGGGAAGACTTATACGAGACAGCCGTCGCCGCGCTGTTTTTCGCGAGGACGATTTCGACGGTCTCCTGCGCGGTCTTCAAACTGCGGCTCCAAAAGCCATCACCCTGCACCGGCAGCGGCGTCGCGTCAAAAGCTGGCGGATTGTCCCGGTAAGGATAGAGGAAGGTCGCAAAGATGGCCGGCGCCGCCTGTTGCTTGCGGAACCGGATGGTGGGGATCGGACGGTGTTCGAGCGGCATCCAGCCGAGCAGCGGCTTCATCTGCCCCTGCACGATATCGACAGCCAGATTTTCCGTCTCCAGCGGATAGAGCGCGAGCTGCGCCCCGTCGGTGTTCTGGCTGAACGCGGCCTGCGTCTTGGGATCGATGCGGGCTGCGGGGGCGTCGAGATTGAAATGCGCGTCGAAGGTGTGCGTGCCCGTGCCATCGAGGGTATCCAGCACGAGCCCGTAATAAGGCGGCAGGAATAGAACGCGGCGCGTATGCGTCACGGACTTGTCGGGCTCGCCCTTCCACGTTTGCGGATCGAACGGTCGCGCCCGGTACACGCTTTCCTGGTAACCGGCGTCATAGGTCCCCGCGACGTAATCGAAAAGCGGCGTGGTCACCCACGGATTGCCCGTCGGCTGGCTGATCGGCGGCTTCGTAGCGCCGCGATGCTGCCACTTGCCATCGACAATGATTGTGTTGTGCGATGAAGTCCCGTTGACGAACCGGCGCCAGTCGGACGCATCGTAGGGATAGTTGCCGGGATCAAAAAGCAGCGTCTTGTTCCATGCCCGCATCACGACTTCCAGCATGTCCTCGTGCTGGTGCCCCATGCCCGTGGGCCCGCCCCGGAAAAAGAGGAAAAGATCGTCGCGCTTCCATCCCCCGCGCATGGCGTAGAAGCCGGCGTAAGGCAGCGCGGTCGAGACAGGCGGCGCCTCTCCCTTCGTGCCGTGCGAAGCCGCCCAGGCCAGCAGCGGATCGTCCCCGAGCTTGAGACCGGCCCCGGCTTCGAGCACCGCGCTGACGACTTTGGAATCATTCGTCGGCACATCGTTGCCACTCTGGTCCATCACCAGCACGGCCGCGCGGTACATCCCCAGCACCCGCGTGCGGAAAATATCCGGTATCTCGAGATGGTTCAGCTTGGCCATTTCGATCGGCCTGCGAAAACCATCCAGGGTCACGAAATGGTACGTGGGCGTCAGCTCCGCTTCGAATCCGTCCGGCGGCACCACGAGGTCGAGTTCGCCGTTCAGGCGGTCGATCACAAATTGACGCCACATGGCGGAGTCGCGGAACTCAGGAAAAAGCGTGCCGATGATGTACAGCCCGCCGCATTCCGTGGTGGCCCAGTTCCCGTGCCGGCCGGTCCCTTGCAAATCGTGGAGCAGCAGCAGGGCGTGCTCGTAATTGAGCTTGAGATAAAGCCAGCTGGCCTTGGGCGTGAATGACGGACTCTGTAGAAAATGGTAGTACGCATCGGGCCATGAGATCGAGATCCGGATCGCCGAGTCGAGCGGACGCCAGAGGGAAGGGATGCCAGGCACGGCGTCGTAATGCAGCGGGTTTTTCGCGGCGAAATCCTGCAGGCTGTCCACCCAACCGGCGGCATATTTCTCGTCGCCCGTCAGCCAGTAGGCGGAGGAAAGCGCGCGCCAGAATTCCAGGCGCCCGATCGGGCCGTAGGTCCATTCGTCCGAGTAGGCGGGGGAGTTGCGCGGCACCGGATCATAGGTCCAGTTGAAATCCTTGCCCATATCGACGACTGCCGCCATGGGGAAGTGGTAAACATTGCGGATATGGTGCTGCAGCACCTGGTCTCCGGCGGGGTCATCCTTCTCAGTGGGATGCGCGGGTCTGTCGCCTGGCATTATGCCCCAGCGCGCCGGGCTGGCGTCGCGGCGGTAATCCAGATACGCGCTCTGCACCGCATTCCAGTCGATTTTGCCGTCCACGGGCTGGGCGGCGGCTTTCACTTTTTCCATTCCCGGCGCATCAAGATTGAGCGTGGCCAGCAGTTCATCGTCGGTGACGGTGATTGGCACAATCGCGGCGGCGGCTGCCGCGGAGACGGCGGGCGGCTGCCACATCGGCGTGGCTGCCGTGGAAGGATCGACCTTCTCGATGGAAAAATCGTCCGCATAAATCGCGCCCTTGCTCCACCACGAAAAAAGCCCGGGCCCGATCGCATCAACGCCCGGCGGAACCTCGACCACCGCATCGATCTGCGTCCACGTGGTCGGGAGGGTGGTCTTCGCCACCGGATCGGCCGGCATGTTGCGCGCGACCCGGTTTCCGGGCCCGATGAACAGGTGTCCGCCATCGGCATCGGCATTCCCCTGGCGCAAATAAAGGCGGATGACAAAGCCCGGCGTTTTCAGGCGCACATGCGCCGCCGGGTCGGCCTTCACCCATACGGAGACGTGATAGCGTTCGCCCGGTTTTACGGGAATAAAGCTGGTGCCGATGCAGTAGCGGGCGTAGTCCTTCGACTCCATCCGCAAGCAGCTTTTGCCGGTGTGGGGCGCATTGTCCACTACATCGAAATGACAGCCCTTGTCCTGCGATTCATCCGGCACAAACAGCCCCCAGCCCGCAGTGCCGTTTTCAAATCCCCCATTGGCAATCAGGGAATCCGCCGCGGCAACATGCATCGCGACACAACCCGACAAAAGAGATGCAGTGAATCCAAACAGCTTCAAAAATTTCATGATCAAAGATTCACTTCCCAGCACCCGTTTGCGACAATGGCGTCGCGGGAGTCGAGGCATCGACTTTCTCGATGGAGAAATCATCCACGAAAAGGGTTCCCTTCACCCACCACGAGAAGAACGAAGTCCCCACGCTATCCACCCCCGGCGGAATCTCCACCACCGCCTCCACCTTCGTCCATTCCTTCGGCAAATCCGCGTTTGACGCCACCGGCGTATCGCGCGAAACAAGGTTCCCCAGCGCGATGAAGAGATGGCCGCCTGCGGCATCCGCACTCCCCTGGCGCAGATTGAGCCGGATCACAAATCCGGGCGCCTTCGCGTGCACCACCGCAGCGGGGTCGGCGCGCACCCAGGCCGCCACATGGTAATGTTCCCCTGCCTGCACCGGGATCCACTGGCCTGACCCGACGCCAAAGCGGGCAAAGTCGGTGGATTGGAGCCGCGCGCAGCTTTTCCCGGAGTGGGGCGCGTCGCTCACAGCATCGAAGACACACCCTTTGTCTTTCGATTCAGCCGGCACGAAGGTCGCCCAGCCCGCAACCCCGTTTTCAAATCCGCCATTGGAAATCAACAAATCCTCCGCCTCCACCGCACGCGACGCAAAGCAACCCAGGACAACAAAAACCGCCAGTTTTAGATATTTCATGACAGGTGATTCAAAATTAAAGGCGGATGCCGGAAACTTCGCAGTGGCAACGCAGGATGATGACGGGGGAGTGGTAAAATAGTTCATGGGAATAGGGCTGTGTTGGCAATGTAATTCTAATTTCAGTGGCAGACAGCATATTTTCATGCTATCTGGTGCATTTCCCTTTTATGCAAACCCGAGTCACCCTCCGCGAGGTCGCTGCCAAGGCGGGCGTACACCACACCACCGCATCGCGCGCGCTCAAGAATGATCCGCGGGTTTGTCCCGGGACCCTCAAGAAAATCCGCGCCATCGCTGACCAGATGGGCTACATGCCCGACCCGATGCTTTCCGCGCTGAATGCCTATCGCCACGCCTCCCGCAGCGCGCAGGACCACGGCTCCATCGCTTGGATCACAAACTACCCCACCCGCGACGGCTGGCGCGCCTCCTCCTGCTACATGCTCTACTTCGACGGCGCCGCCGAGCGGCTCTCGAAACTCGGGTACCGCCTTGAGGAATTCTGGTTGCAGGAGCCGGGCATGACCGCACGCCGCTCCAGCCAGGTATTATTCCACAGGGGCATCCGCGGCCTGCTCATCTGCCCCCTCCCCGTCAGCCGCGGCCATTTGAGCCTGCGTTGGGAAATGTTCTCGGCCGTCTCCTTCGGGTACTCCCTCCTCCGCCCATCACTCCATCTGCTTTCCACCTCCCATTACCGCGGCCTCATCACCTGCATGCGCAAGCTCCGCGCCCTGGGATACCGCCGCATCGGCATGGTCACCTCCCACGAGATGGATGAACGGATGGACCGCATGTGGACCGCCGCCTATCGCACCGAGATACTCACTGCGTTGCCGCGGAACCGGGCCTTCCCCATCTATTTCTATTCGCATGTCGAGGAAGCCGCCTCCGCCGCATCGAAAAAGGAACACAAAAAGCGGTTCATGAAATGGTTCCGCGATCACAAGCCCGACGCCATCGTCACCTCCGCCAGCCCCGTCGCCAGCTGGCTCACCGACGAAGGCTACAACGTTCCCGGCGACGTCGCCGTCGTCAGCGCCACGCTCCAGGAAGGCGAGCCCTACTATTCCGGTATCATCGAGCCCTCCCGCGAAATCGGGCGCGCCGCCGCCGACTTCGTAGTCAGGATGCTCCAGCATGGCGAATACGGCATCCCCACCATCCCCCAGCGCGTCCTCCTCGAAGGCAAATGGACCAGCGGCAAAACCACGGGCAAGGGAAACCAGGCGGCACTGGCCGGGTAGGGTTCGTGTCAGGGGTGCGGGATCGCTGACGGTTGGCAAGGGTTGGCAAGGGTTGATTAGCCCTGGCAGACCAGGCAATCGTTCCGGCTAAGCACCGTCCAATTCCTCCCGCAGCACCTTCAGCAATGTTTCCGCGGTGTAGGGTTTTGAGAGGAAGTGTCTGACGCCGACGCTAGCGGCGATGGCGACATCAGCATTCGCTGTGAGGCCGCTCGCGGCGATAATCTTTGCCGTTGGATTTATTTGCTTCAGGGCGTGGATAGTCGCGCGACCGTCCATGACCGGCATCATCATGTCGGTAAGCACGACTGCGATTTTCTTCTGATGCTGCGCGTACGTTGCCACTGCCTTCGCGCCGTTGCTTGCGGTCAAGACTTCGTAACCAAAGGCCTCAAGGGTCTCGCCAGTGATGCTGAGGATGGATTCTTCATCATCGACTATCAATACAGTCTCGCCATTTCCCCGGGGAAGGCTGGCCTCCCTGTCCTGTGCATCCGCGGCCAGGGATTCGGTGATTGCCGGGAAATACAGCCGGAATGTCGTGCCTTTGCCGGGTTCGCTGTGGACATTGATAAAACCATAGTGGCTTTTGACGATGGCTTCCACGGTGGACAGGCCAAGGCCGGTGCCTTTGCCAACTTCCTTGGTGGTGAAAAACGGATCGAATATTTTGTCGATGATGTCCTGCGGGATGCCTGTGCCGGTATCCGTAAGACTGACCAGCACATAATCCCCGGCTTTGGCGCCGAGATTCATTGCGGCGTATTGCTCGTCCAGCGTACGATTTTCCACGTTGATGGTGAGCTTGCCGCCGTTTGGCATCGCGTCCCTCGCGTTGACGCAAAGATTCAACAGGATCTGGTGGAGTTGTGTCGGATCGCCCCGGATTGTCCACCCATCATGCGCAGCGGAAAAACTCAACTGAATGTCCCTGGGGAAAGTATCCTTGATGATGCCCTGGATTTCTTTCAACAGGTGCTTGGGCTGGACCTCTGCGGTGTGGGCCTCCAAACCGCGCCCGAACGAAAGCACCTGGCGCACAATGTCCGCCCCGCGCTGGGCGCAATTTTCCAGCGTGTCCAGCAGGCCCCCGGTCTTCGAATCTCCCGAGGTGGATTTCAACAACTCGACCGACATCATGATAGGGGCCAGTATGTTGTTCAAATCATGCGCGATGCCGCTGGCCAGAGTGCCGATGCTTTCCATGCGCTGCGCCCTCAGGAATTGCGCCTCGATTTTTTTCTTCCCGGTGATATCGGTGTTGATCGCGAGGATCGATTCTGGATTTCCATGCCCGTCGCGCATGAGCGTCCATCGCGCTTCGACTGTCAATTTGTGTCCGTCCCTGGCGACTTTCTGAAGTTCACCCGACCACTCGCCTTTGCTCGACATGGTATCCACGACCCCTTCGAAGTCCGGTATTTTTTCCCGAAGCAGGTCAAATATTTTCCGGCCCACCGCCTCGTCGCTCGTCCAGCCATACATTTTTTCAGCCCCCTTGTTCCAAAACTGGATCCGCCCCCCGAGGTCACGCACGGTTACTGCATCCTGTGTCTGGTCTAGCAACGCGGCCTGCTTTGCGATTTGTTCCGCAGCCTGCCTGCTATCCGTGATGTCACGCGCCACTCCGACGATGCGCTGGATTTTCCCGGCGGCATCGCGCACTGGAAATGCCCGGTCATTGAGCCAGCGAATGGCGCCATCAGGCCGGATGATGCGGAACTCTTCATTGTAAGTCCCGCCCTCCTGTTTCGTCATCGATGCATTGCGAATCCTCTCCCGATCCTCCGGATGGATCGCATCCAGCCAGATTTGAGGCGAGGCGTAAAGGTCCTCACACCGTCTCCCGAAGATCTTTTCATAGGCCGGACTGACGTAGAGCATCTCGTTTTTCGCGGGAGGGATGAGCCAGAAGACCTCGTCAATGTTCTCCGCCAGTTGCCGGAAACGCTCCTCGCTCTCGCGCAAATTCTGCCCTGACAGCTTTTCATCTTCCAGCACGCTCAAAAGGGCCCGCCGCGTTTTGCCGGCAATCACCAGGAGTCCATCCGCCTCCTGTTTGTTTTTTGATAGTAAATCGAACTGAATCTCCAGTTCCCGGGATTTCCGCCGCAACTCCATCTGGGCGACCACATGCCTGCCCAACGTACGCATGGCCTCACGCTGCTCTTCTGTCAGCGTATGGGGCGTGCGATCCATCACGCAAAGCGCTCCGAGTGCGTGTCCGCCGGGCGATACCAGTGGCGCTCCCGCGTAGAAGCGGATATGCGGATCGGATGTCACCAGCGGGCTTTCCTTGAAGCGGGGATCGGTCTCCGCATCGCGAATTTCCAGTATCTCGTCCTTGTGCAGGATGGTATGGGCGCAAAAAGCGATATCCCGGGCGGTTTCCTGCGCAGTCACACCAATACGGGACTTGAACCACTGGCGTTTCTCATCCACCAGCGAAACCACCGCCATGGGCACCTGGCAGATTTGCGCGGCGAGCAGGGTGATGTCGTCGTAGGACTGCTCGGGCGGTGTATCCAGTATTTCATACCGGCGCAGGGTTTCGAGGCGCTGCGGTTCATCGGGAGGCAGGGGGGCATTCATGGCGTTGGGCTGGAATAGCGCGAGGGTTGGCCGAGCTTCGCAAGCAACGTGTTGACCTCGCTTTTTAATTCGAGGATACGGTCCTCGCGCCCGAGCGTCACTTCATGCCAGCGTCGCAATTCGTCCAGTTGCGTGCGGATTTCCTCATCAGTCTGTTTGCGCAGAGTGATGTCCTGGGCGATCCCAAACAGTTCCACCACCCTGCCTCCGGCATCCTTTTTCGCGCGTCCAATCTCCTGGATAGTCTTCAAGTCGCCGGCCCGCGTGTGGATGCAGTATTCGATCTGGTAGGGTGTTCCGTGC
>Ga0302319_10007138_pt1 | contig 22005 bp, 24 predicted proteins | sample Bog_T0_2_FD_203319 | JGI IMG/M metagenome (GOLD analysis project Ga0302319, IMG submission 203319) | Peat permafrost microbial communities from Stordalen Mire near Abisko, Sweden - Bog_T0_2 | ecosystem: Environmental > Terrestrial > Soil > Wetlands > Peat | place: Sweden: Abisko, Stordalen Mire... | reverse complement strand
TCCTCTTGACCGGCTTCAGCTTCAGATTCGCGATGTGAAATGCCTTCTTCGCTCATATTTTTCTCATTGTTGATCAATTTGGTTCGTTTTTCTTAGGGTTTTTCAGCGTATGATGGGTGAATCTTAGGTTCCCGCACGATTGTACCTGAGATTCTACTTGACAATTATGGTTCATCTCCCACAAAGTAGCACATATCGTGGTGCAGAAAAGCACCGCGGAGTTCCCGCTCTGGCACTCCGCACACAGCCGATGACGACCACCCTGTTGAGTGTGGATACGCGAGAAGTCGTGCGCTGCGATTTCTGTGACCTGGTTCAATTCAGGACCAGCAACTCCAATTGCAGAAAATGCCGCAAGCCATACCTCGAGGAGCCTTTGCCTATGGCTCCGCAACTGGTGCCTAGCCGCCCGGTCGCGCCCGATTCAGCCGAAGCCGGGTTGCAGGTTGCCGGACAGGTGCGAGAGGTCCGCAAGGCCCGCCACCTGAGCCAGCGCCAACTCGCCGGCCGCATGCAGGTGCCGCGCACCTACATTTCGAAGATTGAAAACGGAAAGGCGATCCCCACGCTTGGTTCGCTGGAGCGCCTGGCCGCCGCCCTCGAGGTGGACGTGTGCCAGCTTGTGCGCGATACCCGCAGCATCCGCGACGAAGAGGTAGCAGCGATTCTGGCCGATCCGTTTCTGGCGGAGATTGCCGCTCTGCTGCCTTATCTGGATCAGATGCAGCGGATCATCGTCTCGGGCGCGGCGCGCGACGCGGCAATGGGCCGCCGCCGCAGCGCATAGCAGCCGCTCGCACTCGAGCCTGTCGGTCGAAGCTTCCGGAGCGAGCCGTAGATCGAAGCTCCGGAGGGAGCAGGGGGTTTCAACCCTCTGAAAGCGGAGCAAATCGACAAGGCCTTCAGGCTCGGGCTTTTCTCCGCCTCACACGCCAAGGCAGCGCTGCGCCGGCACCGTGACCGGACGGCTGTGCACCTACGCAATCGCGCGCGAACAAAACAAGCAGCGAGTTCTCTTTCGGCACGGTCCTCGATATCATACAACTCAAGTCGGATTGCCTCGCGTGGGCGCTTGTGCTACGGTCGATGGTGCAACAAGTTAGGCTGGCTGAGGGAGGATTCACCACCGGGCAGGACCCTGACTGGGGTCGATTGCCCCCGATTTCGGATCAGGCGTCTCCTTTCGTGGTGTCCCCTTTTTTGAATGCCGGCCCGTATTCAATCCTGATGCGGCAGGAACTTCAAGCCGCAAGAGCAACGTAGAGGCGAGTCCTTTGTATCCATCCGGCACGCTGCGCATCCATGAACTCACGGCAGACGAGCGCGCCGTCTATGCAACGCTCAAGCCGGAGCGCCTTCCCGACCATGTGGCCATCATCATGGACGGCAACGGGCGGTGGGCGGGACACCGATCGCTGAAGCGGTTTCTGGGCCATCAGCAGGGAGCCAAGAGCGTTCAACTGGTCACAGAAACGGCCTCGCGCATCGGGCTGCCCTGGTTGACGCTCTATGCATTTTCGCTGGAAAACAATCTGCGCCGCCCCCGAGCCGAAGTCAACTTCCTCATGCGCCTGCTCAAAAGTTATCTGGAGAGCAACCTGCAGCGCATGATGGACAACAACGTGCGCATCCGGTATATCGGGCGCACCCACGAGCTGCCCGCCGAGGTTCAGGAGAAGATGATCTGGGCTGCGGAGGCAACCGCGCGCAACACCGGCACCACCCTTACGCTGGCCCTCAACTACGGTGGACGCTCCGAGATGGTCGATGCTTTCCGGGCCCTGGCGTCGGAGGTGAAGTTCATGCATCTTGACCCCGAGCGCATTACCGAGGAGGACATTCACCGCCATCTCTATACGGCGCACATGCCCGATCCGGACCTGCTCATCCGCACCTCGGGAGAGATGCGGATTTCCAACTATCTCCTGTGGCAAATCGCATATACCGAGATTTATGTAACCGAGCGCCTCTGGCCGGACTTTCGCGGCATCCATCTGCTCGAAGCAATTGCCGACTTCCAGCGTCGCGAGCGCCGCTACGGCGGCCTGACCGAAGGCTCCGGCGAAGTGGACGAAGAGAAAGAGCACATCCGAATCGCCGCCAGCTGAATTCCGCTGTTTTGTCGTCCGGTTTCCGGGCTGCATCGTTTTGGTTCCGGCACCATCCAGGCGTACGTATGCCGCATCGGTTGAGCTACAAGATCGGCGTTGTGAATTCGGCGATGAACTGGATACCGGGGATATCCAGTCTCGCCAATTGCTTGTCCCCGGTGAGAAACAGATCGATTCCTGCTGAAGCCGCGCAGGCCAGGTGAATCGCATCGGCAATCTTCACTTTTTGTTTGGATCGCAGCTTGCTGAAAGGCTCTACAGCCCCAGCGTCAAATGGCAAGAAAGAAAAGCCCATTTCATTGATCGTTTTGCGCATTGCCAATGCTTTCTGCGGGAGCGGCGACTTTTCCGCACCTGCCAGGACCTCGCCGAGGGCAAGGAAGCTCGTATAGAGCGAATCGCCCCTTTGATAGGCCCGGTCAAGCAATTCCCGCGTTCGCGCGGAAAATGTTGGGTGATCTTCCAACAGATAGATAAAAAGCATGCTGTCCCAGAAGATGCGGCTCATGCCACATCTTCCTCGTCGTAACCGCGAACCCAACGAAGGAACGCCTCGCCTCCGCCATATTCCGCCAGCTCTTCTTTCAAAAGGCCGCGGAGCCTCTCTGTCAGCCGATATGCGCGGGCCGAGGGGGTCTCGTTGCTCGATCCAACCTCCGCATCGCCCCGAGCGTCCGTGTCCGCCGACAGCTTTGCCCGTGGAGTTGCTTGGGCTCCCGATCGTGCCACCCGATAATGGACAACCACTGTCGGGCTCTGCTTCTTGGGAGGTCCATCCACGCCTTCGATTTCAAGCCCGTTCCTGCGAAGGAACTTCTCTGCTTGAATCGCGGTGCATATCTGGGGCCAGTTCTTCGAGGGGAAACCATCTGCCTGCAAATGCCGCATGAGATCCCGTACGGCCACCGAAAACTGGAGTTTGCCTGCCCGAATTGCTGGATGCACATACTTCTCCAGCGCGACTACTCGTACTTGGTCACTTAATCCGTAGTTTATCGACTCCTCCCTTTCCTCCGCTTTCTGCGGTGAAAGTAGAATATCATAAACAAACAGTTTATGTATAGACTGTCTATCTTGTTTTCGTGCATTGTCCCGGAAGCCGCACAATCGCCTTGTGGAGCACGTTGGTAGGCCAGAGCAACGCGAGACCGGTATCAGAATCGCCGCCGGTTGAGTACCTTCGTTTTCGACGGTCTCCCTTTCTTGAGGTTCCGGCATAGAGGCGCGGCTGCATTCTGCCGATGGGGCCGTGTGGAGGAACCAGCCCCTTGAAAAACGAAAGCACACCGCCGCCCGAACAGGACTCGGCGGCCAGAATGAAGTGGATGGCGGAGCAGATGCGATTCCGCCTGAAGGAAGCAATGGCCCAGCGCGGAGGGTCCGACGCCTTCCTGCATTGGCTGCGATCCGACTGCGATAGGAACGCGTAACCCTTCCGGCTTGGGATCGAGATCGCTTCGGTTCACACGCTCCCCGTCCACCGGGTGGTACTCACCCCACTCCGGCGGTGTATCCTCAGCCTTGGCATGAAACGCGTTCTTACCGCAGCCCTGATCATTCCGGTGGTGCTGGTCCTGGCGTTTGTGGGACCGCCGTGGCTGATTACGCTGGCTTCCGCGGGGGTTGCGGCGCTGGCAGGCTGGGAGTTTCTCGCTCTGGCGGATCGATGCGGAGCCAAGCCGCCGCGCATTGCCGCGCTCGTAGCCATACTTCTGCTTTTTGCCGGAGGCTTCGAGTGGCCCGATCAACTCACGACGACTCTCGGGTTTCTCAGCCTCGCCCTGCTGGTCTATTGCACCTTCAGCTCGCCCGTTGAGCGCGTCATGGCCGACGCTTCGGCAACCATCTTCTGCCTCCTCTACGTGGGATTTACCCTGTCCGCTATCCCCGCGTTGCGCGAGCAGGGCAACGGCCCGTCGCTGCTCGTCTTTTTGATGTGCGTGGTTTGGGCGGGAGACATTGCCGCCCTTTACATCGGTCGATTGTGGGGCCGGCATAAATTGGCACCGGCGCTAAGCCCCAACAAGACCTGGGAGGGGACGCTGGGCTCGCTGGCTGGCAGCCTGGCGGCCGCCGGCGGTCTGTTGGCGCTGGCAAGGTGGCTGGCGCAGTGGGATTCCGCAAAGCTCTCCTACCCCGAAGACCTTGGGTATTGGCTCCTTCTGGCCGTAGTGGTCAACGCGGCTGCGCAGGTGGGAGATTTGGCCGAATCCGCACTGAAACGCTCGGCGGGCGTCAAGGACTCGGGTACGCTGCTTCCCGGCCACGGCGGGGTCCTTGACCGCATTGACGCACTGCTGCTGGCGGCTCCGGTGCTGTGGTACGCCCAGGTCATTCACCAGCGGTTCTGAGAACAGGGATCAGGGCTCAGAGACCAGAGATCAGTAATCTCGGATAAAGTTCAAAATATTTACAAATATGTATTACAATTGAACTGTGGGCAACTTCCAGTTCGAATGGGATCCGGCAAAAAATCTCAAGAACCAGCGCAAGCATGGCGTGAGTTTCGAGGAAGCTGCTCAGGTCTTCCGAAACCCCCTCTTTCTGTCCTGGAAAGATCGTGTACAGGACGGAGAAGATCGTTGGCAAGCCTGCGGCGAAGTTGAGGGCTTATCCATGCTGATCGTCGCGCACACAATCCGGGATGAACTTCAGGATGGAATTGAGGTCGAGATGGTTCGCATTATCTCCGCCAGACGAGCCCAACCCAAAGAGAGGAGACGCTATGAAAAAGAAAATGGTTAGGTACACCCTCGAAACTTTGCCGCCGCTGACCGACGCGCAACGAGCCAACCTGAAGGCGCTCTCCGCGCGGCCGGATCACGAGATCGACACCAGCGATATTCCTGTTCTGACGGATGCCGAATGGGCCAAGACCGAGCGCGCGCGCGGGCATCTCTATCGCCCGGTCAAACACATCGTCACCGCGCGTCTGGACGGAGATGTTCTGGAGTGGCTGAAGTCTCACGGCAGGGGTTATCAATCGCGCATGAACGCCATTCTCAGGCGGGAAATGCTGTCGTCGGTCAAGTCGGCAACGGCTAAATAAGGGTTGCAAGGTCAGCGGGGGTACTAGGTCTCAGAATCGAGACCTGGGCCACCCGGCATCGAACCCGACCAGCGATAATGAGTGCAGCAGGAAAGCAAGAATCAGCTTGAAGCGACTAGCCATTCTCGGTTCCACCGGCTCCATCGGGCAAAGCACCCTCTCTATCGTCGAGCAGTTCCCCGACCGCTACCAGGTGGCCTCGCTGGCCGCGGGCCGCAACGTCGACGAGGCGTTCGCCCAGGCCGTCCGCTGGCGGCCTCAACTGGTTTCCCTGGCAACCGAAGAGCTGGCCGACAACCTCGCCTCCCGCCTCAGGTCCGCCGGCATTTCCGGCATCGACGTGGTCCACGGCACCGCGGGGACTGTAGCCTGCGCCACTCTCCCCGCCGCGGATTTTGTAGTTTCCGCCATCGTGGGCGTCGCCGGCCTTGAGGCCACCCATGCGGCCATTCTGGCCGGCAAGCCCGTTGGCCTTGCCAACAAGGAGTGCATGGTTGCAGCCGGCGAAATTCTCACCGCGGCCGCGCGAGAGCGCAACGTGCCCATTTTGCCGATCGACAGCGAACACAACGCCGTCCACCAATGCCTGCGAGTCGGCACACACCCCGAAGTAAAGACCATCTGGCTAACGGCTTCCGGCGGCCCGTTCCGGCAGCTTCCTCTGGACCAATTCGCCGCCATCACTCCCGAGCAGGCGCTCAAGCATCCCACCTGGGTCATGGGCCGGCGCATCACCGTCGATTCGGCTACCATGCTCAACAAGGGGTTGGAGGTGATCGAGGCCTGCCGCCTGTTCGATGTGCCGCCATCCAGGGTCCGGGTCATCGTCCATCCGCAGTCTACCGTGCACTCGTTGGTGGAGTATGTGGACGGCTCGATTCTGGCCCAGATTTCAGTCACGGATATGCGCCTGCCCATCCTGTACGCTTTGGCTTACCCTGAACGGCCGGCTTCCACGCTCACCTTCGACCTGGCTGCCCTGCGTCACCTCGACTTCGAGGAGCCCGATTTCGAGCGTTTCCCCTGCCTTCGGCTGGCATTTGAGGCGGCTGAGAAGGGCGGCGCGCACTCCATTGCCCTCAACGCTGCCGACGAGGTAGCCGTGGAAGCATTCCTCGACCGGCAAATTCCATTTACGGGAATCCCGCGTACAATTAAAAGAGTGCTCGCATCCACGCAGGAGGCGCATCCCGCCACCATTGCGGAGGTGCTCGCCGCGGACCAGGAAGCGCGTCAAACAGCTCGTGCGCTGCTGGCCTAGAGCCCCGCGCCCGTAAAAGTACTTTCGAGGGAACAACCGTAAATTTATGCATGACTTTCTTGTTGCAGCCGCGTCCTTTATCGTCCTGGTCGGAGTCATGGTCGTCGTCCATGAATTCGGGCATTTTATAGTTGCCAAGCTCTGCGGAGTGCGCGTAGAGGCCTTTTCTGTCGGCTTTGGGCCGCGCCTGTTCGGCATCAAGTACGGCGACACCGATTACAAGATTTGCATGCTGCCCCTGGGCGGCTATGTCAAAATGACCGGCGAGATGCCCGGCGAAACCGGAACCATACCCGGCACGCCCGTGGTCCAGCAGATCCTCGACAAAAGCCAGACCGAGAGTCAATCCGCCGCAAGCCCCGCCTACGAATCGCTGGCAGACGACCCCGGCGCCTTTACTTCGCATCCCCGCTGGCAGCGAATGCTGATTGGCGTCGCCGGACCGGTGGCCAACTTCATTCTCGCTTTCGTGCTCATGATCTTCTACTTTGGGTTCATCAACGAAGTTCCGTCCGTTGAAGTGAAGACCACGAGCATCGAGTGGGTGGTTCCCGGTTCCCCGGCTGACCAGGCCGGCATTCAGCCCGGCGACATCATCCTCCGCTTCGACAATCAGGAAAGCCCCACCTGGGAAACGGTCGGCGAACACGCCAGTATCAATTTGAACCAGACTGTGGCTCTCACAGTAGAGCGCGGCGGCAAACCGGTCGAACTCTCGCTCCATGAGCCCGCGGAATTGAAGAGCGAGGACTTGATGGGGATGCTGCCCCAGGATCTTCTCGGTCCCATCGGAGTTGAGGAAGTGCTGCCAGGCGATCCCGCCGAACAGGCCGGACTCCGCGCCGGCGACGCTATCCAGTCCGTTGACGGTCACCCATTCCACACCGTCTCCACGCTGCTCGCATACATGCAGGCGGGGCAGGGCAAGCCCCTTGCGCTGGTGGTGCTTCGCAATGGAGCAACGTTGAACATGGTCGGCCATCCAGCCAAGCTCGATACCGGCTTTAAGCTGGGATTCATCAATAAGCCGCCGCCATATCGCAGCGATCCGCTCCCATTCAAAAAGTCCATCGCAAAGTCCACTACGTTCTGCGGCGATAACGCATTCCTTATTGTTGACGTGCTGGGCCGGATACTGAGTCACAGAGTGTCTGTCAACCAGCTTCAGGGTCCGGTGGGCATTGCCCGCGTAGCCGGCGAGGCGGCGGAGATGAAGGGTTGGTACCCGAAGTTTTTGCTGGCCGCGGAGATCAGCCTGAACCTGGGAATCGTCAATCTGATGCCGTTCCCGATTCTCGATGGTGGCCTAATCATTCTGCTGCTCATTGAGAGCGTCATCCGCCGCGACATCGGCATCAATGTGAAGGAACGGATCTACCAGGCGGCGTTTGTGGTGATCGTTGCCTTCATGGCCTTCCTCATCTTCAACGACGTAACCCGGCTTCCCATCTTCAACCACCTAAAGCCTTAAAGGCAGTGGTTAGTGAACAGTGATTAGTGGTTAGAACGGAAGCGGGAAGATGGTACAGACCTTTCGCGATTTGCTGGTATGGCAACGGGCAATGCAACTGACGCTGGCGATTTACAGGCTAACTATGGGTTTTCCGCGTGAGGAAGCTTATGGGCTTTGCGGCCAGCTCAGGCGCTCGGCGGTATCCCTTCCCAGCAATATTGCAGAAGGACAGGCAAGATTGAGCGCCGGCGAGTTCCGCCAATTCCTGGGAATCGCACGCGGTTCAAACGCCGAACTGCAAACGCAACTTGAAATAGCTCGCGACCTTGGTTACACCGAAGGGAAGACAATCGCGGAGGCCGAAGGCCTTTCCAACGAAGTAGGAAAGATGATCAATGCAATCCTGCAATCCCTAACCACCAGCCACCAACCACTAACCCCTAACCACTAATCACTAACCACTGCCCTTATGCCCGTAACCACCCAAGTCCGCGTCCGCTATGCCGAAACCGACCAGATGGGCATTGTCTACTATGCCAACTATCTGGTTTGGTTTGAAATCGGCCGCGTCGAGCTTCTGCGCTCCCTGGGCCTCGCCTACAGCCAGTTGGAGACAGACCACCTGTGCATTCTCCCCGTGGTGGAAGCGACTTGCCGCTATCGCTCTCCCGCCCGATACGACGACGAGATCCTCATCGAGACTCGGCCCTCGCTGCTGCGCGGCTCGGTAATCAAGTTCGCCTACCAAATCTGGCGAAAAGCGCCCATAGAGGGGGAAGAGCGGAAGCTCCTGGCCGAGGGCGAGACGGTACACGTGGTATGCGACGACCAACTCAACAAGAAGCCGCTGCCCGCCGAGCATGAAGCGGCGCTGCGTGCGCTCATGGCTGAGGGCTAAACTGATAGCGCAGCCCGGGCCCGCCAACTTGCTAACTCGCCATATCCGCGAAGCGGATGCTAACTTGCTAAATTCATTTCCAGGATTTAGCCCTGCAAATCATTCCTTTATCCTGTTCGCATGACCCCGCTTGACTCCCGATTTCTGCAGATGGAACCGTCCCTAACCACCGCCCCCGAATTACAACCCATAATAGCCGAGCTATCCGCCCGCGAACCCATCTTCCATCGCCCCGAATTCGGAACCACGCGCGCCGATTTCGAGCGCATGACCACTGAAGACTACTGGGAGACCGGCACTTCTGGACGCCGTTACTCCCGGGCCGCCGTTCTGGATGGGTTGGAGGATCGTTTTTCCGTCCCGCACCAGGACGTATGGGAGACCAGCGAGTTCCAGTGCCGCAGGCTGGGCCAGGACACCTACCTGCTCACCTATACGCTGCTCCAGGATCATGCCCGTCTTACCCGGCGCGCAACCATCTGGCGCCAAACCGCCGATGGCTGGAAGATCGTCTACCACCAAGGAACGATTGTGCAGGATGCTTGACGCCAGACGGCCGCTGCAACGCACCGTGAGTGGCGTTTCAGATCGTCTCTCCGCCGCTCAATGTGAGGAGCGTGTTTAGAAATGCCTTCAGTTCCGGGCAGGCCGCGGCGGCGACAGACAAGTCCTTGTTGCGCAGGATCAGGGTTGCGTCTCTCACCTTGGAGTAGCTGTCCCTGCGCTTGCCAATCTCGAATATCTCCTTGATGTGATAAGACGGAGGCCGGTTGTGATCCACGGATTCCGGCGGCCCAGACGGCGCGTTCTTGTTGTGTCCGGCAACTTTCTGAATTTCGCTCCAGTAGGGTAAGAGCCAAGCCTCGAAATCATGTTGAGCAGCATGTGGATAGAATCGGTCGTTTGGCCCCACCCAATTGCGCATCTTCGCTTTGGCGTCGGCGGCATCGCGGAAGTCGCCTTTCCCGGTATAGACATCGGTCAAGGCAATCACCGCATCCGCCCGACCTTGCGTGTTGAGCAGATTCTCAACCGTCACGCGGAGTTTTCTCTCTTTCGGAATTGGCCCATCGTACTTTCTCAAAATGAGACGGGCATTTTGTCCGCTAGCCTTCCGGCGAGAAACGCGCGCAGGTGGGGCAGAAATGCTTTCTCAGTATTCCCCTCCACCAGGATAGCGATCTTCAAGGACGTGCCCCAAGTGTGCCGTTGCTCCAAAGCTCGTCGAGGGGAAAATCCTTGAGCCAAGCATCGAGATCGAGTTCATCGGCCCATTTCATCGTAGTCATCCCGTCTTCGTCCGCATCCATCACTACGACTTCCTTCGGCTGCAAGAAGCGAATGAGTCGATCCGAATGTGTGGCGACGACAAGTTGCGTCCGGCTGGAAGCCTCTCGCATCAGTTCCGCCAGCAGGCTCAGTAGCTCCGGATGAAGGCTGACCTCCGGCTCGTCCAGCAAGGTAAGAGCAGTCAGGCTGGGACTTTGCAGCAATGTCGCCAGCCACAGGAATCGAAGAGTGCCTTCGGAAAGTTGATGCATGTAGAGAGGCTTTGAAAAGCCCGTCTCCCGCCACGCCAAGGCAAGTGTTCCGGCAGCCACCGGGGGAAAATCTAGGCGATCAAAACGCGGGAAAGCGGCTCGCAGCGCGTCTTCAATTGCCTCAAATCGATTTCTATCCGTTTCCCTAAGATAGAAGAGGCAGGAAACCAGTTCTTCGCCATTGCGGCCCGGAAGTGTTGCGGGCTGCATGGGCTGCGGCAAGCGCACGGGCGAACGCGGGTCCACATTTAGTACGTGATAGAACGTGGAGGAGGCCAGACGATTCCGAAACTCCTCTGGCTGCTGAAACATCTTAGGCACTTGCGACAGGGATGTTTCAAAAGGCTTGTGTTTCCAGTTCGGTCGTACTTCTTTTTTCTGATCTACTTCGAAGTACTTAACGTCGTCGCCATGTGAATCGATATGGTCGAATACCTCCATATAGCCGCGAATATGCTCGCACAGCCTTTCTTCAGCTATTGCATACGAGGATGCTTGCGGTCTTAGCGTTAGTGAATATTCTAGGAGGCCATGGGGAGCGTCCAGCATAGCGATGCCAAGCCGCAATTCCTCTGCCCGGTCATAGGTCAATACGCTCGATAACCCTGACAACTCGGAAATAGACTCGTTCAGCTTGCCCTGCGCGGATTTTGCCAGCAGTGAAAACACATCCAGCACTGAGGTTTTGCCGGTTCCATTCGCTCCGATCATCACCGAAAGCGGGCGCATGAGCAATTCAACGTCGTAGAGACGGCGAAAGCCGCGGATCGACAAATCGTTGAAGCTGGATGTAGCAGGAGAGATCATTGCTTTCCCCTAAGTTTCCTCGGCATCCCGAGCATTGTCAACGGCTCCGATCTCGCTACGATGCGCTGACATTTGCAAAGAAGAGCAGGTGGGCTACTTGTCCCGCGCCACCACAAAATCGGGCACCCACAGCAGCGCGCGCTTGAACTCCGATTCGGGCAATTGAGCCAGAGCCTGGCGCGACTGCTCCGCGTACCGGTCGGCTACGGACATCGCGTACTCCACCGACCCATTGCGAACCAGTATCTTCTGAATCTGCTCGCGGCTCACGTTCTCAAAGCTGCGATCGTCCAGCACCCTCTGAATGGTTTGCCTGTCGGCTGCGGTTCCGTGGTCGATGGAGTGGATCACTGAGAGAGTCGCCTTGCCCTCGCGAAGGTCGCTGGCCACCGGCTTTCCTAGAACCTCCTCGGTGGCTGTCAGGTCGAGCACGTCGTCCACAATCTGGAACGACAAGCCGACCGCGCGGCCATACGCGGCAAGCCCTGCCTCCTGGGCCTCGGTGGCGGCCGCCAGCACCGCGCCCAGCCGCATGGAGACGGCAAAAAGGCACGCGGTCTTGCGGAAGATCAGGTCGTAGTATTCGGCCTCGGAGACGGCCTTGCCGAGCTTCTGAATCTGCAGCAGCTCGCCTTCCACCATTTGCTGGGTCAGGCCGATCAGCAGGTCGAGCACGCGCAGATTCTTCTCTTCCAGCGCCACGCGAAAGGCCTGCATGTAAAGCCAGTCGCCGGCCAGCACGCATTTTTCGTTGCCCCAGGTGGTGTTGGTCGAAGGCCTTCCGCGCCTGGTGCTCGCGCTGTCGATAATGTCGTCGTGCACCAGCGTTGCGGTGTGCACCATCTCCACCACCGCGCCCAGCCGGATAGCGCCCTGGCCAAAGTACCCGAGCGTGTGCGAAGACAGCAGCAGCAACGACGGCCGAATGCGTTTCCCGCCGCCCTCGCGCAGGTACTCGGCAATCTCCGTAATGGTGCTCACGCTGGAGGCAGCGTCGCGGCCCAGCTCCTGCTCAATCGCCACGAGGTCGTCCCGCAGCATGTCGAAGACTTCCCTCGCCGTCGCTATCGCCAGTGTGCTCAAAGTTCTCCGGTTCTTGTGATTTATCCTACAGTGCGGCCCGCCGCAACTGGCTCGTTCACCCATGGGAGGCTGCCCCACCGCAGGTGGCTTAATTCGTACGGTAGTTCGTAAACTGCAATTCCACTCCCAGATCCTTACCGCGCAGAAGCGCGATAATCGCCTGCAGTTCGTCCCGGTCCTTGCTCGATATCCTCACTGTATCGCCCTGGATGCTCGCCTGTGCTTTCTTTTTCGAGTCCTTCACCAGCCGAACAATCTCCTTGGCCTTTTCAATCGGGATGCCCTGCTGCAGATTGATCTTCTGCCGCACGCTCTTGCCGGAGGCTTCTTCCATCTTCTCGTAGGTTAGATTCTTCAGCGAAACCCCGCGCTTCACCAGTTTCTGCCCCAGAATCTCCTTTACCGCCTCCAGCTTGTACTCGCCCGCCGAGGCCAACTGAATCTCTTTGTCGCCCTCAACCAGCGTGACCTCGGAGTGGGAGTCCTTCAGGTCGAAGCGCTGGCGAATCTCTTTCAGCGCCTGGTCGATGGCGTTGCGAACTTCCTGAATATCCACCTTGCTGACAATGTCGAACGAATTTTCCTGGGCCATGGCTCTTACCCTCGAATCATCGAAAGGCCGCTGCATGCAATGCCAGCCTTACGCAGTATTATCAGTTTCCCACGTCAGCCCCAAGGCGAAACAGTTTGCTGAAGTTTTTCGTGGTCGAGGAAGCAATTTCTTCCTCTGAAATGCCGCGCAGGCCGGCCAAACACTGGGCAGTTCGGGTCACCCAGGCCGGCTCGTTGCGCTTGCCGCGGTCAGGCGCGGGCGCCAGCCACGGCGCGTCGGTCTCGACCAATACCCCATCCAGGGGCAGCCGCGCTGCCACATCGCGCAGCCCCTGGGCCTTCGGATAGGTCAGATTTCCGGCAAAGGAAACAAGAAATCCAAGCTCCAGCGACCGCCGCGCCTGTTCCCATCCGCCGCCGAAACAGTGCATCACCCCGCCCAGTCCGCTTGGCCGCCAGTGGTCTGCGAGAATCTCGAACAGATCGTCCCAGGCATCGGTTGATTCGTTCGTTCCCCTGCAGTGGATCAGGATCGGCCGTTTGCGGGCCGCGGCAATCTCCAGTTGCTTGATCAACCCATCGCGCTGAACCTCGTGCGGCGCGCCCTCATGGTAGTAGTCCAGTCCAATCTCTCCGCAGGCAATCACCTCCGGCTCCCCTAGCAGTCCATCCAGCTTGGCAAGCACCTGGTCGTCGGCCTCGTGTGTGTTGTGCGGATAAATCCCGGCGCTGGCATAGAGCCTGGGCCCCCCCGCCAGCCCATTGAATTCCCGGCAAATCCCAAGCGCCCCGTCCATCCCAGCCGCCTGTTCGCCAATCCCAATGGCCAGCACCGCGCCCACGCCAGCCTCAAAGGCGCGACGCAGCATCGCCCCGCGGTCGTCGGCGTAGCGCTCGCTGTCCAGGTGCGCGTGAGAATCAATCAGCAAAGGAGCTTCCTTAGATAACGCTGGTTAGTGTGCCGGCGCGGTGGAATCCACGACGGCCAGACCAAGGTGTTCCTTAAAGGAGTCGAAGTCGCTGTCGCAATGCAGCAACTCGTGTCTCTCTTCGATGCAGAACGTGGCGATCAGGCAGTCGATGGTGCTACGGATCGTAATGCCGCGTGCTCGAAGGGTTCGATAGTTCATCGCGGACTGTATAGCAAGTTCGCGGCTCCCGATCTCAAAGACCCGGAAGTGGCTCAAGGCGGAGAGTGTGGGCGCAAAACGGGAGCTCTCGCGGATTCCCTGCAAGACCTCCGTCAGCGCGAGACTTGTAATGCCAATGCGCTGCAGCCTGTTTTCCCGCCGAAGCCACACCGCTTGCGGAGTGGAGAAGTTACCGAGGAAGTCAATGAGAACGGACGTGTCCACAATGACCATTGGCTAGCTTCGCCTGCTGTGGCGGCCGGGAGTCGGCCCGGTTTCGTGGGCGACGCTGGCGCACGTTGGGCTGGCATGGTCGTGCGTTGCATTCGGCAACGCTGTACCTTGTCGCGCTTGCCCGCTTCTTTCAAGCCTGCGCTTTTCGAGAATCTCCTCGTCGGAGGCAAACCAGTCGTCGTCGTGTCCGCGCCAGACCACTTTGCCACGCAGTGCGTTGAGAGACTCTTGCCCTTTGAGCTGAACGAGCAATTGAAGTCCCTGTTCGACAACCGCCTTCTTGGTGGGGCTGTCTGTAGCCGCCATCGCCCTGGCCATCAAATCGTCGTCAATGTCGATGTTGGTCCGCATACACCGCGCCCCTCGATGTGTAAGTATGGCACGGTTTATGTGTATAGGACAACAGGGATCAGGGATCAGGGGTCACCGATCAGAAAAGACAGCGGGTTGAGGTTCGTGGTTCCCGCTCTTTCCACGATGAAGCTGTGGAAAAGATGGGGCATCCGCCTTTTAAGGGTGCGCCACGTGCCGTTTTTCATTGCGACACTTGCGAAAGTGAGGTGGTCCCGGTAGTTCGGACAGTTTTTGCTTTTTCCTTAAGTGGAAGTTCTTGCTTTTGCTCTTAGGCTGCCATGGATTCCGGCAGGCGGTTGAAGTATACCTGATCGGGCGTTAGCGCATTCAGGCTGGAGTGGGGGCGTGTTGAGTGATAGAAGTTGATGTATTGGCCGATTCGATCTCGCGCCTGGCTCACGGATGCGTAGGCGTGCAGGTAAACCTCCTCATACTTGATGGACTTCCAGATTCGCTCGACGAAGACGTTATCGCGCCAGCGGCCCTTGCCGTCCATTCTTTCGAATGCGCATTGCTAACCCCCGATAGCCGTCTCCCGTGAATACTTGCCGCGCTTTTCATAGGAGTCCGCCTTCCGTAACGCGCTACCATAAGCCGGTGAGTTCCTCATCGTTTTCCATCCTGAGCAACCATCCCCCGCTAGACCATGAGCGCTTCGCAGCCCACCGCGAGCTCGAATCCATCCTCAAGTCCACGCTCCGCGGCGACGTCCAGTTCGACCTCGGCTCCCGCGCCCTCTACGCCTCCGATGCCTCCAACTACCGCCAGCTCCCCATCGGCGTGGTCCTGCCCCGCGATGCAGCCGACGTTGAGACCGCGCTTGCCGCCTGTCGTGCCACAGGCGCCGCCGTCCTGCCCCGCGGCGCTGGAACCAGCCTGGCCGGCCAATGCGCCAACGTAGCCGTCGTCTTCGACTACTCCCGCTACATGCACGCGCTAACCTCCATCGATCCAGCCGCAAAACTCGCCCGCGTCCAGCCCGGCATCGTACTCGACCGCCTCCGCGAGGCCGCCGAACTCCACCACCTCACCTACGCGCCCGACCCCGCCACGCACAGCCGCTGCACCCTCGGAGGCATGATCGGCAACAACAGTTGCGGTGTCCACGGACTGCTTGGCGGCAAGGTTGCGGATAACGTCGAATCCCTCGACATCGTCCTCTACGACGGCACGCGCATGACCGTCGGTCCCACTTCCCCCGATCAGCTCGAAGCCCTGATTCACGTCGGCGGCCGCATCGGCCAAATCTATTCCGGACTGGCCCAAATCCGCGATCGGTACGCCAGCCTCATCCGCCAGAAGTTCCCCCGCATCCCCCGCCGCGTCTCCGGCTACAACCTCGACGAGTTGCTCCCTGAAAACGGCTTCCATGTGGCCCGCGCATTGGTGGGGTCTGAGGGCACCTGCGTCAATTTCGTCTCCGCCACCCTCAACCTCACCGCCAGCCCACCCTTCCGCGTCCTCACCGCGCTGGCTTTCAACGACGCATTCCTCGCCGCCGACGCCGTGCCGCTCGCCCTCGAACATGGTCCCATAGGGCTCGAAGGCTTTGACCACCTCCTGGTGGATTTCATGCGCCGCAAGGGCCTGGCGCTCGACGACCTTGCCCAACTCCCCGCCGGCATCGGCTTTCTGCTGGTTGAAATGGGCTCCTGGACCCAGGAAGAAGCCCACGCCAAAGCCGGCGCACTGGCCCGCGCCTCGCAGGCCTGGCCCATCCCGCCCGTGGCCCACATCTGCACCCCTGCCGAAGCTGCCAGCCTGTGGCACGTGCGCGAGTCAGCCCTTGGCGCGGTGGTCTTCGTCCCGGGCGAACCCGACCGCTGGGAAGGCTGGGAAGACGCCGCCGTTCCGCCCGGCCTGCTCGGCGCATATCTCCGCCGCATCACCGCTCTCATGGCCGAATACGGATACAGCAGCCCGCTCTATGGCCACTACGGACAGGGCTGCGTCCACATGCGCATCAACTTCGACTTCCGCTCGGAGAAGGGCCTTCGTAACTTCCGAGAGTTCATCGAGCGCGCCGCCGACCTCGTCCTAAGCTTCGGCGGATCGCTCTCCGGCGAACACGGCGACGGCCAGGCACGCGCCGCGCTGCTCCCCAAAATGTTCGGCCCCGAGCTCATGCAGGCCTTCCGCGAGTTCAAAGCTCTTTGGGACCCGGAAAACCGCATGAACCCCGGCAAGCTGATCGACGCCGTCCGCGTCTACGACCCCGTGGAAAACCTCCGCCACCTCCCTTCTAAACCTGGGAACGCGGGTGCCCCAAGTCCTGCTTCTGGGACCTGGGATAGCAAGTCCCACGCAACCCACTTCGCCTTCACCGCCGATTCCGGCTCCCTGGTCCGCGCCACAGAGCGATGTGTAGGTGTTGGAGCCTGCCGCAAGGCTGAGGGCGGCGTCATGTGTCCCAGCTACCGCGCCACCGGCCAGGAGCAGCACTCCACCCGCGGCCGCGCCCACCTGCTTTGGGAGATGCTCGCCGGCGCTCTGCAACAAGAAGGCTTCCAGAGCGAGGCCGTCAACGAGGCGCTCTCGCTCTGCCTCAGCTGCAAGGCGTGCAAAACCGAGTGCCCTGTCCAGGTTGATATGGCCGCCTACAAATCCGAGTTCCTTGCCCAGCGCTACAAAGGCCGCCTTCACCCGCTGCGCCACTACATTTTCGGATTTGCCGACCAACTCGCCCGCTGGGGTTCGCTCACCCCGGCCATCACCAACGCCTTGCTCACTGGCCCACTGACCAGCCCTCTGATCAAGCGCATCGCCGGCATAGCGCCACAACGCCAAATCCCACGCCTGGCGCCCACAACCTATCAAAAGAGAAGCGCCCAGACTGCCAACGATCCCCATCATCCGCTACTCTGCAAGCTTTCCCGACAGCCAGAGCCCGTCGAATTAGACACGCCGGGTGCCCCATCCTTGCGCCTTTTTTCTGGCGCAAGGGTGGGAACCAACACTGCCGCAAGGCCCGAAGGGCAGTTGGCCGCACCGCAGGTGCTTCTCTGGCCCGATACCTGGAACAACTACTACCACCCCAAAACCCTGTCCGCCGCGGCGTCGGTCCTCACCCAGGCCGGCTTCCAGGTCCTGACTCCACGCGGCCACATCTGCTGCGGCCGTCCGCTCTACGACTTCGGCTTCCTCCACGCCGCCCGCGCCTATCTCGCCAAGGTCCTTCAGCGAATGACCCCCGAAATCGATGCCGGTCTCCCATTCATCTTTCTGGAACCAAGCTGCGCCAGCGTCTTCAAAGACGAACTCCTCGAACTCCACCCCGACAATTCCCGCGCTCAGCAGCTCAGCCGCCAGGTCTGGCTTCTGGCCGACTGGCTCGCCCAGGCCCCATCCACAAGCGATTGGCTAGCCGGACGCCTTCAAGGCGCGCACATTCTCATCCACGGCCACTGCCACCACAAAGCCGTCTTCGGCGGCCCGGCCAGCGAAATCGCTCTACTTCGTGGCGCTGGCGCAACCGTTGAACCCATCCAGGCCGGCTGCTGCGGCATGGCCGGGCCGTTCGGCTTCGAGGCGGAGAAGTACGAAGTCTCAAGAACCATCGCCAACGACGGCTTTCTTCCCGCCATCCAGTCCGCCGGCCCCCTCACCGTAATCGTCGCCGACGGCTTCAGTTGCCGCGAGCAAATCGCCCAGCTAAGCGACCGCCGAGCCATGCACTTTGCCGAAGTCCTGGCCCACACCTGCGGCTGCGGCGGGTGAGATTCAACGCCAGAAGCGGATCCCTACGCCGAACTGGCGGGCGAACCGTCAACCCGCCAGTAACTCAACCCTGTCCACTGGTCACTGTTCACTGTCCACTGTTCTCGTATAATCTCACCTGTCATGGAAACTACGGGTTGCGGCACAGCTATTGTTACGCCCTTTCGGGCGGATGGATCGATCGACGAGCAAGCGTTGCGGGCGTTGGTAAGCTGGCAAATCGATGCGGGAATTGACTTTATCGTCGCTTGCGGTTCCACCGGAGAGGCCGCTACGCTCGATGAAGACGAGTGGTTGCGAGCGGTCTGCATCGTCGCCGAAGCTGCTGCCGGCCGCGTCCCCGTCTGGGCCGGCTGCACCCACAACTCTACCCGTACGCTCCTCCGTAACGCCGCCCTGCTCAAGCAAATTCGTGGCGTCGACGCCGTCCTGTCCGCCAATCCCTATTACAACAAGCCCTCGCAGGAAGGTCAGTTCCAGCATTTTCTCGCCCTTGCCAAGACCGTGGATCCGCTCCCCGTTACGCTCTACAACGTGCCGGGCCGCACCGCCGTCAACCTCGATCCGGCAACCGTTGTCCGCCTGGCCGAGGCCGCCCCAAATATTCAGGCCATCAAGGAAGCCAGCGGAAAGCTGCCCCAGATTGCCGAACTGGTGCATACCCTGCCCCACAGCTTCAAAATCTTCTCCGGCGACGACAACCTCGCTCTCGCATCCATCGGCGTTGGCGCGCAAGGACTTATCAGCGTCGCTGCCAACGAGGCGCCGGCCGAAGTCGGCCGCATGATCCGCGCCGCCCTGGCCAACAACTGGGACGAGGCACGCTCCATCGAGCGCACGTACGCGCGCCTGTTCGAAGCCAATTTCTGGGAGTCGAATCCGGGACCCGTGAAAACCGTGCTCAACCTCATGGGCCGCACCCACGATGCGGTCCGCTTGCCGCTGGTTCCACCCACCGCCGCCACTCGTGCCAAACTGGAACGCCTGGCAGGCGAACTCGGCCTCCTCAAGCACATTCCCCAGCCGCAGGGCTTTTCAGATGCCTTATGAGCGCAAAGCTCTTCGATTTGGAATATAATTCGGCGTGAAATTGTACACAGCTTGCAGGATGCCAATCCCCGACACCCGCAACTGGGGAGGGTACCACCTTGAAACGTTTTCTGCTTCTCTCCGCGGCCATTCTTTTTGCCATAGCCGCACCTGCACCCGCTCCCACTCTCGCAGCCGGGCACATGCCGCAGGAACCCGCAACCGAACCGCCGCCGCCTTCCACAAATCCCGTCAAACCCAGCGCCGCAGGGCAGGAGCGGGCAAAGAAGATCTACTCTCAGGACTGCGAAATCTGCCACGGAACCAATGGGAATGGCAAGACCGATGTCGCCGGTAGCCTGGGCGTTCCCATGCCGGACTGGACCGATCCAAAGTCGCTGGCTTCCAAGTCGGACAAAGACCTTTTCGATGTCATCCGCAACGGCAAGGACAAAATGCCTCCTGAAGATTCGAGCCGGGCTAAGCACGACGATGTATGGAATCTGATTCTCTACATCCGGGCCATGGGTAAGGGCTAGGCCGCCGAGCCGCCCAAGCCGGCCAACTAGACTTCCAGCCAGAATCGCGGATGAGACTTTCGCTTCCGTGCCCCATCTTTGCGACTTACCGGGGTCCCGGCGACAGGTCTTCGTCGCTCGAGTGGTCGGTCGCAAAGGTGGGAAACTGAGGCACTCAACCGCCCCGCTCACCGGAAGTCACATCCCCTTTTGGCGGAATAAAGCTTTTCCCTGCCGCGCCGTCGCCGTGCGAACGCATTTGCCTGTCCAAAGCCGGCGTTGCGCTTGAACCCTCGCTCACGCCTGCCGCCCCAAATCGTTCCGCCAAACATGGCCGCCCTTCTCCAGCAAGTGATCGGAGCACTCTGGCCCCCAGCTTCCGGCAAAGTAATTCGGAAACACCTGCGGAGCCTTCGCCGCCCAGGCCTGCAAAATCGGCGTATACAGCGCCCAGGTCGTCTCCACGCCGTCACGGTGCGAAAACAGCGTCTGGTCGCCCAGCATCGCATCCAGCAGCAGGCGCTCGTAGCCGTTGGCGCTTGACTTGCCGAACGCCGCCGCATAATCGAAATCCATGTTCACCGGGCAAACATCCATGTTCGGCGTGCTGGGCACCTTGGCGCCAAACCGCAACGCAATCCCCTCGTCGGGCTGAATGCGGATGGTGAGCAGGTTCGGCTGAATCTCCTGGCAGGGCCCGCTGCCTTGCAAACGGTTGAAGATCAACAGCGGAGGCTGCTTGAACTGGATCGAGATTTCTGTCGCCTGTTTCTTCAGCCGCTTGCCCGCGCGCAGGTAAAACGGAACGCCGGCCCACCGCCAGTTCTCTATCTGCAAGCGCACCGCCGCATACGTCTCCGAGCCGCTCTCGGGACTAACCCGGTCTTCGTCGCGGTAACCCACCACATGCTGCCCACCCACCAGTCCCGGCCCATACTGTCCGCGAACCGTGTTCAAAATCGGGATGGGCGGAATCGACTTCCAAACCTTCAGCTTTTCCTGCCGCACGCTTTCCGCCTCAAAGCTCGAGGGCGGCTCCATAGCCACAAAACTCAGTAACTCCATCACGTGGTTCTGCACCACATCGCGCAGCGCGCCGGCCTTCTCGTAAAACGGCCCGCGACCTTCCACTCCCAACGTCTCAGCCGCTGTAATCTGCACGTGGTCAATGTAATTCCGGTTCCACACCGGCTCGAATATCCCGTTCGCAAAACGGAACACCAATATGTTCTGCACTGTCTCCTTGCCCAGATAGTGGTCGATGCGGAAGACCTGGCTCTCGTGGAAAACCGCATTCACTTGCTGGTTCAGTTCGCGTGCCGAGTTCAGGTCGTGGCCAAACGGCTTCTCGATCACCACGCCCACCTTGCCCTGCTCCGGCTGCGCCATGCCTTGCGCGCCCAGGTTTTCCACGATCCCCGCAAAGAACTCCGGCGCAGTTGCAAGATAGAAGAGCCGGTTGCCGCCGATCCCCTTTTCCGCGGCAATAAGCTCTAACTCGGCCTTCAGTCCCGCATAGTCTTGCGCATCGTCGAACTTAAGCGGGAAGTAACTGATGTGACTTACAAACTCATCCAGCTTTTGGTCGCTCGCATCCACGCCGCCAAAGCTGAGAATGCCCTGGCGCATATCCGCCGCAAACTCATCGCCCAATGGCCGCCGCGCCACGCCCACAATCGCAAATTGCTTTGGCAGCAGGCCCACCTGCCGCAGGTGGAACAGCGCCGGCAAAAGCTTGCGCTTCGTCAGGTCGCCCGACGCGCCAAAAATCACCAGAATCCCCGCCTCGGGAATCCGCTCTGCGCTCGTCGTGACCTGGGAAAGGTCTTCCGCGCGCACACTCGCTTGTATCGTCGTCATCCCTGCCTCGCCTCCGGCGCAATCCTCAGCGCCACCGTCAACCAACCCGCCACGATCCGTCTTGAAGCCTGCTGAAACATTTCTACATGCCGCGAAACCAAAGCTCGTGAGAAATTTGGATGAATGCTACCCCGCGCAGGTTTCAATTCCCGCCGAATGCAAGCTCCCCCAAGACCTGGATGAGGTCCAAACAGCCCAGTCTTTTTCGAGGTCTGACCACTGCGGTAAAATTTAAAAGCATCCGCCGCTCGCAGTGATAATATCAGGAAGCCTTGGGAGACAGTATGCCAGACGCATCGTGTGATATCGGCCTCATCGGCCTCGCCGTCATGGGACAAAACCTTGTCCTCAACATGAACGACCACGGGTTCAAAGTTGCGGTTTTCAATCGCACCGTTTCCAAAGTCG
>Ga0302319_10007136_pt1 | contig 22011 bp, 18 predicted proteins | sample Bog_T0_2_FD_203319 | JGI IMG/M metagenome (GOLD analysis project Ga0302319, IMG submission 203319) | Peat permafrost microbial communities from Stordalen Mire near Abisko, Sweden - Bog_T0_2 | ecosystem: Environmental > Terrestrial > Soil > Wetlands > Peat | place: Sweden: Abisko, Stordalen Mire... | reverse complement strand
ACGACGATCCGACAGCGTATCCCGACCCTCGCAGTTTGCGGCAAAGGGAGGGGGTGCATGGTCCTTCGCAGTTGTACAACCATGAAGAGTTTGAATGGCACGACCAACTGTGGCGCGGGTCTCCGAAGACGGGCGCGGTGCTTTATGAGCTGCATGTGGGGACGTTTAGCGAGGCGGGAACGTTCGACGGCGCAATTGAGCATCTCGACTATCTCGCTGATCTCGGCGTAACGCACGTTGAGTTGATGCCGGTGGCGGAGTTTGCGGGACAGCGCGGCTGGGGATACGACGGCGTGGCGCTGTTCGCGACGCACGAGCCGTATGGCGGGCCGGATGGATTGAAACGATTTGTGGACGCGTGCCATTCGCGGGGGCTGAGCGTGATTCTGGATGTGGTGTACAACCACTTTGGGCCGGTGGGCAGCTACTCGAACAAGTTTGGGCCCTACTTGACGAAGAAGCACAAGACGCCTTGGGGCGACGCCGTAAATCTCGATGAGGGCGGAAGCGACGAGGTGCGGCGATTCTTCTGCGATAACGCGCTGATGTGGCTGAAGGATTATCACTGCGACGGTTTACGATTTGACGCGGTGCATGAGTACATCGACCGGTCGGCGATCCATTTTATGGAACAGCTCTCGACCGAGGTGGAGCGCTTGAGCTCTACGGTAGGGAAGGAATTTTATTTGATTGCGGAGAGTGATCTCAATGATCCGCGAGTGATTCGCCCGCGGGAGGCGCATGGATACGGGATGGACTCGCAATGGAGCGATGACTTCCATCATGCGCTGTTTTCGCTGTTGTATACGGAGGAGGGGAACCAGGGATATTACGCAGACTTTGGGAAGCTGTCGCATCTGCACAAGGCGCTGAAGCACGCCTACGTGTATGACGGGCAGTACTCAAGTTACAGGAAGAGTAAGCATGGAAGATTGGCGGAGGGGCTGTCCGCACACCACTTTGTGCACTTCGACCAAAATCACGACCAGGTGGGAAATCGCGCATTTGGCGAGAGGCTAGAACATCTTGTCGGCCTGGATGCGGCGAAGGTGGCAATCGGCCTGGTGTTAATGGCGCCATATATACCGATGTTATTTATGGGCGAGGAGTTCGCAGCTTCCACTCCGTTCCAGTACTTTGCAGACCACGAAGACGATGAGATGAAGAAACTAGTTGCGGAAGGGCGGAAGCGCGAATTTCAGGCCTATGGATTTGGGGATAACGTGCCGAATCCGGAAGAGCCGCAGACGTTCGAGGGGTCAAAGCTGAAATGGAGCGAGGTGCATGAGGGGAAACATGCGGAGATGCTCGCGTGGACGAAGTCATTGATCAAGCTGCGCCGATGCACAGTGGCACTTAATGACGGGAGTATGCAGCACTTGTTGGTGTCGAGTGATGATGGGCGGCGGACGCTGGTGATGGTGCGGGATGAAGCGCGGGTGGTGGTGAACCTGGGGGCGGAGCCGTACCAGTTTGATCTGTTGGATGGCGAGGAGTTGAGTGTGGTGTCGCGGGAGGGCTTGGCGATTGCGGATGGAAAGATGGAGCTACCGGGGATGACGCTGGCGGTGCTGATGTCGACGACCGAGGAGGCGGAGGATCGCGAGGTGCAATAGGCACTGCGATAATAGCCACATCCACTGAGGGGGAGACGTGTCCATCAAGACGATTAGTAGCCGTGAGGTGTATCGGAATCCGTGGTGCAGAGTTCGAGAGGATGTGATTGAGCGAAGCGATGGATCTCGCGGACTATATGGAGTGATGGATAAAGACCCCGCCTGCATCGTGATTCCTCTGGAGCGGACGGATGATGTGGAGTTTGTGTGGCTGGTGCGGCAATTTCGCTACACGGTGGGCGGCACGTATTTCGAATTCCCGCAGGGAGGATGGGAGGTTGCGGAGGTAAATGCGGAGGAGTTGGCGCGGGGTGAACTGGCGGAGGAGACAGGCCTGCGTGTGGAACGGATGACTCCGCTGGCTGATTTGTGGATTGCGTATGGGGCGATGCGGCAGATTCATCATGTGTTTCTAGCGGAGGGGTTGACGCCTGGTGAAACCGCGCGCGATCCCGAAGAGGATGACATGACCGTGCATCGCGTTGCGGTGAGCGAGTTCGAGGAGATGCTCCTGGATGGACGCGTAATGGATAACTGCACGGCTGCTGCGTGGGGGGTGTATCGGGTGTGGCGGGATCGGCAGCAAAAGGAGATTCGGTAGCAGTTGAATGGATCGTGGCGCCTTGCGTTGATGAGGTGAATTGGGAGGGTGCGGTGCGGATTTAGTGTAGGCTGGTCGTCATCCTGGGTTGAGTGGGGTTTCAATGTTCTTGAAGCGGGTGATGTGTTTTGGCGTGGTATTGGCGTCTCTGGGGAGCGTGGTTGAGGCGCAGACAAAGGTTGAGCCGGTGCAGCATGAGTTTGTTATCAAGAACTTCAAGACCGAGAGCGGCGTGGTGCTGCCAGAGGCGAAGATCGTCTATGGCACGTATGGGAAGTTGGACGCTGCGCGCGATAACGTTGTGCTGCTGCCGTCGCATTACATGGCGAATATGCGGGGTTATGGGTGGTTGATTGGCGAAGGCGGGATCGCCAAGGGCAAGGCGCTCGATCCGGGGAAGTTGTTTTTAGTGACGAGCGAGTTGTTTGGGAATGGTCGATCGAGCTCGCCGAGCAATACGCCGGAGCCCTTCCGTGGGCCTCGGTTTCCGGTGATGACGATGCGCGACAACGTGAATGCCGTGTACCAAATGTTAACCGAGCAGCTAGGGGTGAAGCATCTGCGGGCCGTGATTGGGTTTTCGATGGGGGCGCAGCAGGCGTTTCAATGGGCGGTGAGCTATCCGGATTTCATGGACCGGATTGTGGCGACAAGCGGAACGGCGAAGACGTATGGTCACGGCATCGTGCGGAACGAGGGGGAGATCGGGGCGATCGAGACCGATGAGGCGTTCAAGGGCGGGGATTACACGGTAGAGCCAAAGAAGGGAATCGAGGAGTTTTCCCTGATGTGGACGGGGTGGCTGTACTCGCAGGAATGGTGGCGGCAGGAGTTGTGGCGGACGATCAATCCCCCGGGAACGACCTTTGAGCAGGTCGTGGCGGATTACAAGAAGAATTTTATTCCTGGCGCGGATGCAAACGACTTGATTCTGCAGATGCGAACATGGGAGAAGAACGACGTGGGCGCGACGCCGGGGTTTGGAGGGGATGAGAAGAGGGCCCTCGCGTCTATTAAGGTGCCGGTGTTGTATATGCCGTCGGCTACGGATATGTATTTCCCCGTGACCGATGCTCGGTACGAGGCGCAGTTTATTCCGAAGGTGACGCTGCTGCCGATACCTAGCTTGTGGGGGCATCCGGCCGGAGCTGGAGCCAGTCCTGCGGATGAGAGGTTCTTGAACGAGAAGATTGCGGCGTTTATGGATGGGAAGTAGACCGCTTAATTGACTTGCTTGCTGCGGCGGGACATGAAGTCCATCAGTAGATAGTTGCCCAGGGTCTGTGGGGTGGTGAAGTAGGCTTTACCGCGACACATGGCGGACATTTTTTGCACGAACTGGATGAGTTGGAATTCGTTGGCGAGCATGAACGTGTTGATCATGATGCCGGCCCGCTTGCAGCGGCTGACTTCCTCGAGGGTTTCGGAGATGACGATGGGGTCGAGGCCGAAGGCGTTCTTGTAGATGCGGCCATCTTCGAGGGTGAGGGCCGAGGGCTTGCCGTCCGTGATCATGACGATCTGCTTCATGTCTTTGCCGGAGCCTCGCAGGACGCGCTGGGCGACACGCAGGCCTTCGCGCGTATTGGTGTAGTGGGGGCCGACTTTGACGCGCGGGAGTTGCGAGATGGGGATGTGTTCGGCGGAGTCGTGGAAGAGGACGAGGTCGATGGAGTCGCCGGGAAATTGCGTGCGAATGAGGTGGGCGAGCGCCATGGCTACGCGCTTGGCCGGGGTGAAACGATCTTCGCCGTAAAGGATCATCGAGTGGGAGCAGTCGAGGAGGACGACCGTGGCGCAGGAAGACTGATAGTCGGCCTGCTGGACCTGGAGGTCGGAGTACTCGAGATTGAGGATGCCGGAGCCGTCGGGCGCGCCTTCGCGGGCGAAGACGGAGTTGAGCGTGGCGGGGATGTCGAGGTTGAGGGAGTCGCCGAACTCGTAGAGCTTGGAGGAGCCGTTGGTTTCGACGCCGGCAGCTTCGTGGCGAGTGTCGTGTCGGCCGAGTGAGGACTTGCCGAGGGGGCCGAGGAGATCGCGGAGGGCTTTGTAGCCGAGGAAGTCCATGCCCTTATCGGTGACTTCGAACTTGGCGCCGTCGTTGCCTTCGCCGGACTGACCTTCGCCTTCTGAGGGTTCTTCGGCGTTGAGGTAGGCCTCGTCCTTCATGCGCTGGATGATCTTGTCGATGAGCTCTTCGACTTGGGAGGCGTCTAGTTTTTCGAACTGCTCCTGGGCTTCGTCGTCGAGGAGTTCGCCCGATTCAAGGGCTTGGCGAATGGCCTCGCGGAGGCTCTCCATGGAGTCGTCGGCGTTCTGGAAGGGTGAATAGGGGTCTTGGAAGCCCGAGTCGAGTAAGAAGTCGGACAAGGCCTGAAGAAGGTCTTCGAGGTCGAGGCTCGAAGACAGGTCGCCGGTGAACTTGGTGTAGCGGGTAAGTTTCATATGGGCGGTCTAAAGGTGTAGACGGCAGTGCGGCGTGAACGACGCGGATTATCCGCTACGTTTAGATTAGACGTCTGGCGGGGCTTGCGGATTCGGCGCGGTTTGGCGGGTCTGAACCGCGAAGGGGGTGGTGCATATCTTCCCGAAGAAAACATGCCTCAGGGCTAAAGTGCGCCTCGGGTTGCTGGTTAAAGCCCCAAGGCTAGAGCCTTGGGGTACCTGGAGGCAGAGGATTAGTCCAACGCGACGCGGCGGCGAGGATTTAGGCGGGGCGAGTTCCGGCTAATACTGCGAAGCGATTGTCCTTGAACCAGCAGTCTGCGTCGGTGAAGCCGGCATCGCGCATCCACTGGAGTTGAGCTTCTACGGAGGCGCAGCGGTCGTCCTGCTGGCGGTATAGGGAGTCGGCGATCTGTTGGGGGGTGGCACCACCTTCGCGAACTTGTTGTAGCCAGAGGGACTTGTAAACGGCGTCGAGCGCGGGCGTGGGGCCGGCTACCTGCTCGGCGTTGACGAAGGTGCCGCCAGGGCGGAGCGCGCGGAAGATCTTGGAGAAGAGGGCGCGCTTGGAGTCGTGGTCGATGTGATGGATGGAGAGGGCAGAGACGATGGAATCGTAAGTCCCATTGATAGGCGCGGTGGTGTAGTCGGTGACCTCGAACGTGACGTTCGAGTCGCCGGCGAAGCGCTCGCGGGCCTTGGCGAGCATGGCCTCGGATAGGTCAGCCAGGACGATGTGGGCGCTGGGATACCACTGGCGGACGAACTGCGACAGCAGGCCTGTGCCGGCACCGAGGTCGAGGATGTTTTTCGCGTCGTGGGCGATGAGGTCGGTGGAGCGGCGGTAGAAGGCGTCGAAGCAGGGGATGAGCTTGGCGCGATCCGCGTCGTAGGAGGGGGCGGTGATGTCGAAGATGGTTTGGGTGGTAGACATGAGTGACCCTCTTGTTCAGGATACAGCGGGGCGACGTTTTGGGGGAAACAAGCAGAGTGGCATCGCGGTATCCGTGGGGGACGGGAAGTCTTGCCACCGGATTCGGGCGTAACCCAGATCGGAGATCCCACGGTCGCGCAAGTGAGTGCGCAATTGCGGCGTCCGGAAATTTCCGACCAGCGCTAGTTGAAGCCCCGGCGGGTGCGGTTGCGGGCGATGTCGTCGATGTCTCGGTCCTGAAGGCGTTCGCGGGCTCGCTCTCCCAGGTTGGCGGCGTCTTCGTTGCGCCTGCGCTTTTCAGCGGCGGAGAAGGTACGTGCTTCGGAGCGGGAGATCTTCTTGTTGGCGGTGAGGCCTTCGAGGAGGAATTCGGCTGCGGAGACGGCGACTTCGGTCGGGGTGCGGGAGTTGATCTTGAGGGGCGAGAGTTTTTCGAAGAGGCCCTGGATGGTCTTGAGTTCGGCGAAGACGCTCTGCGCGGGCTGCTTGTCGTTGAGTTCGACGGCGCCGCCAAGGTTGAACCACTGCTCGATCTGCTGGGTATTGGTTTCGGCGAAATAAGTGTCGTAGATGTTGGCGACCGACTGGCGGATGAGCTCGCGGATGACGATGTCCGCACCCTTCATCTCGCCCTCATACTCGAGTTCGATCTTGCCGGTGATGCCGGGCAGTGCCGCGAAGATGTCGCCGACCCTCGGGACTACGAGATTCTCTCCGTGGATTAATGCGCGACGCTCGGCATTGGAGACGACCAGTTCCATCGTGGAGATCGGAAGTCGCTGCGAGACGCCACTGCGCTTGTCGACTTTTTTGTCGTCGCGGGCGATGAAGGCGATCTGCTCGACGATCTGACGGATGTAATGCGGGATGATGATGTTCTCGATGGCTGTGTTGCTGGGCTCGTAGGTACGGGCCGTCCAGGCTTCTTGCTCGGTGATGCTGATGGCTTCGTCGAGTGACTCGGGATAGTGCGTGCGGATCTCGCTGCCGATGCGGTCCTTGAGGGGAGTGACGATTTTGCCGCGCGCAGTGTAGTCCTCGGGGTTGGCGGAGAAGACTATTGCGACATCAAGCTCGAGGCGGACGGGGTACCCCTTAATCTGGACGTCTCCCTCCTGCATGATGTTGAACAGCGCGACCTGGATCTTGCCGGCGAGATCGGGAACTTCGTTGATGGCGAAGATGCCGCGGTTGGCGCGGGGGAGGAGACCGTAGTGCATGGTGAGCTCGGAGCCGAGTTCCTGGCCGGAGCGCGCAGCCTTGATCGGGTCGACGTCACCGATGAGGTCGGCTACTGTTACGTCGGGGGTGGCGAGCTTTTCGACGTAGCGTTCGCGGGGAGTCATCCATGCAATGGGGGTGTCGTCTCCTAGAGAGGCGATGAGGTCGCGTGAAAATTTGCTGAGCGGGGCGTAAGGATTGTCGCGGAGTTCGCTGCCTGCGACGTAGGGGCATTGCGGATCGAGGAGTGTGGTGAGCGAACGAAGGATGCGCGACTTGGCCTGGCCGCGTAGGCCAAGCAGGATGAAGTTGTGGCGCGAGAGGACGGCGTTCACGATTTGAGGGACGACGGTGTCATCGAAACCAATGATGCCGGGGAAAAGGGATTCGCCTTCACGGGAGCCGCCGGGTGCGATCTCGCGGAGGCGCGCGATCAGGTTGTCGCGGAGCTCGTCCTTGACGCTGCGCGCGACGCGTTCGGGGGTGAATTCTGAGGAGCGGAGCTGACCTAGTGTGCGCGGGAGTTGAGTCTGCGGCATCGTTTAAGTATAGATGTTTCGCGGGGGCAGAGGATGCGGTGGGATTGAGCGCAGAAAGAAGCATCTAAATGCGGAGGCAAGAAATCCAGGAGGTTCCGATGCATGTGATGTACGAACAACACCGGTGGTTCTTTGTTGTCTTCTTGTTTTGCGCCGCGCTGGTTGTGGCGAACGTGGTGCATTATGTGCTGTTTCGGCTGGTGAAGAAGGGTGACGCCGGGGGCAAAGTATTGGGCTGGGGTCTACAAAAACATTTGGGCGGGCCGGCTCGGGCGATCTTTTTGCTGACTACCGTGCTGCTGGTGCTGCCGATTGTTCCACTTCTGCCGGCAGGTCCCGAAGCTATCATCCGTCACGTGTTGGCCATGGCTCTGGTGGCTTCGATTGGCTGGTTTGCTGCGGGGCTGATCTACGTGGCGCAGGAGATTCTGCTTCGCAAGTTCGATATCACTGCGGAGGACAATCGGCGGGCAAGGACGGTGCACACGCAGTTTCAGCTGTTCCGGCGCGTGGCAATTGTGCTTGTCGTGGTGATGACGGTGGCAGCGCTGTTGTGGACGTCCAACGATCAGCGGTTGCTGCACTTTGGGTCGGGGCTGCTGGCTTCGGCGGGTTTGGCGACCTTGATTCTGGCGACAGCGGCGAAGTCGACTGCGTCGAATTTTCTGGCGGGGTTGCAGCTTGCGCTGACCGAACCAATCCGCATCGACGACGTGGTAGTGGTGGCCGGTGAGTGGGCGAGGGTCGAGGAGATTACGTCGTCGTACGTCGTGCTGAAGATCTGGGATCTGCGGAGGTTGATTGTGCCGCTGACCTGGTTCATTGAGAACCCGTTCGCGAACTGGACGAGGGAGAGCGCGAACATCCTGACGACGTCGTTTCTCTATCTGGATTACATCGTTCCGGTGAAGGAACTGCGGGCGCACATTGAGAGCGTGCTGAAGGCTTCCGGGAAATGGGATGGGAGTGTGATGGCCGTGCAGGTGACGAACTTGACCCCGCAGGCGATGGAGATTCGCTGCTTGATGAGCGCGAAGGATGCGAGCACAGCGTTTGATCTGCAGTGCATCGTGCGTGAAGAGATGATGGAGTTTGTGAAGGAGAAGTGGCCGGAGGCGTTTCCAAATATGCGGTACCGGGTGGTGGCTGATGGCGGCAGCCCGGGAGAGTTGCCAATGGCGGCGCCCGCACGTTGAAGCCGTTGTACGTGGCAAAGCGAAGGGCGCGGCTTGTGGCCGCGCCCTTGTTGCTGCTCTTTCCACCCTGAGGAAATTACAGCGAACTCATGTTGTGGAGGAACTCCTGGTTATTGCGAGTCTTGCCGAGCTTATCGGAGAGAAGCTCCATGGCTTCGACAGGGCTCAGTGGGTTCAGGACCTTACGAAGGATCCAGGTGCGCTGGAGATCTTCCTTGTTGATGAGGAGCTCTTCCTTGCGGGTTCCGCTGCGCTGGATGTCGATAGCCGGGAAGACGCGCTTGTCGACGAGCTTGCGATCGAGGATGACTTCCATGTTGCCTGTACCCTTGAACTCTTCGAAGATGACTTCGTCCATGCGCGAGCCTGTATCGATGAGGGCGGAGGCGATGATGGTGAGGCTACCACCTTCCTCGATGTTGCGGGCGGCACCGAAGAAGCGCTTCGGACGTTGCAGTGCGTTCGAATCGACACCGCCTGAGAGGACCTTTCCGGAGGGCGGGACGATGGTGTTGTAGGCGCGCGCGAGGCGGGTGATGGAGTCGAGAAGGATGACGACGTCGCGCTTGTGCTCGACCAGGCGCTTGGCCTTTTCGATGACCATCTCGGCTACTTGTACGTGACGCGCGGCCGGCTCGTCGAAAGTCGAGGAAATAACCTCGCCCTTGACGCTGCGCTGCATGTCGGTGACTTCTTCCGGGCGCTCGTCGATGAGCAAGACGATGAGGACGATCTCGGGGTGGTTGGCTGTGATGGAGTTCGCGATCGACTGCATCAGGACGGTCTTGCCGGTACGAGGCGGAGCGACGATGAGGCCGCGCTGGCCCTTGCCGATGGGGCAGAGAAGATCCATGACTCGGCCGGGGATGGCGTCCTTCACGGTCTCCATCTTGATGTGTTCCTGGGGATAGAGAGGGGTGAGGTTGTCGAAGAGAATCTTGTTGCGCGTCTCTTCGGGACTCTCGAAGTTGATGGCCTCAATCTTGACGAGGGCAAAGTACTTCTCGCCTTCATGCGGCGAGCGCACGTTGCCGGAGATGGTGTCGCCGGTCTTGAGATCGAACTTGCGAATCTGGGATGGGGAGACGTAGATATCGTCCGGGCCGGGGAGGTAGTTGTAGTCCGGGGAGCGGAGGAAGCCGTAGCCGTCGGGCAAAATCTCGAGGACGCCTTCGGCGAAGATGTGGCCTTCTTTTTCGCTTTGGGCCTGGAGGATCTTGAAGATGAGGTCTTGTTTGCGCAGGGCACTGGTGCCGGCAATTTCAAGAGCGCGGGCGAGCTTGCCGAGTTCGGCAATGCTCTTTTCTTTTAACTCGGAGATGGTCATGAGTACCTGAGTAGTTTCCATAATTTTGCGGGATGGGATTGTTGCGAGGGGGGTAGTGCGGAATCACGCTGGATCGGGGACACCGAGGAGCGGAAGTGCAGAAAATTGAGCGGGGGAGCTACAACGAATGGGAGGTGCGAATGGAGTAATGAAGCCTATTGCGGGGTGAGATGCTTGATTCCGATAAATCGTAGCAGAGGGGGTTGAGGAAAAAGTACAGTCGCGCGACCGAAGCCGCGCGACGTAAAAGACTAAGCGGCGCGGCGCTCCGGTGCAGGGAAGCCATCTGGGCCTTCGGCGGTCACGTCCATGGGGACGGTGTCCTTAAAACGGTCGAGAACTTCATTGGTCGTGTCCTGCAAGCGAGTGTTGGGCTTGTGCAGCTTACGGGTCGCTTTGGAAGCAAGTTGACAGAGCTTATAACGATTGGTCACGTGCGTGAGAGCACCAAAGATCAGATCTGAGCGCATGGAAAGAGTCTCCTGGGGTATGCGAAGCTCCGGGCGTCTTACTGCACCGATGGGATGCTTCGTGGCTTGCTGAGCAAACCAGGGTTACAGATTAGACGCGCGCTAGTGAACAAACGGCGCATCAAAATATCTCGCAGGTGTAATCCTGCTCATGTTATTGCCACGCAATGACTTAGGTGCGAGCCTGCGGGCGGCTTCTGTCCGTATGGACGTCGGACCCTGATGAGGAATGGAGCCAACGGGTCGGAACAGTGTGCAGATTGAACGGGCTGTACCGCTGAATCGAGACCAGCAATGCATCTGGATTGAGTGCCACTTGGCTCTTGGAAGAACGGCAAAGCCCTGATTTACTTTAACTTGAACCATACCTCGTGCAACAGCGTGGGTCAATCCTTTTTTTGGAAAATGCGCTGATGAAATTACTGAAAACGGGATTTGTCATTCATTTTGGGAATTTCTCTGGTAACTGGCAGACAGGTTTGCGAAAGTCCTAGGACCAATAGCTCCGGTCGAGGGTGCGGTATTGAATGGCTTCGGCGATATGGGGGACAGTGATTGAGGGAGCGGCTTCCAGGTCGGCGATAGTGCGAGCGACCTTGAGGATGCGATCGTGGGCGCGGGCGCTGAGGCCCTGTTGCTGCATGGCGCGTTCGAGCAGACGCTCGGCATCAGTGGATAGCTCGCAAAAGGTGCGGATCTGCTGAGTAGACATTTGAGCGTTGGCGAAGATGGCGCGGCTGGGGGCGTGCGGCGAGCCCTTGGTGCGGACGGGGTTTTCCAGAAAGCGAGCGTGCTGCAGTTCGCGAGCGGCGAGTACGCGGCCGCGGATCTGTGCGGAACCTTCGGCAGGGGTATTGCTGCGCAGCTCTTTATATTGCACGGCGGGGACTTCGATGTGGATATCGATGCGGTCGAGGAGAGGGCCGCTGACTTTGCTGACGTAGCGCTGAATCATGGGAGGGGTGCACATGCACTCGCGGGACTTATCGTTGAAGTAGCCGCAAGGACAAGGATTCATGGCGGCGGCAAGCATGAAGCGGGCGGGGAACGAGAGGGACATGGCGGCCCGGGAGATGGTGACCATGCCGTCCTCAAGGGGCTGGCGGAGAACTTCGAGGACGTTGCGCGGGAACTCGGGGAGCTCGTCGAGGAAGAGGAGTCCGTTGTGGGCCAGAGAGACCTCGCCGGGGCGCGGGATCATGCCGCCGCCGATGAGACCTGCGTCAGATACAGTGTGGTGAGGGGAGCGGAAGGGGCGATGGGTTACCAGGCCTTCGTCGCGATTGAGAATGCCGGCGACGGAGTGGATCTTGGTGGTCTCGAGCGCCTCTTCGAAACGCAGCGGTGTGAGGATTGAGGGGAGGCGCTTGGCGAGCATGGTTTTCCCGGAGCCGGGCGGGCCAATCATGAGGATGTTGTGGCCGCCGGCTGCGGCCACTTCAAGGGCTCGCTTGGCAACGTGCTGGCCACGGACATCGCGGAAGTCAGCTTGGTACTCCACGGCTTCGTTGAGGAGGATGGAGGTGTCGACGATGAGAGGCTGCGCGAAGATGCTGCCAGTGGCGGCGGAGTTGAGAAGCTCTCGGACTTCGAGAAGAGATGTAACGGGATAGACGTTAACGCCGGAGACGACGGCTGCTTCGCGCGCGTTGGCGGCGGGGATCAGCAGGTTGTGAATGCCGACCGCACGGGCGGCGATGGCGATGGGCAGCATGCCCTGGACGGCGCGGAGGGAACCATCCAGACCGAGCTCGCCGACGAGAACGAAGTCGGAGATGTCTTTGATGGAGAGAGCTCCGTAGGCACCGAGGATGCCGATGGCGATGGGGAGATCGAAGCCGGAGCCCTCTTTCTTGAGGTCGGCGGGAGCGAGATTGATGGTGATGCGGGTGGGGGGCAGATCGAAGCCGGAGTTTTTGATGGCGGAGCGGACGCGATCGCGCGACTCACGGACTGCGGCGTCGGGGAGACCGACGGTGGAGAACGTTTCGTCGGTAGTTTTGATGCCGGAGAAGTCGACTTCCACATCGATGATGTGTGCGTCGATGCCGTAGACGGCGGCGCTGCGAGCCTTGAAGAGCATTTGCCTGCTGAATCCTTGAGGCGGGAATGCGGTAAGTGTAGCACCGCTGCTGCGGACGGCGCGATGATGCAGGCACGAAGGAGAACGCCTGGCGTCTACAATCGAGGAGACGCAAGGCTGGATGGATGATGCATACGAGTTTGTTTGAGCTGTTCAAGATTGGAATTGGGCCTTCGAGTTCGCATACGGTCGGGCCGATGCGGGCGGCATTGCGATTTGTGCGGGAGTTAGCGGCCAGCGACAAAGTTGGCGCGACGATTACGGTGGACCTGTATGGGTCCCTGGCGCTGACGGGGATCGGGCATGGGACGGACCGTGCGGTGATGATGGGACTGCTGGAGGAGTCGCCCGATACCGTGGACCTAGATGCGATCGGCGGGAGAATTGAGACGCTGCGGACGACCGGTGAATTAAAGCTATTGGGCGAACATGCGGTGCGGTTCAACCCGGCGGTTGATCTTCGCTTTCGCCGAGACCAGATGTATCCGGACGCGGGCGTGGTCACGCATCCGAACGGAATACGGTTCACTTCGATCGATGGGAGTGGCAAGGTTCTGTTCGAGCAAGTGTATTACTCGGTGGGCGGCGGATTCATTCTGTCGGCGGAGGAGTTTGCTGCAGCTGATGGTGGAGCGAAGAAGCGCGATGTGCCTTACACCTTTTCCAATGCAGACGAGTTGTTGCGTTTAGGAGAGGCGCGCGGACTTTCGATTGCCGAGATGATACTGGCTAATGAAGTGGCGCTGCTAGCAGATCCGACGATTGTGCGAAGGATTGATAGGATTGTGTCGCCACTGCGTCCTGGGAATAAAACGACACAGATTGAAGGGTCACTGACGGGCGAGGCGCGGGTGAAGGCGGCGATCTTTACCTTGTGGCAGGCAATGTCGGACTGCATTGAGCGTGGAATTGCGACGGAAGGAACGCTGCCGGGCGGGCTGAATGTGCGGCGACGGGCTCCGGGGCTAGCGCGTCGATTGGCGAAGATGCAAGCGGATGGGAAGACGAAAGATCCCCTGGCTCCCCTAGACAGCGTGACACTGGTGGCAATGGCGGTGAATGAGGAGAATGCCGCGGGCGGACGGGTTGTGACGGCTCCGACGAACGGAGCGGCAGGGGTAATTCCGGCGATTGCGTATTACTACGTGCATCATGCTGCGAACGATATTTCGGATGAGGAGAGAGAGGCGGGACTGCTGCGCTACTTCTTGACCGCTGCCGCGATCGGGATTCTGTACAAGGAGAACGCGAGCATCTCAGGCGCTGAGGTTGGGTGCCAGGGCGAGGTGGGTGTGGCGTGCTCGATGGCGGCGGGAGGGTTGGTCGCGGCGCTGGGTGGGGACAATGCGGCGGTGGAGGGTGCGGCGGAGATTGCGATGGAGCACAACCTGGGGATGACGTGCGACCCGATTGGAGGGCTGGTACAGATTCCTTGCATTGAGCGCAATGGAATGGGCGCGGTGAAAGCGGTGAATGCTGCGCGGCTGGCAATGAATGACCAGGGTGTCCACAAGGTGTCGCTGGATCAGGTGATTGAGACGATGTACCGGACGGGGATGGATATGCAGTCGCGGTATAAGGAGACGAGCCTGGCAGGGTTGGCGCTGAATATTATTGAGTGCTGATGCGGCCCGCATCGATCCAGCATTTGGTTGGTGCTGTGAGGATTCCGTTTGAGGCGTGGGCCTCGAAGTAGTCGCGTAGCAGACGGAGGAATGGTTCGGCGCGTGGATCACCGGCTTGCGGGACGACGGATAGGGACAATGTCTGGCCGAGGAAAGTTTCCCAGTCGAGCTGCTGCTGTCCGTCGATCTCGGCGTGGTGGTGATCGGCGGCGAAGAGTTCGTCAAGATTCTTGTGGATCCGGTAGCCAGTGCGCTCGTATTGGTCGTCAATGCCGTGGTGGGTGAGCAGGTGTTCGAAGTCTCGGGACTGCGGTGTGTCGTCTTTGTCGCGGCCGAGAGAGATGAGGACGAGCCAGCCGGTGGGTTCGAGGATGCGGCGGAACTCGGCGAGGGCACGAGGGATGTCGAACCAGTGGAGGGCGCGGCCGGCGGCGACGATGGAGACGGATGCATCGGGGAGACCTGTGGCTTCAGCGGTGCCGTCGCGGACTTCGAGTCGAGCGTGGGCGTGGGCGAGTTGCTCACATACGGAACGCATCTCCTGGTTTGGTTCGATAGCGAACACGGGATTGCCGTTGGCGAGAAAGATTTCGGAGAGCATGCCGGTGCCGGCGCCGATGTCGGCGATGGGCCAGTCGGATTGCAGGTCGCACCAGACTCGCAGAAGCTTGAGGATGGGTTCGGGAGCATAGCGCAACCGGTAACGGTCATAGGCTTCAGCGCGGCCTGTGAATCGGTCGGTGTTGCGCAAAGCCGATCGGTTCTGGTCACCCATCTTCGATCGACCCCGATTATCCATTTTCTTCGATCGACCCCGATAATCCATTTATAGATGATAGGTTGAGCGCCGGTTACGAGGGAACGTGCTTGATAGACTGGAACTTATGGCTTCGTTGGAATCGCAGAGCTCTAGTGGGCGATCGCATGACCGCCGGCTTCTTATCTTTGTCCTGGTGAGTTTGTTCACGGCCAATGTGGTCCAATGGGCGGTTTGCCGTGGTTTGCACCTGGGGAATCCAGGGAGCATTCTTCCGGATCTGCGGCAGTTTTTTCATGTGAGGCAGTGGACGGATTCCTGGCTGCCGATGATGAAGTCGCTGGATTATTTCAAAGCGCATCCGGCTCTCCCGATCTATGACGCGAAGCTGTATGACACACTGATTTACTCGTTGGCGAGCGAGTTGCCACTGGTGGCGATGCGGAAGATGGGGATGAGCGATGGGTTAATGCTGCGCACTTTGGCGGTGTTGTCCTTTCTGGCGGTGTGGGGTGTCGCGGCGATATCGCTGGTGATGGGGCGTTGGCTATTACGACAGCGGGGAGTAGAGCTGACGTGGAAGTCCGCGATCGCTGTGGTGTTGGCAACGCTTGGATGCTATCCGCTGCTCAAGGGATATTCGCTGGGCAACGCACAGACGTTCTTGTCGTTTGGATTTACCGCGTTGCTTCTGTTATGGACAACGGGACGGGAGCGGTGGGCGGGTGTGGTGGCTGCCATCCTGACTGCTGTGAAGCCGCAGTTCGTGCTCCTGCTGGTGTGGATGCTGGTGCGCAAGCGTTGGGGCGCGGCATGGGCGTTCCTGGCTTGTGGCGCGATCTTGATGGCTATTTCGGTGGCGGTATTCGGGTGGCACAATAATTTGGATTACATTGGCGTACTAGCAGGATTGAGCCACAAGGCACAATCGCATTATGCGAACCAGTCGATGTTCGGCACCCTGAATCGGTTGATCTTCAACGGTGAGAACATCGAGTACACGCCGTATGTGTACACGCCATATATCGCGTGGGTGTACCGTGTGACGGTCGTGACGTCACTCGTGCTGGTGGGGATGGTGTTGCTGTATCCGTGGAAGAAGCTTCGTGGGTCATCGGCGGATATCGCTGCGATGGGCATTGCTTCAGTCGCAGCGAGCCCGATGGCGTGGGAGCATCATTACGGGATAGTGGTTGGGATCGCGGTTTGGGCATGGTTTGCACATGCCTGCTGGAAAACGCAGCGGCCTTGGGCGCTGGGTGTGGCGGTATTTCTGTGTCTGAATTTTCTACCATCCTTCAACTACCTGTCGGCGATGCGCGGGTGGAATGTGTTGCAGTCCTATCTTTATATCGGCGCGCTGATGTTGATGGGTTGGCTGATGTCGCTGGCACAGTCGAAGGACGAGACAACGCTGGGAAGTGCGCTACCGAACTAGCGTTCGAGAGCTAGAGCGACCGAGTTGCCTCCGCCGAGGCAAAGGGCAGCGATTCCTTTGTGCGCGTGGCGGCGCTGCATTTCGTAGAGCAGGGTGACGAGGATGCGGGCGCCACTTGCTCCGATGGGATGGCCGATGGCGACGGCGCCACCGTTCACGTTGACACGGTCGAGCGAGAGGCCGAGCTCCCTTGTGACGCCGATTGCCTGGACGCTGAAGGCTTCGTTGAGTTCGAAGAGGTCGATGTCCCCGATGGACCAGCCGGCGCGGGCAAGAACTTTCTGAATACCAGTGACGGGCGCGAGCATGACCCAACGAGGTGCGACACCGCTGGTGGCCTGGGCGCGAATCGTGGCCAGGGGCGAGAGGTTTAGATCGCGGGCGCGTTCTGCGGACATAAGGACGACAGCTGCGGCCGCGTCGTTGACGCCGGGCGCGTTGCCGGCGGTGACGGTGCCATCTTTCTTGAAGGCGGGCTTGAGGGCGGAGAGGGCTTCCATCGAGGCGTCGACGCGGACGCTTTCGTCGTGAGCGAAGATGGTTGAGGGTTCGCCTTTTTTTGTGGGCAAGGTGACGGGTATGATCTCAGCGTCGAAGTGACCGGCTTGCTGCGCGGCGGCGGCCTTGCGGTGGGAGTCGAGTGCGTAAGCGTCTTGCTGCTCGCGGGTGATGGAATGCTTGTCGACGACGAGTTCCCCGGTCATGCCCATGTGCTGATCGTCACAGGCGCACCAGAGGCCATCGTTGACCATAGAGTCGACGGCCTGCGCGTTGCCCATGCGAAATCCCTTGCGTGCATGGGGAAGGAGGTAGGGCGCATTGGACATGGACTCCATACCTCCGGCGACTGCGATCTCTGAGTCGCCGAGAGCGATAGCTTGCGCAGCGAGGGCGACGGCCTTGAGACCGGAGCCGCAGACCATGTTGATAGTCAGGGCAGAGACCGTGTCGGTGAGACCGCCGCGAAGAGCCGCCTGGCGTGCGGGATTCTGACCGAGACCGGCGGTTAGAACGCAGCCCATAATGCACTCGGTGACAGAGGCGGGGTCGATGGTTGCGCGCTCGATAGCAGCGCGGACAGCGATGGATCCAAGCTCGACGGCAGAGAGAGGGGAGAGCGCGCCGAGGAACTTGCCGACAGGGGTGCGGGCTGCACTGACGATGACGACTTCACGCATGAAAGCTCCGGTCCTTCCAATACTTCAGATATTTGCGGCAGGGAAAACTCTGTCGCGGGAACATCGAAGTATACGATGCACGAGCTATTGTGCGCAGTCGTTCGCAATGCGGCTATCGCTTGTGAAGTCATTTGCGTGCGCAAGCGTTGGAGTTGGAACGCTGAAAGGGTTGATTGCGATTTATGTAGTGCGGAGCCACGGCAAATGTTGCGAAGGATCTTGTAGTGGACGACCTGCTCGCCTTTGCTCGGTTGCGTCGTAACGTCGTCGTGAAATGCACTGCCACGTTCGCGAGCGGAAGATGGTGGATGCAAAAATTCGCTGCGTCCTTGTCGTTTTTTTCTTGACTCTTTGACGCGAGAAAACTATACCTTCGTTAGCTGCTTCAAACGCATGAAACAGCGTCGATGGTCACCATCGATTGGGAGCGCAGGCAAACGCAACCAAGGCAAAGCATCAAAGTAATGGCAACACACCCAGGGAACGCGATCTTCGCGTTCCCTGATGTGTTTAATCGCCAGTGTTTATCAGTGTTTCGCATGGTGCCCAAAGTAAGTATGCTGATTGCATGACGAGACGAAGATGGATTGCCGATACGTGGACCGCGACAACTGCATCGTTGAAGGGGGAGCAGGCAGCACACCTTTCGCGTGTGTTGCGGGCGCAGCCGGGGCAGGTGTTCGATGTAGTTGCGAATGGATTTTTGCACCGGGCCGAAATTATTTCTGTCGATGAGCATGAGGTGGTCTTTACTCTGCACGAGGAGTTGGAAGCAGAGAGCGCGCTACCGGTGCATCTGCTGATGGCAGTGTTCAAGTTCGACCACATGGAGTGGGGAATTGAGAAGGCAACAGAGTTGGGTGTTGCTCGAATTACCCCAGTGATTGCGCGAAGAACAGAGAAGCATCTCGCGCAGGCGGCGGCGAAACGCGTGGAGCGGTGGCGACGAATGGTGCGCGAGGCGGCCCAGCAATCACGCAGAAGCGATGTGCCGGAGGTGGATGATCCGGTCGCGTTGAAGGCGGCGTTGGGAATGGTGAGAGCTGAGACGAAGTTGCTGCTTGCGGAGACCGAGCAAGAGAACTCGTTGAGGACGGCCCTTGATCGTGAGGTAGTGAGTGTGGCGTTGGCGATTGGGCCGGAGGGTGGATGGACGTCAGAAGAGATGGCGCTGTTCAGCGAGAAGGAGTGGAAGCATGTGACGCTCGGGCCGAGGATTCTGCGCGCGGAGACGGCGGCGATCGCAGGGCTGGCGGTTTGTGCGGCGATGCTACAGCACGGGGCTTAGGCGATGCACATTCATGTCCCCGAGAACCGCCAAGCTGGGCTCGCTGTTATGACTCGATTTAAAGAGAAAAGCGACCGAGATGTCGGTCGCTTTCATGTGCGCAGGGAAGTTGTTAGCTGAACATCTCTTTGACTTTGCTGAAGAGGCCTCGCGAAGCTGGGGTGTTTTCGATGGAGATGGTTTCGGAGAGCTGCTTGAGGAGTTCCTTCTGTTGCTTGGTGAGCTTGGAGGGAGTCTGCACGCGGACCTCGACGATGAGGTCGCCCTTGCCGTGGGAGTTGAGGTGGGGAACACCCTTGCCCTTGAGCTTGATCTCGCGACCGCTCTGCGTGCCTTCGGGAACCTTGATGCTCTCGACGCCGTCGAGGGTTTCGAGGTCAAGCTCGGTTCCTAGGGCAGCTTGCGGAAAGCTGACGGGGATGACGCAGTGGAGGTCGTCGCCATCGCGCTCGAAGAACTTGTGCGCCTTGACGTCGAGGACGACGTAGAAATCGCCAGCAGGACCACCAAAGCGGCCGGCCTCGCCTTCGCCGGAGTAGCGGATGCGCGTTTCGGTCTCGACGCCGGCGGGAACCTTGACGAGAATTTTATGCTCACGCGTGACTCGCGAGTCGCCCTTGCAGGTGGCGCAGGGAGTGCGGATGACGGAGCCGGTGCCGCTGCATACTGGGCAGGTGCGCGCGACCGAGAAGAAGCCTTGCTGGGAGCGAATCTGTCCGCGACCGCCGCACTGTTGGCACGTCTCGGGCTGCTTGCCATTAGCGGAGCCCGTGCCTCGGCAGTCTTCACAGGCTTCCGCGCGGCGGATGGTGATCTCGCGCTCGACGCCAAAGACGGCCTCTTCGAACTCGAGCTTCATGTCGAACTTGAGATCGCGGCCGCGCTGTTGACGGGTGGCGCGACGATTGCTGCCTCCCATGTTGAACATCTCTCCGAAAAGATCGCCGAAGATGTCGTTGATGTCGCCGCCCTGGAATGGGCTTCCGCCGCCGGGAAAGCCGCCGGAGCCGTTGACGCCGGCGTGGCCGTAGCGGTCGTAGGCAGCGCGTTTGTCGGGGTCGGAGAGGACCTGGTAGGCCTCGCTGCACTCCTTGAACTTCTCCTCGGCTTCAGGATTGTTCGGGTTGCGATCGGGATGATGCTGCATGGCGAGCTTGCGATACGCGGTCTTAATCTCACCGTCGGAGGCGGTGCGTTCGACGCTCAGAATCTCGTAGTAATCGGTCTTCATCGTAGAGGTGGGCATTCCTGATTCCTAAAATTTGCGGGCGGTGTCTGCCCCACGTAGTCCAGGGCTAAAGCCCCTTTTGTTGCAATGAGCTGCTGCTATTTGATCGCTATTCACTCTTCTGTGCGGAGTTGCTGGCGATGCGAACGAGCGCGGGGCGAAGCAGCTTGTCGCGGAGTTTGTAGCCGCGGCGAATCTCTTCGAGAACCTGGTGGTCAGGGTGCTCAACAGTTTCGATGCTGCCGAGTGCCTCGTGGATTCGCGGGTCAAATTGCGAACCAACGGAGTCTACAGGTTGAACATTGAGGCCGCGGAGAGCATCATCCATCTGTTTGACGATGAGTTGAACGCCGGTACGAAGCTGCTCTACATCGCCGTCTGCCTTGAGGGCGAGGGCGAAGTTGTCGAGCACGCTCAGAAAGGGTTCTACAGCGGACTGGATGGCATAGTCGCGAACATCCTGGCGCTCCTTGGTTTCGCGCTTGCGAGCGTTATCGAATTCGGCCTGAAGGCGAGCGAGGCGGTCTTGAGATTGCGTAACCTGGAGGGCGAGCTGATCTCGCTCATTGCGCAATTGGTCGAGTTCGGGGTTGGACTCGTGACTCTCGGTACCGGCTTCGATATCGGCGTGTGCACTGTCGGTCTGGTTGAGTTCGTTTTGTTCGATCTGCTCGGTGCTCATAGGATCTTCCTTTTTGCTTTGGGGGTTTCGCGGCCAACGCGGGAAGCGATCTTTTACGGTGGTCATGGGTTGATCCTGTCCGTTAAGGGGATATGGGTGCGGTTTCGCCAGCATCTATTCGATGCAGAAGCTGGGCGATGTAGCTTACCGCGTTGATGGCGCTCTCGTAGTTCATGCGCTTGGGGCCCAGAATGGCAACCGCGGAATCGCCAGAGACCCGGGCCGGGGCAGCGATGAGGACCAGGCCAGCCATGCCCGGGTCCTGCTGCTCGAGGTTGAAGATGACGCGCACGGATTGCTCCGACGTATCGACATAGGCGTTGAGGAGCTCGATGAGGCGTTGCTTTTCTTCGAGGGCGGAGAGCATGGCGCGAAGGCGATCGCGGTCCGCGGGAAGGCCGATGAGATTGACGACGCCGTCGATGTACACGGACTGTTGCTGGACCGAGTCGACGGGGACGGTCCGGGACCAAAGGTCGATGGCATCGGCGAGCTGTTGGTAGGCGGTGCGCTCGTGATCGACGCGCCGGGCGAGCTCATTGCGGACGCGATCGATGTTCCAACCGCGGAAGTGAGCGTTGAGGTAGTTGGCGGCCGTCTCGAGCTGGACGGAGGAGAGATCGTGGGATGTCTTTGGGTCGAGCGCGAGGACGCGGTCGCGAACCACGCCGCTGCGGGTGACGACGACGGCAAGCACACGACGCTGGGTGAGGCGGCTGAAGTGGATATGCTCGAGGAGGTCGGTTGAGGCTGCCGCGCCGATGGCTAGGCCGACGCCGCTGGAGAGTGCGGCGAGGACATGCGAGGTGCGCTCGAGCAGGGCGGAGGCACCGGCGATGCCGGCGAAGCTGGTGTCGATCTGGGTTTGGATGTCTGTACGCGAAGAGCTCGGTAAAGCTGCGGGAGCACTAGTCAGTTGGCCGACGTAGAGGCGAAAGGCCTCCGCAGAAGGGATGCGGCCCGCGGAGGTGTGGGGCTGCTCGAGCAAGCCGGCGTCGGCCAGCTCGGCCATTTCGTTGCGGATGGTGGCAGAGCTCATGGCGTTGGCGAAGGCCGACTGCGCGAGCGTGCCCGAGCTGATGGGCTCGCCGGTCGAGATATAGCTCTCGATGATGGCGGTGAGGATCTCGCGCTGCCGGGTTGTGATGGGTCTGGCCATGGTCTGTTGTATGTAGATTAGACCGCCTGTGCTGGGGAAAGGTCGCAGACGGACGTTGCTAGGAGATTTCAAGCACCGTTTCGGCTTTCGAGGCGAGCTCCTGAGAGCGGGAGACTACCTTTTGGGCAATAGCGAGGAACTCTCGCCCGCGGGCGGTGGCGTCGCCGGCGAGGGCAGCGGGAAGACCGCTGTCACCGCCGGTGCGGACCTGGGGATCGAGATCG
>Ga0302319_10007135_pt1 | contig 22015 bp, 32 predicted proteins | sample Bog_T0_2_FD_203319 | JGI IMG/M metagenome (GOLD analysis project Ga0302319, IMG submission 203319) | Peat permafrost microbial communities from Stordalen Mire near Abisko, Sweden - Bog_T0_2 | ecosystem: Environmental > Terrestrial > Soil > Wetlands > Peat | place: Sweden: Abisko, Stordalen Mire... | reverse complement strand
CGCCATGTTCGACAGCGTCAAGATGCCCAACTCGAAGTTGAAGGAGAACCTCGCGAAGGTCCTTCAAAAGGAGGGTTTCATCTCGGGCTTCACGGTGACGAAGGAAGAGGGCAAGCCCGGCTCGACCCTCGAGATCGCACTCAAGTACTCCGAGGACCGTCGAAAGACGATTGTTGGTATCAAGCGAATCTCCAAGCCAGGACTTCGCATCTACAAGAAGTCCGATCAGATGCCCAAGGTTCTTGGTGGCGTGGGTGTGGCCGTCGTCTCAACGAGTCACGGTCTCATGACCGACCGCGAAGCGCGCAAGGCGAAATTGGGCGGCGAGGTGCTGTGTTATGTCTGGTAAGCAACCCGCCACGACGAAGGAGGTTCGCTGATGTCACGAATTGGTCGTAACCCCATCACGGTGCCCTCATCAGTGACTGTCTCGGTGTCGAGCGGCGTGGTGAGTGTCAAGGGTCCCAACGGGACTATGCAGCGCGTCATCCCCGAGGGCATCACGCTGAGCCAAGAAGGCGACCAGCTGGTGGTCGATCGGCTCAATGACGAGACGATGTATCGCTCGCTGCACGGACTGACGCGCACGCTCGTGTCGAACATGGTCGTGGGCGTCACCGATGGCTGGACCAAGGAACTCGAGATCATCGGCGTTGGCTATCGGGCCGCCGCCGGTGCGCCGGGAGTGCTTGATCTCGCCCTCGGATTCTCGCACCCGGTCAAATTCACGGCGCCCGAAGGCATCACCTTCGAGGTGCCAGCCCCGACGCGCGTGATCATCAAAGGTGCCGACAAGGAAGTCGTGGGCCAGGTCGCCGCGACCATTCGAAAGATTCGTAAGCCCGAGCCCTACAAGGGCAAGGGCGTGCGCTACCTCGGTGAACGAGTGTTGCGCAAGGCTGGAAAGGCAGCGAAATAATGGCACGTTCGACTCGCGAACTTCGTCAACGTCGTCACGCGCGAATCCGCAAGTCCCTCTCGGGCACCGCGGAGCGTCCGCGCGTTGCGGTGAGCCGCACCAACAAACACATCTCCGCGCAGATCATCGACGACGAGCAGGGTCGCACGCTGGCTGCCGCTTCTTCGGTAGAAGCAACGCTGAAGTCCTCAACCGGCGGCAACGTCGAAGGTGCCAAAGCCGTCGCGACACTACTCGCGCAGCGCGCCAAGGCCGCCAACATCACCAAAGTGGTCTTTGACCGCGGAGGGTTTGACTACCACGGTCGGGTTGCTGCGTTCGCAGATCAACTCCGCGCCGACGGACTGGAGTTTTAATGAGTGACGTAGAGCAGTACGAAGAGCGCACCATCAAGGTGAATCGTGTCTCCAAGGTCGTCAAGGGTGGTCGCAGGTTCTCCTTCACCGCCCTCATGGTGATCGGTGACGGCAATGGCAAGGTCGGTCTCGGTTACGGCAAGGCGAAGGAAGCGGGTCTCGCCGTGCAGAAGGGCATCGAAGAGGCGCGCAAGAACCTCTTCGACGTGCCGCTTGCGGGTACGACCATTGTCTATCCCGTCATCGGTGCCGCCGGTGCGGGTCGCGTGCTCATGAAGCCCGCTGCTCCCGGAACGGGTGTCATCGCTGGTGGCGCGGCGCGGGCGATTCTCGAGATGGCGGGCGTGAAGGACATCATCGCGAAGTCCCTCGGCTCATCCAATGGCATCAACGTCGCACACGCGACAATCGACGGCCTCAAGCAACTTCGTCGTCCCGAAGACATCGCCGCGTTGCGTGATCACCCCGCCGATCACGTCATCCCGTCGGGTACGTTGCGCGCCTATCGTGAGCGTCAACGCGAGAGCGACCTGTTTAAGACGGAGGCCTAAGTCATGTCGCAACTCAAAGTCACCCAAATTCGCTCGGCCATTGCGACCAAGCCCAAGCACCGCGGGACCCTGCGCGCGCTCGGTCTTCGTGGCATTGGTCAGTCCAACGTGTTGCCGGACCGTCCCGAGATTCACGGGATGATCGCTCGCGTACCCCACTTGGTCAAAGTAGAAGAGGTCAACTCATGAAGCTGCACGATCTGAAATCTCCCGAGGGTTCCACGCATCGAAAGAAGATCGTTGGTCGTGGTATTGGTGGCAAGGGCGGCAAGACCGCCGGTCGCGGTACCAAGGGTCAAAAGGCGCGCCGACAGATCCCCGCGGGGTTCGAAGGTGGCCAGTTGCCGCTGCTCCAGCGCATTCCAAAGCTGAAGGGATTTACGAACCCCTTTCGCGTGGAGTACACGCCCGTCAATCTTGACGCGCTCGTCATGCTGGGTATCAGTGACATCAATCCTGACGTACTCGTGCAAAAGGGACTCGCGCGCAAGAAGGACCTCGTCAAGATCCTTGGACGCGGTGAGTTGAAGAGTTCGATCAACGTCGCGGCGCACGGTTTCTCCGCGTCAGCGAAAGCCGCGATTGAGGCGGCGGGAGGAACGACGACGGTGCTCGACAAGCCCTTTGCTGTTCGTCCACCAGCGTCGGGCAACCAACACCAAAACCGCTAAGGACTGACACGTGTTCCGCAGGCTTTCCAACATTTTTCGCGTACCGGACCTTCGCAACAAGGTTCTGTTCACGATCGGAATCATCTGCCTCTACCAGGCTGGCGCCAACATCCCAATCCCTGGGGTGAGCTGGTCCCAGGTACAACTCCTACAGTCCAAAGCGGGCGCGAGTGGCGTGCTCGGTTTCTTGAACCTGTTCTCGGGCGGTGCCCTGACGCGTTTGGCGGTCTTTGGTCTGGGCGTGATGCCCTACATCACCAGCTCCATCGTCATTCAGCTGCTCACGACGGTCATCCCCAAGCTCGGCGAGTGGCGCGACCAAGGAGCCGTAGGACAAAAGCGTATTACCCAGACGACGCGGTACTTGACCATTGGTCTCGCGCTGCTGCAGTCGACGGGACTCATCTACGCGTTCCACGGTCACGACCAGGCGCTGCTCGGTTTCAACATCGACCTGATCCCCAAGTTCACGCTTGGTCTTGGTTTGTTCATGGTCGCGATCATGACCGCGGGTACCGCCTTCGTGATGTGGCTCGCCGAACTGATCACCCAGCGCGGTATCGGGCAAGGCATGAGTCTGTTGATCTTCGCCAACGTCGTCGCGGGCATGCCCTCGGGTGGACGCGCGGTGTGGAGCGAGGGCGGACCCACGAAGTTCTTCGTCATCCTCCTCGTCTCGATTGCGCTGCTCGTGCTCATCGTCTTCATGGACAACGGACAGCGACGTATCCCGGTGACGTTCGCACGACGCGTCGTCGGCCGAAAAGAAATGGGTGGGAACTCGACCTACATCCCTCTCAAGGTCAACCAGTCCGGTGTTATCCCGATAATCTTCGCCTCGTCGGTGCTCTACATACCTGTTCTGTTGTCCAATATCGTTCCGTGGACGAGTTTTCAGAATTTCGTGAACTCGTCGCTGCATCCGACGAGCTTCTTTTACATCTTCGCGGACTTCATCTTGATTCTCGCCTTCACCTTCTTCTACGTCTACATCGCCTTCGAACCTCATCAGCAAGCCGAGATGTTGCGCCAGCAAGGTGGCTTCGTGCCCGGCATTCGACCGGGGTTGCCAACGGAGAAGTACTTCGCCAAGATGTTGAGTCGCCTCACCGTCGTTGGTGCGGTGTTCCTCGCGTCGGTAGCCGTGATACCGAGCATCCTGATGGCTCTGTGGAACATCAATCGTTTTCCCTACTACGGCACGACGCTCTTGATCGCGGTGGGCGTGGCGCTCGAGACCATGCGCCAAATCGATTCACAGCTGATGATGCGTAACTACGAGGGATTCCTCAAGAGGTAGCCATGACGGCACGTCTCAATCTGGTCGTTCTTGGGAAACAGGGTGCGGGCAAGGGAACCCAGTGCAAACGCCTTGCCGAGATCTACGCCATTCCCCACGTTTCGACGGGCGACATGTTGCGCGCAGCCGTGAAGGCGGGGACGCCCCTTGGCCAGGAGGTCGCCGCAATCATGGACGCCGGTGCTCTCGTGTCCGACGATCTCGTCAATCGATTGGTGGACGAGCGTTTCAAGGAGCCCGACGCACAGCGCGGGGCGTTGCTGGACGGATTTCCTCGAACGCTCCCTCAAGCCGAAGCCCTCGAGGCGTTGCTCGGCGATGACGGTATCAAGTTGTGCATCAACCTCGACGTGCCTATCGACCTGGTAACCGAACGATTGTCGTCTCGTCGGGTGTGCCAAGAGTGTGGCAACATCTACAAGGACACCGACGTTGAAGCGATTTCGGGGACGTGCTCGAACTGCGGAGGCGACGTAATCCAGCGCAACGACGACCAGCCCGAGGCGATTCGAGCGAGGCTCGAACTCTACGAACGAGATACTGCTCCGCTCTTGTCCTTTTACGAACAACGAGGTCTCCTCGTGCGGGTCGACGGCGACCAGAGCCCCGACGAGGTGACCGACGCGATCACGCGCGTCGTGCGCGAAAAGGGACTCGCGTGAGACGCTCCAAGGACGAACTGAACAAGATGCGAAAGGCTGGCAAGGTCGTTGCTGAAATGCACGAAGCCACCCGTAACGCGATTCGACCGGGCGTGACGACGATGAAGTTGAACGAGATCGCCGCGGAGGTGATCGCCAAGCGCGGGGCACGGTCGAATTTTCTCAACTACCACGGATTCCCCGCGGTGATCTGCACGAGTCCCAACGACATGATCGTCCACGGCATCCCGGGTCCGTACGTGTTGCGCGAAGGTGACATCATCTCGATCGACTGCGGGGCGATCGTGGAGGGTTACCACGGCGACGCGGCATACACCGCGGGCGTCGGAGCCATTAGTGATCTGGCGAAGAAACTCATTGAGGTCACCGAGCGATCAATGTGGGCGGGCATTGAGCAACTGAAGATAGGCAATCGATTGCACGAAGTCGGACGAGCGGTCCAGCACGTCGCCGAGGACGCTGGCTTTTCGGTCGTACGCGACTACGTGGGTCATGCGATCGGCACCGAGATGCACGAGAGCCCTCAAGTTCCCAACTACTGGCCGGGTACTCCTGGACCTACCTTGAAAGAGGGCATGGTTTTCGCCATCGAGCCAATGGTGAACGTGGGTGGTTTCGACACCTACGAACTCGACGATGGTTGGGGAATCATGACCCAAGACGGCACCCTGTCGGCCCATTTCGAACACACCATCGCCGTCACCGACAACGGCCCCGAAGTCTTTACCGTTCTCTAGTCGCGTGGATGCGTGCGGTCGAATTGGCGCTGCGCGAAGAGGGCCGCTTCGGTTCGACGTTGGTAGCCGAGTTTGGCTAACAGATTCGAGACGTAGTTCTTGACGGTCTTCTCGGCGAGGAACATAACGTCGGCGATCTCGCGATTACTCAGTCCCTCCGCCAAGAGGTCGAGGATCCGCCGCTCCTGGGCGCTCAGACTCTCGAGTCGGATGTCCTCGGCGATCTGGCGGCGCAATCGCTCCTTGGCCCGGTCAAGTTGCTCCTTCGTCATCAACATCTCACCGGCGCCGACGCGGCGGATCGAGGTGACGAGGTCGTCGCCGCGAACGTTCTTGAGCACGTATCCTCGAGCGCCCGCGAGCATCGACGCGTTGAGCGCCTCGTTGTCGGCGAAGGACGTGAGCATCAAACACGCGAGATCGGGCCGTTGTTCCTTGAGGGAACGACACAGATCGACACCGCTGCCGTCGGGCAGTCGCACGTCAAGGACCGCGACGTCGACATCTGCAATGTCGAGCGCGAGCGCGTCGCCGAGCGAACCCGCTTCGGCGACGACGGAAAGATCGTCGTGGGATTCGAGCAATTCGCGAAGACCGCGGCGAACGATCTCGTGGTCGTCTACGAGGAGAAGTCGAATCACGTTAGTCCAATCGGTTAGCGGTCCAGCGCACCTGAGTACCGTGTCCTACTTCTGAGTCTACGAAGCAATCACCACCGAGGTCTCGGGCGCGTGAGGTGAGGTTGCGAAGACCGTGGCCCCCACTCACGTTGCCGACGAAGCCCACCCCATCGTCGCTGACCAGCAGGACCAAAAGATTGTCCTCAATGCTCAGTCCAACCTCAACGTGCTGTGCCTTGGCGTGGCGCACGATGTTGGACAAGATCTCACGCAACGCCTGGGTCGCGTGCTGCGCGCAGTGTTGCGTGACGAGTTCGTCGAGGTTCTCGAGTGACTGCACGTGGACCTTCACACCGAGACGAGTGGCCACCTCGCTGGTGAGCGCGACGATCCGATCCTCCAGCGAAACGTTCTCATCGTGTTCCTGATCGATCTCGAAGATGGTGGTTCGGATGTCGTGGATCGTCTCGTTGAGTTCGTCGAGCGAGGTATTGATGCGTTGACGCACGCCATCATCGAGGCTGTCGCTCAACGCGAGTTGTAGCGAGAGACCAACGCCAAAGAGTCGCTGGATCACCGTGTCGTGTAGATCGCGCGCGAGTCGCTCCCGTTCTTCGATGATCGAGATCTCGCGAACCTGGCTGCGCAGTCTCGCCTGATCGATGACGAGACCCGCCGCGCGACCGAAGCCGGCGACGAGGTCCTCGTCCTCCTGGCTGAACGGTTCGCCGTTCACGTGTTCGGTGAGATACAGATTCCCGAACACGTGCCCGTCCCCGGCGAGCACGGGCACCCCGAGGAATTGTTTCATCGGGGGGTGATTCGCAGGGAACCCAAAACTCTTCGGATCCTTCGCGATGTCCTCGACCCGTACGGGACTCGCCACGCGGATCGTCTCACCCAGCAGACCCAAGCCCTTGGGCGCATTGCCAATCGCCGCTCGCTGCGATTCGCTGACGCCGTGGGTGATAAAGCTCGAGAGCGTCACGCCGTCCTTTGAAAGTACGCCCAATGCGCCGTAGGTCGCCCCCACCAAGTTCGTCGCGGACTCGACGATGCTCTTGAGCAGCGTCGTCAGGTTGGCGTCGGCCTCGATCAGCAAGATCGCGTCGAGGAGCGCGTGTAGGCGCTGGGGATCGTTGATCCGATGAAAGGCCATGACGCCAAGCCTCCCACGCGAGGGCTCGCGCCGGTTGGGCGATCTATCCGCGCTGGCCAATGACCACCGACAAGGGGAGGGCGACCAGCGTGGCGCCTCGGGCGACGGCGTCGTCCAAGACCGGACTCAGTTGAACGTTCCCAGAGGCGATTTTCGCGATTCCCGACACCATGACCGACCACGTCAGACCGTTCGCGTCGAGGCCGTCAATTTGAAGAGTAAGCACGTCGAAGCGTTGTGCGGCGAGGATGACCGAGGGATCCGTGCTCGCGAGCATGATGAAAGTGCCTTCCATCAGGCTAATTCGTGCCGGAAGGGCGACCGGGAGACACTTGACCGAGATCACGACGCGCGCGAGCGACGCTGCTTCTAAGAGCTCGAGGCACTCGTTGCGCGTGATGGCTTCGGCCATGAGCGACACGGGTGGTTCCGTCATCCCCCTAGCATGGACGTTGGTGACGAGGGGTCACTAGGGTCGGCGGTCACTTTTTGGTAATTTCCAGCCTTTTGGTGTGACGTGACGCCTTCGACGTCCGTCGGGCTTTTGCATTTGTCCAAAAGAACGATAGAATGGTCAGCCGACCTCTTGAGAGCCGAGAGGTCTAACCGTGAAGGAGCTTTTTGCTCCTTGACGTCGTAGTGCCCGAACAAGGAGAAGGAACCTGAGCAAGCCAAAGGAAGACGCGTTCACCGTTGAGGGAACCGTCGTCGAGCCTCTACCCAACGCCATGTTCCGCGTGGAGTTAGAGAACGGTTACACCGTCCTCGCTCACAGTTCGGGAAAGATGCGCATGCACCGCATTCGTATTCTTCCCGGCGACAAGGTCCAGGTGGAGATTACGCCCTACGACATGACTCGCGGTCGCATCACCTATCGCTACAAATAGCTCACGTTCCACATCGATCGAGAAAGAAACAACATGAAGGTTCGCGCCAGCGTAAAGCCCATGTGTGAGAAGTGCAAGGTCATTCGCAGGGCAGGTCACGTCCGCGTGATCTGCGAGAACCCGCGTCATAAGCAGCGTCAGGGCTAGGAGAGGAACAGCATGGCCCGTATTGCCGGAGTCGACATCCCACGCGAAAAGCGAACGGTGATTTCGCTCACGTACATCTTTGGAGTTGGTCCCACCATCGCGCAACAGATTTGCGCCGCGACGGGGATCGACGAGTCCACACGGGTGAAAGACCTCAGCGAAGCTGACGTCAACAAGCTGCGTGCCTACATCGACCAGAACGTCACCGTCGAGGGTGACCTTCGACGCGACGTCGCCCAAGACATCAAGCGCAAGATGGAGATCAATTGCCTTCAGGGCATTCGTCACCGCAAAGGTCTGCCCGTTCGAGGGCAGCGCACCCGCACCAATGCCCGCACCCGCAAGGGACCCAAGCGCACCGTCGCTGGTAAGAAGAAAGTAACGAAGTAATGGCGAAGCCCACCACGGCCCGTAAGGGTCGTCGCAAAGAACGAAAGAACGTCGCTTTTGGCGTCGCGCACATCAAGAGTTCGTTCAACAACACGATCGTCTCGATTACCGACCCCGAGGGCAACGTCTTGTCCTGGGCGTCGTCGGGTCAAGTTGGTTTCAAGGGATCGCGCAAGTCCACGCCCTACGCCGCCCAGCTCGCTGCAGAGAAGTGCGCGCGAGCAGCGATGGAGCACGGGGTCAAGAAGGTCGACGTCCTCGTGCGTGGCCCGGGATCGGGACGAGAGACCGCGATTCGTTCCATCGCGGCTGCGGGCATAGAGGTCGTCGCCATCAAGGACGTCACGCCATTGCCCCACAACGGGTGTCGACCCAAGAAGCGACGGAGGGGTTAGGTCATGGCTCGTTACACCGGACCCGTGTGCCGTCTCTGTCGTCGTGAGCGCACCAAGTTGTACCTAAAGGGCGAACGCTGCTTCACGCTGAAGTGCCCTGTCGCGGAGAACTCGGATCGCCAAACTCGAGCGTTTCCTCCTGGCATGCACGGTCGCGACCGTCAGCGCCAAGGTTCTGAGTACTTGACCCAGCTTCGTGAGAAGCAGAAGGCTCGACGTATCTACGGCATCTTGGAGAAGCAGTTCCGCAACCTTTACGAAGAAGCGAGTCGACGCCCGGGCATGACGGGCACCAACTTGCTGCAGTTCCTCGAGTGTCGCCTCGACAACGTGGCGTACCGCGCGGGTTGGGGTGCGAGTCGCGCTCAAGCCCGCCAGTTGGTTCGACACGGTCACGTGCTCGTGAACGCCAAGCGCGTCACGATCCCTTCGTTTCGCGTGCGTCCCGGTGACGTCGTGGCGCTTAAGCCCGTCACGCGCGACAACTTCAACGTGAAGCGCAACCTCGACGTCCTGGACCGCACGGTGCCGGGTTGGCTCGAAACGGGCGACAACGGCTTTAGCGTCACCGTGCGCGTCGTCCCCCAGCGAGAGCAAATCGACGAGTCGATCCAAGAGCAACTCATCGTCGAGTTGTACTCGAAGTAATCCGTATTTTCATCGTTTGTAAGGAGTCCCCATGTTGATCATCCAACGACCCACCATCGAAGCCATTGGCGACGAATTCAACAACCGCCAGTCATTCGCGGTCGGCCCACTCGACCCTGGTTTCGGCCACACCCTTGGCAACTCGCTTCGTCGCACCTTGCTGTCGTCGATTCCGGGTGCCGCTGCGACGCGCGTGAAGTTCGACGCCGTACTCCACGAGTTCGGTGTGATCGAAGGCGTGAAGGAGGACGTGCAGGACATTTGTCTGAACTTGAAGGACTTGCTGCTCATCGTGCACTCTGACGAGCCGGTCACCCTTCGTCTCGACAAGCGCTCCGAAGGTCCCGTCACGGCGAATGATCTCTCCAAGACCGCCGACGTCGAGATCTTGAATCCCGACCTTCATCTTGCCTACCTGACCAACTCCAAGAGTGCGCTCACGTTCGAATTGACCGTGGAGCGTGGAAAGGGTTACGTGGGCGCCGAAGGTAACAAGGGTTCATCCACGATCGGCGTGATTCCTCTCGACGCCATCTTCACCCCCGTTCGTCGTGTGAGTTTCGAGATCGAGCCCGTACGCGTCGAACAGTCCAAGGACTTCGACCGCCTCGTCATTGACATTGAGACCGACGGCTCCATCAGCCCTCGCGAAGCGCTCGCTTCGGCGGGTAAGACGCTCGGTTCGTTGGTCGATCTCATTGGCAGTTTCGACGAGGAAGCACCGTCGCTCGAGCTGGGCGACGTGGGCACCGCGCAAGCGGCCGCGTCAGAACTGGACATCCGTATCGAAGAGTTGGGCCTCACCGAGCGTTCACGCAACTGCCTGAAGCGCGCTGGTATCAACACGATCGCCCAACTCGTCAACGCGACTGAGCGCGACCTCACCTCAATCACCAACTTTGGCGCGACGTCGCTGAAGGACGTGACCGACCGTCTCGACGAGCGCGGACTGTCGCTTCGAGCAGAGGACTAAGCATGCGAGGCACTCCTACCAAGGGCAAGCGTTTCGGTGGCGACAGTGCGCACCAAAAGGCCATGATGGGTAACCTCGTCGCGTCCATGATCGCCGCTGAGTCGATCGTCACCACCGAAGCCAAAGCCAAGGCCCTTCGACCAATCGTCGAGAAGGTCGTCACCGCGGCGAAGAACTCGCCCGAGGGTTCGGTGCACGCGCAGCGACGGGTCGTCGCCTTCATCCGTGACAAGGATATGACGCACAAACTCTTCACCGAGATCGCTCCTCGCTACAGTGATCGCCCCGGTGGGTACACACGCATCTTGAAGCTCGGGCCGCGTCAGGGTGACAATGCCCCGATGGCGCGCATTGAGTTCGTCTGATCAACCCCTAGGCCCCACCCAGCGGTGGCGCCTCGATATCGCCTACGATGGCGCCGCCTTCAGCGGCTTCGCCTACCAACCGCAATTCACGACCGTCATTGGTGTGTTGCGATCGACGCTCGCGAGCACCCTTCACCTTGAAAAAGAACCCACACTCGTCGGTGCTGGTCGTACCGACGCTGGAGTACACGCCTTCGCCCAAGTCGTGCACGTGGACCTACCCACCACGCTGTTCAAGAACCAGCGCGGTCCCGATCCGCAACGACTCGCGCGTTCGCTCAACAAGCAACTTCGAGGGCGTGTGCGGATTCTTCGAGCGATGCCAGTCGGCGACGACTTTCACGCGCGTTTTTCTGCCACGTGGCGCGAGTACCGCTACTTGGTGCTCGAGACGACGCCGCCCGCCCTCGCGTTGAGCAACGCGTGGAGCTGGGCGGTGCAGGGTCCTCTCGACATCGCTGCCATGAACGGCGCCGCGAGTGAATGTCTCGGGACCCACGACTTTCGCGCGTTTTGTCGTCGACCCACGAATGCGCCCGCCGGTGAGCCGCTTCGCCGCCTCGTACTGTCGGCTCACTGGGAGCGCCTCGCGGACACTTTCTCCCTGAGCCCCGCTAACGACGTGGTGCTTCGCCTCGACATCCGGGCCCAATCGTTCTGTCACAACATGGTGCGCTGCCTCGTCTCGAGCATGGTCGCGGTGGGACAGGGGAAAATCGCCGAAAACACCGTGAAAGAGCGGCTTTCGAGTCTCGAAAGGGACCATCTGCCGCCGCCCGCGCCCGCGGCGGGACTGAGTCTTGTCGGGGTCGGTTACAGCGAATTTGCTGGCGGACCCTCAAGTTTTGTAAGGTAGAGAGTCCCCTAGGTCCGCTCTCGGGCCTCAGAATCGCTGAAGGAATATCTGTGCGTACCTACACTCCGAAGGTTCATGAGTTGACGCGCGACTGGCTGGTCCTCGACGCCGAGGGCCTCGTGCTGGGTCGTGTGGCGACCTTGGCCGCCTCGTTACTTCGTGGAAAGCATCGCGTGTTCTTCGCTCCCCACGTGGACACTGGTGACTACGTCATCATCATCAACGCGGACAAAGTGGTCGTCACCGCGAACAAGGCGGCGCAGAACTTCCATCACCACCACTCGGGTTACCCCGGTGGTCTTCGTTCGACGTCGTGGCAGAAATTGATCGACACCGATCCCGAGACGCTCGTCTACGAAGCCGTCAAGGGTATGGTGCCAAAGAATCGCTTGGGTCGTGCCCAAATGGGCAAGCTCTTCGTCTACGCCGGCGCCGAGCACCCCCACGCCGCCCAGCAGCCAATCAAGTACGACACCTCGACGATTCGTCGCGCTTAAGGAGAACAGTTCGTGACCACCCCGCTCACCCAAACCACGGGACGACGCAAAGAAGCAGTCGCCCGCGTTCGACTTCGCCCCGGTACGGGCACCATCACCATTAACTCGCGTGCGTTCGATAATTACTTCACCTCGGCGACTCATCGCCAGATGGTCATGGAACCACTTCGTCTCATCGACGCCCAGCAGACCTACGACATTGACGCCACCATCGAAGGTGGCGGCGTGGCGGGCCAAGCAGGAGCGTTGCGGCTCGGGATTTCGCGTTCGTTGCTCGAGATTGACGAGAACGTCCGTCCGGCTCTCAAGAAGGCGGGACTGTTGACGCGAGACTCTCGAAAGAAGGAGACCAAGAAATACGGTCTCAAGAAGGCTCGTAAGGCTCCTCAGTACTCGAAGCGTTAACGAGTATGGCCGTGCGCTTCGGCACGGACGGCATCCGCGGACGAGCGTTCGACGAGATCTCCGTCGACCTGGCCTATCGGCTCGGTATCGCGGTCGCGTCGGTCTTTGAAGTTCCGGTGTTCGTTGGTTACGACACTCGCGAGAGTTCGCCAGCCCTCGCCGCCGCGGTACTCGCGGGACTCGTCGACGGGGGCGGCGACGCGCACAACCTCGGCGACTTCACGACACCGGGTGTCGCGGTCATTGCCCGTCAGCGCGGCGGTGCGGGCATCGTCGTCTCGGCGTCGCACAATCCCTACTACGACAACGGCCTCAAGGTGCTCGGCTTGGGCGGATCGAAACTCGACCACGCGAGTGAGGAGGCGTTGACCGTCGCCCTTGACGACGCGCCGTCGCCCCTCTCGGCGACGTTCGCCGATCTGCCAATCGACGAGAATGCGCAGCACGACTACGCGCGTCACCTTCGCCAACTGGTGCCCACGGACATCTCGTCGCTCTCGATCGTGCTCGACTGCGCGAACGGCGCCGCGAGTCACGTCGCGCACGAGTTGTTTGAAGGCACTGGTGCGAAGATCACCACGATCCACGACCGACCCAACGGGCGCAACATCAATGATCACTGCGGCTCGACGGACGTGACCGACCTCATCACCAAGGTCCTCGAGATCGGCGCCGACCTCGGTCTCGCCTTTGATGGTGACGCGGACCGTCTCATCGCGGTCGATGAGAACGGACACGTCCGCGACGGCGATGATCTGATGGTCCTCATGAGCCTCGATCGGCTCGACCGCGAGACGTCCGACGGTGGTCTCGTCGTGACGTCGATGAGCAATCTCGGTCTTCATCGCGCGATTTCCTCGATGGGAGTGTCGATCGTCGAGACCGATGTGGGAGACCGCAACGTGCTCCTCGCGCTTGAGGAGCGCGATTGGAATTTCGGTGGCGAACAATCCGGTCACTTGATCTTTCGCGACCTCAGTCCAACTGGTGACGGTCTACTCACGGGAATGATTCTCAGTGACCTCGTCGTGCGACGAGGACCACTCGGCGAACTCGCGAACGCGGCGTGGCGTCGGGTGCCCCAAGCACTCATCAACATCGCGGTCGAGCGTTTCGCACAAGGCCCCGTGGAGGAGATCTTCGATGAGCTCTCGAGAAATCTTGGCATCAATCGCGGCGAAGTACGTTTGCTGGTGCGCCCTTCGGGCACCGAGCCGGTCGTGCGCGTCATGATCGAAGCCCTCGACGCTGACTTCGTACACGAATTTCGCCAGCGCGTCACAACGTTTTTCTCTTGAAACATTCCAGGGGTAAGTGAATTTGTGACCCGAGTAGGCTAGCGATCATGTGCGGCATCATTGGGGTCGTTGGATCCTCCGACACGCTCGAGACGCTTCTCGAAGGTTTGCAGCGCCTCGAATATCGCGGGTACGACTCGGCGGGCGTCGCTCTGGTACGTCAAGGTGAGACCTGGCGCGCGCGCGTCGCGACCGGCACCGAATCGGTCGCCGCCCTGCGAATCGAATGCAAGAACGCGCCCGGCGAGTTTCATTCGGGCATTGGACACACTCGCTGGGCGACCCACGGTGCGCCCGAAGCGATGAACGCGCACCCGCACGTCGACTGCTCGGGCAACGTCGCAATCATCCACAACGGCATCATCGAGAACCATGGTGAGATCCAGGAGCAGCTCGAATCACGTGGTCACATTTTCACCTCGGTCACCGACTCCGAGGTGCTGGCCCACCTCATCGAGGAATTTCGCGACCAGGGTCTCGAACTGGTCGAAGCGGTGCGACAGAGTCTGCACACGGTCCGTGGTGCGTTCGCACTCGCGGCGATGGACTGCACCGAACCTGACGTCATCGTCGCGGCGCGGCGCATCTCGCCGCTCGTCGTGGGCACGGCGCCTGGCGTCACCTACCTCGCGAGTGACGTGCCGGCGATTCTGGATCGAGCGACGGCTTTCTACGCAGTCAACGATGATGAGATCGTTCGATTAGGCCCCGAAGGCTTTCGCGCGATTGATCTGGAGGGTTCGCCCGTTCGCCTTCGCCAACTGCAGATCGACTGGGACTTAGAGACGGCCGAAAAGGGTGGCAACGACGACTTCATGTCCAAGGAGATCAACGAGCAGCCTGAAGCGATTCACGCGACGCTGCTTGATCGACGACGTCGCGACGGGTGCATCATCTTTGACGAACTTCGTGTGAGCGACGAGGAATTGCGCAACGTCAAGCGTGTCGTCCTGGTCGCCGCCGGTACGTCGCACCACGCCGCGCTCGTGGCGAAGTACGCCATCGAACGCTGGGCGAGGGTGAGCGTCGAGGTGGACATCTCGAGCGAGTACCGCTACCGCGACCCGATCGTTGAGATTGGCACGCTGGTCATTGGCGTGTCCCAGAGCGGCGAGACGATCGACACGATTCAAGCCGCGCGCGAAGCGCAACGTCGCGGCGCGCGCGTGGTCGCCGTGTCGAACATCGTCGATTCGTCGCTCGCCCGCGAGGCGGACGCGGTCATCTACACGCGAGCGGGCTTGGAGGTGTCGGTCGCGTCCACCAAGGCGTTCGTCGCTCAAGTGGCGGCGCTCGAGTTACTCGCGCTTCGACTGGCGCAGTTGCGCACGACGATGCCGCCCGAGGACATCGACGCACTTTTTCTTGGGCTCAATGCGGTCAGCGCACAGGTCGCGACGTGTCTCGAGCGGCGCGAACACGTGCGCGACGTCGCCAAGCAGCTGCTCGGTAGTCATGATTTCTTTTTCCTCGGGCGCCACGTCGGGTTCCCCACGGCGATGGAGGGTGCCCTCAAGCTCAAGGAGCTGACCTACCTGCACGCCGAGGGCTACCCAGCGGGTGAACTCAAGCACGGTCCGCTCGCCTTGATCGAGCCCGGGGTCGTCGTGGTCGCGGTCGCGACCGATCCCGCGATGCACGAGAAAATCTTGTCCAACCTCGCTGAGGTGAAGGCGCGCGGCGCGAGCGTGGTGGCGGTCGCGACCGACGACGACGAGGCGATCGAGGCGGTGGCGGACTTCGTACTACGCGTGCCAGCGACCGAACCCATGTTCACGCCCATGGTCGACGTCGTGCCCCTTCAACTTTTCGCGTACTACATGGCGACCGGACTGAATCGCAACGTGGATCGTCCTCGCAACCTCGCCAAGACGGTCACGGTCGAGTAGTGGCGCTGAGTGTGGGGGTGGACGTCGTGGACGTGCCACGATTCGCCTCAGCCATCACTCGCCACCCCCGACTGGTGCAGCGTCTCTTCACCGAGCGAGAGCAGCGGGACGCCCGGGCGAGGCCCGAGCGATTGGCCGCGCGCTTCGCCGCGAAGGAAGCGGTGCTCAAGACCTTGCACGTCGGAATCGGCGCGACGCCGTGGCATTCGATCGAGATCCACCGATCACGAGAAGGGGTGCCGAGCGTGCACCTGTACGGCGCCGCCCTTGATCTCGCCGCGCAGCGAGGCCTTGGCGTCTTGCATCTGTCAATGTCGCACACGTCGCTCACCGCGATTGCCTTTGTCGTTGGCGATGACGTGACGAACTCATGAGTGCCGACGCCAGTCATCAGCGCGCGTGGGCGGAGATATCAATCTCGGCCCTCGCCAACAACGTCGCGGCGATCAAGACGGTCATCGCACCGACCGCGCTGTGTGGAGTCGTGAAGGCCAATGGTTACGGACACGGTATGGCCCACGTCGCTCGAACGCTCATGGACGCGGGCGTCGAGTGGTTCGCCGTCGCCACGGTCGACGAGGGAATCGAACTTCGCGAAGCGGGTATCGACGCGCCGATTCTCTTGCTCGCCGAGATTCCCGAGGAATCGATGCGCGAAGCCCTGGCGAGTTCGCTCACCCTCACCGTGGGGTCGCTCGAAGGCGCCCGCGCGGCTCGCGCACAGTGTGAGCAGCGCGGTGGGGTGCATCGCGTGCACGTCAAGGTCGATACCGGTATGCATCGCATGGGCGTCGCGCCCGAGCACGCCCAAGAAGTCGTGGCTCTCTTGGCGAAGTCGAAGTGCGTCGACGTCGAGGGTCTCTGGACGCACTTCAGCGTCGCTGACTCATCGAACCCAGAACAGCGTTTCTTCACCCGTGGGCAGATCGAACGTTTTGATCAGGTCGTGAACGAACTCGGACCACAGTGTCCGCGCCTCCTTCACCTCGCCAACTCCGCCGGCGCTCTGGGGTTTCCTGAGGCGCGCCGGGACCTCGCACGAGTTGGACTCGCGCTCTACGGTTACCTGCCCGAACCGTGGCTCGCGTACGCGCTCGCCGAGCGTGGCGTGCACCTGGTACCAGTCATGAGTTTGCGAGCGCGCGTCGTCGCGACGCGCCGCGTGCTCGCGGGCGAGCGTCCGAGCTACGGACGTCGCCGCGCGCTCGTACGAGATTCGAACATCGTGACCGTGCCTTTTGGGTACGCCGACGGTTTTGCGCGTCGACTCTTCGACGCCGGGGCGCAGGTCTTGATCAACGGACGGCGCTACGATCTGGCGGGCGTCGTGACGATGGATCAATTAGTCGTGGACGTTGGTGACGATGACGTCAAGGTCGGTGACGACGTCGTGTTGTTGGGTTGCCAAGGAAGCGAAGAGGTCAACGCGGACGAGTGGGCGCACGACGCGGGGACAATAACCTGGGAGGTCCTCTGCGCGGTGGGCGCTCGCGTGCCGCGTGTGCTCGTCGACTGATGCTCGACTTGGCTGATCTTCCTTCGTGCACGAAGTGCGCGCTCAGCGAGCACCGCCAGCGCGTCGTCATTGGTTCAGGTCCCGAGCGCTCGTCGTTGATGGTGTTGGGTGAAGCACCCGGTCGAAGCGAGGACGAGGGTGGAGCGCCGTTCATTGGTCGAAGCGGGCGACTCTTGTTCGAACTCATCGGTAACGAACTGGGGCGACGTCGCGACGAGTGCTTCGTCACCAACGTCGTCAAGTGCCGCCCACCCGCCAACCGCACTCCCAGGCCACGCGAAATTGCGATGTGTCGGCCTTGGCTGGACGAGCAACTTCGTCGCTGCGAACCGGCCGTGGTGCTCGCGCTTGGCAATACCGCGGCGAAGTCGTTGTTCGGCTTCGACGAGGGAATCAGCGTGACCCACGGACGGGTCGTGCAACTCGGTGGCGCGAAGGGGGTTGCGACGTATCATCCCGCGGCGGCGCTGCGCGGTGGGCCTAGCGTGGTCGAGGTGATGCGAGGTGACCTGCGAATCGTGCGCGAGCTGCTGGGAGCAAGGTGAGTTATCGGCGTCGTTGTACGAGTGACGTGCGCACCAATGATGCCGGCGAGGACTTCGCCCAGCTCTTGCGCAGTGGTGACATCGTGCTGCTCGTTGGCCCTTTGGGCGCGGGAAAGACCACGTTCGTCAAGGGTGTCGCCCGAGGGCTCGGGGTTATCGAGCGCGTGACGAGCCCCACCTTCACCGTCGTGCGAGAACACGAGTGCCACAACGAATTAGGCATCGCGACGCTGCAACACTGCGACGTGTACCGAGTCGCGAGTCTCGACGAGGTGCTCGACCTGGCCCTGGGTGAGCTCGTCGAAGAGTCAGCGGTCGCACTCGTTGAATGGGGCGACATCGCGGCGTCGGTCTTTGGACGCGACGTGTTGCGGGTGACATTTGAGGTGCAGAGCGACGAGATACGTGTGCTCGACGTCGAAGGTGTCATTGACGCACAACGAGCGAACGCCCTCGAGGTGTGGGCGACGTCATGAACATCCTCGCGATCGAGACCGCCACGCCCTACTGTGCGCTCGGCATCGCGACGAACGAGCGCCAACTCACGCGCGTGCTCGATGATGCGCGTCACCACACTGAGGTACTCGCTGGCGGCATCGAAGCAATGCTCGAGGAGTGCGCACTGCCAATACGGGACCTCGAGCGGGTCGTCGTTGACATTGGCCCGGGGCTCTATACGGGACTTCGCGTGGGGATCGCGAGCGCCATCGGGCTCGCCGAAGGATTGGGTTGTCCCCTCGTCAGCGTCAGTTCGCTCGAGCTCTTGGCCCACGGTGCGCGCAGCGCCGGCGTGCGAGGCACCCTGGTGTGCTGCGTGGACGGACGTCGCGGCGAGGTCTTCGTCCAACGTTTCGCCCTCGACGAGGACGTCACGGCGCTCGCCAAGCCAGACGTCGTGAAGCCTCGAGACGTGGTCATTGAATGGGCGACCAATGGCGCGCCCGTCACGTTCAGCGGTGACGGGGTCACCCGCTATTTTCGCGATTTCAACGCGGTACCCAACGGCGAGGTGTTCGAACAGAACGTCCCGCCCGTCGCCGAGGCGCTTCGTATCGCCCACACTCGCGAACCGAGCGCGCACGTGGTCCCGCTGTATCTTCGCGAAGCTGACGCCGTCGCGAACTTCGACACGCGCACCCGCCAATGAACGACTGGACGATCCGACTCGTCCAACGTCGTGACGTGCCCGACCTGCTCGCCATCGAGAACGCTCAATTCCCAGAACCGTGGACGAAGAACATGCTGCTCGACGAGATCAGCAACGTCGAGACGCGTCGCTACACCGTCGCCGTGCTCGACGGTCGGATCATTGGCTATCTCGGGGTCATGTTCGTGCTCGACGAATTGCACATCAATACCCTCGGCACGTTGCCTGCCTTTGAGGGACGAGGCGTGGCGACGTCCTTGATGGATGACGCCTGGCGAGACGCCAAGGAGCGCGGCGTCAAGCGAGCGACTCTCGAGGTGGCGGCGTCGAATCATCGCGCGCAGCGTCTGTACTATCGCTACGGCTTCAAACCGGTGGGTGTGCGCAAGAACTACTACGAACGAATCAAGGAAGATGCCCTCATTCTCTGGGCGGACCTGGTGGACGAGGATGCTTCGCCTGGTCCTACGCTTGATGCGTGAAGGTGCTCGGCATTGAGACCAGTTGTGACGAGACGGCGGCCGCCGTCGTCGACGACGCGTTGCACGTGCACTCGACGGTCATCGAATCCTCCATTGACCAGCACCGGGACTTCGGGGGCGTGGTACCCGAACTCGCTGGTCGCGCCCACGTCGCGACGATTGGTCCGGTGGTGCGCGAGGCCCTGGAGGGCGCGGGGCTCGACCCCACGCATCCCGCCATCGACGCAGTCGCCGTCACGAGTGGACCGGGACTCATTGGCTCACTGCTCGTGGGACTCTCGGCCGCGAAGACCTACGCCCTTGCGTGGGGCATCCCCTTCGTGGGGGTCAACCATCTCGAGGGACACTTGTTCGCGCCGCTCCTCGAGCAACGAGATCTCGAGTGGCCGCTGCTGACGTTGCTCGTCTCGGGGGGTCACAGCCTGATTGTCCTTCAAGAGGGTCCGGGTCATCACCAGGTACTGGGCGAAACCATCGACGACGCGGCGGGCGAAGCGTACGACAAGGTCGCCAGGTGGCTAGGGCTCGGTTATCCCGGAGGACCCGAGATCGACCGCCTCGCGCAAGGCGGTAACCCCGACGCACTGGCGCTGCCGGTCTCGATGATCGGCGACGACTTCGATTTCTCCTTTTCAGGTCTCAAGACCGCGGTCGTGCGCGCCACGCAAAAGTATCCCGACGTCGCGATTGGCGACGTGGCCGCGTCCTTTCAAGCGGCGCTGGGCGAGCAGTTGTTGCGCAAGCTACGTCGCGCGTTGGAACGTTATGACGTGAGGGGTGTCGCACTCGCCGGTGGCGTCGCCGCGAACTCGCATCTTCGCATCCTCGTGCGCGCCCTCGCGGACGAATTCGGTGTCGTGGCGCACCTGCCGTCGCTGGCGATGTGCACGGACAACGCCGCCATGATCGGCGCCGCGGGACTCTATCGATTCGCGCACGATGGCGCGAGCGCGCTCTCGCTGTCGGCTCGCCCTAACTGGCAATTGGTCGACGTCGCGTGAGTGAACGTTGGATACCCCTTGACGTCGCCGATTGTGACCCGGACCCATTCGCGCAGTTCCACGCGTGGTTCCGTGATGCGAGTGACGTCATGCGCGAACGCGAAGCGATCGCGCTCGTCACCGCCTCGAGTGACGCGAAGCCGAGCGCGCGCATGGTGCTGCTTCGTCACGTCGACGCGATTTCCTTCGGATGGTATTCCAACTACGAATCGCGCAAGGGCGTGGAGCTCGCGGAGAATCCTCACGCGGCGCTTCTGTGGTACTGCGAACCCCTCGGACGCCAGATTCGCATCGAGGGGGTCGTTGAGCATATGAGCGCCGAGGAGTCCGACGAGTATTTCGCGTCACGCCCCCGGGGCCACCAGTTGGGCGCGCACGCGAGTCACCAGAGCGAAGTCCTCGAAAGTCGCCAGTCCCTAGAGACCGCGATGCACGACGAGGAGCGTCGTTACGAGGGTCGCGACGTGCCGCGTCCCTCCTATTGGGGCGGCTTTCGATTGACGCCAAATTTCTTTGAATTCTGGCAACATCGCCAGGACCGCCTGCATGACCGGGTGTTCTACCGGCTCCACGCCGGCTCCTGGGTGCTCGAGCGCCACGCCCCGTAGCGCGTTGGCACTCGGGACCGGAGGCTGCTAAATTGGCAGTCACAGGTTTCGAGTGCTAAGTGCACAGGAGGCAACAAAAAATGAAGCTACACCCACTAGAAGACCGCATTGTGGTCCGTCCCAACAGCGCCGAGGCGACGACCGCCTCAGGTCTCGTCATCCCCGACACCGCGAAGGAGAAGCCCCAGCAGGGCGAAGTCCTCGCGACGGGTCCCGGTCGTCGCACCGAGAGCACCGGCGAAGTGATTCCTACCGGCGTGAGCGTCGGTGACACGGTCGTCTATTCGAAGTATGGCGGCACGGAGATCACCGTGGACGGCGAGGATCTCTTGATCCTCTCGAGCCGCGACGTCCTCGCCACGATTTCGAAGTAGGTCCCGATGTCCAAACTTCTCAAATTTGATGAAGAGGCACGTCGAGGCCTCGAAGCGGGCGTCGACAAGTTGGCCGACGCCGTCAAGGTGACGTTGGGACCCAAGGGTCGCAACGTCGTCATTGGCAAGAAATTCGGTGCGCCGACGATCACCAACGACGGGGTGTCCATTGCTCGAGAGGTCGAACTAGAGGACCCCTTCGAGAACATGGGTGCCCAATTGGTGAAGGAAGTCGCGACCAAGACCAACGACGTCGCTGGTGACGGTACGACGACCGCGACGGTCCTCGCCCAAGCCCTCATCAAAGAGGGACTTCGTAACGTCGCGGCGGGTGCGAATCCTGCGGGACTCAAGCGCGGCATCGAGAAGGCTGTCAAGGCGGCCGTCGATTCGATTCACAAGCAGAGCGAGCCCGTCAACGACAAGAGCCAGATCGCCCAGGTAGCGACCATCTCCGCTGCGGACGCATCGATTGGCGAAGTCATCGCCGACGCCATTGACAAAGTCGGCAAGGACGGCACCGTCACGGTTGAGGAGTCGAACACGTTTGGCATCGAGCTGGAGCTCACTGAAGGTATGCAGTTTGACAAGGGCTACCTGTCGCCGTACTTCGTGAC
>Ga0302319_10007133_pt1 | contig 22018 bp, 19 predicted proteins | sample Bog_T0_2_FD_203319 | JGI IMG/M metagenome (GOLD analysis project Ga0302319, IMG submission 203319) | Peat permafrost microbial communities from Stordalen Mire near Abisko, Sweden - Bog_T0_2 | ecosystem: Environmental > Terrestrial > Soil > Wetlands > Peat | place: Sweden: Abisko, Stordalen Mire... | reverse complement strand
GAGCAAGTGAGTTACTCGCTCCGCTGATCGATGCGATTCAGAAGCATGTGCTTGCCGGAGCCAAGCTTCACGCCGACGATACGCCGATGCCGGTGCTTGCGCCTGGCAGCGGCAAGACCAAGACCGGGCGACTCTGGACCTACGTGCGCGATGACAGGCCCGCGGGTGAAGATACCGCGCCGGCCGTCTGGTTCGCGTACTCGGAAGATCGCAAGGGCGAGCATCCACGGCAGCATCTGAAGATCTTCAAGGGTGGCCTTCAGGCGGATGCTTATGCAGGGTTCCATCATCTCTACGGCGACGGCGCAATTTATGAAGTTGCCTGCTGGGCGCATGCACGACGCAAGTTCCATGAGATCCATGTTATCCATGCATCGCCCACAACAACCGAGGCTCTGGCCAGGATCGGCGCTCTCTATGCGATCGAAGACGAGGTGCGCGGCAAGCCTGCCGATCTCAGGCTGAGTGTCCGACAGGCACGAGTCAGGCCACTGCTTGAGGACATGCGCAGATGGATGGAGAAAGCGCTGCGTTCACTGTCAGCGAAGAGCGAAACCGCGAGTGCGATTCGATACGCACTCTCACGATGGCGCGCCCTTACGCGGTACACCGAAGACGGACTGTTGGAGATAGACAACAGCGCGGCCGAGCGTGCTCTGCGTGCCGTAGCCCTTGGACGCAAAAACTACCTGTTTGCAGGTTCTGATTGCGGTGGCGAACGTGCCGCCGCCATATACAGCCTGATCGGGTCGGCCAAGTTGAACGGCCTCGACCCCGAACTCTACCTCCGCACTGTGCTGGCCCAGATCGCCGACCATCCCATCAGCCGCATCGAAGAACTCCTGCCCTGGAACCTCGCCCTGTCTTTACAGACCCAATCCTCACAAGCCGCTTAGACACACTCATCAGGTGTCCACCAAAAAGGTAGTGGACACTTCAAAGATCAATCCTCAAGAAGGTCAAGAGGGGAGATCGGGACGCTTACGTCTAACCAATTGATTCTCTTCGACATCTAACCGGACAGTAGTGATCATGTCCCCCTATTTCCTCAATTGGGCGGCCTATGTCGCGTTGTTTGGAATCAGGCGCGGAGTAGTGAAGCTGGATGCGATGGCATTGAAGACGTCGTTCAGTTGCACCTCTGGATGCTGGTTGTCCTGGCAGGTGCTGTTCGACCCGCTTTGGGTCCAGTCGGAGTAAAAGGTATTCATGGACGAGGCCATGTTTTGCATCGCCACGCAGGCACTCAGCGAAGACAGGGAACTGAATGGGACGTTATTTCCAGTTGCGACAGTGGTGACATCGTTGTAGCTCTGAACTTTGGCTGCAGCTCCGCAACCGGAGCCCGAATTTGTTCCCGCTCCATAGGCCACGGAGAAGACGGTTGTTCCGGCAGCAGTCGCAGCTTGTGACGCCACGATTCCCTGCTGGCACTCATCCATGAAATCGGGGTAGATTCCGGAAATGGTTCCGCTCACTTCCTGATTGGGAGTGGAAAGGGATGACGCCGGCGCTGCGTTCTTATTAGGGTTGGAATTCAGGGTGTCATATCCATTGGAGCCTGGCGCAATAGTAGATGGCTCAGGGGTGTTGGTGGAGGGCCACTGCCACATGGAGCCTTGAGGGAAGTAAAACCATTGAGCATTCGAGCCGCCGTCGCTGATCAGGATGATTGCATTCTGCGATCCCGGATGAAGGATCTGTTCCGCAACCAGCGATGCCTGGGCCGCGTAGATGACGGGGGCATAATCGGTAATGCCTTCGCCAACGGCTCCGGTGTTCACTTTGCTTCCCGAGGGTCCCACGATGCCGTTCAGGGCAATGCCAGATGGGGAAATGGGCAGGCACCCTTGTTTCGCTCCGCTGCCGGTGCCACCGTAGCCGATTGCCATCACAAGGGAAGAGCTGGGGTTCAATCCGCCGGTGGTTGTGTTGGTGGGCTGATAATAATCGCTGACGTATCCGTTGGCATCGGCATCGCTGGCTCCATAAGTCATTTCGTAACTCGCGCTCCAAGTGTAGGAGTTGTTCGCTTCCCGGTAAGCGATCGGCGTGTAAGAGCTTGCCCCGGGCTTCGGCAAAGTGATCACCTGGTATGGCAGCCCCGGCCCGCTATAGCTCATATTGCTGCAGGCGTTCGCGATGGGCAGGTAATTGGTCGGGTAAGTCTCGATGTTTGGGAATGAGAACAAGGCCACGCGGGCATTTGCAGCACTCGGTAAGCAGCTCGACGAACCCTGAGGGCAGGGACTGGTGGCCGCCAGCAGACTTTGAACCCCGTTCAGTGAGCATTGGAAAGAGCTGATTCCGCCACAGTTGGAGTCCACGTTTGCCATCGATCCCGTTGCGTCCAAGATGACAGCGATGTTCCACTGGTTTGCGACCCCGGCAATGGACGCCGTCGCCTGTGCGCCGACGGTAAGTTTGCGGACGCCAAACAGCGCCATGAAAAGCGTGGGTATGGTTGCGCTGTTGGTGACCTGAACGGCGTTGGGCATGGAACTGCCACTGCAAGTCGATCCCGGCGGCATGAGCAGGTTCAGGCACTTGGTCGTGACCGTGGTGGAAACGGTCAGCCCGGCGTAGGCGTTCTCATCGCCGCTCCCAGCGCTGTATTGGTTCGCTTCGGTAGTTGTATTGACGGATTGCGACTGGTCGGTGTACACCAATCCCGCGCCCGCCAACGCGGCGGCATTTGCCGAATTCTGCAACTGGGCGCGAACGACATAGGCTCGGCCAACGTCGGTCACAAGCCCGGCCACACCCAACATTCCGACCATTATCAAGGCTAGAAATGGGAGGGTCTGCCCGCTTTGGTCGTGGAACGCACGCCGGACAAATGACAATATCCCATTTTTCATCGAATTCTTCTGGGCGAACTCAGGATCAGTATTCATATTCGGTTACCTTTGCCGAAAGTTGGCAAGCTTTCGAAAATGTTGTGCCGTAGATGGGAAGGGCGCAAGCATATGTGGCCGAGACCGTTACGGGACCGCCGGCAACCAGGTCCGACTGATCGCCGGAGCAGGAACTGCCCGTAACGGTGGTGCCATTCATCGTGATCGAGAGGTTGATGCTCGATCCCTGGAGGCTGGGCGCGGCAGCCTTGATCGCCGACAGAGTATCAGCACAGGGATCGGACGTGGTTGTCCGGATCAACTGAAGTTGCTGAGCGCCTAAGCCGACGGCGCTTGTCAAGGACAAAGCGTTATTGAAGGCTACCCCGAACGCGCATATGGCGGTCAAGACGGCCAGCAGCATGGGCAGAACCAATGCGATCTCAACCAGAACGCTTCCCTGGCTTCCGCCGCTTAACAGCTCGCGAGCACATGCAATGAGGGAATGGCGCCGCGCATGCAACTCTCTTAATGTTGCGGCGTGCGCCAAACCGGCATGTCCGCTTGTCTTATCTGCCTCGACCACACACACCGCCTCTAGACCTGAAGGGCACAATGTTTTCTCCTACTTCAGAGTTACTATCGGCAGGAATTGCCGAATGCTTCAATTCGGCACCCACGAAAGCTAATAGCTTGGAAATAGGGGGACACGATTATCTCTTCTGCATTTTCCACGCCCGCCTTCCTCGCTCGTTGAACCATCGCAAACAATTCGATCTGGGAATCTTAGCCTCATATTCACCGCCCCTTGAGACTTTCCTGACGCCGGGCCACGTAAACTTGAGACAGATGAAGCGAAGAACCATTGAGCACTATGAGATTCACATCTTTGCCTTACCTGGCAGGTGGCCCGGTCATCAACCAGCCACAACTCTGAGTGCCCCATTCAACCACAGTTTCATCGTGGTTGAGTGGGAGACCACGCACCTCAACCGGGTAGGGAGGCGGGTGGGCGCGTGGCCCACCCTTCCCAGGCATGGGGCAGGTGGCCCGGTCATCACCCCAGCAGAACCGCAAAGAGCCAGGAAGGCTGTGCGCCGTTCATCGCGTTCTTTGCGATGAGCGGGTGTTGGGTTAAGATTGCCACCGGACAAGGATGGCGTAATGCCCAGCGGCCTGAAGCGATTCCAAAACGCGGAGACTCTGCACTTCATCACCTTCAGTTGTTTTCACCGTTTTCCGCTTCTCGAAGTTCCGGGAGCCCGGGAGACGGTCGAGGCAGTGCTGGAGGCGACACGTGTCAGGCACCAGGCGCGAGTTTACGCCTACGTTCTGATGCCGGAGCATATTCATCTGCTCTTGAACGAGCCGCCGCGGATACTGCTGGCCCAGTTTCTCAAGGCCATCAAACAGGTTACATCGCGCAAGTTGCGCGGCACGCGCCAGAAGTTCTGGCAAGATCGCTACTACGACAGCAGCGTCCGCGGGGAGAAAGATCGCTCCCAGGTGATCCGCTATATTCACCGCAATCCGGTTGCGCGCGGCATGGTTGCCAAGCCCGAAGACTGGCCCTGGTCCAGCTTCCGGCACTATGCGACCGGCGTAAACGAGACGGTCGAGATTGCGTCGCAATGGACCGCGTTCTCGCGGGGAAATCGGTTGCCGGAAGGCGGACGGTTGAAGGAAGTCGAACGATCCTGCTTTCCCACCCAAGCCGCAAAAGGCGCGCCTTGGATGGGGCACACGCCTCAAAGGGGCGACACAGAGTGAAAAAACTTGCCCGGGCCACCTGCGACACTCTCCTCCTGTCAAGATGGGAACTCCGAACGCTTACTTCTTAAATGAGTTTTCTGGGTGCGGTGAACCTATTGTCCATCAAATGTCATGATGGGGTAGCCGTTCAGAGCAGGGCCAGAAATTGCACGGTTTTGCGGACTGTGCCAACTCGCCTGCCGAATCAGTAGAAAAAAGCGCCCAATTTGGCGAGGGAATCTTCGGTTTCCGGAATAAACGCCGATGCGGCCGGCAATTGAGTGTGAGCGAGGGCGGCCCGAATCCATGACACTGGCCGACTTTAAAGGAGCGATCCGAGTGCGACGCGTGTATTGGCGACTTAGGGTTAAGCAAGAAGCATTCCTGGGTTCTAAGAGGAGACCGGACGCTAGGTAAACTAATATGACACCCTTGCTTCTTGGATCTTTCTGTAACTCTTTGCCAAGGCTGATTCTACTTCCCTGATCAATCCGTCAACTCCGGCGAAGAGTTCTGATAATTGGGCTTTCGACGCGCCATTTTCGCCAAAGATTGTGCGCATTCCATTTGGAACTTTCAAGGAATTTCTAAGGACCTCGTTGTTCAGGAGGCGACTTAAATATGATCGTGCGTTTACGGCAAGCAGTAGTTCCTGCCCTTTCTCTGCAGACAAGTCTGCGTCGGGCATGTTCCAAGCTATGGAGACAATATCATAGCTGGAGATTCCAAGAACGGGCTCCGCGTCATACTTTACTGATTTCAAGAACCTGCATACCTTTCGGAGGTTGCCATTGAGTCGCTTATCGCTGTAGTCAATCAGAAAGTTGTGCCAAAACGGCTTGTTCTCATGTCTTAAATGACAAGAGGCATCGAGAACCTTCACGCCGCGGAACGTTTCGACTGCGTTTTCCTGATAGTCCGTGGTATTCCACCAGTTTGCTATCACCACATCGATTTTTCGCCGAAGCGACCCACCACTGAGAGATATACATTTGCCCCCCCTGCTGTCGACCGTAACAGCCGGGAACACCCTCTTGAGCGTCGCCACGCAATCAGTACGAATTTGCTTCAACTCGACAAGGGGGTCTCCCGCGTACAGTGAATGGATCTTCCCCGGTGGTTCCACTGACGCGAAGTCTGTGTCAATGACGAGAAGGTCTATGTCGCTGTAAAGTCTTATATGCGTGTCGTTTGTGACCGATCCCTGGTATCTGAATTCAGCTTGACTCTTGTATGCATTCAAACTCTTATCCAATTGATCCTTAACTCGATCGCCCTCCTCGAAGGTGTTGTCCGTATATTCCTTCTCAATTGGCGTCATCGTTTCGATCACATACTTGATTGGGTCTTCCTCTCGGATCCTCCCGATTGCTTCATCAAACGCGCGCGCAACTTTTTTAAACGGGTCGGTACGCCTCGCCCGCAGCTTTTCCATGCGATTCGTGGCCATCGCCATGTCTTCCTTTCAGTAAATGCTCTATGTCCGGTTCGAAGATTGGGATTCCTGACCTCGAACGAAAATCTTGCGCAGTTTGACTAGGTCTGCCTCCAAAGGGTCCGTCTCTTATCGTCGACAATTCCTGGCCTACTCAGTTTGTTGCAAGCGCAGAAACCCCCAATTCACCCCTGATTCGGGCGATGGGTTCGATCCAATTCGATTAGTCACTGCCTCCACCGCTCTCGCGTTTCTACGACCAGTCGTTCCAAAGTGCGATCAGTGCCTTCATGAATACGTCATAATTGGCTGCCGGCCACTGAACTGCCGTGTCACCGAACAAGAGGTACTGATTATTCGGGCACCAGAAAGCGGCTCGGTTCGCCTGATGTATCCAGTTGACTGTATCCACGAAAGTATCGACAAGCGAGTTTTGAAATTTCTCGTTTGGAACGTTATACAGCAAACCCTCAATGTAATAGGAAGGAGCGATTCCGTCAGCGATGATTCCGGCATTGACTAGGCGGCTGCGCATATTCTTAAATACCCGAACCAAGGGTTTAAATCGGCTGAACGTTGCTTGATGCTTTTGCGTGCAATTCGCGGAGTGCTGATCGGGGTAGTTCGCTATCCGGTTGCCCTTTGAATCGAAAAAGCAAATCCCGCTATCGGCCATAAAACTGTAGGTGCCTGAATAGTAGCGCCTAAACAATGTCGCCACGATAACGTCAGCGCTTCGCCTGTTCCCCTTAGCCTTGATTGTGATCGCCTTGGAGCCGTCAACAATGTCGGACACGCCGAAGGCCTTGCCGAGCGCCGTCCTGACGTCATTCTTGTAGTCCCGGTAGGGGTAGGTGCCGGGAATCAGGGCGGCGTTGAATTGAGCCAGATGGACCTGATTGAGTGCACTTGTGTCATAGTGATAGACGGAATCAAGGCGGATTACCACGTCAACGTCGCTCTCTGCCCAGATGTTCGTGTCATTGCCATACGAGCCCTGGAGGAAGATCTTGTAACTTTTCCCCGAGTATCCTGCGCCAGGCGCCTCTAGGGCTTGCCTGACGGTGGCATAGGTATCGCGCGATCCTACCATGGCGGCACCTTGCCTTGCCCAGACTTCCAGTTGTGATTGTGGAATTGCCAATCCAACCCCCTAGATCATCCCGATCAGCTAAGGATCGCTTTCAATTCATCTTCACGCTTAGCAAATGACTCACTACCCCTCTGGTACAAAATATCCAGCTTCTTCAGGTCCGACTCGAGGAAATCGGTTGCCATCTCGGGCTTCTCAAAGGTGTCGTTTATCCGAACCGTTTTGATCATGTCCTTGTAAAGGATTGCCCTCAATTGCTCCATCGAAGCAGTATTTATATCCAACGTTTTTTGAAGCAATTCGACATCGAGAAAAACCCTATCGATGCGCCTCTTTAGCCGCTTTAGGAACTTCGGCTTGGGCGTAGGATAGTTTCCTACGCCAAGACTGACGACGCGGATATTTTCTGGTGGCTGTTTAAGGGCGATGAGCGCGTCGGCTATCGCGTACAGCGTTGGGTTATTAGCGCAGTATCCGCCGTCAACCAATTCGACGTGGTTGCCCTTACTAGTTCTGATCACGGGGCGCTTGAAAAGCGGATAAGCCGAACAAGATGCCCGAACCGCGTCGGCAATGGTACAGCCGAAAAAGGGTACGAAGGTGCCGTGCCTGCCGTGTGCCTGAGCTATGCTGGCCTTAAAGATCATGGGCTTCTCTTCAACCCAATTTGTAGCGACGATGCCTATTCCGGTTTGCAAATCGACAAATGTGCTGTTTTTGAAGACGATCTTTGCCAGACTTGCGAGAGCGGCAGACCGTTTCGTGGCACTCCGCTTGCGCATGATCGTAGGAACATGCTCCCGGTAAAGTCCGTGAATCGTCTTCACGTCTTTCCCTAAAGCTAGGAGAGCAGCGATGATTGCGCCTGTGCTTGTTCCGAATATCAGATTGAAATGACCACACAGAGGGGCGCCGAGCATCCCTTCTAGTTCTTTCAGGATGCCGAGGGTGTAAAACCCCTTAGCTCCGCCCCCATCAAGGGAGAGAATCCGGCAAAGTCCGTCGGGCATTGAATTTACCGCCGCCGCCATATCAACCGCCAACTGTGTTCTAGAACTGCAATAATCCTAGCTCATCCAAGCTGCGAACAACATAGAACGAATCAGCACAATATTATTGATCCTTACCAGCTTGCCCTGCTACTCCAAAGCCCTGTTCATCCCAATTGGGAATCATACGCCAATGTCGCCGATATTGACTCTCGCTTTGCGCCTTGGCATCATCCAAGCACCTCGAAATTGAACCGCCTGATAAGGATTGCTTTGAGCTCTTGTTTTTGTGGGGTGGGAGAAAATTAGCGCATACTGCGGCCACAGACTATATTTGCAGGTTCGTGCCTGCGGTTAGTCTGGGAGATTCTTCGATGACGGGTTGGTTTTTGCTCTGTGGTCGGTTCGGTGGCAACAAATAGGAACTCGATGATCTCCGCATTGAGAGCTTGAAATGATCGACAGCAAAGCATCGCATCGATTGAGTGGTCCGTCCTTCTTGATGCCGAAGCGTCCCGGCGCGCTCCTTTAGCTTCCTTCTTGATGCTCACTCGTTATCAAAGCCACATGAAGAAGTCTTGGACTTTTGTGGAAAACTTGGGCATTGTGTGGGAAAAGGAGGCTGATATGGCACATGCCTTTCCCCCAGTTACCTCCAGAATCGACAGTCGCAGCAGGTTCGGTGTTACCGAATTCGAGCCTCTCCTGAACAGTGAGCAGGCGGCGGACTTGCTGCAAATCCACCACAAGACTTTGCAGAAGTTGGCGCGGCGCGGCGAGATCCGCGGCACGCACATCGGCAAACTATGGCGGTTCCGCGCGTCCGATTTGAACGAGTGGTTCAACCGGAGCGAACGCGCTGCTAGTTGACCGCAAGATCGCGGAGATTCAACTCTAAAATCGACTGCCTCATGGTAGCGATGCGGCTTTATGCTTGTAGATAGCCATCCGTGGCCTCTCAACGCATAAGGAGGACGCATTGAGACGGACACGATACCAGGACGGAAGTTTACGGCTCAGAGAGCGCTCAGGTCAGAAGACCTGGGAGTACAGATGGTATGAAATTCAGATTGACGGATCGCGCAAGAGGCGCAGCGTCATTCTGGGTTCCATTAAGGACTATCCAACGGAGGCAGCTGCAATGCGGGCGGTCTCCGCTCTCCGGGCAAACATCAACATGGAATCTCCTCGCGCTCAGATTCAGGCGATCAGTTTCGACACTCTCGTCGAGCACTACCGGCTGAAGGAAATGGGCGAGGACGCAGGCAAGACATTTGCGACTTGCGAGACGTATGAAGGCTATCTCCGGAAATGGATTCTTCCTCGGTGGAAGTCCTATCGTCTGCGCGATGTGAAATCGGTTGCAGTGGAGGAGTGGCTCAAATCGCTTCCACTCTTGAATGGAAGCCGAGCCAAGATTCGCAACATGATGCACGCGATTTTCAATCACGCTATGCGATGGGAATGGCACGACCAAAATCCCATCAGTCGCGTTCGTCAGAGCGCGAAGCGGTCGCGCATCCCGGTTGTCTTGAGCATCGTCCAGATTCAGGCGCTGCTCACGCATCTCCGGGAGCCCGTGCGCACAATGGCGCTGGTGGATGTATCGACCGGGTTGCGAATCGGCGAACTCCTCGCCTTGCAGTGGCAGGACATTGATTTCGAGAACTTCGAGATTTCAGTGACCCGCTCGATTTCACTGCAACACATCGGCGACTGCAAGACGGAAGCAAGCCGCAAGCCGGTTCCGATGGACGCCGAACTCGCTGAGGCTCTCTGGAGTTGGCGCCAGAACAGCGGCTATCCAAAGCCGGAGGACTGGGTCTTTGCCAGTCCGGCCAAGGACGGGAAACAACCGTACTGGCCAGGCACTTTGTATCGGGCGCATCTTGAGCCCGCCGCAAAGGCCGCCGGCATTCCCGGCAAGATCGGCTGGCACACGTTCCGGCACACCTTCGCCACTTTGCTCAAGGCAAATGGTGAAGACATCAAGACCGTGCAGGAGTTGCTGCGCCATGCAAATATCTCGGTCACGATGAATGTCTATGCGCAGGGAGTCACCGAACTCAAGCGTCAAGCACAACATCGGATCGTGCGTATGGTCACTGGTGGGAAGGATAAAGAACCGGAGGGAACTGCTTAATGGGAGCTATCGGACGCCAACTTTTGAGGGTGATTTTCGATAAGTCCTTTGGTTTGTTGGCGTCCCCGACGGGATTTGAACCCGTGTTATCGCCGTGAAAGGGCGGTGTCCTAGGCCGGGCTAGACGACGGGGACGCTCTGCAGGGTCGGAAGCGGCTTCAATCGGCCGTGAACGCCCATATGAAGGCTATCAACTTGAGAGGGCCGTGTCAAAAGCTGCACGGGCGCCGCCATCTTCCGCGTCGCACTTGCACAGGTATCGCGTCCTTCTGTGCAATTCGCATCCCGCATCGCAAACTTTTTGCGTCGATGGGGCTGCCCCAAGCGTCACAATAGAAAAGAATTGTGCAAGCGGTATTCCGCGGTTGAGCGGCCCGCTTCCGGGCTTGCTTTCGCCCCGGCATCGATGGCCGCACCAAAAAACAGCGTGGGTGCCACAAGGCGCTGCAATCGTTTCGCTACAAACCTGATCTTCCGCCTGCAGGGATTCGGACGCATGCAAGATCGACCACAGGCAAGATGAAGTGAAAGATCGAATGAGGATGAGCACGTTGAAACGCATTCTTGGATTCAGTTGCATGGTATTCATCGGACTTGCGGCCGCCGGCTGTCAGAAGAAAGCCGCGCCGCCGGCCGGCCCCGCCATGCAGGGCATGCCGGTGCAGTTGGCCACTGTCAAACTCTCCCCGGTGCCGCAGTCGAGCGAATACGTGGCAACCGTCAAGTCGCGCCGCTCGGCCACACTGCAGCCGCAGGTGGATGGCCGCCTCACGCAGATCCTCGCCCGCTCCGGCGACCATGTAAAGTCGGGCCAGGTGCTGATGAACATCGATCCCGAGCACCAGGTCGCCACGGTTGCATCAGCGCGCGCAACCGAGCGCCAGAAGAAGGCCCTCTACGACTACAACGTGCTGGAGATCGATCGCCAGCGCAAGCTGTTTGAAGCCGGCGTCACCAGCCGCGACGCTTTCGACCAGGCGCAGCAGGCCTTCAGCAACACCAAGGCGGACTACGAGTCGGCCGTTGAGCTGCGCAAGACGCAGGAAGAGCAGCTCGCCTATTACACCATCCGCGCGCCGTTTGACGGCGTTGTGGGCGACATCCCGGTGCACCTCGGCGACTACGTTTCCTCCGCTACTGTGTTGACAACGGTGGATGAGAACAAGGACCTCGAGGCCTACATCTACGTGCCCACCGAGCGCGCCGGCCAGGTTCGCATGGGGCTGGCGGTCGACTTGCTCGACACCAACGAAACCCTGATTGAGAAGACCAACATCGATTTCATTTCGCCTGAAGTGGACCCCACCCTGCAGAGCATTCTGGTGAAGGCGCCGGTGCATGCGTCGCTTGAAATGCTGCGCAATGCCCAGTTGATCAAGGCGCGCGTCATCTGGAGCACCGAGGCCATGGCGGTGATTCCAGTGCTCGCGGTCACCCGCCAGGGCGGTCAAAGCTTCGTCTTTGTCGCGCAGCAACAGAACGGCCACTGGTCGGCGCAGCAGGTGCCGGTCACGCTGGGAGACACGGTGGGCAACACCTATTCCGTCACTTCGGGATTGAAGGCAGGCGACAAGGTGATCGTGTCCAGCACACAATTCCTGGTGAACAATATGCCGGTGATACCGCTGCCGGGCGCCTGAAGCGCAACTGATTAAGCGCCTCCGGCGGGAGGCGTGCACCGGGCGTCGATCATGTCGCGCCGGCTGCAAGCAAAAAAAGGAAGGCTCATCTTGTTCGTCGATTTCTTTATCCGTCGGCCTGTGTTCGCCACGGTCTGCGCCCTACTCATCATTCTGGCGGGAGCGGTGTGCATTCCCAACCTTCCCATCGCCATGTATCCCACACTGACTCCTCCGCAGGTGATCGTCACCTCGAGTTACGTGGGCGCCAACGCCGACACGGTTGAGAAGGCCGTCACCATTCCGCTTGAAGAGGCCATCAACGGCGTTGAGGGAATGCGCTACATCAGTTCGTCCAGCACCAACAGCGGCCTCAGTACCATCACCGTCACCTTCACCACCGGCTACGATCTCGACATCGCCGCAGTCGACGTGCAGAATCGCGTGGCCAGCGTCACCGGCCGCTTGCCCGCGGCCGTCAACGCTACCGGCGTCACCATCACCAAATCCAACTTCAACTTCGTCTTCGGCGCCGGCTTTTACGCGGAAGATGGCCGCTACTCGCCTGAATTCATCTCCAACTACCTCGACGTCTATGTGAAGGACGCCCTCAAGCGCGTCCCCGGCGTGAGCGATGTCATGATCTTCGGCGAGCGCAAATACGCCATGCGTGTCTGGCTCGATCCAGAGCGCCTCGCGGCTCGCTCGCTCACCGCTACCGATGTGGTTAATGCCCTCGTCGAACAGAATGTCGAGATCCCCGCGGGCCAGCTTGGCCAGCCGCCATCGGATTCGACGCAGACCTTCCAGGTTCCTGTGCGCGTGGTCGGCCGCCTTACCAGCCCCGCCGAGTTTGACAACATCATCGTCAAGAACTCCGCCAACGGCCTGGTGCTGCTCAAGGATGTGGGCCACTCCGAAGTGGGCGCCGAGGATTACAGCACTTCGCTGAAATTCTCTGGATTTGCGGGCACGGGCATCGGCGTCCAGCAACTCTCCAACGCCAACGCGCTGGAAGTCGATCGCCAGGCCAAGGCCGCCCTTGTTGAGTTGTCCAAGCATTTTCCACCCGGCCTCAAATATGCCGTCGCCTTTGACTCCACCACCGTGGTCGGCGACTCCATTCGCGAAGTGATGATCACGCTGGCTGAGGCCATCGCCATCGTCATCATCGTTATCTTCCTCTTTCTCCTCGACTGGCGCGCCACCATCATCCCCGCCGTCACCATTCCCGTCTCGCTGATCGGAACCTTTGCCTTCGTCAAGCTCTTCGGCTTCTCCATCAACTCGCTCACGCTGTTTGGCATCACGCTAGCCACCGGCCTGGTTGTCGACGACGCCATTGTGGTCATCGAAAACGTGCAGCGCCACATCGCCATGGAGCATTCCGATCCTCACGAGGCCACGTCGCACGCAATGGGCGAAGTCACCAGCGCCGTGATCGCCACGTCACTAGTGCTCATCGCCGTGTTTGTGCCGGTCTCGTTTTTCCCCGGCACCACCGGCATTCTTTACCGGCAATTCTCGCTCACCATCGCGTTCGCCATCGCCATCTCGGCCTTCAACGCGCTCACGCTTTCGCCGGCCCTGTCGGCCATGCTGCTGCGCGGCGAAGAAAGCCGCCCCAGGCAGTTGGACTTCCTCCACATTCGCCCGCTCTCTCGCGCCTTCGCCGCATTCATCCATGGCGCCGATGCCGCGGTCAGTTGGCTCTCGCGCACCTACGGCAAAGTCATTCATGTCGCGTTGAACGTGCGCTACCTGTTGCTGCTGGTCTTCTTTGCAGGCCTGGCCGCAACGGTGTGGATGTACCAGCGCGTGCCCACCGGCTTCATTCCCCAGGAAGATCAGGGCTATCTCCTGGTGATCGTGCAGGCGCCTCCGGGCTCCTCGCTCGCCTACACCGGCGCACTGTCTGACCGCGCCGAGGCCATCATCGCCAGCAACCCCGACATTATTGGTTCCTTCGCCATCATGGGATTCGGCTTTTCTGGCAGCGCCGCCAACCAGGGCCTTATGTTTGTGAGCACCAAACCGTCCAATCAGAGGCGCGGCAAGGGCCACTCCGCAGCCGACATTGTGGCGGATCTCTCACCCAAGTTGAGCAGCCTCCTCTTTGCTCAGAATGGCGGACTGGTGGCCATGTTCGAGCCGCCCGCAGTGAATGGCGTTGGTAGCTTCGGCGGCTTTCAGTTTGAGTTGCAGGACCAGGGCGGCAACACCATTACCGACCTCGACAAAATTGCCCACAAGATTGTGAACAGCAGCCGCGCCAGCAAGGATCTGAAGGGTCTCATCACGACATTTTCCGCCAACGATCCCCAGGAACTGGTCACCATCGATCGCGAGAAAGCCAAGACAATGAATATTCCGCTCTCCCAGATCACCAGCACCCTGGGCGTCTTCATGGGATCGGAATATATCAACGACTTCGACTACAACAACCGCACCTATCGGGTTTTTGTACAGGCTGACAAGGCCTTCCGTATGACAGCCAAGGATCTGCACAATTACTACGTGCGCTCCGACTCCGGGCAGATGGTTCCGCTCGACAACCTGACTACCGTAGTCGACAGCTCCGGGCCGCCCGTCATCACCCACTACAACCTCTTCCGTTCCGTCGAAATCGATGGCTCCGCCGCGCCGGGCTTCAGTTCGGGCGAGGGAATTATCGCCATGCAGAATCTGGCCACGCAATCGATGATGCCCGGTATGAGCTACCAGTGGACAGGCCTCACGCTCGACGAAATCGAGTCCGGCGGCAAGGCAATCATCATCTTTGCCCTGGGTATTCTCGTCGTCTACCTCACCCTGTCGGCGCTGTATGAAAGCTTCGCGCTGCCCTTCATCATCCTGCTCGCCGTGCCCATGGCCGTGCTCGGTGCGCTGGCGTTGGTTCAGATGCGCGGCCTTGTGGACGATGTTTACTGCCAGATCGGCCTGGTCATGCTCATCGGCCTGTCCGCCAAGAATGCGATTCTGATCGTCGAGTTCGCCGAGCAGCTTCGCCGCAAAGGGCGCTCCATCGCCGAAGCCGCCATTGAAGCAGCGGAACTTCGCCTGCGCCCCATTCTCATGACCTCGTTTGCGTTCATTCTCGGCGTGCTGCCCCTAGTCTTCGCCACCGGCGCCGGCGCATTGGGCCGCCGCTCCGTGGGCACCACCATCGTCGGCGGAATGCTGCTCTCCACCGTGCTCAACCTGGTCTTCATTCCCGTGCTCTACGTGATCGTGAGCCGGCTGCTTCAGCGCGGCGACAAGGACGCGGAAGCGCCCGTCGTTGCATAGCAGCATTGTCCAAGCAACGAATGTAGGGCGGTTTCTCATTGCTGTCATTCTGAGTATCTTGACTCGCGTCGGCGAGTTACCGCTAAAAATGACCGCATCTCAAAAGTTCATGGCAAATGAGGTCTGTCATCCTGAGCGAAAGGGGCCCCAGGCGTTTTTCAGCCTGGGGGTGGTGAGTCGAAGGATCTGCTTCTGTTTTTCGGGCGTTCTCAGGAACTTTGGAGGTCCCGCGGACCTTGAAACATCGCCTCGCGTCTACTGCTTCTCCCGATGCGCAATCACATAATCCTTGATGCGCTCGTAGACCTCACCGCTCACCACGCCCTTTTCCTTCAGGTCCGCCTTGGTGCGGTACGGCCTGAAGCGCACAATCCGTTCGGCCCACGGTCGCGTCAATCCAGGAACCTTCAACAACTCATCCAAAGTGGCCATGTTGATATCGACACGAGCCTCCGGCGCCAACGCAGACGCGGATGTCTGCGACGCCGTTGCGGGACTCCGATCCTGATTCTGCGCCAGTCCACAAAGGCTAGCGTAAAGAAACACGCCTGCCCAGACCGTCCAATTGACCCTCGCTCGCACCCATCCATTCTCCGCCTCATCCCGCTCCGCCGCAACCCAACCAGTTGACACCGCGGCGGGTTTTCCCTTAGCTTCAATACAGATGCAGAGCCACCGCCATCACGGTCACCACCACCATCATGGGACATCCATGCCGGCGGACTGCCATGGCCTGAACTAGACGGCCATCCAGATCGAAGAGTTACCAAGCCCGCCGGCAATCAAGCCCGGCGGGCTTTTTTCGTTGCGCAAATTTAAACGAGAGGTGCAAACCCATGGAATGGGTAGATTTCGAAAAAATGGACGGCCTCGCTCCCGGCATCGTGCAGGATGCGCGCACCGGCGAAGTGCTGATGCTCGGCTTTCTCAATTCCGTCAGCTACGCCAAGACGCTGGAGACAGGCTTCGTCACCTTCTGGAGCCGCACCCGCCAGAAGCTCTGGATGAAAGGCGAAACCAGCGGCAACCGCCTGCGCGTCATCTCCGCATCCACTGACTGCGACAACGACACGATCCTGTTTCGCGTCGAGGTCGAGGGAGACGGCCTCGTCTGCCACGAAGGCACCGTCAGTTGCTTCACCAAGCCGCTCCCCTTCGGCGCAGACCTCCAGCAACCCAATCAGAAAGAGGAATCCCGTGGCCAATAAGCTCAGACTCGGCATCCCCAAAGGCAGCCTGCAAGATGCCACCATCGCTCTTTTCAAACGGGCCGGCTGGAACATCTACGCCGACGGCCGCTCCTACTTTCCCTCCATCGACGATCCCGAAATCGAGTGCATGCTCATCCGCGCCCAGGAGATGGCGCGCTACGTCGATCACGGCGTACTCGACGCCGGCCTCACCGGCATCGACTGGGTGGTCGAGAGCGGCCTCGATGTCACCAGCGTCACTCCGCTTACCTACTCCAAGCAGACTCGCCGCAAGGTTCGTTGGGTCCTCGCAGTGCCTGAAGGCAGCGGTTTTGAACGCGCAGAAGACCTCGAAGGCAAAATCGTCGCTACGGAACTCGTCGAAGTCAGCAAGCGTTACTTCGCCGCCAAAGGCGTCAACGTAAAGGTTGAATTCAGTTGGGGCGCAACAGAAGTCAAGCCGCCCACGCTCGCCGACGCTATCGTTGAAGTCACTGAGACCGGCAGCTCGCTCAAGGCCAACCATCTCAAGATCATTGACACCGTGCTCGAAAGCGAAACCCATCTCATCGCCGGTAAGGCCACGCTCGCCGATCCGTGGAAGCGCGAGAAGATTGATCAGATTGCGCTGATGCTGCGCGGCGCCATCGACGCGCAATCGCAGGTCGGCCTCATGCTCAACGTCCAGCGCGACAACCTCGAAGCCGTCCTCGCTGTGCTGCCCGCATTGAACTCGCCCACCGTCTCCCAACTCAGCAACTCCGACTGGGTCGCCGTGAATACAATCGTCGACGAGCGCGTAGCCCGTGACGTGATTCCCAGGTTGAAAGCCGCGAAGGCCACTGGCATCGTCGAATACCCGCTCAATAAAGTTGTGCTCTGAAAGGAGGCTCTGAATGGAAATGACCATGAATTCGAAGGAATCGAGAAAAGCCTCAGTTCGAGAATTCAAAGAGAAGAAGCCGTTGCTCGGTGCGTACGCAGTCCGATGTTCGGCGACGGGTCGCACATGGGTAGGCATATCCCGCAACCTGAGTGCGACGAAGAATGCATGCTGGTTCATGTTGCGCGGCGGCCTCCATCAGTCGCAGACGCTCCAGGCGGATTGGAACGCCCATGGAGAGCAGGCATTCGATTACGAGATCGTCGACGGCACGGACGAGGCGATCGATCCGCTTCTGATCGACCGCATGCTCAAAGAGAAGAAGGCCGCCTGGGTCGCACAGCTGGGCGCTCAGCCTCTCCCATAAACAAAGCTCCACGGTTGCGCAATCATTAAGCTGTTGCACCGCATGCATCGACTGGCGGGTAAGACCAACAAAAGGGGAGCACCAAATTGAAGATCGTTCGCACCACGGGCAAATCGGCATCGCGGACGGAAGCAACGTTGGCCGCGCTTGAGAGCCGCGGCAGCGTAGCCCTCGACACCGTTCTTCCCGCCGTCAAGCGCATCGTCGCCAATGTGCGCAAGCATGGCGACAGCGCTCTCTTGCGTTACGCGGTCCAATTCGACGGCCTGCAAGACGAGACAAATCTTCGCGTCACGCAGGAAGAAATGCTCGCCGCATGGGAAGCAACCACCCCCGCATTGCGCCAGGCGCTCACCATCGCCGCTGAACAAATTCGCGCCTTCGCAATCAATCAACTTCCTGCCTCGTGGAGTGAGGAGCCCATCCCCGGCCTCACCACCGGCCAACTCGTTCGTCCGCTCGCCTCCGTCGGCTGCTACGTTCCCAGCGGCCGTCATCCACTGCCCTCCACGCTGTTGATGACCGCGATCCCCGCGCAGGTCGCTGGCGTTGCGCGCATCGTGGTTGTCTCACCCAAGCCCGCGCCTGAAACCCTCGCTGCCGCGCATCTTCTCGGTATCACCGAGTTTTATCGTCGGGGCGGCGCGCACGCCATCGCCGCGCTGGCATACGGTACCGCGACCATCCCGCGTGTCGACAAAATCGTTGGTCCCGGCAATCTTTACGTCACCGCCGCCAAGCGTCTCGTCGCGTTCGACTGCGCCATTGACATGCTCGCCGGCCCCACCGAGATCGTAGTCACCAGCGAGCGCGGCGACCCCGCCGACATCGCCTCCGACCTTGTAGCGCAGGCCGAGCACGATCCCGAAGCGCTCGCCATCTTCATCACCACCTGCGCAGACTTGGCGAAAGAGGTCGTCCAAGAAGCAAAAGCGCGAAGCGCCAAAAACACGATCGCGCGTGCAGCTCTAGATCGCAACGGCCTCGTGATCCTCGCGTCCACCATCGATGAAGCCCATCAGATCACAAATCGCCTCGCCCCTGAGCACCTCACCGTCGACGCGCCTGGCGATCTCGATTGGGTGCAGAACGCGGGCTCCGTCTTCATCGGCCGCTGGTCCGCGCAACCCATGGGCGATTACATCTCCGGACCCAATCACACGCTGCCCACCGGCGGGATGGCCCGTGCGCGCGGCGGCCTCAGCGTTAACGACTTCGTCAAACTCATCACCGTGCAGCAGTACTCGGCGCAGGCCATGCGCACCCTCGGCCCGCAAGCCGCACTGCTCGCCGAAGCCGAGGGCCTCACCGCCCACGCCGAAGCAATTCGCACTCGCTTAACCAGGAGGCCCCGTGCCTGATTCCGTCACAGTTATTCAACCAGCGCCGCGCGCCCGCGTGCAGGCCATGAAGGAGTACCACCCTCCGCTCGGCTGCCGCGACGCCCTCCGCCTCGACTTCAACGAGAACACGCTCGCCTGCTCGCCCAAAGTCCGCGAAGCGCTGGCGCAAATCTCCACCAGCCAGCTCACCCGCTATCCCGAACGCCAGCCCGTCGAAGCCGTCGTCGCCGCGCATCTCAACGTGCGCCCCGAGCAACTCACGCTCACCAACGGTGTCGACGAAGCCATTCACGTTCTCTTCGAGACCTTTCTCGAAGCCGGTGCCGAACTCCTGCTTCCCGTCCCCACCTACACCATGTACGAGGTCTACGCCTCGGCCACCGACGCCACCGTTGTCCCAGTACTCGCTGAGGACAATCTTAGGTTTCCCTTCGATCGCTTGCTCGCCGCCGTCACACCGCGCACCAAGATCATCGCCATCGCCAACCCCAACAGCCCTTCCGGCACTGTAGCCACGCGTGCGCAGTTGCTCGAACTCGTGCGCCACGCGCCGCAGGCAGTCCTCCTGGTTGATGAAGCCTACTTCCATTTCCACGGCGAGACGGTCATTGACCTGATCGACACGCTGCCCAATTTGATCGTTGCGCGCACTTTCTCAAAAGCTTACGGACTAGCAGGCCTGCGCCTTGGCGTACTCGCCGGTCCAGTTGAATTGATGCGCTGGATTCGCCGCGTTCTCTCACCTTACTCCGTCAACTCGCTCGCGCTCGCGTGCCTTCCACCCGCGCTTGAAGACAGGGCCTATCTAAATTGGTATGTCGGCGAAGTGCTCGCCGCGCGCGCGGACTTTGAAGCCGCACTTGATGCGGCCGGCCTTCGCCGTTGGCCCAGCCGCGCCAACTTCGTCCTCATCGAAATCGGCCCGCAGCACGCGGAGTTCGTGCGCCTCATGGGCGCCGCGGGCGTTCTGGTTCGGGATCGCTCCAACGACCCCGGCTGCGATGGACGCGTTCGCATCACCGTCGGAACCCGTGAGCAGATGCAACAGGCCATCGTTGCCCTCAATCAAACTGTCGCAGCCCTCAATCTCGGAGCAAACGCGCAATGAAAAATGCAAAAGCCGCAGTCGTATCGAAGACGCGCACATCCAGCGTCGAGCGCCACACAGCAGAGACCCGCATCGATCTTCATCTCGTCATAGAAGGCCGCGGCCAATACAAAATATCCACCGGCATCCGTTTCTTCGATCACATGCTGGAGCTGTTCACGCGTCACGGCGCATTCAATCTCGAACTCAAGTGCGACGGCGACCTCGATGTCGATCAACACCACACTGTGGAAGACGTGGGCATCGCGCTCGGTGAAGCCTTTGACCGCGCACTCGGCGACAAGCGCGGCATTCTGCGCGCCGGCTACTTTCTCATGCCCATGGATGAAACCCTCGCCGTCGCCGCGGTCGATCTCAGTGGCCGCGCCGCCTTCGCCGTTGACACCAAGGTCCGCACGCGCCTGGTCGGCGATCTGCAAAGCGAACTCGTCACCGACTTCTTTGAAGGCTTCGCCCGCGGCGCACGCGCCAACGTCCACGTGAAGACCATGTACGGCCGCTCCAATCATCACAAGATCGAAGCCATCTTTAAAGCCTTCGCCCGCGCCCTCCGCGTAGCCTGCTCCAAAGACAAGCAACTCGGCGACATGCTGCCTTCGACCAAAGGATTGCTGTAATGCGCGTAACCGTCATCGACTACAAAGCGGGCAATCTCACCTCAGTGCTCAAGGCGCTTCGTCATCTAGGCGCAGAGCCCGTGGTCACCGATGGCGATCTCGCTCCTGTCGAATCCGCCGAGCGCATCGTCCTCCCCGGCGTAGGCCATTTTGCCGCCACAAACTATCTCGACAAGACCGGCCTTACGCCCGCCATTTGCGCAGCCATCGCGCGCGGCGTTCCATTTCTGGGCATCTGCGTCGGCATGCAATGGCTCTACGCCGGATCGAGCGAAGCGCCCGGTCAGCCTGGCCTCGCCCACTTTCCAGAACAATGCGCCCGCTTTCCCGAAGGTCGCGAAAAAGTTCCCCACGTAGGTTGGAACTCGCTCGAAGTGCGCGCTGGTTCCCGCCTGCTCGCCGGTGTTGAGCCGGGTGAATTCGTCTACTTCACACACTCCTACAAAGCTCCTGTTACTACAGACACAGCCGCCATCACGCACTACATCGAGCCCTTCGCATCGGCAGTCGAGAGCGGCAATGTAATGGGGGTTCAGTTCCATCCAGAAAAATCCGGCCCGACCGGCCTGAAGATTCTCAAGAACTTCTTGGAGGTGAAATAATGCAGGCCTGTTATAAGGTCACTTTGACTGATTATCGGAACGCGCTCAGACTCCATTACAGGCAGAGAGGTAGATGGAGATCACCTCTTAATCTTTTTACATTTATGCCGGTAGTCGGATTTGTGCTGATTTGCTGTGATTTGATTGGCTTTTTCACGGAGAAAGATTACCTTACGCGTAACCCTCCTGGTCTATTGGCGGTTCCGATCTGTTTTCTGCTCTTGCCCCTGCTCTACTTCTATTCAACAAAGAAGCAGTTCGGCAACATCTTTCCTCATTCTCAGTCTGATTTGCCTTTGACTATCGATATCGACGACGAGCGAATCATCACAGAGACGCCGGGCTTGTGCGAAGGAAAGATTCTCTGGAATGCAATCGTCGAATTTGTACAAAACGACAAGATAACGCTCTTCTATCTGGCGAAATCACGATTCATTTTTGTTCCGACGAAGGTTTTCTCAGAAGAGCAACGAGTCAAACTCAACGACCTGGTAGCCCGCCACGTTGTGAAGAGGAAGCCATGATCACCAAGCGCATCATCGCCTGCCTCGACGTTCACGCCGGCCGTGTCGTCAAAGGCGTTCAGTTCGTGGACATCATTGACGCCGGCGACCCCGCCGCCCTCGCCGCACGTCACGCCCGCGAAGGCGCCGACGAAATCGTGCTTCTCGACATCACCGCGACCCACGAAGGCCGCGCCACGCTGCTCGACACCGTTCGCCGCACCGCGCGTGAACTATTTGTGCCTTTCT
>Ga0302319_10007132_pt1 | contig 22022 bp, 20 predicted proteins | sample Bog_T0_2_FD_203319 | JGI IMG/M metagenome (GOLD analysis project Ga0302319, IMG submission 203319) | Peat permafrost microbial communities from Stordalen Mire near Abisko, Sweden - Bog_T0_2 | ecosystem: Environmental > Terrestrial > Soil > Wetlands > Peat | place: Sweden: Abisko, Stordalen Mire... | reverse complement strand
ATGGGCGTTGTAGGCCAGCACGATAATGCGGGCGCGGTATCGCGCGAGAAGTTCACGCCAGCCCGCCGCGGTCACGCCGCGCGGCAATTCATCCGGCGCCAGCGTGCCCGCGATCACGTAGCCGAGATAAGCAGCAGAGTTCAGCGCCGCGGACGCGGCCTCGGCAGCCTGCTTGCTGCCCACCAGAAGCACGGGAACGCGCCATAATCCCAATGCGTCCAACGACGCGCGCGCTATTGCGCGGGCGGCCAGCAGCAGGCAAGGAAAAACCGCCCAGCCCAGCAGAACGGGCAGCCGCGCGCGATCTTCCTGTATCAAATAGGCCGCCAGCGCGGTTCCGAGCAGCGCGCCGCAGGAGGCAACCAGCACACGGTGCAATTCGGCCAGGCGTGAGGCGCGCCTTGCGTAATGACCGTGACTGGCAAGATGAAACAAAAGCCCCGCCATGACGCAGCCTAGCCAGGGCAAAAGTGCATTCAACCCGGCTTTGTCGTCCGCTGTTCCTGCGGCAATCCAGGCTGCCGCGCAGAATGCAAGTGCCGCGGCAACCAGATCGGCCGTGATCAGCGCGGCAGCGTACGAAATGGCCCCGGTGCGCGATGAGAATTGGCCAGGGGAGCCCCGCCCGCGTCGGGCGCGGATATTGAACGATGCCCGATCATGTTTTGCCAGCCCTGCATGAGCCGGAATGGCGCCGCCCGCCCCCGGTAGGGATGAGGTCATTTGCATCGCTTTCACCTGCCTCAAAATCTGCATCACGACGCCTCCCAGCAATTGGCTTGACCGGCAGATCCGTGTGCGGCCGAAAACTCATACCAGCGGCGGTTCTTCTCACCACCTGAGATAGTGTGGCGCGTTTTGGAACATCGCAGCTTGGTATAGAAGTGCGGAGACGTGGAATATTTCCATCGAATTGTGCGTTGCAGCATTCACGTTTGCGGTATATGTAATAGAGTGTAAAAATCTCTGCCTGGGGCGGCGTTGTTCAACCTATGCGCTAAAACTATCCAGGTGCAGCAAGAGAGTTTCGGGTGTGTTCAATTTACTCACGCGAAGTTGAGCCGGCATCGAATGGCCGCTTTGCCGGCCGCCACGTTACCACGCACAGTGCAGCGCAACATATCGACTGCCGCCGGGGTGTTGCCATGTCTCATTATGTAGCCGATGCCTGCGCGCCCCGCGCGGATCGCGATATTTCCATCTGCCTGGGCATAGCCACGGTGGGCCGCGCGGCCGTTTTACGCGAAACATTGGCAGATATCGGGCGCCAAACGCGCCAGCCGGAGCAAGTCATCATCTGCCACGCCACCGCCGCGGACGTCGGCGGAATCGGTGCTGGCGATGGACCAGACGGCGTGGCGCTTCGCTGCATCACCACGCAACCTGGTTTGCCGCGACAACGTAATGTAATTCTGGAAGCAGCGGCGAACTTTGACCTTATACTGTTCATCGACGACGATTTTGTAATGGCGCCGCGGTACATCGAAGCGGTTGCAAGGGTCTTTCAGGAAAATAGTGGCGTTGTTGCCGCCACGGGAGATCTCATTCACGACGATGCGCGCGGGCCCGGCATGACACCGGAAGCTGGAAGGGCGTTGATCGCGCAGGATATACTGGATCGCGGCGACGCATTGAACACGACCTGGCGGCCCGCACCGCATGGCTATGGGTGCAACATGGCCTTGCGGCTTGCCACAGTTCGCGCCCATGGCTTGCGGTTCGACGAGAGATTGCCGCTTTATGGCTGGTCGGAAGATATTGATTTCACCCATCGCCTTGCGCGCTACGGCACAATCGCCAAGTTGGCCGGCGCGCGCGGCGTCCATCTCGGTGTCAAGCAGGCGCGCTCAGCGGGGCGCCGGCTGGGCTATTCGCAGGTGGCCAATCCAGTTTATCTATTACGAAAGGGCAGCTATTCGCCGGGCCGCGCCGGGCGCAGCGTGGCGCGCAACCTGGCGGCGAATTTCGCGCGCGCCGCATGGCCCGAACCCTATATCGACCGGCGTGGCCGTCTGGCCGGAAACCTGCTGGCCTTGGCCGATATGTGCCGTGGCCGCATGCAGCCCGAACGGATTCTCGATCTATGAGCGCCGCGGAAATGTTGGCGGAGCAGCGCCGCGCGTGCCTCGCCGGTGCGGGCGCCGCGCCCACTGTATTTTCTCCAGTTGCCCCAAAAGTCAGTATTCTGATTCCGCTCTACAACAGCGCCGCCACGATCGAGCGCGCGCTTCGATCTGCACTCAATCAAACTCTCGCCGATGTCGAAGTGATCGTAGCCGACGATGCCTCCACCGATCACGGTGCGGCGTTGGTGGAAGTCATTGCGCAGGCCGATTCGCGTGTGCGGCTGCTAAGGCTGCCCGATAATCGCGGCAAACCGCACGCCATGAACCTGATGGCGGCCGAAGCGCGCGGCGATTGGCTGGCGGTGCTGGACGCCGACGATGAATATCACCCGGCGCGCCTGGAAACCTTGCTGCGCGGGGCCGCTGCCGCCGGCACCGACATGGCGGCGGATAATCTCAACTATATCGATTCCGGTGTCGCCGATCCCGGCGGCCGGTTCATACGTCACGGCTTCGATCCGGCACGCGGCAACCGCGTTCTGCAAAAGCAGGACCTGCTGCGTGAAACCAGCAGTTTCGCTGATTTCGACTTCGGGGTGCTCAAACCCGTCGTGCGCCGCGATTTCGTTACCAAGCACCGCCTGGCTTACGACGAAACGTCCCGCCTGGCGGAAGACTTTTCCTATCTGCTGATGTACTTCGTCGCCGGGGGCCGCGTATTCGTAACCGCCGCCGCGACATATGACTGGACCATGCCGTTCGGCGCCGTGTCGCGGCAATGGACGCAAACCGGCGCCGGGCCGTGGCGCTACGATTATCGCCCGGCCATTACCGCCAACAATGCGCTGATTGCGCGCATGTCGGCGCAGGGCGAAACGGAGGTGGTTGCCATGCTGCGCCGGCGCGGCCGCCAATATCGCGTCATGGTGCATTATATCGATGCCCAGCGCCTGGCCGCCACGGGCCATTATCGTCGGGCGGTGCTAAGTTTGGCGCGCCATCCTGGCACGTTCGCGTTGCTGGCGCGGCGCCTCGCCGGGCGCCTCATGCGCGGGCTACGCTGATGCACGGCATGGTAACCCCCAGGGTGATGATCGTCACCGCGTCCGATTCACGCTTCATGCCGTTTCTGCGCGGCATGCTGCAATCCATCGAACCGTGCCTGGCGCAGCAAGGCGTCGGCCTGGCCTGTTTCGATATCGGCCTGAACGCGCAAGACAAAGCCTGGTTGGAAGAACTCGGCGCCACGGTCACCGCGCCGTGCGCGCATCTGGGCGTGGACGCCAGCCAGCATAAGCCGGCACTGCTGTCCTTTCTGGCCCGCCCGTTCCTGCCCAGCTATTTTCCCGGCTACGATGTCTATGTCTGGATCGATTCCGACGTCTGGTTGCAGGACCCGGAAGTATTCAACGCCTACGTGGCCGGCGCGATGCGGCACGGCATGGCCATTACGCACGAACGCGAGCGCAGCTACCGCTTCCAGCCCTGGCTGTTCGGCTGGACAACGAAACATTTCCTGCTGGGCTACGGCATCGGCAACACTGCTTATCTTCTCACGCGCAAGCACGTGAATGCCGGCTTCTTCGCCATCCATGCCGATGCACCGCATTGGCGCGCCTGGGCGCAGCGCTACGAAGTGGCAATCAACCGTAGCGGCAATCTGGTGCCGCACGATCAGTTCGCGCTGAATCAGGCATTGCACGCCTTCCCGGCCAGTTCGCGCAAACTGGAAACCTGTCTGCTCAACCCTCTGCATAACTGGATCTGTGGGCGCGGCGTGCCGATGTGGAACGATGAACTGGAATTGTTCTGCGAGCCCCGCGCGCCGTTCCGGCCCATCGGCGCCATGCACTTGGCCGGCCCTGCCAAGCGCACTCGCTACACCATCCGCCGCTCCGGCGGCGGCAGTTTCACCTCCTGCCTGATCAACGGCGCCCGCCCCGACAACCCGGCGCTGTCCCCGCTGTGAGCGTTCACGTAAACGACATCTGTTATTGCTCGCGACGTTGTGAGATACTGCCAACGGGCAGGGGGCAGACGCCACAGCGATGGCAACGCAAGGAACCGCGCCGCGCGATGCGGATGCGCCACGGCCACCCGCACCAGGGTGGGCCGATCCCGCGGTGGTGCCGATGCGCCACGGTAGCGAAACCGCAGCAGGTGCAAAACCGCAGGTTGATAAGCGCGCGCCGGCGCGCGGCATCGCCCTTGGCCTTGTTCTGTCCTCAATTCTCTGGGCCGCCGCCCTTTACGTGGCATTCCGCGCGCTGCGCTAGTTTGTGTTCATGACCGCCGACGCCGGTGCGGTTGCCGATATCGATGGGCTGACAATCTCGGCGGACCGCGCGCTGCTGAAGCGCCGTTCCGTGCGCGGCGCCGGTGTAACGATGGCGGCGCAAGGCGTGCGCTGCTTGCTGCAATTCACCAGCCAGGTGGCGCTGGCGCATTGGCTTCTGCCGCGCGAATTTGGCCTGGTGGCCATGGTGGCGCCGGTGCTGACCTTGGTGCAGATATTTAACGATCTCGGGCTTTCACAGGCCACGGTGCAGCGCGCGAATATCAGCTATCAGGAACTCTCCGCGCTATTCTGGATCAATTTGGCCGTCAGCCTGGCGTTGGCCTGCCTGCTGGCCGCGGCCGCGCCGGCCATCGCCTGGTTTTACCATGTGCCCCGGCTCACTTATATCGTCCTAGCTTGCGCCAGCCTGCTGCTATTGAGCGGCGGCGCCGCACAGCAAATCGCGCTGATGAACCGGCGCATGCAATTTATTGGCCTGGCGGCAATCGACGTCGCCTGCGCTGTTGCCGCCATCTCGGTGGGATTGCTGGCCGCCTGGGATGGCTTCGGCGCGTGGTCGTTGGTCATGATGCAGGCCGCTAATTCACTGACAATCCTGATCCTGGCATGGACGATGTCCGATTGGGTGCCTTCCTGGCCGGGGCCTCGCCAAAGCGTGGGCGGCCTGCTACGGTTTGGCGGCCACCTTACCGGTTTTAACTTACTGGCCTACGCCGAAGCCAATCTCGGCACGATCCTGATCGGCCGCATGGATGGCGCGGCAGCGCTAGGGTTTTACGATCGCGCCTATAAGCTGGTGATCGTGCCATGGTGGCAAATCAGCCTGCCAGTGGCGCGCGTGGCGATTTCATTGCTTTCCCGGCTGAACACGCACCCGCGCGATTATGCCGCCGCCTGGCGGCGCATGCTGCGGGGTTTGCTGTTGGTAGCCGGCCCCGGCCTGCTATGGGCGGCGATCACCGCCGATGATTTATCGCCCGCTCTGCTAGGCCCGGCCTGGCGCGCGGCGGCGCCAATGATGTGCGATTTATCGCTGGCCACCGTGCTGGTGCCGTTTGGCGCCAGCGCCTACTGGCTTTTCGTCAGCCAGGGCCGCGTGCGCGAACAACTCCATTACGGGCTGATCAGTGGCGCAGCGATCGTAGCCTCGGTGGTGATCGGCGTGCACTGGGGCGCCAATGGCGTGGCGCGCAGTTTCGCGGTGTTCGCCGTGTTCGTACAATGCGTGCCGCTATGGGGCGCCACGCGCAGCGGACCGGTGAACGCGCTATTCGCGTGGCGCGCGGCCTGGCCGGTCATGCTCGGCCTTGCCGCATCCGTCGGCGGCGTTACGGCGGCTGCGCTGCTGTGCGCCAACGCGCCAGTGTGGGCGCGGCTGGTGTTGTTGCTGGGTGCCTCCTACGCGTCGTGCGGGCTGCTGTTGCTGTTAATCCCGGCGGGGAGGGGCGTGCTGCGGGAGATCTGGCAGATGCGGGAGGCGTTACAAAAGCCAAGGCAGGAAGCAGTTCTTTTTTGAAAAAAAGAACCAAAAAACTATTATGCGGCTGTCGCCGACTAGCCGGCGACCGAAGCGCAAAAGTTCTTGCTTCTTTTTTCAAAAAGAAGGGCTTACTTCCTAAACACCCTTACATAATCAACACAGTAATCCCAATTCTCCGGCGCCGCCCGCATCCCGGCCAAATCCACCCCCGGCAGCGTCATGCCAATCTGGTTCGTCACCAGAATATGCGCCGGCGGCGCCCGCCATTGGTATTTCGTCTGCTTGATGCGCTTGCCGTCCAGCAACCACACCGGCGCGTCGTTCTGCCAATCCAGCCCGAACACGTGATAATCCCGAGAGAAATCGATCCCAGGATCGTAGCCATGCGGCCCGTACAGCGTGAAAATATCGTGCGGATCGCCGAAATCCTGTGGCCGGCCGGCGGTTTGGATATGTGATTCCATCAGCCGTGGCGCCGTGCGGCCCTGCCAGACGAAAAACTCAAAAATATCGATTTCCGGCGGCCAGGGCGTCGCGGAAAAATGCCCATCCGGATATTCCACGCCGGGGTTCAGCCAGAACGCCGGCCACACGCCTAGGCCCCGCGGTAATTTGGCACGCATCTCAACCCACATGCCCGGCGTTACCGGCAGCAGCGCGCGCAACATGCCCGACTCGATCCCCCCCGGCCGCAATCCGCCGCCGGGCGGAATACGCGCCTTCAGAATTAACGCGTCGTCGGTGAACACATGCAGGCTGCGCGGATCGCCCGGCGGATAATCGCGATGCACCGACCAATAGCTCGCCAAATGGTCGAGCCGCCCCCGGTCATAAATGTAGCGATACCGGAACTCCCGGCTCAGCGCTGCATGGTCACGCACCGTAGCGCCGGCGCGCCGCGCGCCAAACGTCCAGTTGGCAACCACATTGTAATTGCCCTCGCCGCCCACTGGCTGCACGCCGCCTGCCGCGATACCCAGATCCGCCGGCAGCAGCGTGACCGCCGCCGCTCCACGCAGCACGCTCCTGCGGCCAATGGGGCGCTGCGTCACGCCGTCAACCCCGGCCACGATCAGAAATGCCGTTCGTAGATCTTCACCACATCGCCGGGCGCCAGAAAACTACTCGGCACGATCTTGCCGGTCACGGCGTGGCCATCGATCGTGCGCACATCCGATGCATAACCCTCAACCGCGCGATACGTAAACCCGCCTGCCACGGCTACGGCGGTCAACATCGTCATGCCGGGGCTGAACGGATATTGGCCGGGGCGCGACACCTCACCCAGCACGAAAATCGGCCGGTACGAAAGCACCTCCACCGAAACGCTCGGGTCGCGCACGAATTTCTGGTTGCGCAGCCGCCCGGTCAGGCTAGCGGCCAATTCGGCCGGCGTGTCGCCGGCGGCATGCACCTCGCCCACCAATGGCATGGCGATATTGCCCTGGTCATCCACGCGGAACTGGCCGCTCAGCTGGTCCACACCGAACGTAATCACCCGCACCTGGTCGCCGCCGCCCAGCCGGTAACCGTTTTGCGCATATTCCGGCATATCTGGCGCGTTGGCGCCCGGATTGCAGGCGGATAGGCACAGCGCGAGTGCGCCGGCCAGCAGGGCGCGGCTTTTCAGAATAGGCATGGCGAAACCTCCAGAACGAACAGAACGAAGCGGCGTGGCGCCATTTTCACAGCGCAAAACGCAGGCGGATGCGGAAAACATTTTCCGAGTAATTGCCGCCGAACACGCCATCCAGCGTGAACGGCGGTTGGTATGTCGTGGTGCCGCTGCTGCGCCGGCTCGAATAGGTGTAGTCGCCCACTAACCGCATATTGCGGTTCAGCCGCCAGGTCACCCCCGTGCCACCGGTAAAGTATTCCTGGCTGCCGCCATTCTGCGCGTAATTGTCCACAAACAAGCCGGCATTCGCGTTCAGCACGATGTTGCGGTATAATTCATGGTCCACGTTCAACCGCAATGCGCTTTCGGTGTAGCCGATCGTCGCTTCGGCCGAGGAATCCTCGATGTAGCGGGCCGCGGTGCCAGTAATTGTCGTCAGCCCCGTCGGCGTCCAGGTCACGGAGCCTTCCAGGATTGGCGCGCTGATTGTCTTGTAGGCGCCGCTGCGGAAATTGCGTTGCTCGTAACCGCCGAGCAACCGGAAGCTCAGCGCGCCATCCACATCGTAGGCAACGCCGGTCAGTGTCGAAACATCGTTATAATTCTGCGACGGCACCCCTGGCACGGCATTGGCGAAATCCGCGCTGGTATCGCGCACCACGAACACGATGCTACGCCGCGTGGCGAATTCATAGTTCGCCGTCACCCCGGGCGAATACGCGATCCGGTCCCGATACGTCTGCAAATACGTCTTGCCCAGCACGGTGCCATTGTCGAAACCATACCACGAAACATCGAACGCCGGCTCAAGGCTCAGGCGGCTCAGTACCACCCTGTAGGCCGCGCGCATATCGTCAACGCGGTACGCGATCGGGCTATTCAACTCCGGCGCATCAAGGTCGCGCGGGGTCTGGCTCAAATTCAAATGGGTCGCGCCGATCGTCAGCGTGTCCCCGCCGAAATCATGCGTGCCGCCCAGCGCCGCCGTCCAGTTCGTATAGGATTGCGACGATTGATTGGGATATTCGGCATTATCCACGCTAACCGATGCGCCCAGGCTGCCATCCGACATCTGGTTCATCGCATCCAGCCGCGCGCTGGTATCCAGCAGCACGCTGCCATGCGGGTCGCCGGTGCCGGTCACGTTGTCGTCGTAGCCAACGCTCTCGTCCAGCGTCGGCAACAGCGTAAATCCGCCCACCCGCACGCCGGAGGGATCGTATTCCGGGTGTTCGCGCGACGCCACGGTCACGCCCGGCGCCGTATTATAACCGGGAATTGTCGTGTCGAGATATTGGTCGATCGCCTGGGCCCGCAGCGCCGGCGGCGCCAGGCACACGATCAGCGCCAAAACCGGCGGCGCGAAAATATCCGAATACTGCTGGCCCTGGGTTGCTACGCGGCGCCATAAAATACCCGCCCGTCCCTCATTTTTCGTGGCGAGCGGACAAGCAGGGAACGACACAGAAACGCGCAAGTTAGAGTTCACGCAAAGCGACCTCGGGGCATGGTGTTCGGCCAGGGCCGCTCGGCCGCTTAAATGTTCCGGTTGCCGTAAAGGTTCGATCACGTTTTGTTGACCGCTCTGCCCACCAAGGCTAACCACGCCGCCGCGCCGCGCATCAGGCGGCGCGACCCCGCGCTGATCTTCGCCGCCGGCACGCTGGTGCTCAGCCTGTTCCTGCAACGCTTTGCCGTCCAGGTTGGCAGCCAGGGCATGGATATCGTCGGCCCGCTGGTATTGCTGCTGGCGTTCTGGGCCGTGCTGAACGGTGCCCTGGTGCTGCACCGAACGCGCCTGCTCTTATTTGGCGCCTTGGCCTTATGGACGGTGCTCGGCGCGGCCTGGCAAACGGTTCACCCGAACAGCTACGGCGTGGGCCTGACCCTGCCGTCGCTGGCGCAATTCCTGCTACTGACCAGCTTTTGCGTCCTGTCATTTGCGCGCGATATGGATGAGCGCGTTTTCTTCCGCGGCGGCGCCAATATACTGGCGTTGATCGCCGCCGCCGGCATACTGCAATTTCTGCTTCAATTCGCCGGCCTGGGCCTGTTTTCGTTCACCCATCTGCTGCCGGACCGCATGCTGTTCGAAAGCGGCTACAATCTCGAAATCCCCGTCGGCATCGGCGACATCATGAAGTCGAACGGCTTCTTCCTGCTCGAACCGTCGATTTTCTCGCAATCCATGGCCATGGGATTAATCCTGGAAATCCTGGCCGCACGCCGCGCCTGGTTCCTGGCGCTGTTCGCGGCCGGCCTGCTGCTGTCGTTTTCCGGCACCGGCTGGATCGTGCTGCTGAGTTTTCTGCTCAGCGTCGGCGCGCGGCTGGGCCGGCGGGGCATATTGCTGGCGGCTGGCCTGGCCATGGCCATTGTCGCTGTATTTGCGGCCGTCGTGTATTTCTCACCCGACACGGCGGATGTATTCGCCGGCCGCGTCGCCGAATTCTCCCAGCCGGGCACCAGCGGCAATTTGCGGTTCACCACGCCGTTTCAGCTGATGAACGAGGTGCTGGCGCGCGAGCCAACCGCCTGGCTGTTCGGCATTGGCCCCGGCGCCAGCGAACGGCTCAGCCTGGCCTACGAATACGATGTCAACACGCCGATCAAGATATTGCTGGAATACGGAGTGCCGGCCGTGGTGCTCTACGTCGCCATATTCCTCAGTGCCCAGCGAACGAAATTGCAAGGCGCGCTGGTCGTGCCATGCCTGGTTCTCGTTCTGCTGGCCGGCGGCTATCAGGAATTCGCGCCCGTGCTGTTCCCGATATTGCTGCTGATCTGCATCGCCCGCCTGCGCCCTGCCGCGCCATGATTCGCTTTGCCACACCCAGGACCTTGGCCCCCGTCGCCGCGCAAATGGCGGCACTCGATCCCGATGCCGATCTGCTCACGCCCGAAGCGCGCCAATGGCTCATGGCGCAGGCGCGCGGCAGTGCCGAACGGCTGCGCATCCTGATGGCAACGGCGATGTTCCTGGCCGAAACCGAACATGCCCCGCATATCGATTTAAATCTCGCGCGGCGTGCCGGCGCGTTACAGCCCGATGATCCCCCCGAAACATCCGTCAGGCCGCCCTACGCCTCGCCGCAGCGCCTGAAATGGGGATTGGCGCTGGCGGCATGGACCGCACTTTCCGTTGCGTCCGGCATGGCGCTCGATGCAGCGCTCCGGGCGCCGCATTCCCAGTTTTCTGCGCCCGCGCCTGACACAATGGTTTTGGCCAGCACGAGTATCGCGGTTCCAACGGTGCCCGCCGCGCTACCGGCAACGTCCCCTGGTCCCGCTGCCCCGCCACCTATGGGCCAGGTGGACGCACATGCGCCGGCCGCGCCGGTAGCGCCGCCACGCAGTCCGGTTCCGGTTGTCACGGTCCGCTTCTTCCTCGCCTCGCCCGGCGCCGCGCCGCGCGCGCGTTTCATCGAACAGCGCCTGGCCGCAGCGGGCTTCATCACGCGCATGGTGCCCGACACGCGCGTGCCGCCGCCGCGCGCGGCCGCCGTCGTCTATTTCCATCGGGAAGACGAAGTAATCGCCCAGCGCGCGGAACGAACCGCGTTACTATTGGCGACACGGCCGGTCTTCGCGCACGCCGCGTCCCAACGCCGCCCCGTCCGCGGCACGATCGAATTTATGCTGCCCTGAGCTCCGCCCAGCCCGTTCCCATGGCGGCTCGCAAGCGGCAGTTTCGCGCGACACGGCGTTGTTATCGCAAGGCGCCGCAACCATCCGGCCAGATCAGCCGTTTCGCTTCCGTGGTGACGTGCCGGCCCGTGTGACAATGCACCATCAGGCCGAATCCAGCCGCACTCGGGGAAGAACAGTGGACGCTGGCTTTTACGGCGGGATACCGGCACTCAGCCACGATCCTCTCACGCCAACAATATTCCATGAGAGTTGGTGGCTGAACGCGGCTACCGGCGGTAATTACCAAGAGGTCTCGGTAAGCTCCGGCGGCCGCGTGGTGGGCCGCCTGCCATTCTCGATGTTCCACATGCCAGCCGGCTGCGCGCTGTGCGGCTTGCCGGAGCTCACGCATTTTCTGGGCCCGGCCATCGATGCCGGCGCGGGTGCGCCTGCCAACCGCGCCCTGAAGCACGACAAGATCCTGCGCGAATTGCTGGCACAACTGCCGCGCCACACCGGGTTCTACCAGAAGTTGCATAAGAACGTCAGCGACACGCTGGTATTCCAGGATCACGGCTATCGCACCACGGTGCAGTTCACCTACGAAATCGTCCCGGCGCCGCCCGCCATGATCTGGGCCGCCATGCGCGACAAAACCCGCAACGTCATTCGCCGCGCACAGGAACACTACAGCGTCGCCGATCTCGGCGACCCCAACGCCTTCGCCGCCCTCTACCAGCGCAACCTGCAGGCTCGCGGGCTGGCCAATTACTACCAGCGCATCAGCGAAGTCTGCGCCGCCGCCATGGCGAACGATGCCGGCCGCATCATCGCGGCGCGCGATGCCGCGGGCGAAATCGTCGCCGCCATTTTCTATGTCTGGGATGCCCGCGCCGCCTACTATCTGCTCACCACGCGTAACGGCGCCGCCGCCAATAACGCGGTCAGCCTGTTGATCTGGAACGCCATCCAGGACAGCGCCGCGCGCGGCCTGGTGTTAGATTTCGACGGCGTCGGCACGCCTGGCAGCCGGGTATTTTACACCGGCTTCGGCGGGCTGGTTTCGCCTCGGTATATCGTGTCTCGGTTCGACCTGATTCACCGTGTGGCGGGGCGGTTGATGAATCCGTTTCGTAAGAAAACAAGAGAGAACTTTCAGTGAGAGGCGGGGCGCTTTTGATGCAGCACTCAAAAAACCTTTGCATGTCGCGTTCGCGCGTTGTTCTGCACCCTCGGCAATGCTGAACGAGTGGCGCCGAAGCCGCCGAGCTTCCATTACTTCGGACGTTCGACAAACCGCGCTGCCAGCACCGATATCTCATAAAGCGCAATGAGCGGCACGGCCAGGCCGCTCATGGTAATCACGTCAGGCGGGGTTAGCACCGCCGCCAGCATGAAACAGCCGACATAGGCGTAGCGCCGGTACTTGCGCAGCGAGGCAGACGTAACAAGCCCGACTCGCGCGCAGAGGGTCAGCAATACCGGTAATTCAAATGCAATGCCGAACGCCATGATCAATTTCATGACCAGTGCCAAATACTCGCTAACCTTTGGGAGCGATTCGATAATCGGTCCGCCGTTGCCGGCCGGCGACTCGAAACTCAGGAAAAATCTCCACGCATACGGAAACACAAAATAGTAGGCGAGGGCTGCGCCAATGAAAAACAAAATCGGCGTGGCCAGCAGGAACGGCAGAAAGGCGCGCTTCTCGCTACGATACAAACCGGGCGCCAGAAATTTCCAAACCTGCGTGGCAACCACCGGGAAGCTCAGGAAAGCCGCGCCAAAAAAGGCCACTTTCAAGTACGTGAAAAATGCTTCGTAGAGCGCGGTATAGATCAGCCGCGGCTGCTGGCCCTTGGCAATCAGGATTTTCGCGAGTGGCGCAGCCAGAAACTGGAAAATAGACTTCGAGAACACGTAGCAAACGGCAAAAGCCGCGGCATAGGCTAAGGCCGACCACAACAGGCGTTGTCGCAACTCCGTTAGGTGCGCCAGAAGGGGCATCGCTCTATCATTGAGCGGATCATCGGTTGCGCTGGCCGCCGCCGCTGTGGCCACCAATTACACGCTCGTCGGCTTGACATGGCGATTGAGCGCCGAGATTGGCGGCAGGAACGCGGGGTGCGAGTCAAATGGGCCAGGCTCGGAGAGAACGCCCGCCGATCCTGCGCTGCGGGCAGGAGATTGAGTGCCCGGCAACTCAGGCCGTGGCTCCCGCGACCGCGGCTCGCATCGCGGAGCGGATTCCCCGTCCGGATACGCAAGGGTTTCGAGTGCAGACCCAAGGTTCATGCCACGCAAGTCTCGAAAGGAGGATTGCACGTCCTGCAAATCGGCGTCGCGCATCATGTCGTCCACGTGGGCCTGAAACTCACCGGCCATGCCGCGGAGTTTCTTCAGTACGCGCGCGACGGCACGAATCGCAACCGGCATGTCCTTGGGGCCTATGGCGAGCAGGGCAACGATGCCCACCACCATGATTTCGGTCCATGAAAAGTCGAACACGATTTCATTTGTCCTTCGCGAATCTGTTTAAATGGTGACGAAAGTTCACGCGATCATGGGCTGGTCAAACGCGCTGGTTAAATTGTTGATCACAGCACGTCCGCAGGGTGGGCCGCCGCCAACCTGGTCGGAGCTATCGGCGCGGCCGGTACCGGCTGTGTGATCACATCGGCAGGGCGATCATCCGCCATGGTCTTGCGGAACGATTTAATGCCGAGCGCCAAATCGCCCATTAGGCTGCTCACCCTGCCACTGCCAAACAATAAGAGGACAACCGCGAGAACGATCATCCAGTGCATCGGACTAAGACTGCCCATTACTATTTTTCCTGTTCGATTTCGAGAAAGCCGTGGCGCAGCGAATCCGACGCGTTGTGCGCCGCAATCGGTCCGCGATTGATATACGGCCGGATTTATGCGGTGGATGCGCGCGCAGAAAATTTCTTTGCACCCGTGGTGGCCCGGCAACGCAAGTTTCCGTCGCCGGTGATCGGCGCCTGCAGGCCGCGGCTTGCATGACGAACTCGTGATACCTGTCCCTGCATCCACCTGCTGGCGGCGGCCGTAATGCTGAAGCGGTCTCACGACCGTCCGACGCTTCCGGGTAAGGGGCTCCAATCAAGCGAGGTGACGACATGCGGGACAACTCAATCGACAATGGCGCGGCTAACAGCGAAATCGAGGCAGAAACTGCGTCCACTGGTATTATACGGACCGCCGGACTTGCGCGCGTAACACCTGGCCGGCGTAGCCTGCTTCGTGGTGCGGGCTTTGGCGCCGCTGCGCTTGGCGCAATGGCATTCGGCATTGATGGCCACCTGACAGCGTCCGCGGAGGATGCCGTCACCGATGCAGACATACTGAATTTCGCGCTTAACCTTGAATATCTCGAGGCGGAGTTCTACTTGCGCGCAACCACGGGCCAAGGGTTGCCACCCGGCGATACAACGGGCACAGGCACGCAGGGCGCGGTCAGCGGCGGCCGCCAAGTTCCATTCAAAAACCCTCAGCTGGCGGCGCTCGCCGCTGAAATCGCGAACGACGAGTACAACCACGTCCTGTTTCTCCGCAATGCGCTTGGTAGCGCAACGGTAGCCGAGCCTGCGATCGATCTGTCAACCAGCTTCACTGTCCTCGCTCGCGCGGCCGGGCTTGTTGGGCCCGATGAATCTTTCGATCCTTTCAGCGGTGACCGCGCGTTTCTGATTGGTGCCTTCATCTTCGAAGACGTTGGCGTCACTGCGTATCTTGGCGCAGCGCCGTTGATCACATCGAAGGCTTATTTGTCGGCCGCCGGCGGCATATTGGCTGTCGAGGCTTATCACGCCAGTGAAATCAGACTTCAATTACTGCAGGATAGCGTGATCGGGGCGCCCAACCACATCGCCAAACTTCGGGCAGCACTATCGGGCGCGCATGACGATCAGGGCATCTTCGTGGACGGTAAACCAAATATCGTGCCGACGGACAAGCACTCCATCGCCTACTCGCGCAGCACCACGCAGGTGCTGAACATCGTGTATGGCGGCGGATCGGCCAGTAACTATCTCTTCTATCCGAATATGATGAACGGAACCATTCGCTAGACTGGAACGATCTCGCGGCGGCAAAGGCCAGGGTCATCGCGCCCTGGCCGGTCGTCGCACCGTTCACGAAGTTGCGTCCGATACTCCGAAAAAGGGCGATATACGGCCCGCGTCCATATCGCTGGCGCCCAGCAAATGGCGATGCTCGATCCCAATGCGGACCTGCTCACGCCCGAAGCGCGAAGGTTTCTTCTGCCGCAGGCGTGCGGCAGTGCCGAACGGTTGCGCCTCCTTATGGCGACGGCGATGTTTCGTCCCGAAACCGAACACGCTCTAAGAATCGATCTGGATCTCGCGGGGCGTGCATGCGCCTGACACAGCAGTTTTGGCCAGCACGAAGATCACGGTCCCCACGGCGCCGGCCGTGCCAACGGCCAACGCCGCGCCGGCTATGTCCCGTGATTCCGCGGCCTTATACAGTGCCTGATTCGATCTCATTCATCCCGTTGCGGGGGCGATTGTTGAAGCCGTTCTGTAAGCGAACCAGAAAAATTTTCAGTAAGAGTTCTTTTTTCGAAAAGAAGCGCTTCCTTTCTTACGGCCCCGGCGCGTGCAGCCGCTGCATGATATTGGCGATATCCGGTTCATCGCGCGTGGCCGCCGCGATATCGGCATTGCCGCCCGCAATATCGCCGCGCGCGCGCCTGGCCACGCCGCGGCCGTAGAGCGACGTTGTCAGATCAGACCGGCTGTCCAGCGCATTGTTGTAATCCGCGATCGCCTTATCCCAGGCCTTCATGCGCAAATGCACGTAACCAAGGCTATCGTATTGCCCGATATCATGGCTGTTCGAATCGATCGCGTTCTGGCAGGTAAGCTCCGCGGATTCCAACAGGCCGGAGACGGCGGCATTCCAGCAATAGAAGTTCATGATATACTCAGGATGTTGCCGTTCGTTGTCCACCATCCGGGACATATCGGCGATCGCGGCATCGTCCTGATGCAGCATTTGCTCGGCGATGCTGGAAAGCGCCATGATATGCGATGGTGCGTGGCCGGTGGCGGCGTATTGGTTCCCGGCGCCGTATTCGTACGTGCTCGCTTCGTAGGGGTCATGCCAAAAAAACCGTAGCGGCATTTGCACGACGATTTTCAAAATGGCGATCGCACCGGCGGGATCGTCGCGGTACAATGCCAACTGTGCCTTTTTCATCTGTATCGTGAAGTCGTCCGGATGCATGGCCGAAACTTGGTCCAAATCCGCCGCCGCCTCGGTATACCGCCCCGCCGACATGTAATTCCCGGCGCGAGCCAGGTAGCCACGGCCAAAGTGTGGCGATATCGCAAGCGCCTTGTTGTCCAGCGCGATCGCCGCGCTATACCGGCCGTGATGCGCGGCGCGGAAACTGTCGTTCAGCAAGTTGTCGGTTGCTGTCGTGCCGCCGCTATCATAGGTAGCATCGGTGGCGCGGGCTACAGGAACAGCGATCGCGCAGCATGCCGCCAGCGCAACCGGTAACCAACGCCTACGGGAACTCATTACGCCCTCCAGCAATCAAACGGTGCGATGCTAGGCTGCCGCGTGGCGCCATGTCCAGCCGCTATCGCAACGGGCTTAACTAAAGGGTGGCAGTTCGTATTTGAAAAAAAGAACCAAAAAACGTGTGCACGGCTGTCGCGGACTACCCGGCAACAGCCAAGCGAAAGTTCTTGCTTCTTTTTTCAAAAAGAAGCGCTTTCTTACCTGACCTCCAGCCCCACCAAATCGCGCACCCCGCGCGCGAACGCCGCATCGTTGGGCACCACCAGCCGCGGCGTGGGTAACGGCTTGCCGTCTTGCTCCAACGCCACGATTACCTGCTTACCCTCGCCGCGCGAGTCGATTTCACCGATCGCCACGGCCACGGCGTAGCCATCCGATCCGCGCGCCAGGATCGCGTGCTGCATATGGGTTTTCTTGCCCGGCGCGTCGGTCATGCTGGCCCTATCCACTACATCGAGCAGCAGCGGCCCGGTCCAATGGTGCGACTCCTGGCCCGCCATCGTATGGAAACTGCCGGTCACGGTCACCTGCTTCAGCACGGCCAGCGCCACCGGCCCCGGATGAGCGACCATGCCGGTCACTTGCACGGATGACGCCGGCTGGGCGAAAGCCCCAACGGAAACGGTCCAAAGCAAACCGGCCAACGTCGCGCACTTCACGCGAACCCTCCGTTCAGCCTAACGATCGTGCGGTTCAAATAGGCCGCGAACGAAACCCACAGCAGATACGGCAACAGCAACAGCGCGCCCTGCGCCGTGGCGTCTCCCACCCACAGCATCAGCACCACGATCGATAGCCACAGCAGCGCCACTTCGCGCAGCGCCCAATCCGGCCGGCGCCATTTGAAAAACAGCAAGCTCCAGACAATGTTTAGCGCCCCGTTTGCCAGGAACAGCAGCACCAACGTAATGCGCCAGCCCTCGCTCGGCGCGGTTTTCCAGGCCAGCCCAGCGCTCCAGGCCGCGAAGGCAAAAATCAGCGTCCAGGCCGGCCCGAAAAGCCAGTCAGGCGGCTGCCAGCTCGGTTTGTTCAAGCCGCGGTACCAAGGCCCGATTTCGGTCAACAGCCCGCCGGTTCCCAGAATGATGGCGCCGATACCGCCGGCGATGCCATAGGGGCTCGAAACCGCGGACCAGAAGCTCAAGCGGCGGCCAATCCGGTCAGGTAAGCGATGTTCTTGAAGAAAATGCGCACATGCGCCAGCGGCTTGGCTTTCACCAATTCCTTGTTCATGTAGGCATCCCACGTCAAATCCTGCACGTCCTGGTCCCCGCAAATGGCCACGAACCGCTCGCGTCGCCAATCCGACTTATACCAGTAATTCTGCATGAATCCCAGAATCCAGAACACACCTCCGTGCGTGCGCATGAACCGCTTGCGGGCGCGGCCCAATGCGCGCGCGTCACCCGTGCGTAGGCATTCCGCCACCGCGTCGGCCGCCAGGCGGCCGCCCAGCATGGCGTAATAAATGCCTTCGCCGCTGGCCGGCGCCACGCAGCCGGCCGCATCGCCGGCCAGCAGCACGTCACGGCCGTTGTCCCATTTTTTCAGCGGGTATAGCGGCAGCGGCGCGCCTTCGCGGCGGATGGTTTCGGTCTTGTCCAATCCCGCAATGTCGCGCAGTTGCCCGACGCTCTGCTTCAGCGAAAATCCCTTCTGCGCCGAGCCCGTGCCCACGCTCACCGTATCGCCATGCGGAAAAATCCACGAATAGAAATCCGGTGACAGCCTGCCGTCGTAATAAACATCGCAGCTATTGCCGTTGTAATTCGCCACATCGGTCGGCGCCTTGATGATTTCGTGGTAGGCGAACACGAACGGCGCATGCGCGCCGATATTCTCCTTGCACACGGCGGAAAGCGCGCCATCGGCGCCGATCACCTGGCGCGCGTTCACGGCATGCGCTTGGCCATCCTTGCTCGTGTAATGCACCGTGGCATAGCCGGCGGTTTCGCGCGTGATATGCTCATACGTGCCGGTGCGGCGTTCGGCGCCGGCGCCGGCCGCACGGTTGCGTAACCATTCATCGAAGACGTCGCGATCTACCATGCCCACGAAGCCGGCGGGATCGCTAATGCGCATGAATACATGCCGCGCCTTGGGGGAAACGATCGTGGCGCCGTTCACGCGCGCCACCAGCAGGCTTTCCGGCACGTCGAAGTCGGTCAGCAGTTTCGGCGGAATGGCGCCGCCGCAGGGTTTGATGCGGCCGGCCTTATCCAGCAGCAGCACGGAGTGGCCTTTTTGCGCTAGTTCGTAGGCTGCGGTAGCGCCCGACGGGCCGCCGCCAATCACCGCTACGTCGAAAACTTCGGTCATTGGATCGTCTCCTAAGTGTTAAGAAAGGGTTCTTTTTGAAAAAAGAACCAAAAACTTTTGCTTGGCTGTCGCCGACTACATTGGCGACAGACGCGCAAAGTTTCTTCCTTCAGTGCCGCAGCGCGAACGCCGTAATCATCATTCCAGCCACGTAAAGCGTAGTCCCGGTCCCATTATACCAGGGCGCCTGCGCCTTGGGGTCGCGCAACAACCGCCCCATTAACATCAATTGCGTGAACAGTACCGCGCCCACGCCGGCCGCCTGATAAGGATGCCCCCACGCCGAAAGCAGCACCATCATCACGCCTTGCGGCAGCGCCATGGCGATGCAGGCCACCACGGCGGCGCGCTTCACGCCCAACAGCACGGGCAACGAATCGATGCCCATCTGCTTGTCGCCCTCAACCGACTTGAAATCGTTCAGCGTCATGATGCCGTGCGCGCCAAAACTGTACAGCGCGGCCGATATCAGCACCGGCGCCGCCGGCACGTGCCCGCCGCCCATGATGGCCGCACCCGTTACCCAGGGCAGCCCTTCGTAGCAGGCCGCGCAGGCGGCATTGCCCCACCAGCCGTTCTTTTTCAGCCGCACCGGCGGCATGGAATACAGCCACGCCAGAAGCAGCCCTAATGAGGCCGCGGCCAGCACCAGCCAGCCCAGCAAAGCGGCCGCCGCCAGCGAAACCAGCGTCCAGACGATGGCGATATACAGGCCCCACTGGCCCGGAATGCGCCCCGACGGAATCGGCCGGTTCGGTTCGTTAATGGCATCGACATGCCGGTCGTACCAATCATTGGCCGCCTGGCTCGTGCCGGTCACCAGCGGCCCGCACAGCGCGACGCCCAGCGCGATCAGCCCCCATTTCCCGGCCACCGGCTGCCCGGCCGAAATGATGCCGCAACTGAACGCCCACATCGGCGCGAACCAGGTAATCGGCTTCAGCAGCGTCGCGATCGCGGCCGGCTGCGGGTAGGCGAGAGGCGTGCCGCTCACAGTGCTGCTCATATCTTGGGCTCATCATCCAAATCGCCGAGTCCATAGCGGCGTAGTTTCACGTACAGGCTCTGCCGGCTCAGCCCGAGCATTTCGGCCGCCGAAGCGCGGTTATCGCCGGTCACCTCAAGCGCCGCCTCGATGCACAGCCGCTCGATCATGTCGGTCGATTCGCGCACCAGCTCCTTCAGCGAAACCCGGCCGATCAGTTCGGTCAGTTGCTCTACGCTGCGCGGCATTTCCAGCCCGGCGCGGCGGTCGTTGCCCAGCCTTCGGCCGACGTTACGAATGGTGAACCCGAACGCCGCGGCGCCGCCCTCGCCAAGGGCGGCGGCCGACAACTCCACATCCAGTTTGGCGCCGAATTCACCGCGCAGGCTGGTGGCGAATAACCGCACCGCGCCGCGCTGGCGCAGATTGGCCATCAGCACATCCAGGTCCACGCCCGGCCGGCCAAGCCAGCGGTCCAGCGGCTCGCCGCGCGCCTGTTCCTCGCCGGCCAGTTCGGCCATGTCCAGGAACGCCGGGTTGGCGGCCAGAATCAGCCCATCCGGCGTGGTCAGCACAATGCCGTCCGGCGCGTGCTCCACCATTTGCGCGAACCCGGCGCGGGCTGGCGTGGCCGCAACCTCGCGCCTGCCCTCGGCCGGTGCCCCGGCCAGCCGAATCAGGAAAAAGGTGGCGTTCTCCTGCCGGAACAGCGCCGCCGAAACCAGGATTTCGCGTTGGCTATCGGCCAGCCGGGCGCGGATTTCCTCGCCGCGCGCGGCCACCCGCATGCCGGCCAGCAGCGCCTGCAAGGCCAGCTGGCTTTCGGCGTTGAAAAGATCGGTGAAGCTGCGGTCGATCAGCCTGGCGTTGGGGCCTTCCAGGATTCGCGTCGCCGCGGCATTGGCTTCCACCACGCGTTGCGTCACCGCATCCACGATCAGCACCGCCTCGGGCGACATCTGGAACAGCAGCCGATAGCGCGTCTCCACTTGGCGCAGGCGGGTGTAGTCGCGCTCCATGGAATGCTGCGCATCCAGCAGGCGGCGTTGCAGCGTCGAAATCGATCGCAGATCGCGGCCGCAAATAATGATGTCGCGGCTATTGCCCACCCGCATGGCCGAATAGACGATCGGCACATCCGCGCCGCTCAGCGTGGTGTGGTTAACATGCCGGTTACGGCCGGGCGCGCCCGCTTCGGCATCCTTCAGAATCGCCCGCACCTTGGCGTGACTATCTATACTGACGGTGTCGATCCAGGCGCGGCCGATCCAGCTGCTTCCCTGCTCAAGCTCCTCCGCCAGCTCCTCTGTCTGGAAGGACCGGTCCCGAATGATGCCCTGGGCGTCCACGATCAGCGCCACGTCGGTGACAGCCGTAATCAGTGCGCCGGCCGCTTCCGCGTCCAGGCCTGAGAAGGATGTCTGTGGAGCGAAAAATGCCTTCACGTATAATATTCTCTCCCAAGGCGGCGCTCCTCCCCACAATCAGCCTTGTCGGCTTCCCATGGCGCCTTCCTCAACCGCTATTCGACCTCTCCGCAAGCAGATTTTCCGCCACCCACACGGATTGCACGCCATCGGTGGCGGTTCCATCGGCGCCGATCTGCCCCGCCAGCTCCGGGTGGGCAACAAAGATCGGTCCGCCGACGAGCACGCTCAGTGAAGCGTTGCGCGAAACATCGCGCAGCCGCGGCAGCACCGCCGCCAGCCGCTCCAACCGCTGCTCGCTGCCCACCGATATGCCCAGCACGCCGAACCACTCGCGCCGCAGCAGCGCCGCCAGGTCCGGCAGCGTCGAATCGTCCAGCGTGGTGACGGACCATCCGGCCTTGCGGAAGAATGTGCCCACCATGCTCAGCCCGAAGCGGTGGTGCTCCCCGGGCGCCGCGGCAAGCGCGATGCGATGGCGGCGGAACCCTTCGGCCGGACTTTCCTGCGCCCCCACCGTAATCATATGCAGCGATGCCTGCAGTTGCATCATGCCCAGCGTGACATCGGTGAAGCTGCAAAGGTCCTCTTCCCATAGCGCCCCCAGGTAGCGCGCGGCCGG
>Ga0302319_10007131_pt1 | contig 22026 bp, 23 predicted proteins | sample Bog_T0_2_FD_203319 | JGI IMG/M metagenome (GOLD analysis project Ga0302319, IMG submission 203319) | Peat permafrost microbial communities from Stordalen Mire near Abisko, Sweden - Bog_T0_2 | ecosystem: Environmental > Terrestrial > Soil > Wetlands > Peat | place: Sweden: Abisko, Stordalen Mire... | reverse complement strand
TCCGCCTACGGCGAACCCACCTTCCTGACGGAGGCATTTGCCGCCGGTACTGCGTCTTCTTACGAGGTGGAGACGCTTTACTGCGGCTACCGCTGCGACGTAGCGTTGGGGCTATATTTAGCCCGCAACCGCGCGCTTTGGCCTCACCTCGGCCGCTGGAACCGCAGGGATCCTATCGGGTATAGCTCGCACGACGTCTCTCTTTATCGGTATGTGACGGGCAATCCCGCCGGCCTGGTCGATCCGTCAGGCTTGCAGGATTATAGCGTTAGTACCGAAACCAACGGTTGTACGATCACGATTTACGCGGGCCATAACTTCGAGGATATCGGCGCAATTAAATCAGATTTTCCGCAGATCGACAGCGGGGGGAATACGGTCGTTCCGCCCAATCAATTCATTATCGCGATCGGATGCGGGGTTACAGGCCCGAACGGAAAACGTTGCAGCCTGCAGAAGTATCTGCAAACGTACTACCCGAATAACACGGTGAACGTGCCGGGACTACCGTACTATAACTCCTGTGACATACCTTTCGCGAAGTCGCCGGGATATGTGCAAAGCGCGTTGACCGCGGCACGCGCGGCGGCCGGTCGCCTGTGCTCCGGCCAACAGGCGAATCCGAAAGGCAAGGCTTGCCCACCGAAATGTGACACGGTTACGATACAGGTAAAATGCGATAACATCGTGGCGTCCCTGTCAAGCTCGTGTGGCACGTTCGAGACGACCGCGTGCAATGCGCCTTGACTGTTGGACTCCCGTGGACGAGTCGGAGGACCTCGGCGTAACGGGAGGCTGAAGCCCGCGGGCCGCCGGTCGGCGCGTTGTTGGCAAGGCTCGTCCGGCGAGCGGATCCGGGAAGTCGGAGCGATCGCCGGCGTGTTGCGGTGAATTGGTCGCGGGAGGGGTTTACGACCTTTGCAGTAATCGGGCAAAGAAGCCGTGGATGCAAAAGACGCGGTCCCACATGCTGCTCGACGAGAACGCAGATGGTGGCGGTATTCGCTGCGCTCGCTGTTCCTGCTTACTACGGTCCTGGCCGCCGCCTGTAGCTGGTTTGCCGTAAGAGCCAATCGGGCGGCGCGACAGCGCGACGCGGTGGCAGCGTTGACCAAGCTCGGGGGTTTCGTCTGTTACGATTACCAGCTCGATTCGCGATCGCCGGTGCCGCCATGGCACCCGCGCGAACCACTCTGGATGCAGAAACTATTGGGCGTCGATTTCTTTGCCGACGTGGTTTCCGTGACGCTCGGGTGCGACCGTGAGTTGGGATACCTTGGGAACCTGCCGCGGCTGAAGTCGTTGCGGATCGACGATTCCGGCTCGCCAGAATTTGCGATTACTCGCGCGGGATTAAAAGCGATTGGTGGCGTCACTCGGGTGGAAGAACTGGAAATCGTTCTCGACGAGTGCGACGACAGCGCCCTGGAGCCGATTTCCAAGCTCGCGAATCTTCGGTTCCTCTTTGTATGTTGTCCGAACATGCGTGGCGGCTGGTTGCGATACGTCGAACGGCTCGGCGCGATTAAGACCATCGAAGTGCACGACGGCGGCGCGTCGGACGCTGACCTCGAAGGTCTCGCCGGCCTTTGTCAACTGGAGGTGGTCGCGATTCGAGATGCCAAGGTACGGGGCCCCGGATTGGCATCGCTCGGCGCGCTCCAGCGACTCAAGACCCTCGATCTTTCAGGATGCCCGATCGCTAGCCTCAAGCATCTGCCGTCTTTGCCGCGACTGGAAGTGCTGACGCTCAGCGAATGTGACGTAACGGATGCCGGTCTGCCACGCGCGGACAGGTCGCCGAAACTCCACGAGCTGGCACTTGCCGGGGCCAAAGTGACGGACGCCGGATTAGACTGCCTTACGGGCTTCAACCAACTCGAATCGTTGGACCTTTCTTCCACCGCGATCACCGACGCCGGTCTCATTCGGCTGGTCGGACTGTCCAAGCTTCGCCGGCTAGATCTTCGCAATAATAGCAGGATTACCAACAGCGGTCTTCGCTATATTGAGAAACTAACTGGCTTACAAGAATTCCTTTGCAGTGATACCCTTGTTACCGAGGAAGGGGTGAAGCGACTCCAATCTGTATTGCCGAAGTGCTCGGTATTCTCTGGACGCGCGACGATGAAATCCAGGCCACAGAACCGAAGGCTGTTTGGTCAAGAATAGATCAGCCGAACTGGCGGGATCATCGAACAATGGTCTCCGGGCTGCCTCGCTGTCAGACTTACGAGCACACGGGGAATGCGGTCGCGACCTGACTCTGGTTGACGCCTGGTGTTTGGTCCATTTCCTCGTATCCTGCAATTTCAACGCATGGAACTGCGTGTTTCCAACACGGCCGCCGCGCTTTTGTACGGTTGTTCGTATCAGGAGCTTATTGTTCGAAGCGGGACTTATCGGGGAATAACTCGGCCATCGCACGCTTGAATCCGTCGGTAAGCGCCGGGTCGAAGTAGTTCAGATAGGTTTTGCCGTAGAGCCGCCTGCGGATCGCCGCCGTACTGCGGCAGCTCATCTCGAACACGGCCCGCCGGTCCCGGATCGGCTGGTGCTCCAGCAAATCGATGCTATTGAAGTACAGGGTGTTGATGCCGTAGCCGATTCCCTCCTCGTAATCGCACTCCGACATCACGCGAACACACTGCGACTTGCTCATCGGCAGCGGGATGTGCGAGTCGTAGTGATAAGTCGTACGGCCATGGGCGCGGAGCCATTGATAGGTCCGCTCCATGCGTTTCCCCCATGCCCCCCGGGAGAACCAGGACTCGTCCACTCCGGCTAGATCGACCACATAATACGGATACAACTCGGCGAACGACAGCGGCCGTAGGAGGATCTGGTCGTCGCTCACCTGGAGAAAGTCTTCCGACAAGCCCGGCGTCTGGCAGGCCCGGAGGATCTTCCGGATGATATTGCCATCCTTGTTGTGCGGCAAGGGATCATCGCAAGGAATGTGGATCGCGCCGGTGAGCCACTCGGGTCGATAGCCGACGATATACACGTTCCTCAGATCAACGAGGTTCTTTTCCAGGCTTCGCAAGGAGTACCGCAGTTCGTTGTTATTCCACTTGCTGCCGGAACCCAAGGGATACACGGCGTCGTAAGGCATAGCTATTTCCCGATAAAGATGTCGGTGGGCGGATTTGGCTGATGATGCCGATCAGTGGGCCACGCATCCACTGGGATTCGCGCAATAGCGTTCTCCCACGCCACGGTGGCGGCCTACCCGATCGCGTCAACAAGTTCTTATATCACGGCCACTGGTACCATTTTTTAAGAAATCCAGTTTCCGACGAAAGGAAGAGTGGTTGTTGCGATGCAATGCCGTAAATCCGTAGAAGAGATCGCCAGTGGTGTCAAAACCGGACCAGTCCGTGTGATACAACAGATCGAGAGACTCGCGGCGACACGGATACGTTCGCCGCCTGACGAAGCTCGTTTCCACGCCCTTTGACCTGCTTGGCGAGCGCACTCGGCACTTGGGCGCCTCGGCGACAGCATGATTCCCATCGGCATCATCACCCGTAATCGTCCCGAATACCTGGACGTAACTCTTCGGTCCTTGGCTGGTGCCGAGCTTGACGCCGACCAACGCTTGGTCGTTTTCGACGACGCGAGCGACACACTATCGGCCCGCGAGTACCTCTATACGCCTCGTGTCGTCAGGATTGGATTGCACCCCCAGGAACAAGAATGCTGGGAGGCCCTGGGGTTGGAAGGCGTCGGGAGGCCGACGATCCGGGGGATCGGTGGACGTGTCGAGGTAATCCGCTTGAGCAGCAATCCGGTAGGCGTCGTCAATGCCTCGTGCCGAGCGATCTGCCACCTGTTTGCAAGCCACCCGCAGGCCTCCGGGATCTTCCTGATTCAGGATGACGTTGTTTTCAAGGCCGACTGGAAGCAGCGCATGCGCGATGCCGCCGAACTGGCCTTGGCCACCAAACTCCCGGGCGTACTGGCGGGCATGACGCTCTTTCGCCGCCCTCCCCGGCAGAACGTGTACCTGACCAGCGAGCGGTTTGTGACGGCCCAATGCTTATACGTGCCGTGCGAGGTGTTCGAGGCGTTAAGCGGTTGGTTTCACCAGCCGCATGATTCGGCCACTCTCTTCGACGCGCAGCTCTGCCGACAGATTCACGCACACCGATTCGCAGTGCGTCTGGTCCACCCTTTCGTGTGTCAGCACATCGGCGTCCAGTCCCTGGTTCATCCGAGACAATACTGGTTGCTGCACGGCAAAAGCGGACGGACCGGCTACGAAGCATCGCCGCCCTATGCTTTGGCCGGTGAAGTGCCCCAGATGCTGTGCCAGTCAAGGCTGCAACCCTTGCGGGGGCCGGTTCCTCTTTGAGACTGCGTGGGAGATTGAGAGCATGAGGCTACGCGGCCACGTTTCTCAAGTCGATTCACCTGCTGATTTTTCAGGTGTGAGCGATCCTGATGGTTCGGCCCAGCCCGGTTGTCGATAATCTGGCACTGCGGAAACAGGCTTCCTGATCTTCCGTGGTGGTTCTGAAAATGACGTTGAAGACACTCGATACAAGTCTTACGATTCGTGCATGATGTGAGCCAGAAGCGTCTATGCTATTTTCAGCAACTGGAACAGCAAATGAAGTCAACGAAGATCCTTGCAACGGGCGCAGGGGGCTTCATTGGACATTGCCCGGTCAAGCGATTAAGCTCGGAATGGTAGCCGAGGCATTCCGAATCGATGCCCTCACAGTCGTCAAGGGGTCAGCAATTCTACCGCCGAAAGAGAAGGTGAAAGGCGCGCTCGGCGCGCAGCGTTCTTGACTTCCTTCGACGGCGAATCGCCGAAACACTCGGTGATCATTGACGAGGCAAATGACTAAGAAGACGGCAACAGCGAACACAAGGGAATGGGACGAAGCTCTATGACAACGAAAAAAAGGACAGCCGACATAACGGTTTCCTGTCCACACGCGTCACCGTGGTGCTCTCGCTACGTGTCGTGTCCTAATGCACAAAAGACTCTCACATCGACGCCTTCTCCTTGAAAGAACGATTCCATCATGAAGTCCGCTGACCTCACCGTAGCTATTGGCCTGTCGCAGGGTTATCGCGATTTGTTGCGGGTATGCCTGAGCACAATCCCGGCGGAGGTGCGCAAGGTCATCTCATGGTACGGTCCCGGCGAACCTGAAGAACTGCCACCGAACACCGTGCTTGTCCGTCCGCGGCGACACAGCGACAACTATATGCGGGGCTATGTGATGAACGTGGCAATTCGTGCGGTGGATACTCCCTACGTGCTATTGGGGGACGCTGATCTTGCATTTCCCCGTTATCTCGTCGACGTTCTCTCCCCCACTCTCGCCCAAGTGCTACGATTCTACGTAGGCCGGGTGACACCGTCCGCAACCCGCGAAATCCTGAGCGGAGTTCCATGGGAAACGCTTTTCGCGGATTCTCAAGGCCAGCACAACCGTGTGTTCCGACTCTTATACGGTCCGCATAACCCGTGCCTCTATCCGACCCACGCCCTGCATCAATTGCGAGGCTACGACGAATCCTTCGTGGGCTGGGGCCGGGAGGACGACGATCTTAGCGCCCGCGGCCGGCAACTGGGCCTTTGCGATGTGCGCGAACCCTTGATCGTCGCCCGCCTCGACGATAGCGACATTCACGACTACGCCAGCTATGAGCGAGGCACGGTAGCGCCTATCAATGCGGCGTTGTGGACACTCACCGAACCTAGAATCGTCAATATGACCGGATGGGGCGATCGTGACTCTAAGAGCGACGCCTGTGCTACGGTTCAAGATTGATTCACTTACATGGAGCAAGGCGTTGTGCCAGCGGCTGAACGACGACTAAATGCGAAGTCTTCGGGCAGATGGTGACGGCCTCGATCAGGAGAACTCACAGTGGATGACAACCGGCTGGTCAATGGTTTGTGGATTGAAGGACCACTCTCACGGATGGAGTTGTTGACACTTAAGTCCTTCATGGCCCACGGGCATCAATTCATTTTATGGGCTTATGGGCGAATTCCCACACCGCTTCCCGAGGGAGTCGAGCTACGGAACGCAAGCGAGATCATTCCGCCGGAGCAGGTTTTCTGCTATACGAAAGGCCCGCATCCGGGAAGCTTTGCGGGATTCTCCGACATTTTTCGCTATAAGCTCCTCTACGAGCGCGGCGGTTGGTGGGTCGACATGGACATCACTTGCCTAAAACCGCTGGAGTTTTGCCAGCCGTACGTGTTTCGGAGGCACGTCTATGCATCCGTGGTAGGCAATCTACTCAAAGTACCCCCGCGATCCAAACTAATGTTGGACTGCTATGAATGGACCAGGGAACACGTTAAAGCGGACAACACCGATTGGCTAAAACCCGTACGAATTCTTGGCACAAACATATTCACGCTTCATCTCCAGAATTACATCGTCCACACCCGTCATTTCACGAGCGACTGTGACGACCCAGTGCGTTTTGCCACAACTGCCGCCTCCCTTGATCCCGATCTGTACGCCATCCATTGGTGCAATGAATGGCTGAAGAAGCTAGCGATCGACAAGGAACGCCCCCAAGAGGGCACCATCTATCACACGTTACTCAGGAGGTACGGCCTTGCGTGATCACTTCTCGCCTCATCGATTCGTCATTTGTGCCAGCCAGCGAACCGGGAGTCACATGTTGGCCACCGCTCTTGATCAGCACACGCACTTGCGGGTGGCAGGTGAGATCTTCTGGAGACCTGATCGGTACGGGATCGAACCAGATTATACCGCGGACGGAATGCTTGCACGTGCCTTTGAACAATATGACGGTTTCATTCTGCACCGGCGGTCCGGCCTGCGATATCCGCTCGTTGCGGCCAAGGAGCACGAGCGCACTCGCCTTGTGTGGGCGACGATTTCGCGAAATACCGAGCTCGCCATCATCAGCCTGAAGCGACGCGATCTGCTTGCAATGGCTCTCTCTTACATTATGGCCGAGAAAACTGGAGTGTGGCAGGTTGCTACCGATAGCTGCAAGACGAAGGTTGTCGACCCGCGTCGCGATCATTGGTGCGCCGTTGGGTACAAGGCTCACACGCAGCAGTCCGTGAGGATTAAGCCTGCTTGGCTGACGTCCTATTTCCGAGAGGTTGAATCGCAATACTCGAACTGGGACAGCATGCTCGCCGCACATCCTCTTTTGACGTGTTGGTATGAGGAGTTATGTTCGCATCCCGACGACCAACTGCGAGCCGTCCAGGAGTTTCTGGCGTTGCCGGTGGAACCGATTTGCCCTGCGACGATCCGCCAAGAGACCCGTCCGCTACGAGAGGCAATCGAAAACTACGAAGAGCTGAAACAACGCTTTGCGACGACGGAATGGGCACGGTATTTTGGGTAGGCGTTCATCATGAAAGACAGTGCAATGAAATTTCCGAGAACTCTGATTCTTGATCTTACGTGGCGATGCAATCTTCGTTGTTTCATGTGCCCACGGCATCGCAACGATGCGCCAGGTGAGGGAATGTCGGCAAAGCATCCGGAAATGAGCGCCGACATCCTACAAAAGCTGGAGCAACCCATCGCTAGCGCCGACCTCATTCAGTTCGGTGGAGTCGGGGAGCCGCTCCTGGCAAACGGTGCATTGGATCGTTTGCGCTGGATCCGCGCTACGAACCCGTCGGCCACCGTCGAGACGTTCACGAACGGCACTCCCTTTCTCAGCCGGCGTTTTACCCAGGAGGCAGGTTCACTGCTCGACGCGATTCATTTCTCACTGGATGGGATCTCCACCTACGAATCCGTGCATGTAGGAAACACGTTTCAAAATGCCGTGTCTGCCTTGCGAAACATTCGCGACGTACGTCGCGAATGCGATGGGCGTCCGCGGTTGTACATTGAATTCATCCTGATGCGTCGCAATGTTCAGGATATCGTCCCCGTGGCGGGTCTCGCCGCGCAGTTTGGCGCCTTGCAAGTCAATTACAAGGCTATGTGGGTCCTTACGCCTGATCTGCTTGAGGAATCGTTCTGGCGCGACACACGATTGGCGATGCAAATCCGCGGGGAGATCGCTACGGCGAAGGAATATCGGATTCCAATCGGTTGCTCAGTCTGGCCGGAGCTTTCAACCGTCGAACAACCCGCCGCCATTCCTTCCTCATGCCCGTGCCAGGATCCGTGGTGTAAGGCCCATGTGGTCGTTGACGGTCAGGTCTCCTTCTGCTGCATGGGCCAAACGTGGATCGGCGACTTAAATCGAGAGTCGTTTGAACAGATTTGGAATGGAAAGGAAGCATCCCGATATCGGAAGGGTTTGCAGAGCGGCGAGTACTACAAAGACTGCCGAGTCTGCCCTCAAGTGCGGCCGGCAGATCCCGTTGCATATGAGAAGTATAATCGGCCGGCACCGAGTAAGTAAGCGAGCAATGGCGGCCTCCTCACTCCTCTTATTGATGCCGATGCGGCCAATGGTCGTCATTCTCCGCAAATACAGCCACCGAGGCCGGATTTGGCGGTCCTTGGGCCGCGTCGCGGTTATCTGCTCTCCGTTGTTCAAGCATACCACGCGAGTTTCACCGCTTTGACGAAGTCCATCCAAGAGTTAGACCGGGAGTTGGCTCAGCGGGAGCGTGAAGAGCCTAGTGCAAAGCGGCTCGAAACGATGCCCCGCGTGGGGCGGATTGCGGCGTCGATCTTCCTGGGCGCCGTGGACGACATCCAACGCTTCCCAAGTGCATGGAAACTGGTGGGTTACTCGGGCCTGGCCCCCACGGTGCGTGCCAGCGGAGAACGGACAGAGTATGGCTCGATCAGCCGCGAAGGACGGCGGGAGTTACGGGCCGTGTGGGTCCAGGTGACCCACCTGGTCGCCATCGATCGGCGGCGGGAGAGACAACCGTTGCGGAGTTGGTTCCTGCGGGTGGCGAAACGTCGCGGAAAGAAGACTGCCGTAGTGGCCCTGGCTCGACGGCTATTGGTCACTGCGTATCACTTGTTACGAAACGAAACCGAGTACGACGCGGCACGGTTTTATAATAACGACTTACACTCTTGACACCACTCACTTCATGGGAGACGCACATGACCGAACAGCTCCAGCTACCGCAGGCCCTCATTGACCTCCAGGCGGAGGCCACGAAACGTCCCGACTTCCTGTCGCAAACGTCCAGGCAGCTACACGCCGACTTGTATACCTATCTGGAACACCAACGACATGAAGGAAGTGAGGTCATCGAAGTTGGCTGCAATCATGGAGGTTCTTCAATCGTGCTGGCGTACGCCTGCAAGCAACTGCAGATGCGTTTTTATACCATTGACATCCGTCGCGAAAATCTGGATTACACCGGAGAACTCTTGAAAACGTCGGACCTTGCGGCGCATTGCGTCTTTTTTCACGGCACGCTGTCTGATTTCGCGGCCACCATCCGCCTTCAGTATCGCCCGTTGCTTGTGTTCATTGACGGCGATCACCGCTACTCGGCCGTAATAAAGGACATCAGAGCCGTCTATCAGCTCAACTATCGACCATTTGCGGTCGCTTTCCATGACTTCAGTCTGCGATCACAGCGAATTCCCGAAATTGCGGTGGACAAGGCCATCTACGATGCGTTAGGTGACGAGATAGATATCCAACGAATTGGGTGCCAGGCTCCAGTAGAGGCAGCCCTGGGCGACTCCTGGGAACCCGGTGGCAGCGAGGCCGCCCTTGTGGAGCTAAAGTCGGTCGCGCGCCGCCGTATGTGACATTGGCCTTCATCGAGACGAAAAGTCGATTGCGTGTGCTGTCACGCCTCTGGCTGTGACTGGACCTGAAGCGCACTAAAGTTGGTCAGCGCGGAGTCTGGGGTCAGGAGCATGAAATGAACGACGTTACTTTCATCGTAAAAACATTCTTGCGCCCGAAATCGCTAGACCGGTTGATCAGAAGCATTCGACGGTCGTTTGCGACCGCACCAATTCTTGTCGCAGACGATGGCCCCATCGCCCCACCGCTATCACTAGACGGCGCAATCAAGGTGATTCGCTTGCCGTTTGACACGGGTTTGGCAGAAGGGCGAAATAGGCTGGTGGCTCAGGTAGAAACGCCTTTTCTATGCAATCTCGACGATGATTGGGAACTCGTGCCTGAAAGTAACGTTGAGTGCATGAGCGCCGTCTTGCGATCCAAGCAGTTTGACCTAGTTGCTGGACGTCTTAAGTGGGCCGAACCTCCCTATTGGATTGTGCGCTACGAAGGCATGCTTCATAGAAACGGGTCAGAGTTGGTAATGGACGCAGCCGAATTACGGGGAGGTCTAGTCCCGGTAAATGGATTTAACGTTGAGTATCGGCGAGCTGAGATTGTTCACAATTTCTTCCTAGCAAAGACGCAAAGCATTCGAAGGGTCGGTTGGGATCCTCAATTCAAAATCGGGGCCGAACACGCGGACTTTTTTTGGCGTGCAAAAGGAATTCTGAAGATCGCCTTCTGCCCGCAGAGTTGGGTTAATCACTATCGGGACGAGGAAGGAGCCCGGTACACAGAATACCGACGGCGGGCGAATGATGCACAAACGCGGTTTCTGACAAAACACGGCTTTACACGGATACGCAGACAACCGCCCGAGTATTGGAATTATCGCTAGCCGCCGCTGGCCGGTTCATTGGCATCCGTGCCACGAAACTATGCGATGTGAACCAGGCGCCTATCGGGTCACCAGATTTCCATCGCCTAAAGATCTTCCGTGGTGGTTCTGAAAATGAGGTTGAAGACGCTCGATACAAGTCTTACGATTCGTCGATGGGCTTTCACGTTGGCATTACGCGCCCGCGGCGATGGCCAGTGCGGGTTCAACGACTTACAGACGCCGGCGACTAGGGATCTATCGTCGCTGGTACTTTGTACTTCGTGAAGTGAAAGGAGCGACTATGGATGCGTTGCATGACTCGATAGCCGTTGTGGGTCTCGGAAAACTTGGCCTGCCATGGGCCTGCGTGCTCGCGTCGAAAGGAATGAAGGTGCAGGCCATTGACTGTTCGATAGATGCGGTCGAAATCGTCTGCCGCCGACGCTATGTCGGCCCGGAACCCCACGTTGCGGAAATGCTAAGCGACTTCGGCGAAAGCATTACAGCCTCCACGGACTACTTGCCAATTGCGGGAACATCGGTGGCGTTCGTGGTTGTGAATACGCCGAACGTGGAGGGAAAGTTCTCTTTGCAGTACGTCCTGCCCGCCGTGCGGGAGATCGCGCGGCGAGTAACACAAGTCGCCATTCCGAAGTACATGATCGTGGTGGTGAGCACCGTGATGCCCGAGGATTGCGCCAACCAGATCTGGCCGGCGATTGAAGAAGCCACGGGGTCGCGTCGTGGACAGGGCATCGAACTTGTCTACTGTCCGGAGTTTGTCGCGCTTGGCCGTGTCGTCGAGAACATGCTGAACCCCGAATTCATCGTCATCGGCAGCCGAAGTCCAGGATCGGCGGCAACGATGGCACGCTTTTATCGCATAGTCGTTGGCAATCAGCCAAACATCTGTTGTACGACGCTGGTGAATGCCGAAATCGCCAAACTCGCATTGAATGTAGCTGTTTCTTTCAAGATCACCTGCGCGAACTTGTTTGCTGCAATTTGTGAGAAGATTCCTGACGCGGACGTGGACGAGGTGACACGCGCCGTCGGGAGCGACTCGCGCATTGGGAGCCGCTTCTTCCGCGGAGGATTGGGCTACGCGGGCCCGTGCTTTCCCCGCGACGTCCAGTCGTTGCGCACGCTATGCGCAGAGTTGAACTTGGATACTGCGATTCCCGATGCGGTCGACCGGTTCAACCGGTCGCTCCCGGCCGGGTTGATGCAAGTCGTCCTTCGATCTCCGCCTCAAAGCGGTTCGGTCGCCGTGCTGGGATTGAGCTACAGGGCAGGAACGGGCATTGACAAAGACTCTCAGGCAGTGGACCTCGTACAAGGCTTACTGGCCGCGCACATCCCCGTGGCGGTCTACGATCCGCAAATCACAAGCGAGACATCCACGCTGGGGCGACGGCGTGGGTTAACCTGGTGCGACACGTTGGACGATTGCTTATCATTGGCCGATAAGATCATAATCGCCACGGAGGACGACCAGTTCAAGGCTGTCTCACCTCGCAAGTGCCGCGGCAAGACGGTGATCGATTGCTGGCGGCAAATTCCTCCCGGTCATTTCGACGGTACCAATGTGGTGTACATTGCACTCGGGCGTGGAGTGGACAGTGCAAGGAATCGTTCCGAGCGTCGCCCACAAAGGAGTTGCACCGAGTGACGTCACGACCGTCACATAGGAGTTTTCCAATGAGGGACATAATCAGTTTCTCTCTGTATGGGTCGGATGCGCTGTATTGCCGTGGTGCCATTGAAAACGCCCGACTGGCGAGGGGCCTGTATCCAGAATGGGGTTGCCGCTTCTATTGCTCAAATGATGTCCCCGGCGAAATCGTCAGCGGGCTCCTCGCCGAAGATGCGGAAATCATCATGCTTACGCGCGCATTTCGCTGCGACGGCATGGTGTGGCGATTCTACCCCCTAAATGACACAACGGTGCGACGGTGGTTGAGTCGTGACGCTGATTCCCGACTCAACAGACGAGAACGCGCTGCAGTCGACGAATGGATCGGCAGTGAGAGGACTGCGCATATTATGCGCGATGGGCGAAATCACTTTGCCAAGATCCTTGGCGGTATGTTTGGCATCGACAACACATTGCTTCGGGATCGCCATTCTGTTCCAGATATCGCGGAGCACGCGAAACAGTACGCCACACATTTTACACAACAGAAGGGTGCGGACCAGCGATTACTGGCAGATGTCCTCTGGCCACTTATCGAGGACGACCATCTGGCCCACGATCATTACGGGCATTTCCACACGGGGCATGAGCGGCCTTTTCCGATTGCAAACGATGACACCATAACGACGTACGTAGGGCAACCCGTTCCGGTAGAACCGACCGGCCCAGTAACGGACCGCATTCGGAGATGGGTATCGGCTGAGCTATACGCACGACAGAAACTAGGACGGTGACTAATGTTCACGCTTTTTTCCATTCCTCGGCCATGGAAGGGATCCTTCGAAACGATCCAACGAAACGCTGTCAAAAGTTGGAAACTGCTCGGGGCAGAACTCGTGTTAATCGGCGAAGAAGAAGGAACCCGCGAAGCGGCGGACGAATTCGGCGCCATATTCGCCCCTTCGGTAGAACGGAACTCCAAGGGAACACCGCTTGTAAGCTCAGTATTTCAGCAGGCCACGCAATGTGCTTCCTATCGGATGCTTGCATACGTGAACTCTGACATCATCCTCTTTTCCGACTTTTCCCAGGCCGTCCAACTTGTTGCTGAGAAGGCAGGGAGTCGTCCTTTCTTAATGATTGGCGGCCGCTGCGATCTTCTCCTAGAGCAAGAACTCGATGATTTCTCACCTCTGTCACAGTTGAGGCTCCTGCAGCAATCGATCCGCCACGCGCCCTGCGGTCTGGACTACTTCGTCTTTCCATCCGGACTCTATGACTCGATCCCTCCGTTTGCAATTGGGCGGACAAAATGGGACACATGGCTTGCTCGACGGGCCCTTAGCCAAGGAAGACCTGTGGTGGACGCTACGGCAGACGTGATCGTCTTTCATCAAAACCACACGTGTCTGCTCGGTGACGCGCGACCGAAGCCGCAACTGTTTCGAGGGGAGATTGAATTGAACCACCGGCTCTACGGCGCCGCCTTCGGCAATCGTAGTTTTCTCCACACCACAGATGCAACGCATGCCCTTGTCCGAGGGCAGTTCCTCCGGAATGCGTCTGCCGGCACGCACCCACCTCTATGACACGCAACTCGTGGAGGAAAGGATGAAGCTCGACAAGGTAATTCTCGCTGCCGATGATAATCCAGCATATTTGCAATTGTGGCCATTGGTCGCATGTTTCTGGAAAGTACGCATAGGCGTTGAGCCTGTGCTGCTTCACGTCACGAAGGTGGTTGCAGAACCGAAAATAACAGAACCGGGCGTTTATGCGCTGCCGCTGGTCCCCGGTCTGCCGAGCGGCTTCCAGTCGCAAATTGCGAGACTGTATGGCCCTTTACTCTTTCCGGATGACGTGTGCATCTTATCCGACATAGATATGTTGCCTCTTTCAAAGTCGTATTACCATGATGCCGTAGCGGGACTGGATGACGACAGTGTCGTGGTTTTTAGTGCCGACGCGTATGAATCGCGACGCGAAGTGAGGTATCCAATGTGCTATGTCGCAGGACGCGGTGCCATTTTGACCGCCGCGTTCGGAGTAGAAGAGGACTTTGCTTCGTTCGCGCGCCGACTGGCCAGATTCGATTGGGGGTGGAGTACTGACGAGCTGTACATGTCGCAAGCAATCGCACGAAGCGAGCATCAGAAGCGAGTGCTCTTGCGCCGTGGGTGGCACAAGGGCGTCGCCCATCGTCGCCTTGATCGCACGCGTTGGTCGTACGACCCAGCGCTCGCCTCCGCCGATTACTACGTCGACAGTCATTTGCCGCGCCCCATCGATCAGCATCTTGACTCCGTCACCGCACTTGTGCGCGACTACGGGCGCCAACAGCCACCAATTGGCGAGTGCCTAGACCGCTTCCTGTCTCAAATAGTGAGAACATCATATGATCCCTGTTAACGACGCGATAACCGGTGACGGCTTCCGGGCCCTTTGCGACGCCGTACTCGACGAAAGGGAAGTGCGGTTCGATCATTCGGGGATCATTCGAACCGTATTCGTGAAGACCGATTTACTGCCGGTGTTCACCGCACGTTATCTCCCGCGTCTCACGCATCCCTTTATTCTGCTGACGCACAACAGTGCCAAGGGCATAGACGACTCCTACCAGCCACTCCTCGACGATCGGCGGCTTGTCCGTTGGTATGCTCAGAACACACTTATCAGATCCCCGAAACTCAAGTCTCTGCCCCTCGGCATTGCCAATGCGCGATGGCCACATGGCGATATTGCGGTCTTGCGACATGTCGCGGCGATAGCCCCACCAGCGGACAAATGGTGCTATGTGAACATCCGCGTACCCTCCTCCAGTGGACGGCGGCCGGTCTTAGAGCATTTCAGCCACCTCCCCTTCGCAACAACCGTACTCTCGCGCAAACCTTTCGACGAGTATCTGCGCGACATCGCTGAGCACCGATTTGTCATATCTCCACCAGGAAAAGGCGTTGATTGCCACAGAACCTGGGAAACGCTCTATCTTCAACGGATTCCGATCGTCCAGCGTCACATCGCTGTCGAGCAGTTCAGCGACCTGCCCATACTGTTCGTCGATGATTGGCACGAGGTCACGAAGGACTTGTTGTCTCGGGTCTATCAAGAGATGAAGAGCAAGACGTGGAATCTCCGTCGTCTCTCGTTGGACTACTATCGTCGTGAATGGGAAGCCGTGCTCGAAGAAGCGTATGCGAAGCAATGTTTGGACCCGAACAACACTGCGATCCCTTCACTCTGATAGGGCAAAGTGATTGGAGATCTTCCAGGGGCATCTCACAGGTCGGAGCCACAATAGTATGCGCGTTGAAAAGGTGTACTTATTTGGTGCGGATGACAATCGCAAGTTCTTGGACTTTTGGCCGCTTGTGTCTTGTTTTGTTGAAGCCGTAGCTATCTTGTCTTTTGTCCGACCCAGCATGCGACGCGAAATCCCAAGCCCTCTTCAGTCTTTTGAGGAAGGCACTTACCGCGAGCCGCACTGCGGCAGTAGGCCGCTCCGGACAGAAAACAGCCACCCCGGTGCACACGCATTTCGCCGGTTGTCGGTCCGGTGGGATCCACTGGCTGAGAAGACTGGTAGAAGTCGACAGCGTACCAATCGAGGCACCATTCGCGCCCGTTGCCGAGCATGTCGTGCAGCCCCCAAGCGTTCGGTTCTTTCTGCCCGACCGGATGCGTCGCCAAGCCTGCGTTGTCCTTGATCCAGGCGTATTCTGAGAGAGTCGTCTGATCGTCACCGCAATGCCAACGGCTGGTCGTCCCGGCGCGGCAGGCGTATTCCCATTGTGCCTCCGTTGGCAGAGTGTACTCCCGATGAGCGGAACTTTCCTGGGGCATCGTCGATAGCCGTCGACAGAACTCCATCGCCTGGTTCCAAGAAACACGCTCCACAGGATGCCGAGCCGTGTCTTGTCCGACAACTCGGGCCTTGTGCGCTCCCCCGGAAGAATATTCGCTCGGATTGACGCCCATCACGTGCTGATACTCCGCTTGCGTCACTTCGTAAACCCCGAGATAAAATGGCTTCGAAATCCTCACCCGATGTCGGGGCCCCTCGCTCTGAAATAGCAGCGACCACAGATCATAGTCCCGCCGAGTTGTGCCAACCTGCCGCGTAGCCCAGGCGATGTCTTCCGCACTGCTGCCCATCTCGAATTCCCCGGCGCGAATCAGCGCGACTTTCATTCCGAGGGAATTAACAAGGATTCTCGGTCGAGAAGCCTCCGCCATTCCACCGCCCAACTTGGCGATCTCGGCAAGGCGACGTTCGACTTTGTTACGAGCGAGCGCTGATGCGACATCCCCAACCTGTTGATACCAGTACGCGGCACGCAACAGCATTCCCTGGCGAGACTTGCCCGCGGCCGATTGCCCCAGATCCCACCAGCCGTCCGCCAGGGTTAGAGGGACATTCGCAGGGTACTCGGGATTAGGAGTAGATGAAGCAGATTGGGACCGGCGAGCGGCTGAGGAGCGAAGATCTGCGAGGGCCGACAGCTCGCTCTCCGCCAGCGCTTTGAGCTTGTTATCGGCCCCTTTAGCCAAGCGCGAAAGGCCCTGGTCCCAGTCGTCCTTGACAAAACAGAGATACTTGCCGACCGCAAGATTGGCCGCCGGGTCGTCGGGATCGGCTTTAAGCAGTCCCTGTGCCGCCTCGACCACAGTATACGTCTTCATCGCCTCTTCGACCTCTTTGGCAACATTGCGGGCACATAGAGCCACCTCCCTATCCCGGGCCTTGCCAGCCTCGGAGGAGGCCAATTGCGCCAGGTCGCCGGCCGCCGCGATCCGGTCAGCCTTCAATGCCTCTTCTGCAAGTGCCAACGCCCGTTGGGAAAACTCGCGACGTGCCGCTGTCGGGTGAGGGCCCTTGACGAGTTGCTGCATCGCTTCCACCCTCATCCCCCAGGCATTGATGGCAAAAGTCCGCGATAATTCGTCAATGGCTTCCAGCGCCACGTTCTCATCTTGCCCCGCCAGCGCCACATCCCGGGCCAGGCGCAAAAGTACATAACGTTCGGTTGCACTGCCCTGACTTTTGCGAGCATCGTCCAGAATCCGCTTGGCCAAGGATCTTCGCGCAGTGGACGTCTTGGCACCGTCATATTCGCTGCGATAGACATCCTGGGCCAGTTTGTTGGCTGCTTCGCGAACGCTTTCGGCGGGAACGGGGAGAAGAGAAGAGGAACCCGGGGTTGGGGATTGCGAATTAATGGGAGTTGGCGAGGTTTGCTTTGACGGTCCTGTCGCCGCAGATGCGGGCACGGGCTTAGTCCGCGATTGAAGCTCGACGACAGCAGCAACGCTTGTTGCCTTGGAAGGGACTGAAGGCGGTATCATTGCAACGGCAGCATGTGCCACTGCGATTGGCGGTTTAGCGACAGGTGGCGGGGCTTGAACAGGAGAACCGGTCACGGCCGAAACTGGAGTCGGCGCGGTATGGTCGGCAGACGCCGTCACAACGCGGGCCTTGCCGGCAGCCGGTACGGGACTCGACGCAGCATCGGCGGCAGGCCGGGGTGCAACCGAGGGCGTCCCCGCGCCACCAGTTCGTACCTGCGGGCCCCCTTGTGTCACGACACCTTTCGGAGTTCTTGCGTCAGGGCCTGCATTGTGGGGTATTACCGCCAGAATAACCACACAAGCGATCACCAACAGTCCCGCGCCACCGCCAGCGGCGAGAAGGATGGCCTTTTTTCTCCCAACGGCTGCGGGGAGTTCACCGCTTGCTGCTTCGCGGCCGGCGCCGGTGGTCTGCGATGACAGGGCAGGGCTGCCGAGAGTTTGGCGGCCTGCCGGACTAGCCTGCTCCGTGTGAATCGCCGTGCCCGTAGGCGCGGCAGGGGCGGTTTCTTGGAGGAAACAAAGGGCCTCCTGCAATCGAGGATCGCTGATGCCTGACTGCTCGGCCAGCGTTTGCGCCGCGCCCGACCGATTGGCCAAGCAGCGTTCCAGATCGGCAACCACTTCCGCCATTGACCGCTGACGGTCGGCAGCGCGTTTGGCTACCATCTTCTGAAACACGGCGTCCAGCGGCAGCGGTACGTCGGGCCGAGCCGCGCGAAGCGAAGGGATGGGCGCCTCCAGATGCGCCATCAGGATTTGCATCAGGCTCTCACCGGGGTACATGACCTGACCGGTCAACAGGCGGTAGAGGGTGCAGCCCAGCGAGTAGATGTCGGAGCGGTGGTCGGCGTTGCGGGTGTCGCGCACCTGCTCGGGAGCCATGTAGTCGCAGGTCCCAATCACCTGCCCGCTGGCGGTGAGCCGATCGGGAGCATCGTCGTCCGCCAGCCCAGTGAACCGGGCCAATCCCATGTCCAGAATCTTGACGGTGCCTTCCTTGTCCAGCAGCAGGTTCCCGGGCTTGACGTCGCGGTGGACGATGCCCCTGCCGTGCGCGTACTCCAGACCGCGGGCAGCCTGCACGGTGCATTCCACGGCCTGGGCCACGGGCAACGGACCGTGTTCCTTGACGATCGTGGCCAAGTCCTTGCCTTCCACATACTCCATGACCAGGTAGTGCAGTCCCTCATGCTCGCTGGCATCGTACGCTTGCACGATGTTAGGATGGCTGAGTTTAGCGGCGGCCTCCACCTCGCGGTAGAATCGCTGGACGGCATCGGGCGAGCGCAGGGTTTTTCCGCCGATCATTTTTACGGCCACCAACCGCTTCATCCGCCGATGCTCGGCCTTGAGGACCACACCCATCCCACCCTGGCCGAGCTTGTCCAACACCCGGTATTCACCGAAGACCCAGCCTTTCGTTCGGCCTTGGTAGAGCATCTGGGCCTGGTATCTCGTCAGCCGGTTGGCGTGGAAGAGTTCGCGGGCCAGGGTTTCGCCGTCGTTGGGCTTGCGGGCTTGGGGCAGAGATTCCAGAAACGCTGAGAGCTCGCTGCCGCTTAACAACCCACTTTGGACCACACGCTGCGAGAAATGTTCGAGGCTGATGGTCATGAGATTTTCTCCGCATCCAGCCCTGACCTGCAACTGCCGCCGCAATTGCTCGTCGTAGATCGCCTTTTTCTCCGGCCGCAGGAGGCAGATTTTCGCGGCAGCTACCTCGTTGAGCAGCTTCTCGGAGAGCTTCGCGTATCTGCTAAGTTGAAAGGTCCGCAGGTGGACCATCTGCCGATCGACGGCGTTCTCGATGACGCTCGGGTCGCTTTCAAATGGCGCGATTCCTAGGAGGCGATAATGGTTGGCCGGCTGCTCATTCGGAGTGATGCCGAGCCAGACATGATAGGGGTCGAACGCCTCTGCCATGGCGAGCCTCCGTAACATCGCCTCCAATCTTCGCACGAAGCCAGCATGCAGTATATTGCCCGCAAAGATCGCTCGCAAGAGGGCGACGGGAGAGCCGTCAAGGTGGGGTGTGAGGGCTCGCGGCGGCCAACATCCGCCCGACAATCTCCGCGTGCCAGCGCCGAGCGGGCGGTTTTCCGGCTATAGAGAAGCGTGGAGTTGGATTCTGCCGCGCCGGGTGTGGAGGATACGAAAGACGTTGGGAAGGTCAATCGGGATTCCGTCCGTTCCCAGGCACTTTCGGAACTGCACGTCGTCGAATGTTCGCATCCAGCGGATGGCCGGCTTCTGAAAGCGCGGCTCGGATCGGCAGTAGCCGTGCCTGCGCACGACTTCCCCGCGCGCAATCTGGACACCCCCGATGGCTCGATCGAATTGTACGGCAGCAAAGCTGCGCGGATCGATGCTCATGATGCGAACGTCGCCTCGGGCCCGCTGGATCAATTCGTCTCCAGCCTGCTCTGAGCGGCTCGACAACACGACCATTGGGAACACCAGGTCCACGCTCGTTCGCGGCGGCATCTCACTCAACGTGTCTAGAGCATTTTCGCCGAACACGTAGTCGCAGTCCGCGACCCAGATCCAATCGGCATCGGTCGCCAACGCGGCCAAGTTTCGACCGATGGCCCTGCGCAGAAGCCGCTCGCGGTCGAGGTTCCACCCTCGAATCGTTATGTTCCCGGGCTTTTCCGATGCCGAGAAATACTGCACGACATCCCGGGTGGCCGTATCACCTTCCGTGAAGAACACCGTTGCCAGGGTCGTTGCCCGCTGCGGCGGAAACAGAAGAAGCGAGCGGAGCTGGTACATCAAGAGCTTCGAGTACTGCCAGCGGTGTGTGACGATTTCGATCTTCATGGTATTGTTCTACCCCGCACTTTCCGCAAGTCGCGATCCTATTTTTTCGTAATTTGCGGGAGGCAGCAAGTCACTCCGGACAGCGACCATGGGTGTGGGGCGTAGGCCCAGGAGCTTGAGGATCCTCCGTTGCAGATCGGTCAGTTCCGTCACCAGCACCGTCTTTCGCCCGCCGGAGGTAACCCATTCGTGTCGCTCGACGTTTTCAAACAGATGGATCACGCGTCAGGCCGTGAGCCGGCGGCAAAGGCGCCCCTCCGAATACAGCGGCAGGCTCTCGTTTCCTTCCTGGGCCATCCCGTGATCGCCTTGCCGGTTCCCGGTTTGAGCATCCGCACCTCCGTTTCGTCAGCGTTGATGACAACGCTGGTATACGAGATCTACCTGGCGGTAAACGGGGAATCGATCGATCCGGAAGACATCATCCGTCGCGATGAAGGCGGGTGTCTGTCGGAAATGTTCGAGGGCGGCGGGAAACGCCGTCCCGAGGCGAGGGGATGTCGGTCGGCGCGATGATGTGCATTCGTTCCCAGTCTTGTTGGGCCGCTGAGTCAATCGCCACCCTCGCCGCGCCGTCGCCGCTCATCACCCGGAACTCTTCCGGCGGCAAGCACGCATTACCGTCGTCCCGAGAAGCGTCGGCCGGCCGTAGATCGGTGCTCATGCTGAGCTGGAAGCCGTGACAGCCGACCGCGGAAGCGTGGAAGTGCCGGGTGGTTCGAAAACTGTCGTTGAACTCGCCCGCGATTCTGGTAAGACGAAAGGGTCGTGCGTCGAGGCGTAGTGCCGCGCGACTGGCGAACCTCGAAAATCCCGGCGCTATCGACGCGCTCAGGCGCGCCCTGCCGCTGCTCGTGCGAGCTGACCCGCCGGTTGCTGTCCTGCGAATCGTCTTGCAGCAAACCCCGGTCTGGTAGGGGCTTTCGAGAACGGCCAGGCCGATAGCGCAGGTCGGAAGGAATTCGCACGGCGATCTTTAACAGTGGAGGACTTTCCCTGTGTGGCAATGTGTCTTTCAACCGGTCGCCGCCAATAGGTACCGCTGTACATTCTGCGGTTTCGAAGTCAACAGCGTCGACGTAGCGGCGCGTATCCAGCGAGTTTGTACGCAAGGCCCGGATGCGCGACAGTGTGCCGTGAAAGCGCTGCGGCGCGATCTACGGGTGCGTCTCGGAACGGGCCTTTCGCTCCGATCTTGGCCACAGATTGAGCGCTTGATCGAATGTTGTGCGGCGTGCAAGGACTTTGGCCCACGAAGTTGCCTCCGCTTGCGCGGCTGCGACGCTCGGCAAAAGTGGCTCTCGTTATTCACCTCCGGAAAATGCAGCAGGTGGCCTGAGGAAGCCGCGGAGGATGAGGGCCCTCAAATTCGGGACATCGGTAAAAAGAGCGATACCCTATGAATCGCGTGGCCTTCATTCATCTCGGAGCCGCCATGGACGATCGCTTCAGCAACGCTTTAAGGTGCATCGCTCTGAACCTCAGCCGCTTCGCGGCGGGCGTGAAAGAATTGCGGGGGTGGTTCTAAAACATCGCTTGAGGGAACGAGGGATCAGGGCTAGCATCAAACAATCGCGCTGCGGTTGCGTGGCGTGGATGAGGAAGTCAGCCGTTTAGGGCTGTGCTGGTGAGGTTGGCGAGG